>Ga0315279_10002111_pt1 | contig 30752 bp, 37 predicted proteins | sample YL17G06_20_MG_FD_203694 | JGI IMG/M metagenome (GOLD analysis project Ga0315279, IMG submission 203694) | Sediment microbial communities from Yellowstone Lake, YNP, Wyoming, USA - YL17G06_20 | ecosystem: Environmental > Aquatic > Freshwater > Lake > Sediment | place: USA: Wyoming | collected...
CCACCATCTTTCAATGAGCAGATTACGATAGTTGATAATAAAAAGTGGCGAAAATTAGCCATACTAAAGATAGATAATCAGCCTGATCAAGAGTGAGGTTAATTTTATAACCACTAATGTAAGAGTCAGCAACCAATGTGCATCAGGTTACCAGCTTTCTCATAATAACACAGATTCGGATGCACTTTTTTCTAGGATTAATAATCTGTCCCACCACGCCTGAATCGCTCAATGTGCTTTTTGGCTTTTGCTTCATCAATAGCTTTTTTGAGTGCCTCCTGTTCAGCTTCGGTCATGGTAGATGAGTATTTATGATGTGCCGATCCCTGCTGACTGACGTGCTTTGATTGTGCCAAAAGCTTTAACTCAATAACATCAGATACATCAACCTCATAATTCGGTTCCCTGCTGCTAAAAAAGAAGAAATCCTTAACCATAAAAGGTTTTAAACCTTCGTAAAGCAGATGCTCAGGGTAATATAGGTGATATGCAGAAGCCCTTGCCGCATCCACTGTATTAAATGCTGCCATGCTGTGATCTGTCTTGTGCCACTGCCTGAACTCCCTGCCCGGATCGAAACATATAACAACGTCTGGCCTATACATACGGATCAAGCGTGTAGCCTTGCCACATAATTCCTTTGGATTGGCATATTCCAATTCGCCATCATCATATCCCATCCATATAATATTCTCTGATTTTATGCCAATAACTGCACAGGCTTCCTCTTCTTCTTTTTTCCTGATCTGTGCAAGCCTTTCGCTAGTCATTTCTAGATCATGAGAACCTTTGTTTCCGTTTGTATACATAACCATTATAACTTTATTATTTTTCACGAGTTTCGCCAGAGTTCCAGAACAATAATACGCATCATCATCCGGGTGAGCGCAGAATACAATTATAGTCTTGCCTGTCATTTCTTCAAGTCTTTGATCATTAGACATATTTTTTATCTCCTTTAGTATTCACTATGGATCAATTTTGTTGTATAATATAGAGATGATATGTATATATCATTTATTGATTTGAAATGTCAAGGTAGAATCAAAAAAATACGTGATATATTATATTTTCATCTGTTTTTTTTAGGTGTTATTTTAAGGTTTGATCTGGGTAATACCAGAAAGGAGCAACATGAAAGGGAGTTTTATCTTAACATTTATTGCTATTATTGTTGTTTTATGTGTATTGGTTAATTCAAGCTATGCTCTTGATCCAAAGAAGGTTGTTGGCGCATGGTATCTTGATGAAGGCAAAGGTACTGTTGCCGCAGACTCATCCGGGAATGAACATGACGGAAAGATAGCGGGTAGTCCTGCATGGATCGCCGGCAAGTTTGGTAAGGCTTTACAATTCGCAAGTAGTGATAGCGTTACCATTCCTGATGATGACACTCTGGAGTTTGGAATAAAAAGTTTCAGTGTCGTTACCTGGTTTAAATTTTCGACTGCACAAGACTGGAACAGGATTGTAAGAGGAAGAAATCCAGGTGCTTGGGGAGGAGGAAACACCGGATGGGAACTTCAAACACAAGGAGTATCAATCAATTGGAGTCTTGATGATACTGCGAAAAACGCTCTGCAAACTACCCATGCTGGCGTTGCTGATGGTGAATGGCATCACACTGCAATGATCGTCAACAGAGAAAAGAAAACATTGATAGCTTATCTGGATGGTGAAAATGAGCAATTACTCAATATCACAAATATTGTTTCGATTTCGGCTAATATACCCATAGTAATTGGCGGGGGACTTAACGGTTCCATTGATGACGTTGCAATATTTAATGGAGTGATAACTCAAGATGATGTGAAGGCAATTATGGATAAAGGTCTTCCTGAAGTATTGAAGGCTAATGCTGTATCTTCTTTAGAAAAAACAGCTTCAACATGGGGAGCGATAAAAAGTCTGGAATGATACAAAAAAATAAAGGGTATTGAATCTCGAAGTTGCTTTTGCGGGTTGCGGTCTGTAGAGTTTATTGTTATTTATTGCTCTTCTAAGTAATCAATACCCTGAAGCAATTAACTATTAAGCAAATTACGTGCCGAATGCAAATAACCCACGTTATTCCTAGCGAGTTATGTCTTGCATATTGATTTTTATTTTAATATATGTAATCGTTAAAAAATGGGTTTACAGTAGGATGGGTAAATGGTTTTTGCTTGTTATTTACATTTACAATAATTAATAGCTGATGAATCTTGTAAAAACAATAATTCAAAACCATTTACCCATCCTACAATTGTGTCTAAATGGCATTTTTTAACGATTACTATATACAAAATCTGCACCAAATAGTTCGGATTTTTGCATATTTCTGCACCATAAGGGGCAAATATTTATCAAACAAAAAGGAGCAAACTTTAAATGACATCACGAGAGATAGTTTATGCTAACCTTGAACACAATAACTCTGAACGACCCGGAATGGCTTTTTCGGGTGGTCGCATGAATGATTTTATAGGCACCGGACTTGGCGCATCGGAGACATTTAAATCTAAAAGATGGACAGAAGGAAACGTTGAGTATTATGATGATGAATGGGGTAACGTATGGTTTCGATTAGTTGAGCGCAGCGCAGGCGGAGAGATATATAAACCAGCAATTACAGATTGGAAACAGCTTGATAATTTGAAATTGCCTGATCATGACAATCCAAAACGCTATGAACACATTCGTGAGTATTTTTCAAAACCAACAGACAAATTTAAGATGTTCTCTATGCCCGGATGGATTTTCGCAGAAAGCCGTTATCTCCGAAAAATGGAAATATATTTCGTAGATTTGATTGAAAACCGTGAGGAAATTGAGCGATTACACAAGATGATCACAGACCTTTTGGTAAGGGTTATCCATTTAGCAGGCGAATGTGGCGCAGATGGGATATTTTACTGCGAGGATCTAGGTACACAGGATCGTCTGTTGATGAGTCCTAAGATGTGGCGAGACATATTTAAACCACATTACGTCAGGCTTACCAGCGCCGCACACGAGCATGGTATGAAGGTATTTATGCACTCCTGCGGATACAATATGGAACTTGTTGATGACCTTGCAGACGCTGGCGTAGATTGCTTCCAATTTGATCAACCTGCCGCTTACGACATGCCCGCACTTGCGGAAAAGTTTAAGAAACTCAAAGTTGCTTTGTATTCTCCTGTGGACATACAAAAAGTCATGCCGACTGGAAACCGTGAATTCATAGAGGCTGAGGCAGAGAGAATGGTAAACACATTCAGGGGATTTCTCATTGCCAATAATTATGGCGACCTTCATGGTATCGGTGTAGAACCAGAATGGGATATGTGGGCGTATAATGCAATATTGAAGGCTTCCGGGATAACTGTCTAAAACACCTATTCGTATAAACTTAAGAAATATATAAAGAGTTTTCGGCATGGTTCACAATCAAGGTAACACTTTTAAGATTATCCAAAAGTAGGCACTGCCCATTCTTAAACCGGCATTGTAAAAAAATAAAATGAAAACTGTGCCAGAAAGTTAATAACAATGGGCATTTAGAGCGATTGAGGGGGAGGGGAAGCAGAAATCCTTTTCCATCAATGGTTCATGCTCAATATTGGCACTTAAATTTGACAATGCCCTTAAACCCCAGAGGGGTGATATATTTATAGAAACGTAAAAACCAAAACATGCAAAGCTCCAGCGGAGCGACATATAAAATGTATTGAAAGTTAAAGGAATGAAAGCATGTCAGAGATAAAATATTCTAAGCACTATGATGTCCTCGTTGCTGGCGGAGGTGTTGCCGGTATTTCAGCGGCGGTGGCATCAGCACGTGAAGGCATGAATACCGCACTCGTAGAAAAAACAATTATATTTGGTGGATTAGCAACGTCTGGATTAATATTAGTATACCTTCCTCTTAGCGATAATCGTGGAAATCAGGTAACTTTCGGACTTGCTGAAGAATTGCTTCATGCCAGTATCAAATACGGTCCCGGTGATGTGCCTTCGGATTGGCGTGACCCCAAGACAGGTTCTCGTTACCTCGCATGGTTTTCACCTGCTTCTTTTGCCCTTGCGCTGGACGAAGTATTAATAGACGCAGGGGTCGATCTCTGGCTTGATACTCTTATCTGTGATACAGTAGTCAAAGGAGATCGTGTAGTAGGTGTTGAGGTTGAAAACAAGAGTGGACGGGGATTCATCGGGGCAAAGTGCATCATTGATGCAACAGGTGACGCTGACGTAGCTTATTATGCAGGTGCGCCGTATGTTGAGCAGGACAACTGGCTTTCTATCTGGAGTATGGAAGCATCTCTTGATACAGCAAAACAGACTGTCGCTGATGGTTCTGGAAAAAAGCTGAATTCTGTTCGACAACTAGGCGCAAGCAATACTGGCGCAGGCGCACCCGAAGGTATGAAAAAATTCTATGGGACAAACGGAAAAGACGTTTCACAATTCGTCCTTGAAGGGCGTAATCTGCTCAGAGATTTCTATAAAAAAGAGCAATCCAAACGTGGAGAATCAGGTCGTAATGACATTTTCCCGATAACACTTCCATCTATGGCACAATTCCGAACGACTCGCAGAATCGAAGGCATTAAGACATTAAGAACAGGCGAGTATCGCAAACACTTTGATGATTGTGTCGGTATGGTAGCTGATTGGTGGAGTGGACGTGACGTATGGGAAGTACCTTACTATACTCTTATTCCACAGAAAATTAAAGGGCTTATTACTGCCGGAAGGTGTATATCAGCAGAAGGTGAAGCATGGGAAGTTATGCGAGTCATTCAGGCATCGGTACATACTGGTGAAATTGCAGGTATTTCTGCCGTTTTGTCTGTAAAATCAGACACCACACCCGGTAAATTGGAAATCAATGAAATACAGCATCAGCTAAAGCAAAGAGGGTTCTTGCTTGATGTCCGTGAATTTGGAAATATGTCTTTTAAGAAATAGACGTGGATTGAGGAAAAGTAATGAGTAATGTGTTATGAGTTTTTGATACTGATTACTCATAACTGATCACTGATTTATCCGCATTCTATTTCCTAATTCGTGATGAAATTTCTAGTGCTACTAAAATTGTTTACGTTGTTGACATATAAATAACCATTTGTTAATATAATTGGTATACCAATTCATAATTGGACATAACTACGGGCTTGCAGGTCGCTTCTGGGATGGCGTTATAGACGAAGTTGTCATATACAATCGTGCATTGTCTGCGGATGAAGTCGCCCAAATATTCAAGGATCCACCCGTCTCCGCCGCTGTTGAATCTGCCGACAAGCTTGCCACTACGTGGGGCGAAGTGAAGGAAATTAGGTAGGCATATAGGATTATGGACATATAACTCCATAATCCTATAATCCCCAAAATATCAGGAGAGTATGAAATGTCAATTACGTTAGATGAGTTGACCTATCAACAACGTTTAGAAATGCTACATGCAAAGAAACTGGAACACACCCGACAAAAACAAGAAGCAAGAGGTTCTATGGATCATGATGATCAAGGACAGGTAACTTTGCCCCCAGAGGCTTCGGAAGTGGTAGAAGCAATTAGCGGGTCAGGTATGGTCATTAGAGACGTAATACTCAAAGGTTACAAACCAAAGAGCAATCATCCAAGCGGTGGTTTTTTTGGACCAAAAATAACTGGTGAAAACTTTAGAATGCTTTTGGAAGTACATCCCACTTACATCAACCCGATTAGCTCTATGGTTGGCGTCTACATGATAAACTTCAACTCTTATCGAAATCCCGGTTGGAATCCGGATTATGATTTTTCATATTTGCACAAGGAGCAAAGTAAGTATCATATTTCTTCTGGTATTGGCGGAACTCAGCATTTTTGCCCGGACTTGAAGATTGGTCTTGATCTGGGTTGGGGTGGACTTCTGGATAAAGTTCATCATTATCGTAGTGTTAATCCACAGGCATCAGAATTCTATGACGGTTTGGAAGAAGTCATATTAGGTATGCAGGATTGGATCAAACGTCATGCAGAAGATGCACGTAAGATGGCAACAACAGAGGAACATCCGCAATTACGAGAGAACCTTGAGACAATTGCAGATATATGCGAACGTATGGTGACGGATCCACCGCAAACGTTCCGTGAGGCTTGTCAGTGGCTAGTATTCTTTCAAGCCGCCGCTAAGATGTTTAATGGCAGCGGTGAATGGGGTCAAATGGATGAATTACTGAGACCTTTCTATGAGCGTGATGTTGAAGCTGGTATTTTAGATGATGAAGAGGCGATCTTCCACATAGCCTGCCTGTTTCTCACTGAAACCGCATATATTCAGATTGGCGGACCTGATGCTGATGGCAAAGACCTTACCAGTCCAGTCTCATTCCTCGTTCTCGAAGCTATACACCGCTTGAAAATCCCTGCAAATATTGGTATTCGTGTCGGTGATGAATTCGATCAAAGGCTGTTCCATCGGGGTGTTGAAATACTCTTTGAGGATAAAATGGGTTTCCCAAAGTTTCTTGGTGATAAACCTCTAAATGATGGATTCATCAAAAATGGTTATCCCATCGAACTTGCCAGACAGCGTATTTATTCAGGATGCCATTGGCTTGCTATCCCCGGTCGTGAATACACAATGAATGACATGATCAAGATTGAGTTAGCAACCGTTTTTGACGTTGCATTAAAAGATATGATGACTGACACTTCTGTTGAACCAACTACTGATGAACTCTGGATGCGGTTTGAAAAGCATCTTCGTCGTGCTGTGGAGGTTGTCGCTGAAGGTATTGACTTCCATCTGGAACACATGCACAAAGTATTCCCTGAGTTACTTCTTGATCTGTTCTGTTATGGACCGGTAGAGAAAGGATTAGATATAACTAATGATGGTGTGGAGTTTTACAATTTTTGCGTTGACGGTGCTTCACTGGCAACTGCGGCGGATTCCTTTGCGGCGATTGAACAGCGTATTGAAAAAGATAAACTCTTGACGTGGAAAGAATTAATGTACTATCTTGAAACTGATTGGGCTGGTTCCGATGGTGAGCGTGTGCGATTGATGATGAAGAATATATCTCGCTTCGGCAGTGGTGATTCTCGTGCTGATGACTGGGCGATGCGTATAAACAAAACCTTCACAGAGCTTGTGAAAGAGAAACCGACTCCGAATGGATATAACATGATCCCCGGATTGTTTTCGTGGGCAGCAATGATTGGTTTCGGCAAACAGCTTGGCGCAACTCCCAATGGACGACATGCGGGTGAGACTGTTTCCCACGGACCCAATCCAGACCCCGGATTCAACAAAGGCAAAGGTGGTACACCAACGCAGATGGTTATGGCAGTTGCGAAGGTGCAACCGGGTTATGGAAATACTGCTCCACTTCAACTAGACATGGACCCGGGTATCGTTAAAGAAGAGGAAGGATTAAACAAGGTTGAAGCACTGCTCAAAAGCCATTTCGATCTTGGTGGAACTATGATCAATATTAATGTGCTAAACAAAGAAACGATCCTTAATGCTTATAATGACCCATTAAAATATCCAGATTTAATTGTGCGTGTTACAGGCTTTAGTGCTTATTTTGCCAGCCTATCCCCTGAACTACGGAAGTTTGTAGTAGATCGCATAGTATCTGGAGAATAGAGCTAGAATACTGTAGAAGATTAAAGATTGTCTATTATTCAGGATTAAAGAATATGAATATTATTGTACCGATAAAACAAGTTCCGGAGACTGGTAACGTCAAGATTGACGAGGAAAAAGGCACAATCGTCAGGGAAGGCGTTGAGAGTATCATTAACCCGCTTGACCTCTATGCCATTGAGATTGCCCTTCAATTAAAAGAAGAACATGAAGGCAAAGTCACTGTTATCTCAATGGGTCCCCGCAACGCAGAGAAAGCGATAAGGGAAGCTATATCAATGGGTTGTGATGATGGTGTGCTTATATCAGATCGTGCTTTCGCTGGCTCTGATACGTGGGCAACGTCTTATGCGCTATCGAAAGCCATCAGCAAGATCGGTTATTTTGATCTTGTTATAACTGGTGTGCGTGCTACTGACGGTGATACTGGACAGGTAGGTCCCGGGATTTCTGCTTTTCTTGATCTTCCACTTGCGACTTATACGAGTGGGATCAAAGAAATTAATAATGACAAAATAACTATCGAAAGACTTACAGAGGAGGGTTATGAGACATTACGACTACCCATGCCATGTCTTTTGACAGTCGTGAAAGAGATAAGCTATCCAAGATTGCCGACTCTGAGAGGAAAACAACAGGCAAGATCAAGGGATATGGCTATCTGGGGAGCAGATGATCTAAATGTTGACAAAACTGTTGTCGGTCTCGATGGCTCACCTGTTAAAGTAGTAAAGATAACCAGACCGAAAGTGACAAGAAACGGAAAAATCATAGATACTACAAAAGGAATAGATGCTAAGGACGCAGTAAACGAGTTATTGAAATTCTTAGAAGAAAGAGAGCTATTATAATTGCGTTTTCCCCATAAAATCCCAAAAAGCAAATGTAAAAGGAGATGATCTTATTGGCAACTTTAACGAAATCAGTAAAAATATCTTTATCTGAGGAGCAGTATGATAACCTGCGGAAATTAGCTAATGAACAGAATGAATCCGTTTCCTCATTAGTTAGGGAAATATTAAGCGATCTTCTTTCACAAAAAAAAGTTATTATTGATGAAAAACCGAAGTGCAAGTTACGTAATCACGAAGCTTATGGTATATGGGAAGATAGAGACGATGTGGCAGACAGTCTCGAATGGGTGAGAAAACAACGTGAAAATTGGAAAGAAAGACTTTGCCGAAGCGAACAATACGGATGAACAAGCCAGCGGCATGTTCTACTCCATCGGAGGTAAAAGATGAAACGTGTTATTATCATTGTTTTTATCTTATGCTTTATTATTACAGGCAATCTCCTTGCACAAAAGGGCATGAGGATAGTCGGTAAGGCGTCTCAAGAAATGCCAGACGCTATCTATCGCACAGGCTGGGCTGTTGTTATTGGCATCAATAAATATCCTTACGTCCCGCAACTGGACTATGCAGTGGCTGATGCAGACGCAGTTGCTGACTTAATCAAAGGAAAATTCGGGTTTGAGGATAGCAATGTTAGGGTGCTGACAAATACTCAAGCGACTAGACAGGGCATCATGGACGCACTCACCAGACTCACTGACCCTAAGCTTGTTAAAGAGGACGACTGCGTGCTTATCTATTTCTCCGGTCATGGCCAGACCGTACCTCTGCCAAAATCAGGTGGTGGCGGTGATATGGGCTATCTTATTCCTTATGATGCACAGGTCGATCTATCCGAGCTAAATATGGCACAATACGATCAATATTGCATAGGCATGGACGAACTTAACAAGAAGGGCTTGCAGATACCTGCAAAACACGTCATATTCATCATAGACGCCTGTTACAGCGGGTTGGTTCTGGAGTCACAGCGAGGGCTTGATCCGCATATCTCTGAATTCGTGAAGAAAGTCGCATCTGTACCTGTTCGTCAGATAATAACTGCCGGTGGGAAAGAGGATCAGGCATCTGAAAATCCATCTTTAGGACATGGGCTTTTCACGTATAAGCTATTACAGGGCTTAGAGTCAGGCATTGCTGACGATAACGGAGACGGAGTGATAACAGGCTCCGAGCTAGGAAACCATCTCAGAGGGGTAGTCCCAAGAGAAAACGCAAACCAGATACCGCAATTCAGGATGAAGGGCGAAGGCGAGTTTATGTTTCTCCCGCAGACTGTGAAATCTGAACTACCAGACCCATCAAAGAGTAATCGTATTTCAAGGATAAAGGAAGAAGCAGAAAAATTAGAGACCATTGGGAAAGAGAAAAAGACCTGGGAAACATGGCTGATTAAAATGAAAAGTGATTTTAATGACGCCAAAGATATTCAAGACAAGGATGTGCCAGCAAGTTTAAAAGTTTCTGCATGGGAAGAATTCATGAACTCATACAAAGATAATGATCCTTATGTCCAAGAAGATGACGCAATGAGAGCAGAAGCGGAAAAGCAGTTGGAATACTGGAAGAATCAGCAATCAGAGATCAAACAGACGATTGTTGCAGGCGCATCAACCATAATCGGCAAGGATGGTGCAGAGATGCTTCTTATCCCTGCGGGAGAGTTCCAGATGGGCAGTAATGATTATGGACCAATCCATACGGTCTATCTTGACGCCTTTTATATTGACAAATACGAGGTTACTAATGCACAATATAAGAAATTCATAGCTTCGACAGGATACAAAGCGCCATCATATTGGAATGACTCAAATTATAATTCACCAAATCAGCCTGTCGTTGGAGTAGATTGGAATGATGCAAAGGCTTATGCGGATTGGGCAGGAAAGCGATTGTCAACAGAGGCAGAATGGGAAAAATCCGCAAGAGGCGGACTTGTGGGTAAAAAGTATCCGTGGGGAGATACTCTTACTCATGATGATGCAAATTATGATGGCACAGGCGGGAAAGATATATGGAATGGCACATCTCCAGTGGGCAGTTTTAAGCCTAATGGCTATGGATTATACGATATGGCGGGGAATGTTTGGGAATGGTGTGCTGATTGGTATGACAGTAATTATTATGTCAGTTCGCCAAAATCAAATCCAGCGGGACCGAGTTCAGGATCATACCGTGTTTTGCGTGGCGGGTCGTGGTCCTACGACAATACGTTCAACCTGCGGGTAGCGTACCGCGACAGCGCCGCTCCGGCTTTCACGTACTACAATGTCGGGTTTCGTTGTGCAGGGCTTCGGTAGCCCCTTAGCTCCCTTACTCCTTTACCCCTTGCCTTCGGCATTCTGTGCCGAAGGCTTTAAAAATTTTGGAAAAATCTAAATGGCAAAAGAAATGCAATCTGTAACGAAAATGTATGATGTGCTAAAATGGCTTATTCCACAAATCTCTAAATTTCCTCGTTCCTATAAATTTACACTCGGAGATAGGGTTACAAACATCGGTTTAGATGTGCTAATGTTACTTATAGAAGCAAGTTATACAAAAGAAAAACTAGATTTGTTACGACAGGCAAACATGAAACTTGAACAATTGCGTTATATCTTGCGTTTATGTAAGGATCTTGAGCTATTTTCGTTTAATCGTTATGAATACATTTCTCGTGAAATAAACGAAACAGGAAGTCTTATCGGTGGTTGGATAAAACAGCAAAAAGGTATGGCTAATGAAAACGTATAATGGACTGTATCAACAAATATGCTCTTATGAGAACCTCTGGAGATCCGCAGACCAAGCACAAAGAGGAAAACGTTTTCAAGACTCAGTCGCAAGATTCAATTTCTATCGAGAAAGAGAGATATTGCGTTTACAAGAGGAATTACAGTCACAAACTTATAGACCCGGGAACTACCATGAATTCACCATATATGAGCCAAAGAAACGAATGATCAGCGCAGCGCCATATAGGGATAGAGTAATCCATCATACCTTATGCAATATCATCGAACCAATCTTTGAACGAATATTTATATTTGATTCTTATGCCTGTCGGGTTGGCAAAGGAACACATAGGGCAGTAGATAGATTCACGGAATTTTGTCGTAAAAATCGTTATGTGCTAAAAGCAGATATTAGCAAATATTTCCCAAGCATTGATCATGAGATACTCAAGTCATTAATAAGGCGTAAGATTAGGGATGAGAAAACATTATGGCTTATTAACCTTATTATAGACTCAAGCAATCCACAGGAACCAGTTAGCAACTATTTCTCTAATGATGATCTTTTTGCACCAATAGAAAGACGACATGGCATCCCAATAGGCAACCTTACAAGCCAATTTTTTGCCAATGTGTATTTGAATTCATTAGATCATTTTGTTAAAGAGCAATTGCACTGTAAATATTACATTCGCTATTGCGATGATTTTGTTGTGCTTTCAGAGGATAAAGACTTTCTGCACGAAGCTAGAGAGCGGATAAGCGAATACCTGATCTCACTACAGTTAAAACTTCATCCATATAAGTGCCAAGTATTTCCAATAAAGGATGGGACGGATTTTCTTGGTTACAGGATTTTTCGGGACTATCGCCTTATTCGGCATAATAGCATCATTCGTTTTCGCCGACGGATGCAAAGATTTCAAGAGGATTATGCGAAAGGTATTATTTCATTACCACACATCAGGCAATCTATTCAAAGTTGGATAGGTCATGTATCTTATGCTAATAGTTATGGATTAAAAAGGCAATTGCTTAAAGGATTTGTATTTTCAAAGTAGCAGGCTTGCTTGTTCGAAGTTATTTAACAAGCTAAAGCATGTTCTACGTTATGATTTCTTAAAAGCGTGACATAAAGTCACGAGGAACGTTACCGATATGACCGTGTTTTGCGTGGCGGGTCGTGGAACAACAACAATACGAACAACCTGCGAGTAGCGAACCGCAACAACAACGATCCAACTAACACGAACAACAATATCGGGTTTCGTTGTGCAATGCTTCTCAAACAATGGATTCCAGCTTTCGCTGGAATGACAAGTCGGCGCCGGAGTTCATAAGACTGTATTCTTATGGAGTGTGTGTCGAGAAGCCCAGATAACGCTCCTGTGTTGAACTTACATAGTTCAGCCAAATATAAAACCCGTCTCGTGTCGGCTGGTAGGCAACGAACGCTGACACGAGACCCCTATATTCTGTCATTTCAGTTCGTAGGTTGGGTTGAGGAACGAAACCCAACATAATATTCAATAATACGAGTTTTTCAGTTAGCATTGTAGAATATGCCGATTGGCTTGTTTAATACAATATGGAGATGTTTAATTATGGGAACAAAAGTGAAGGATTTAACTGTTGAGGAATTTCAATCTTTAATATCAGATACAATCAAAAGCACTCTGGAGGATTTAATTGAAGATATGCTGGCACTTTCAAGTGAGGAATACTTACGCTCAATTGAGGAAGCTAGAAAAGATTATAAAGAGGGTAGAATAAAGTACCTTGAGGATATACTTGATGTATAAAATAGCATTTACCCAGAGGGCATTGAAAGATTGGGAAAACGTTGATAAAAACATGCAGATCAGAATTGCTAAGAAACTCAAGGAATATGCCGAAGACCCCCTGCGATATGCTATAAAACTGACCGATTCCAAGATAGGAACATATAGATTCAGAGTCGGGGATTACAGAATCATATTTGATATTGATGATGATCACATAATGATTTTGAGAATCGGTCGCAGAAGAAGCATTTACAAACGATAAAATACTATAAAGTTCGTAGGTTGGTTTGAGGAACGAAACCCAACATAATATTCAATAATACGAGATATGGATAGAAAGGAGCGCAAACAATATGGCAAGTAAAAGAAAGCCAATCCCTGATAACATGACAATAGATCAAGCCTCAGATTTTTGGGATAATCATAGCGTTACTGATTATCCCTCTCATGTAATACAACTAGAATATATACCGGGAGGGCATACAACTTTTATTGCTATTGAAAATGACTTATTTCTTTGGAAAAACAAGCAAAAGAACATGGAGTGTCTGTAGAAGCATTAGTAAACTCATGGATTCAAGAAAGGCTAACAGCTTGATTTTTGTAGAGCAATCTGCTAGATTGATTTGCATTCAAAAGCTTGATAAGGGATCTGATTTGAGAATCTACAATGTCATTTGGAAAAATAGATTTGCCGAGAAAATCGCTGTCAAACACAATATAACCATTGATAATGAACAAAAAGAAACGAATTGACCCTATACCAGAGGAGTTTGCTGATTACGAAGAAGCAGGAGAATTTTGGGATACCCACGATACAACTGATTACCCGGATAATTTCCAAACTGTTGATACAGTAGTGGAATTTAGGCATCGTTATTACGAGATTGAAATAGATGATGATCTAGCAAAAATATTACAATTGCAGGCAAACCAGAAAGGTGTTACAGTTGATCGTCTAGCGAATGACCTTCTTCGTCAGCAACTTTCAATGTTGAGATAGTGATCGATTAATATAAGTAGAGTGAATGGAAAGATTATAATTAAAATCAAATGGATAGTTGAAAGAGTTAAGAGTGATGAATATTACTTTTCGAGACATGAAATATGAATAAATCTTGTAATTTTTGCGGAAATAAGAATTTCAATATTAAGAAAATTCAGTATATTTATAAGCATGACGATAAGTTTTTAATTGTAAATGATGTGCCTTGTGAGGAATGTGAGTATTGCGGGGAGCAGTATTTCAAAGCTGATGTATTGAAGAAGATTGAAAAGGATTTTATGGAGATTCATTCCATAGGTCGAAAACCAAAGCACCTGATCCAAATTCCAGTAGAGGAGTTTGCTGAGCTTTAAATCAACATATATTTTGGAGGTAATTTATTGTCTGATATTTGGACGCTTTCGGAACAGATAAATGGACAGTTGAAGCCGATCTCTTATGAGCTTTTGGCTAGAGGACGCAGGCTTGCAGATAAACGCAATGCTGAATTATGCGCAATATTGATTGGCGCAAATCTGAGTCAGGATTCATTGCAGGAATTGATCTTTCATGGCGCTGATAAGGTATACTTTGTTGATGATCCTATTTTAGAGCATTTTCTCGTTGAGCCTTATGCAAACGTGCTGGAATACCTTATAAAAACCTATAATCCCGAAATCCTGATAGCAGGCGCCACTACGCTTGGGCGCACTCTCATGCCTTACGTTGCAATCAAGGTCAATACAGGTCTTACAGCGGATTGCACGGAATTAGAGATCGAAGAGGGAACAGGTAATCTCTTGCAGATAAGACCCGCTATCGGTGGAAACATTCTTGCTACTATCAAAACACCAAGACACAGACCACAGATGGCAACGGTGAGACCTAAATCTACGCCAGTATCGCCAAGAATTGAAGGACGAAAAGGTGAGCTAATTTCAATACAGGTTCCACAAGAATTATTAAAAAGCAGAACTGAGAGACTTGGAGAGAGAAGTGCTGTTGATGAGGCTTTGGGATTAGAGGATGCTGACAAGGTAGTATCTGGTGGTCGAGGGCTAAAAAAAGGCGATAACTTTCAGATGATCAAGGAACTCGCAGAATTGCTTTCAGCCGCAGTTGGTGCGTCAAGAGAGACTATTGATCGTGGATGGATATCGTATCCCCATCAGGTCGGTCTTACAGGTAAAACAGTCAGTCCAAAACTCTACATGGCGATAGGCATATCCGGGGCAATTCAGCATCTTGCTGGCATGAAAACATCTGAAAATATAGTTGCAATTAATAACGATCCCGAAGCTCAGATTTTTCAGGTCGCTGATTTTGGGATAATAGGTGATCTGTTTGAGATTGTGCCTGCACTTATTGAAGAACTTCGTAAAAGGAAAAATAATGGGAACTCTTAATTATAATCGAGTTACAAAAAACATAGTTGATGAGCTTATCCGCATAATTGGTGATAGGTTCGTAATTACTGATACAGAGAAGCTTGAGCCATACTCTCATGACGAGGTAGCAGAAAAAGAGTATGCTTCTATGCCAGAAGTAGTTGTAAAACCAAAGACAGCGCAAGAGATCGCTGAAATCGTAAAACTAGCAAATCGTGAGTTGATACCTATCACTCCCAGAGCCGCAGGTAGTGGGTTATCAGGCGGGGCAGTTCCTGTCTTTGGTGGAATCGTGCTTTCAGTAGAACGGATGAATCAAATAATTGAGGTTGACGAAGACAATATGATGGTCGTTGTAGATCCCGGTGTTATTACAAACGAAATAAATAACGCTGTAGCAGATAAAGGACTTTTTTACGCTGGATACCCAATGAGTGTTGAAACTTGCTTTATCGGTGGTAATGTCGCTGAAAATGCCGGCGGTGGTAAGGCTATCAAGTATGGAGTTACCGAAAGATACGTCATGGGTCTGGAAGTAGTCACCCCTACTGGCGAAATAATACAATTAGGCGGTAAGCGTGTTAAAGATGTCACAGGATATAATATTAAACAACTGATGGTCGGTTCTGAAGGAACATTGGGAATTATAACTAAAGTTATTCTTAAACTGCTTCCCATACCTAAAGCTAAAGTTGACTTATTAGCTTTATTTTCAGATGCCAGATCAGCAATAGCAGTTGTTCCAAAGATCATGACCATTGGTGGAATTATACCGACTGCAATAGAATTTATGGATCAGCTTTCAGTACAAACTTCTTGTGAATACCTTAATGAGCATCTGCCATATCAAAAAGCAGGTGCAATGCTTTTGATTGAGGTTGACGGCAATTACGAGGAGATTATAGAGCGTGATTACGACACTATCGGTGAGCTTTGCTTTAAGAATGGTGCAATCGAGGTTTACGTTGCTGATAACCATACGACACAGGAGCGCATCTGGAGTGTAAGACGTAACATAGCGGAGGCTTTTAAGGTCATTAGTCCGCATCAAAGCCTTGAGGATATTGTAGTACCAACAGCAAGCATACCTGATCTGATCCCAGAATTAGATCGAATATCAGTAAAGTATAACGTCCAGATTCCCTGTTATGGACATGCAGGTGACGGTAATCTCCATGCAACGATAGTGAAATCTCCTGATGATTCAATGGAAGAATGGCACAGCAGACTTCCGAAAATCCTTGAAGACCTTTATCTTACGGTGAAAAAGCTTGGTGGAACGATAAGCGGGGAACATGGTATCGGGTCAAAACGCAAGAATTACATGCACCTTGTTGCCACTGATGCAGAATTAGAGTTTATGAAGAAAATCAAGCGTGCAGTTGATCCGAATAACATAATGAATCCGGGGAAAATAATTGATGTTTAAATAAAAGATGACGAATGTAAGTTCATCACTTTTTTGGGGGAAAAAATGAATATATTTACGGCATACATTGAGTGGGATCCTGAAACAAAACTTTATGTTGGAATTATACCTGGGATCCCGGGAGCACATTCTCAAGGTGCAACTCTTGATGAACTCCACAATAACTTAAAGGAAGTATTGGAGTTATGTCTTGAGGAATTATAATAAAGATACATACTATAAATATTTTGATGAAGCATGGAAGAAAATTATTGAAAGGTTTTTTCCATATATGCTTCGCTTTTTCATTCCACATCTATATCAGGACGCTGATTTCTCGAATGGCTTCATCTTTCTTGACAAAGAATTAGAACAATTATCGAGAAAGAGCAAAAAAGGTGCGAAATATGTTGATAAGCTTGTGAAAATACAACTGAAAGATGGTGAAGAGCAGTGGATTCTGGTTCATATTGAAATTCAGGGATATGCTGATAAAGGGTTTCCTGAAAGGATGTTTCGGTATTATTACCGAATATATGATAGATACAGCGAAAAAATAGTGAGCCTTGCTCTGATTACTGGCATAGATAAAGGCATATCTGAGGGCAGATTTGAGTTAGAAGCTTATGGTAGTGGAGTATTGTTTCGATACCTTTCACCAAGATTGATGGATTTTGACAAAAATGAGCTAGAGAAAAGCGATAATCCAATAGCTCTGGTTATTTTGGCATGTCAGGGAAGGGAAGAAGCAAAGAAAAAAGGCGAAGCATTTAACATAAAATTGCGTCTAATAAGAAGCATGTATGAGAAGGGCTATAGTCAAGATGATATAAGAGCCATTTTTGAGTTTATTGATTGGATAATAACATTAAATAATAAAGAAGAAAAATTAATCAGAGAAGAGATAGAAAAGCTTGAGGGGGTGAAAAAGGTGCCTTATGTTACAAGCATTGAAAGAATTGGCAGAAGAGAAGAAAAAAAAGAAGGAATATTAGAGGTATTGGATGTACGTTTCGGAAGCGTTCCATTGGATATTACTGATCATATTAATGATATAGAAAATGATAAAAAGCTGAAAAAACTTCTTCGCCTTGCAGTAAGTTGCTCATCATTTGACGAGTTTAGACAATCACTTAATGGAAACAGTCAAAAATAGTCAGAGGTAGATATGAAAATAGTCATTGCTCCTGATTCATTCAAGGGGAACCTGACAGCAAAACAAGTGGCTGATGCTATTGAGATTGGCATAAATCGTTTAATTCCAGATGCCGAAATCGTCAAAATTCCTATGGCTGATGGTGGTGAAGGTACTGTCCAAGCTCTTGTTGATGCTACAGACGGAGAGATCATTACTGCCGAAGTATCTGATCCACTGGGGAACCGAATAAAAGCCGAATTCGGTATTCTTGGTGATTCACAGAAAACAGCAGTCATAGAGATGGCATCCGCATCTGGTTTGCCATTAGTTCCACGAGATAAGCGGAATCCAATGCTCACGACCACTTATGGTACAGGGGAGCTTATTCGTATTGCTTTAGACAAGGGGTGTAGAAAACTAATCGTTGGGATCGGGGGTAGTGCAACTGTTGACGGTGGGGCAGGTATGGCGCAGGCTCTTGGCGTCAGGTTACTTGACAAAAATAGTGATGAGATACCAAAAGGTGGGGGTGGGTTAGAACATCTGGATCATATTGATACTACGTCACTTGATCCCCGTATTACAGAAACCACTACAATAGTTGCCTGTGATGTTGATAATCCTCTGGTTGGTCCAAGAGGTGCCCCGGAAGTTTTTGGTCCTCAGAAAGGTGCTACTCCTGAAATGGTAAAGATTCTTGATAAGTTCCTTGATAGATATGCTGACATCATTAAAAGTGATTTAGGTATTGACATCAAGAATATCCCCGGAGCAGGAGCGGCTGGTGGACTTGGCGCGGGTCTAATGGCTTTTCTCGGTGCGCAGCTAAGATCGGGAATTGATATTGTTATTGATGCTTCTGGATTAGAGAAGCACCTCAAAGATACCGATATAGTGATTACTGGAGAAGGTAGGATTGACCGACAAACGATCTACGGGAAAACACCCATTGGGGTTGCTAGAACAGCTAAGAAATATGGTATTCCTGTGATAGCTTTTGCCGGTAATATCGGTAGTGACAGCCACGTCGTTTATGATAACGGTATTGATGCTTTAATGTCTATAATCAGCTATCCAATGTCATTGGATACAGCTATGGAACATTCACAGGAATTTCTCGCTGATTCCGCAGAAAGAGTGTTTCGCTTGATACAACTGGGAAGAAGAATCGACTAATCAAAACCAACTTTTGCATTGGAGATAAAATATGAGTGAAAAAAAATGTAAAGTTTACGTTACCCGGATGTTACCCGGTCCAGCTTTGGATATACTAAAAGCTAGTTGTGATGTTGAGGTTAATCCTCGTGACGAAGGATTAACTTACGAGGAACTACTTGAAAAGGTTAAAGGTAAAGATGGTATTATCACACTTTTGACCGATAAGATTGATGCGGAAGTTATCAAAGCAGGATCACAGGGTGATCATCCGCTTCGAGTCATAGCTAACTATGCAGTTGGATATGACAACGTTGACGTTGCCTGTGCTACAGAACATTCTATATTTGTCAGCAATACGCCGGGTGTATTAACCAACACGACTGCGGATATAGCGTGGGCGTTAATGTTATCTATCGCCAGAAGAATACCAGAAGCAGAGAGATACGCAAGAGCAGGAAAATTCATAGGATGGTCGCCGACCTTACTTCTTGGTGGTGACATATTTGGTAAGACACTTGGTATTGTTGGCGTTGGACGTATAGGCGCAGCAGTAGCAATGAGATCCAAAGGCTTCAATATGAGGGTACTTTACAATGACGTGAGACACAACAATGAGATTGAGAATGAAGTAAAAGCTGAAAAAGTTGACATGGATACACTGCTCAAAGAATCAGACTTTATATCTATCCACGTTCCTCTTATGCCAGAAACGAGACATCTCATCGGCAAGCGAAGCTTTGAAATGATGAAACCGACAGCTTATCTGATAAATACGTCCCGTGGTCCTGTTATAGACGAACCCGCCCTTGCTGAAGCCTTGAAAAATAATGTCATTGCAGGTGCGGCACTGGATGTCTTTGAAGAAGAACCAAAGATATATCCGGGCTTGCTTGAGCTTGAAAACGTTGTTGTTGTTCCACACATAGCCAGCGCATCTGTGGAAACCAGATCGAAAATGGCAATCATGGCGGCTGAAAATGTGCTTGCGGTTTTGAGTGGAAAAACACCACCAAATGCTGTTAATAGAATATAAACCTATATAAGGCAGGCGTATTGCCTGCCTTCTTTTTGCGAGGTAGACAATGAAGGTTCTGGGAGTTATCCCTGCAAGATATGGCTCAACACGATTTGAGGGTAAAGCACTTGCTGACATACTCGGTAAGCCAATGATTCAGCGTGTATACGAGCGCGCAATTAACACAAAAACAGTAAATGAATTAACTGTAGCGACTGACGATCAGAGAATATTTGATACTGTTAAGAGTTTTGGTGGAAACGTTGTTATGACTTCACAACATCCTACTGGAACTGACAGGATAGCAGAAGTTGCTAGAAACAGCAATGCAGATATAATAGTGAATATTCAGGGGGATGAGCCTCTTATTGAACCTGCGATGATAGATGAAGCAGTTCAGCCACTCCTTGATGATAATAGAATTGATCTTGGAACACTTGTTCACCGAATTAAATCAGAAGATGAATACCGTAATCCCAACGTAGTAAAGGTTATAATAGATAAATCAGGATTTGCAATGTATTTCTCACGATCACCGATCCCGTACATCAGATCGGGAGTATGGGGAAATACGATAATATACAGGCACGTTGGATTATACGTTTATAGAACTTATGCACTTTTAGATTTCGCTCAAACACCATCAACACCTTTTGAGACTAGCGAGGGTCTAGAACAACTCAGATTTCTTGAAAATGGTTATCGTATGAAGGTCGTTGAAACTCAATACAAATCCATAGGTGTTGATACACCGTCTGACCTTGAAAATGTCAAAAAAATATTGATTTCTGGTTTTTAGTTGCTGGATTGGAAAAGCTGATACTAAAAATGCAAAAAGGAAATAATTATATCTAAATTACGGAGGTTATATATGGACAGAGAGTTACAGCTTAACTCACTTGAATTGGCTAATAATATATTAACTATGCTTAAAGCGGGATCTAAAGCTCAATTGAAAATAGGACGTGATTATCCTGAGTTACTTACCGATCCGGAACTTAATAAAGAATATTTAGATATACAAAAACTACAAGAACAAAAGATGAAAGAAGCGGTTAATAAAATTTTTGATCAAAAGCAGGAAGATATTGTATTGAAGCAAATTCAGCCTTATTCAGAAGAGATTATCGGAACCGACTTAATTGTCGGAACCAACTTAGATGATCAGCAAAAAGGTAAAGTGAGGATACGTTTTTTGCTACGTCTTCTTGAGAAATTCTGGAATGCCTCATCTACGGGAGATCAATTTGAATTATTAATGTGTATATCACAAATGGCAGATATTATGGATGATGACTCAATCGAGGAACTCGCAAAACAAATGCTTCTGCATCAGGATTTTAGACTTAGGGGCGAGATGTGCTATTTGCTTGGTCAAACAGGTCGTCTAAAGTATTTGCCAATGGTTAAAAATCTTCTGAATGATCCAGATTCTTGGGTTCGAGGGCAAGCTTCTAAAGCATTGAAAAGACTTACTGTACAAATACTAGAAAATTTAATCAGTTTTGTAGATGACACCTATGAACGTTTCTACAACGAAAATCGCCGTTTTCAGGTTCTTGCAAGAATAAGAAAGGTCTTGCGAGAACAATTATTCGATTATCTTCCAACTGGTTCTGTAGATAAAGGTCTAGTTACAGCTATAATTAACGCCACAAATAGAACAACAGCAAAGAATTTCCGTAAGAAATATCTCAGTATCTTCAAAGATAGTTTGTGTGCTTTACGTGACGGACACACTGATCCTGAAACTATGATAAACTTAGAAAAAAGATTGCTGGAGATAGACGATGAATTATATACAAAAGCTATTCCTAGACACCACGATTCAGATTGACAGGCTTTTTGAAACATCAGATCGCAAACAGATATTAAAAACTGAACTAAATAAATCGGAATGCTATACTTGCACTCTTGTCCTACGAGAATTTAAGTTTCGTGTGATTGATACGTGTATCAGCCTTTTACATATAATAGAAGATTGCGATTCCGATCCTGATGTTTTAACAACAATTACTCACAATAAAAATTTCTCGAAAAATCTACAAACCATGTTGATAAAGATATATGCTGAAGTAAAACGAGAAGCTGGATTGCAGAATTATTACGACAAAGAATTAGCTCTTGAAACGCTTCGAGCATATATTACTGGTAGATTATTGCTGAGATTCAGAGATATATTGGCAGAACCAGAAAGCGATCTCACAAAATGTGAAGTAGCTCATCATGAAGTTCAGGAATCCGATGGCATGTTTGAACTTGACACACACTGTAATCGCAAAAAAGTGAAATGCAATTTACCAAGTATATATCACGATAATGAAGATCATCTAAAACAGATTAAAGAGCTTGTAGAAAAACAATCAGTATTAAATCCTAAGCTCGATAGGCAAGAAAAGACCGAATTTGGGAGAATAAATGAAGTATATTCTGGTATCCTTGAAAAAGAGGACTGGAACATGGTAAAAGGTCAATATAATTGTAATAAATTGGCTGATCTTACTATACTTATTGAAAGTCTAGATGATTCTTCGGTTTATACAACAGATAATATTTATGAGTGTTTTTATAATCGTTTATCTTTTTCAAAAAAGAAGGCAACAAAAATTCAAAAATATCCTTGAATTTTAAACATTAGTCTTTAAACCTATGGAGGATAAAATGGCAAAAAGAACTAAGTATATATTCGTAACGGGAGGGGTTGTTTCGTCAATTGGCAAAGGGATCACTACTGCATCCATAGGCAGATTGCTGGTAAGTCGTGGATTCAAAGTAACTCCATTGAAGATTGACCCATATATAAATAAAGATGCAGGAACGATGAATCCATATCAGCATGGTGAAGTATTCGTTACAGATGACGGTGCAGAAACAGACCTTGATCTTGGACATTATGAAAGGTTTATCGGGGGAAGCCTTAACAGCGCATCAAATTTTACCACTGGTTCAGTATACGGTGCTGTTATAGAAAAGGAAAGGCATGGGGAGTACCTTGGAAATACAGTACAACTAATCCCTCACATCACTGATGAAATCAAAGGCAGAATATATAAACTCGCTGAGGATAGTGGCGCTCACATAATGGTAATCGAGATCGGTGGAACCATCGGTGATTTTGAGACCCCGCCATTCACAGAAGCTATCAGGCAGATTAGGCTTGACGTTGGCAGAGAAAATACATTATTCGTCCACGTAAGTCTTATTGCCTACGTAGGTCCATGGGGTGAAACAAAAACTAAACCAACACAACACAGCGTTAGAGCGCTAATGGAACTCGGTATACAGCCCGATATATTAATATGTAGGTCAAAATCAGCACTTACAGAGGATCACAAGCGTAAGCTTTCGCTATTTTGCAGTGTTCCAAAAGAAGCTGTTATTGAAGCACGGGACACTAAAAATATATATGAGATACCTCTCGTTTTTGAAAAACAGGGTTTAACCGATCTTATAATTGACCGTCTGCAATTGCCTGATTGCTCTCCTGATATTACTGAATGGCAAAATATGGTCTCAAAGATGAAAAAACCAGAGAGAGAAGTCAACGTTGCGATAGTTGGCAAATATACTCAGAATGGTGACGCATATATATCTATAACAGAAGCACTAAAACACGGTGGTATTGCCAACAATGCTGAAGTCAATATTAAATGGATAGAGTCTGATTATCTGGAGGAAGATTCGGATGCTTCTAAATATCTTGGTGAAGTTGATGGAATAGTAGTTCCCGGTGGTTTTGGATACAGGGGTATAGAGGGTAAAGTAAAAGCTATTCAATTTGCTCGTGAAAATAAAGTTCCATATTTGGGGTTATGCCTTGGTATGCAGACCGCAGTTATCGAGTTTGCACGCAACGTATTGGGATTTGAAAAAGCAAATAGTATAGAATTCGATCCTGAGACGAAATATCCAGTCATCACTTTGCTTGAAGAACAAAAGACTGTTGAAGATATGGGCGGAACGATGCGATTAGGCTTATATCCATGTAAACTTGCACCCGAGTCCACTGCGTTTAAAGAATATGGTACAGATTTGATTCAAGAACGCCACAGGCATAGATACGAATTCAATAACGAGTATAGAGATCAGTTTTTATCAAATGGAATGCGTTTTAGCGGGTTATCTCCTGATGAGCGATTAGTCGAGATGATCGAAATTGTGGATCATCCGTGGTTTGTCGCTACGCAGTTCCATCCGGAGTTCAAGTCAAAACCGTTGCAACCGCATCCGCTGTTTAAGGGTTTCATCTCAGCGGCATTAAATCACAAGACAAAGTAGAGTAAACTGCCAGTTTGCTTCTTTATGTTTTGTCATTCCAGCGAAAGTTGGAATCCACTAACGAGGTAAGAGATGATTATTAGATTGTGCAAAATTATCATAATAATATCGTTTCTTTTTCTGACTGTTTCAACATCATTTGCAGATACTTGGGCATTGCTGGTTGGGATAAGCAACTATCAGGATTCGGATATTAGCGATCTCAACTACACTGTAAATGACGTAACTCAATTTTATGACGCCTTAGTTGACCCTAACGTCTGCAATGCTTCGAGAGATAAAGTCTTTCTCATGACAGACGACAGCATAGGCAATAGCACACCAACACACACTAACGTTGTGTTCCGATTGGGAACTCTCGTATCAAGGATTAAACCAGAGGATACTTTCATCTTTTATTTCTCTGGTCATGGCATGATTCGTGAGGGAAAGCAGTATCTTTTGACGATAAACTCTGATCCACGATCACTTGATACGCTTGAGGTATCTGCAACCTCTCTTGAGAAGATTCAGAGTATGTTGAAAAGGGTCAAGGCACGTCAAATACTCATCATCCTTGACGCTTGCAGGAACGATCCAGAGAAAGGCAAAGGCGATAGTAATAACGAACTTACTGATGACCTTGCAAAAGGGTTCAGATCGCTGAAAGAACAGACAACTGAGAATTTTGACATAATAGCAACGCTATTCGCATCATCACTTGGTCAAAGGGCTTATGAATGGGACGAGAAAAAAGCGGGAGTTTTCAGCTATTATCTCTTAGATGGTCTGAGAGGAAAAGCCTCTGATAACAACAAGAAAGTTACACTGAGAGGGCTTGCAGGCTACGTTGAGCAGAAGGTTAACGCATGGTCGCTTGAGAACGGTAAACAACAGAAGCCATGGCTCATAACAGAAGGTTCTGCGGACATTACACTTGTTACGCCAAAGAGTATAAGTCAATCTTCTGCTGTCTATCGCATTGACGTAGCATCTCCAGAAGGCGCAAAAATATTAATTGATGGTAGCTCAACAGGTCAGGAGACGCCTACTATAATAAATGTATCCGAAGGTCAACATATACTAAGACTTGAAAAGACAGGTTTCCAATCTTACGAAAAAACAGTATCGCTAAATGCTGATCGTCCATTGGAAACTATCAACGCTATAATGTCACCTATCGCACAAGTCGAAGCGGGAACAGGTATGTTACTCATCAAAGCGACTGCGGACAATCAGCAGACTGACGCAAAGGTATTCATTGACGGAAAAGAGATAGGATCAGCGCCATATACGAATACTGCGATAACAACAGGCGCTCACGAAGTCCGTATCAGCAAGCCATTATATCACGACTACAAAGAGACTGTGGCAATTGCCAAAGACCGAAGGCAGACGGTCAACGCAATATTACAACCGGCGTTTGGTTCTCTTGAGGTATCAAGCACGCCATCAAGTGCAGAAGTTGAATTGACAGATGCAATGGGTACGCGCTGGGGTTCTGGAAACACGACCTTCAATCAGGACAAAATACAGAGCGGTGACTATAAACTCACAGTAAATAAAAGCCGTTATTATACAGAAAAGAGGGATATAAGTATACGTGATGGCAAAAAAACAAACGAAGTGATCACACTCAAGCCCAAGTTCGGCACATTATCAGTGGATAGTACGCCATCAGGTGCAAAAGTTCTGCTTGCGGGCAAAGATTCAGGTAAAACACCATTAAAACTTGATGTTGATTCAGGAAGATACGTCCTTGAGATACAAGATGATATTTATCTAACTTGGTCAAATGAGATTGACATACGTGATGGTGAGATAACACGCATAAACCAGAATCTAACGCCAAACTATGGCACGCTGGATATTCAGGTGACGCCAAATGGAGCGCAGATACTTATTGATGGAAAGCTATCAGGAAAAGCGCCAACACAGTTAAAGCTCCCACCGGGAACGCATAAGATCGAGGTGGTACAAAACGGTTTTGTCTCATTGACTCAAGACTCAGTATTCATCACACGAGAACAGACCGAGACGCTAAAAGGCACGCTTGAACAGAAGGTGGGAACGCTGCGACTTGTGACTAATCCAATGGATGCAAGTATTACCATTGATGGCAAAGACTATGGACAGACGCCAAACGTTATCTCACTACCAGAAGGCACGTATAAGCTGAAGCTATCAAAGGAAGAACACCAAAATGTTGAGGAGACAATAAAAATAGAATGGAACAAGTCGCTTGAGCGAAATATTGACCTGCCAACAGGTCCTCCACCAAGTATAATAGGCAAGGACGGCGCAGAGATGCTTCTTATCCCTGCGGGTGAGTTCCTTATGGGCAGTAATGATTATGGACCAATCCATACGGTTTACCTTGACGTATTTTATATTGACAAATACGAGGTAACTAATGCACAATATAAGAAGTTCATGGATGCGAAAGGATATAAAGCACCGTCGTATTGGAATGATCCAAATTATAATGCACCAAATAATCCAGTCGTGGGTGTAAGCTGGAATGATGCAAAGGCTTATGCGGATTGGGCAGGAGAGCGATTGCCGACAGAGGCAGAATGGGAAAAATCAGCACGAGGCGGACTTGTAGGTAAACAGTATCCGTGGGGAGATACTCTTACTCATGATGATGCAAACTATGGTGGCACAGGCGGGAAAGATATATGGAATGGCACATCACCAGTGGGCAGTTTTAAGCCTAATGGATATGGTTTATATGACATGGCGGGCAATGTATGGGAATGGTGTTCTGATTGGTATGACAGTAATTATTATGCCACTTCGCCAAAATCAAATCCAGCGGGTTCTGCTTCAGGATCAAGCCGTGTTTTGCGTGGCGGGTCGTGGCGCGACAACAATACGATCTACCTGCGAGTAGCGTACCGCAACTGCTACGATCCTACTGACACGTCCGACTCTCTCGGGTTTCGTTGTGCAGGGCTTCCTGTTACCCCTTAGTTTCCTTACTCCTTTACCCCTTGCCTTCGGCATTTCGTGCCGAAGGCTTTAAAAATTTTGGAAAAATCTAAATGGCAAAAGAAATGCAGTCTGTAACAAAAATGTATGATGTGCTAAAATGGCTTATTCCACAAATATTAAAATTTCCTCGTTCCTATAAATTTACACTCGGAGATAGTCAATTGGTAGGTTGGGTTGAGGAACGAAACCCAACTATTAAACATAACATTTTCCCGATTGTAGAGATAATAGACAATGCAATATCGGCGTGCAAGAATTAAATTACATAATTTTTTACAATTGTTACGCATACTAATTTAGGAGAACCAGATGAAAATTGATGGTTTTATCTGGTAAGGAAAGATCGTTAATAAACTAAAATGGAAACATAATTTAACAACTGATGAGGTGGAAGAAGTATTCCAAGGCAAACCGAAATTTCTAAAGAAAGAAAATGGCAAAGTAGAGGGTGAGGATTTATACAATGCCTTGGGTCAGACTGAATCAGGAAGATACCTGACGGTATTTTTTATTTATAAATATAGTCAACAAGCACTTATAATTACTGCTCGTGACATGAATCTAAAGGAGCGAAAATATTATGGAAAAAGATAGGATACCTGAAAACATGACTTTAGATGAAGCTTCAGATTTTTGGGATGAAAACAGCTTTCTTGATTATGATGATGTTCAAGAGGTGCATTTTTCTGTTGATCTGCGCAAGAATAGAAACTACATTGATATTAAAGAGGACTTAGCCAAGCAAATCCGTGCAATAGCCCATCAGAAAGGAACATCTTCTCGTGTCTTAATCAATCAATGGCTAAAAGAAAAAGTTGAATCAGAACAAAGTTCCAAATAAAGAATATGTATAACGTCGCTAAATAAAGCAGTCAGTAGGTTGTGTTGAGGAACGAAACCCAACATAATATCCATTAGTTGTAAAGAAAGGAACTAAAAATGCTGAAAACAATTAAAGCAAGATACAGAAATGGTCTTATCGAACCATTAGAGAAAATTAACATTAATGAAGGGATGGAGATTACCATAACTATATCTGAACCACCTATCCGTGAGGACGGATTAGACAGAAGCTTTGGTGGTTGGAAAGGATTGATAGATGCAGAGATAGATGAAATGGATTGGCTTCGTTCAGCATCAAACAATCCAGCTTTTGACTTCCTAAAAGAACCAGAAGAGGATATTTATACTCTAGCTGACGGGAGACCTTTCAATGCTCAAGGGTAAAGTCGTGCTTGTGCCTTTTCCTTTTGACGATCTATCAACAAATAAGATGCGACCAGCAGTTTGTTTAGCCAGACCAATTGGATTGCATCATCATATTGTCTTAGCTTTTATTAGCAGTCAGATTCCAAAGGATCCGCTTGATACAGATATAATATTAGAGTCAAGTCAAGATGGCTTTGCCACAACGGGTTTACGAGTATCATCTACTTTAAGGTTACACCGTATTATGACTATATCAGACGAGATGATTCAACGAGAGTTAGGAGAGCTTACACCTCGTATGCAGTCTGAGGTTTCAAAAAGATTAAAGCTACTCTTTGAACTTGACTAATATGTTAAACTGTATAGTTCAGTCAGTAGGTTGGGTCGAGGAACGAAACCCAACTATTAAACATGACGTTTTCCCGATTGTAGAGATAATAGACAATGCAATATCGGCGTGCAAGAATTAAACAACATACTTTTTTACAATTGTTACGCATAATCTTAGACGGTTTATGCGTCAACCAGAACATAAGAGCGTGTCTTAATTAAAGCTATACAGGAGTTATCTTATTGAAAACAACTCGTTATTTTGAAGAACAGGTTCTGCGGAAACGTCCTTATATTCAAATAGAATGGTGCGAAAGCACTATAATTGAACCATTATATCACGAAATACAACCTGATGGTAGAATACGATATTGGAAATTTATACCAGAACTTGGTAAGTATTTACGTGTTGTAACTTTAGATGATGGAGAAACTGTTCTTAATGCTTTTCCAGATAGAAACTTTAAGGAGATTGATAAATGAAATTCCATTACTATCCAGAGACCGATACTCTTTATATTGACTTATCAAAGAAAGTCAGTGCAGATTCTATTGAGGTTGCACCGGGTGTTGTCTTAGATTTTGATGCTGATGGCAATATCACGGGTATTGATATTGACCATGCAAGCAAAATTATTGACTTATCACATTTGGAAGCAGAATCTTTACCGATCAATAGTTTTTCACTGACAAGTGCGTAGGTTAGGTCGAGGAAAGAGATCAAACCCAATGGCTTGTTTATAATAAGGAATAAAAAAAAATGTCAGTAAGAGAATTGATAAAGAATGAAATTGATAGAGTATCAGAAGACATTCTACCAGAGATTCTTGACTTTATACAGTTTCTAGAATTGAAAAAAGAGAAAACTATTCTAGCAAAAACATGTCAGAGTCTGTCAGAAAGATCATTTGATAAGATATGGGATAATGATGAGGATGCTGTTTATGATAAATTATAAACGTGGTGATGTTGTTCTTGTTCCATTTCCATTTTCAGATCAAACTACAATTAAAAAGCGTCCTGCGGTAATTATAAGTTCAAATGAGTATAATAATAACTCCTCTGATGTTATCATTATTGCAGTTACCAGTCAAATAAATGAGTTCATGGAAATTGGGGAATGCTTGATACTTGATTGGCAGAAAGCAGGACTTATAAAACCATCTTCTATCAAACCTGCTATATCAACTATCGAAAAGGCTTTAATTCTGAAAAACTTAGGCAAACTTTCAAATAGAGATACATATTCAATGAACGATGCTTTAACAGAACTTCTTGAATTGATATAGCCGAATGATAAATTGTCTTATGTTGGCTGGTAGGTAACGAACGCTGACACGAGACCTATATTATAAAACATGATGACAGCTTGTTTAGTTGGTAGGTTGCGATGAGGAACGAAACCCAACATAAGAACTGAAAAAACAAATATCTAACTGATTGTAAGGAGTCAAAAATGAAACTCAAAGAAGCTATGAAAAAAGAGATTGAAGAAATGGATATAGATGACGTGCTTCTTTTGTATGAGCAAATAAAACTTTTGAGAAGAAGAAAATCCTATCCTGAAAGCAGGTATACTTTAGAGGAAATTCTTGAACTTACCTCAACCTCAAAATCAAACTGGTCTGAAGACGTAATAAACGAACGTCAGGAAAGAGGGTAATGATTTACTTTTTTGATACTTCTGCTTTAGTTAAAATCTATCACAGGGAAACTGGCACTGATATTGTCCTGCCCATATATAAAATGGTGTTTCTGACAGAGATAGTGGACATTAACCGTTTTAAGAGTCTAGACCATTTATCGAGTTACTTTGGGTTAATCCCCGGAGAAGATTCCAGTGGAGACAAGGAACTTCATACAGGAATCACACGACTTTGTTCTTCCGTTACTCGGCGGAACG
>Ga0315279_10002114_pt1 | contig 30716 bp, 21 predicted proteins | sample YL17G06_20_MG_FD_203694 | JGI IMG/M metagenome (GOLD analysis project Ga0315279, IMG submission 203694) | Sediment microbial communities from Yellowstone Lake, YNP, Wyoming, USA - YL17G06_20 | ecosystem: Environmental > Aquatic > Freshwater > Lake > Sediment | place: USA: Wyoming | collected...
TCGGAGTCTATTCAAGTCAGTTAAGACTATACGCAAGCATGCAATGAATCTAGCAATGGCATTTGCATCCGTCTGTTCTTCCGTTGCACGGCGGAACGTGAGTTGCAAAGAGCGATTGTATGAAGTGTTGAAGACAATTGCACGTTGTCTATCTGTTGGTTGTCGTATTAACAAACGCAAGACCATATTGCATACCTATCAATTGTTGTTAGCTGTTACATAAAATCCTTAAGTTGATACACATGGGGGATACCCCCGAGACCCCAAATCCTTGAAGGTGGCATCTATCCAACTACGTCGCTTTCCCCAATTCAAAGTAGACTTACACGCATGACGACTGGTAGCTGCATAACGTACCTCTTTATCCTCCCCGTCCCAATATGCCATTACATTCACCGGACCAAAATCATGCTCTTTGGTCATTACACACTGGTAATAACATGGACTTCCTTCTGACACTTTCAATGACTGAAGCTGTTCCCATCTTCCTGATGGGTACTTCATCCATATGTTTTTGGATTGTCCCGGATTGAAATCCCAACCATTGGTTAAGGCATATCTCATCAATTCTACACTCTTGAACTCTCCATCTCCTAACAGGGATATATGACATTTCTTTGGGAGAATAGGACGGATGGAATCCAATAATTCCTTTTGTTCATCGAAGTCACTGTTTCCTGCATGCTTGAGTAATCTCCACCCCATCTGTTCTTCCGTTGCACGGCGGAACGTGAATGGCAACACACGGTTATTGTATGCTAACAGCAGATTGAATATCTTCCAGTCTGTCCTATCCATTGCTATGTCCAGGCTTCTGCTGTTCCATTTCTCTAACATTACTTTGACAATCTCCATGTATATGACTTTCACCACTATACCGGGGTTCTTAAGGAATCTTTCCAATCTTTGTATCTTACTTGCCTTGTTTGATTCTAAAGGCAGATAGTCAGCCACTTTGTGAAGGCTACAATGTTTAGCTGGAACAGACCATACATCCATAAAGCCAGGACTCGTAGTTGAGTTATTCGATGTCCATTTAGCCATTGAAATATCTCTGATAGTAGTTTATTATATTGAATATTATTTCCATTAGAGGTATCCTCCTTTGATACTTTATTCTTTTGCTATACTTAAAGTATCGCAGAAGAATCTCTATGGATCAACCTTATTTATTCAAACTGACCCCTAATGAGATTTACATACTAAATTATGAGGTATAAACTATGCAATTCAAACACGTAATAATTGATTCCGAAGCGCCTCATAACCCACATATTAAAATTGCTGGCGATATTAACGGTGATGGATTCGTAGATATTGTAATCGCAAGCAGTAACAATGGTCCCCTTGTGTGGTACGAATACCCCAACTGGACAAAACACATAATACATCCATCAGGGACGTGGAGTACCGATGGAAAACTCGTTGATATGGACGGTGACGGTGATCTGGACATTCTGATCTCGGAGTGGTATACTCATAAACGTATAGAGTGGTTTGAAAATCCATTGCCGTCAGGTAATCCCGCAACGGATACATGGAAACATCATGTAATCGGAAGCCCAAGAGCGCATGATATTCAGGTTGCGGACATTGACGGAGACGGTTCAATTGAGATCGTAACTCGTGGGCAGGGTAAAGAAGGAAGCATCATAAGTATCTGGAAACAACTTGCTTCCTCGTGGGAAAGGACAGCAATTGATTGTCCAGAGGGTGAAGGTCTTGCACTTGGAGATATTGACGGTGATGGAAAACCTGATATAATTATAGGTGGATTATGGTTTAAAACCCCTAAAGACATTTTTCACGACGAATGGAAAGCATATCATTTTGCCGAATGGTCTCCAGATGCAACAGTACGAACCTCTGACATGAATAAAGATGGTCGAGTTGATATAATATTAGCAAGATCAGAGGGTCATTATCGCCTGTCGTGGTTTGAAAATGCTGTAAACGGAGAATTAATAGAACACGTAATTGATGATGATGTGGATTTCGTGCATAGTCTGGTGATTTGTGATGTAAACAATGACGGTGAATTGGATGTGGTAATCGCAGAAATGCACCAATCACCTCGCAAAAGAGTCATAATTTACTTTAATGATGGTGATTCAGAGAAATGGACAAAAGAAATAGTCGCAACTACAGGTTCTCATAACCTTTGTGTTGCAGACTTTAGGAATATTGGAACTCCCGATCTTGTTGGTGCTAATTGGAGCGGAGATTATCAACCCATAGAAATTTGGAAACAGATACAATGATGATTCAGATGGACAAAGTTTTTATGCGATATAAGAAGGACGTTACCGTCCTGAATGATGTGAATCTGTCCATTGACAAAGGGGAATTTGTCTTTTTGGTAGGTCCTAGCGGTGCAGGAAAAAGTACAATATTACGATTGATTCATCGTGAGTTTGCTCCCACTAGCGGAAAAATACATGTCGCAAGTTATGATCTTTCTGAAATGAAGAGTTCACAAATACCACATTATCGCAGAAAAGTCGGTGTTATATTTCAGGATTTCAAGCTTCTGCCACATAAAACAGTTGAACAAAATATCTCTCTTGCATTGCACGTTGCAGGGGCAAGAAGGTCGCAGATTAAAAGAAATGTTGACAAGGTGCTGGGATGGACAAATCTGACTCACAGAAGGGATGCTCTGCCGGCAGACATATCAGGTGGGGAACAACAGCGTGTTGCAATCGCAAGGGCAATAGTCAATGACCCACCCCTAATATTAGCAGACGAACCAACAGGCAATCTTGACGCTGACCTTTCATTTGAGATAATGGCTTTACTCGAACGATTTAACAGAAGAGGCGCAACTGTTTTAGTTGCTACTCATAACATTGAACTAGCAAAAAACAAAAAGATAATCAGGATACATCAGGGAAAGATAATAGAGGAGTGACGCGTGACGGGTGATGGGTTTAGTCTTTTTATTACCCGTTACGCATCACCCGTCATGCATTACCATAAGATTATGGCTTACGTATGGCGTGAAACGTTCTCTAATATAAAACACAGTGGTCTCATCGGTGTTTTGAGCATAATTATCGTTGCTCTGACGATGATGGTTCTCTGTCTATTACTTATTATAACCAACCAACTTAATGCTCAACTCGGAATTTTGAAGAAATCACCATTTGTAACCGCTTTTTTAGCGGATGGATTGCCTGATTTAGAAATTAAGAAAATCAAGAAGGAGATCGAAATCCTGCAACAGGTAAGTTCTGTAAGGTATGTATCAAAAGAGGACGCTTTGCGCAGAACAGGCGAGATGTTCGGTGAACGTAGGGATGTGCTGGATGGGCTGGAAGACATGAATCCTTTGCCTAGCTCATTGGAGATCGAGATAAAGAACGAATATCTTGCTAATGTAAAAGAAGTTGCTGAAGTTGTCAAAAAAATCCCTGGTGTAGATGAAGTACAGGACGCAGGAGATACCTCAAAATTCATAAAAAGCGCAGAAATAATTACTATACTTATCTTTTCTATAATGGGTCTTGCCTCGGTTATAATTATCTTTTTCTCAATAACTATTACAATCTATATTCGACGTGATGAGATAAAGATAATGAGACTTATGGGAAGCACTAGCGGATTTATAAGAATTCCCTTATTACTACAAGGTTTATTCGAAGGATTTATAGGCAGTGTTCTTGGTTTGGCAATTCTCTACGGGCTATTTAACCTTTACGGTATGTATAATCTGGTGCTTATGGACATAAATATCGAATCTTTTCTGACACTTGAACAGATTGGAATGGTTATTGGCTTGGGTGCGTTTTTGGGATTTATGGGTGGTGCATTACCGCATCGTAGGTTTATCAGAATGTGAATAAATCTGAGTTAAGTAAATGGACTTTCAATAGAAAGCTTATCAGGTCAAAAATTGAGACTTTTAGAAGTCCAGATTCTTCCTCGCTTTTCATCGAAAAATCTGTCAAACTACTAGGTAATGATGGTATTCTGGCATTCGTAGTCCCAAAATCCCTGAGTTACGTCATTTCATGGAAGGACATCAGACAGTTTATACTTGATAATTGCAAAATAACAGACGATGAATTAAGCTTTTTAGAGCAACTTATGGAATTTTATTAGACTTTCTGTTAGATATGACGGAATGTTTTTATTGACATATACAATCTTTTTGTTTAATAACACTTTTTAAAACCGATTTAAGAATTAAATCATAGATAATGAACATTGAATAATCCTGCTAAACACAGATAGAAGAAAAGATATAGTATTCATAACGATATGGGAGTACAAAAAAATATGAAAAAATTCTGGTTGGATGCCAGAGAATGGAATAGAGAATTAGTCACTACTGCTCTGGAAAGCGGTGCGGATGCGATATTCGTTATGCCAGAGAATGTTCCCAAAGTAAAAGAGTTGGGATTGGTTCAAACCATCGCTGAAAATGGTGATATAAAACCCGATGATGACGTGATCGAATTAGAAATAAACAGCAAGGAAGATGAAAGTAAGGCTGTATCACTTGGTTCGTCCAAGATCGTAGTGGTAAAAACTTCAGATTGGATGGTTATACCTCTGGAAAACCTTGTCTCACAGACGAAAAATGTGATCGCCTTTGTAAAAGACTATCAGGAAGCTAAATTAGCCATCGAGGCACTTGAGACCGGTGTTGATGGAGTGCTATTAAAGACTGATGATATAAACGAAATCATAAAAGTAGCAAGACTGATAAAAGAATCCTCAGAAACGATAGAATTGGTTGTCGCTAAGATAACAGGCACAAAGCAACTTGGATTAGCAGATCGTGTATGTGTTGACACCTGTACGAATATGATAGGAAGTCAGGGTATGCTCGTGGGTAATTCGAGCAGTGGGATGTTCCTCATACGAGCAGAAAACGTTGAAACCCCATACTGTGACCCAAGACCGTTTCGTGTCAATGCAGGGGCGGTACATGCCTACATCAGGATCCCAGACGGCAAGACGAAGTATCTAGCAGACTTAAAAACAGGTGATCAGGTTCTTATCGTTGATGCTAAAGGTAAAACTGATGTTACTTTTGTTGGAAGGAGTAAAATTGAAAGAAGACCGATGCTACTTGTTGAAGCCGACTATAATGGACAAAAAGTGTCTCTCGTTTTGCAAAACGCTGAAACTATAAGGTTAACTAACCCTGATGGCTCACCAATATCAGTAACACACCTTAACACGGGTGATGAAGTTCTTGTCCACGTAGAGGGGTCCGGAAGGCACTTTGGTGTAAAGATAGAAGAGACGATTGTAGAGAGATAGTAAACAGTTTTCAGTTTTTTGTTTAGAAAAGCCTTATGAATAAATGATTCTATCGCTAAATAATTATCGTTATCGGGACAGACACATAGGTCTGTCACTACAAATTGATGTCATTTATTGTAGGGGCGAACCTACATGTTCGCCTTGCTTATAAACATAGTTAATTGTATAAGTTGGTTCTTACGACTTGAGTGTGGAAAAAATTTATCACGAATTCCACGAATATGCAGAAAAGTCAATAGGTCAATGAGTCTATGGGTCTATAGGTTTCAAACTCATAGACCTATTGACTACAGACCCATAGACCCATAGACCTGTTCTCATTTGTGCAATTCGTGATAAAGTTTTTCATCCTTCTACCCCTACCCAGTGTCCATTTTTCGCAGACGTAAGAGCAGATTCCATTATCTCCTGTACCTTGAAGCCATCATAAAAGGTAGGTGGTGCAGGCTTTCCATTGACAACATTCACCAAAAAGCTAAACATGCTTGCAATGTGGAAACGCTCCCAACCAACCATGAATTTTGGTCCCGGGAATGCCGCAGGCGCAGGATAACGCTGGACAGTTTCAATCCTCGTGAACCCTCTCTTTCCACCGATGGGTTCGCCTTCCGTCCTATTATCGTAGACATTGAGCCAGTTTGCCTCCATCAAGTCAAACTTTATCGCACCTTCACGACCATGTATTTCTACCTTTAAGTCATCATTTGCACCAGTGGCTATGCGTGACGCTTCGACTGTGCCTAATGCACCGCTCTTCATCTTCATAAGCATGATAGCAAGGTCATCAACTTTTACGTCAACACGCTCAGAGCTACCTTTCGATATAGGCCTATCCTTGATAAACGTTTGGGTAGTGGCAAAAATCTCTTTGCAGTCACCAAGCAGATACCTTACCAGATCAAGAACATGTGAACCAAGGTCAAACAAAGCTCCAGCACCGCCTTGATCAATATTTAACCTCCAACTCATGGGTCTGTCAGGATCAACATAGCCAGCGTGAAGGTACATCGCCCTGAAACTCATAGGTTCACCAAGTATCCCTTCGTCTATCAACTGCTTTGCTTTCATTATAGCAGGGATGAATCTGTATTGAAACGTCATTTGATGTACGACATTAGACTTCTCGGCAATGCTCATAATCTGACGAGCATCTTCTACACTAACCGTTAATGGCTTATCGCAGTAAACGTGCTTTCCCGCTTTTATCGCATCAATTACAAGGTCTTTGTGAAGATGGTTCGGTGTACAGCAGTTGATAACGTGTATATCGTCCCTTTCCAGTAACTTATGATAATCAGTCGTACCAAACTCGTATCCACCGTGTTTAACAGCACGATCCGCAGTTTCCTTTTTAGACGTGCATACCCCGACCAAACTGACAGACGCAGGTGGTGGATCATAATAGACGGGAATGCTCTTGTAGGCGTAAGTGTGCATCTTGCCTATGAACCCATATCCAACCATACCAACGCCAAATTCTTTATCAGACAATTTTGTATCCTCCTATTTGAAATATTTTTATATAGACAAACCTATTGCTTTGATTAACTTATGAGAGAACTATGCAAATATTACAATTCTTTGTGTTTATAAGTCAAGGAGATTCGTCATATTATACAAGGTTATAGACCCAAACTTCATTTTGAGCAATACTTCAATATACAAGTATAACTTCTCTACCAATTGACACCAAAAAAGCATTAGTGCTTAACTGAATTTCTATTGACTTATTTAATTTATCAAGTTATAATCTCATTAAAGTATTTAGATCACGTTGTAATCAGAATAAGAACGGGGGGTTGGATTTTATTTATTCAAAATAGATGGGAGGATTGCGATGTATCGTAAAAGCCTGATGTTAGTTTTTGTGCTTTTTGCTGTCAGCTTTATCCTCATAGTTGGAAGTGCTTTTGGCGGTCCATGGACAGTTGACCGTAATCCTATGTGGAGAACAAGCTTTCTTGATGTTTGTTTTGCTAACCCGCAGACAGGATGGGTATGCGGACAATATGGGTCTATCGCTTATACTACTGATGGTGGTAAAACGTGGACTGCTCAGAAAAGTGGGACCACTGCTGATCTCGAAAGTATTACCTTTATGGATGCGCAAAATGGATGGGCTGTTGGTGGAAGTGGAGCTATAATCCACACAACCGATGGTGGCAAGACTTGGGCAAAGCAAATGTCACCAAAACAAAGCTGGCTACGAAGTGTTTCGTTTGCTGATGCTCAGAACGGATGGGCTTCAGGAGATGGTGGAACCATCATTCATACAAAAGACGGTGGAAAGACGTGGGTCAAGCAAGATAGTGCAACTAATAACGAAGTTATGGGTATAAGTGCCGGAAGTCCTACTGACGTTTGGGCAGTAGGTGGCGGAGCAACCCTTATATGCTCACCAGATGGTGGTCAGACATGGAAGTCTCAAAGTCCTCCAAGTGGTGAATCTCAAGGGCAGTCAGGTATTATTACTAACGTATATTTCTTGAATAATAAAGTGGGAACCGCAGTTGGTGGTCTTGGAACGCTCATAGGAACTGAAGATGGAGGAAATACCTGGCACAGTTATCCCGGTGCCAGTGTTCCACAACCTAACGGTATGGCAGCACCTTTATATGGCATATTCTTATACGGTACTCATATCTGGGCAGTTGGTGATTTTGGAGTTGTACTGCATGCCGCTGACAATGGTAAGACATGGGAAATACAAGACCCCGGAGCCGGTGTTAGATTTGATAGTGTATTTTTTATCAACGAAAAAGATGGTTGGCTTGTCGGGTCTGGTGGAACAATTATGCACACAGCCGATAGTGGTAAAACGTGGGAAGCTCAAACAGACTCTGGAGGTAGCAGTGACCTTAGATCAGTATATTTTAAGGATGCTAACACGGGATGGGCATGTGGTAAGGCTGGAACGATACTTCAAACGCTTGATGGTGGAAAAACTTGGAAAGCTCAAAAAAGCAGTACACTATTTGAAATGTCAAGTATATCCTTCATTGATAATAAAAACGGATGGTCAACCGGTGATATGGGCGTCACGGTAAAAACTACTGATGGTGGATTACGCTGGACTCCAGTGCAGGTTGGCACGGTATTTAAGCTTAACACGGTTAATTTTGTTGGACCAAAAAAAGGCTGGCTTGCTGGACTCATGGGCACTATACAGTTCACTTATGATGGCGGGCAAACGTGGATAGCACAGGGCGATGGACTTGGAGACATGATTGAACTCCGAAAAGCCTTCTTCCTCAATGAAGATAAGGCATGGATAGTCGGACAATTCGGGAAAGCTATACAAACTAATGACAGTGGAATGACGTGGAAACCAGCACCTATTTTTGGTGGTATAGACCTGAACGGCGTGTTTTTCCGTGATGAGCTTCATGGCTGGATCGTTGGCGCTAATGGAACTTATATGTATACCCAAGACGGTGGTGTAGCTTGGAATATGGGCAATGCAGGGTACTTTGGCAATTTGAATGATGTATACTTCAAAGACGTCAATAACGGCTGGATAGTCGGCGGAGAAGGAACGATACTCGAAACTACCGACGGTGGAATGACGTGGCAGGAAACACCTAAGATTACAGATAACGAGTTGTTTGCAATCTGTGAAGCAGGTGGAACACTCCGGGCTGTCGGAAAATGGGGCGTTATTCTCAAGAAAACTCTTGAGTAATAATTATACAAGATTAAATATAGAATGTTTTGATAAGAGTTTTTTATCAAATCTTCAATCTTTAATCTATTTGGAGGAAACCAGCGATGAAATATATACATTGGATTGTCATTGTCCTTATTGTTCTTACAGTAAGTCCAACCTTTGCGGCAAAAACTACTGCAACGTCATCAGATTGGACAATAGTTCGTCAAGCAGACTGGGCAACTAATTTTCATGACGTCACTTATTTTGATCCTCAACATGCTTATGCTGTTGGTGACTTCGGTATCATTGCATCAACTGCTGATGGAGGAAAATCATGGGTTCATCAAGCCAGTGGTGTAAAAGATAACCTTGAAAGCGTTATATTCGTTGACATTAAGACTGGATGGATCGCAGGAGCAAACGGCGTCATCCTGTATACTTCTAATAGCGGAGCTAAATGGCAAGCACAGAAAACAAGCTCAACTGCAAACATGACTGATGTATTTTTCGTGAACCCAAAAATCGGTTGGGCAATCGGAAATGAAGGAAATAAAGGTACTATCTATCACACAGTAGACGGTGGCACTAACTGGAAATCTCAAACAAATGCGGAGTTACCGTTATACAAAATCCATTTTATTGATCCAAACACAGGTTGGATCGTTGGAGGTCAGGGGCGCAGTCGTGGTTCTCGTGGGGTTCCCGGTTCGATCATAATGCACACAACCGACGGTGGAAAGACATGGACACAGCAAAAGGTAGAGTTACAGAACGCTTTATATTCGGTATACTTTACTGATAAAGATAACGGCTGGACTTTCGGCTCCGGCGGTATGTTTACCACAACTGATGGCGGTAACACATGGTCTTCATTGCTTCCTCCATCTGAGGAAGAATCGCCACAAGGACCCGGAGGAGCACCAGAAGGAGGAGCTATTTCATTTTCCAGAGGAACTTCTGTTGGGCTTCGTAGTGCTTCGATCCCAAGTGCTTCAGATATTTGGGGCATTAATTTGTCAGGGGAGCTTGTTTATATCACCGGTGATATGATGACAACGGTGCAAGTTCCAGCCAAATCATTGACAGGTGTATGCTTTTTCTCTCCACGAGAAGGCTGTGTTGTGGGAAATGAGGGAACTATACTGACGACAACAGATAGCGGTAAAACGTGGACGAATCCGAATAAAGTCAAAGCTGAAGTTTTGAGAAGTATAGCTTTTGCATCAAAAGACAACATTTGGTGTGTTGGTAATAACAGCATTGCATATCAAAGTATTGATGGTGGAAAAACATGGTCTCAGGTACAAACAGGATTTGAAGCTAACTATGAAATGATTGAATTCGCTGATGCCAATAACGGCTGGATACTGGGACAGGTTGCAAGGGCTGGTGGCAGACAAGGTGGTCCCGAAGGTGGCGGTGGTGGCGAGTCATCTAGCTTTATCTTAAAGACATCTGATGGTGGTAAGACGTGGACTCAACTGACTGACTACACTGCGAACTCTATCAAGTTTATTGATCCTCAAAATGCTTATATGTGTGGAGCTAATGGGTCAATGTTAGCAACTAAAGATGGTGGCGCTAATTGGACAAAGCAGAATACCAATGTAGCCTGGGACCTTTCGGACATCAGTTTCCCTGATCCGAAAAATGGATGGAGTGTCGGCTGGCAAGGGCTTGCTATACGCACTAATGATGGCGGAAACTTGTGGACGAGATTAAACACGTATACTTTATATGATGTAAACGGTGTATGTTTTGTAAACGATAAAAAGGGTTGGGCTGTTGGAGGCTACGGTCTTATTCTCACAACCGATGATGGCGGAGATACTTGGAACTCTCAGAGATGTTACAGCTACTCGACCCTGAATAAAGTCTACTTTTCTGATGTAAATAATGGCTGGATTATTGGTGATTCTGGTGCTTTGTTTACGACTAAAGACGGTGGAAAGACGTGGAAGCAGTCAGATATTCCTTTTACTAGCAATCTCAACAACGTCAGGAAAGGTCCAGATGGAGCGATCTGGATCACTGGAGATTGGGGATTAGTCCTCCGTTCAGCAAAATAAAAAAAGATAGTTCTTTGGTATTCAGTGTGGAAATGAATCTTACATCCATCTCAAATCCCCCCTGCCCCCTTTGCTAAAGGGGGAGTTAGAGCCATTCCCCCTTTGAAAAAGGGGGTTAGGGGGATTTAAAATCTTTCAGTTTGTATATATTTCCACACTCAACACGGAAGAACCAAAAAGATAAAAAGGCATGGTTCATTCTATTATGAACTATGCCTCAAATGTTATAAAGAATGGAGATCATTCATGCAGGAGTCAAAAAGGCTTTTTACTGATTACGAGATGCGAGACGGTTTTAAGTATTGCCCTGAGCGTTTATCGAAAGGAATCAAAAGTAGAATAGCGTTTATCGGTGGTTCAGTGACTACGCAAAGCTGGAGAGTTCTTACAGGGAAATTTCTTAGATAGTGTTATTATATATGATTGATGCTAGAGAGAAGGAAGATAACGCACATATGAACTGCTAACCATAGCAGTAGGATGTTACTTATGACTAAGAGAATGTCTATAGTATTAATAATGTTGATTATTGTTCAAGGTTATATATGCTCAACTGAACTTTCAATAGCTGTAGAATCAAAGTATGTGGCTAGTATAAATTCTGAAGTGTTCCATAAACTTGATTGTTCCTACGTAAAACGTATAAAGGAAGAGAATAAAATCTACTTTGATACGTGTGAAGATGCTAGAAATTCTGGTCGGCGTCCTTGTTTACGTTGTAACCCTTGTGCTGGTGAACCTATACCTATTCAACCTATACACCCCACAATAAATCATCCACCTAAGTCAGAAGATCAAGTAAGAATTGCATCATGGAACATAAGAGATTTCAGTAGTGATAGTAGGAATAACGATGAACTTAATAAGATATGTCATATTCTAAGTAACTATGACTTTATTGCTGTAGTCGAGTTAAACGACGAGGATGTACTTAAAAGGGCTGAGGTTGTGCTTAAAAGCATGGGTATAGACTATGATTACCAAATTAGTGATAAGGTTGGTAGAGTTGATAAAGAGAGATATGCCTTTCTATATGATAGGGCTAGGGTAGAGGTCGTTGAAACAGGTAGGATATTTCCTGATCCTATGGATAAATTTATCAGAGAACCTTATTATGCAACTTTCCGTGCAGGGGAATTTGACTTCACAGCTATAGTGATTCATATCTTGGCTGGTACTACTGTTACTAATCGCCGTGCAGAGATTCAAAGTCTGGCTGATGTATATAATCAAATACAAGATATGGATCAGTATGAGCAGGATTTGATCTTGATGGGAGATTTCAACATGGAACCCAATGATGTTGGCTATTCCCAATTGCGTGCTATACCGTCAATGTGCTGGCTATTTAATCTACCTCAGAAATCTAGTATCTTTGATAGTAGTCTCTATGATAATATATGGTTTCAATCTAATTACTTAACGGAATATAGTGGCGAATGCGGTATATACAAGTTCGATGAAAGTGAGTTTGGTAATGATGCTGCTGCAGCTAATCTGGCTGTGTCTGATCATCGTCCTATATGGGCTGATTTCTATATCGGTACATCGAATATTAGGTTTGCAATTACTTGGGGAAGAATCAAGTCTTACTGATAATACTATTACTTGAGAATAAGTTATTAGCGAAACGTATCCAAATACTGAGTTTCAGTTTATCAATGCAGGACTTGGCGGAACAGATGCTACACTTGGTGCATTTCGCTTACCTCATGATGTGTTTGGTAAGGGACAGGTTGATCTGCTCTTTCTGGAATTTGCGGTCAATGGCGGTAGTATCCGTGCAATGGAAGGCATCATCCGACAATGTAAGCGACTGAATTCAGAGATAGACATCTGTATGTTATACCTTGCAGATACCAGCAAAGTTGATGACTTTAATAATGGCAGGATTCCAGAGATCGTCAAAACTCACCAGAAAATAGCTGACTATTATCACGTACCGTCACTATTTTTATATCGAGAGATAGCCAGTCGTATAGCTGACGGTGATTTTACATGGGAGCAGTTCAGCGGTGACAGCGTGCATCCAACAGAGTTTGGTAATGAAGTTTACGCTCAATGCGTGGCTGATTTTCTAAATGAAGCCATGAAAACTAAAGTCACTGATAATCGTTTTGATTTGCCTTCACCGATGGATTCATTTTGCTATGAACGAGGGCATCTCGTACCACTCGAAGATGCAAGCGAAGTTCAAGGCTGGGAAAGGATACCTGCATGGACGACAGATAAATCCTGCAACTTTTCACCACCTGCTGACGTCCTATCAACCGAACAACCCGGTGCAACTCTAAAGCTATCGTTCACAGGAACAGCAATCGGTATATATACGTTAATCGGTATGGATACAGGTACGATTGAATACTCAATTGATGGTTCTGACTTCAAGGTTATAGACCCTTATGACTATTATTGTCCAATGTTCCATCGCCCTCAGCATACGCTTTTTACAGATGAGCTTTCTATGGGTGATCACAGCCTTTTATTGCAGACAGGTAAACAAAAGAATGAAAAGAGCGTTGGTTATAGTATGCGGATTCTCAAGTTTATGGTGAACTAATTGAGGTATAATTCTGCCATCATGAGGGAGGAAGGTCATGACTCACAAAAACATCAAGTTCGATTGGGAGCAGCTCCTCGCTCTAAGAGCAATTGCTTCGGAGCTTCCCAGACGAGATCGTATTGAAGATATCATTATACACGCCGAGGAAACTTTTGGTGTAGCCGAGGTAGCCATTAGAACCGGGGATGCGCAGCAAACGCCACAATTGGTGAGTGAATCCATCATCGCTTATCGTGAGGCGATCCTAGCGATATTGGAAAAGCAGCTCAATTGGCTCGAAACCAGAGTCAACCAGGATACTCCTGCGGATGTAGAGGCAGGACTGGAGAAATCCAGATCACTTCTAGATAAGGGCAGGTTCACCAGTACCACAGACGCGCAATTTATGGAACTGGTCTACCAGACGATAGGGAATATGACACATTTGTACGCTAACCTCTTGCCTGACCTGACGCTTGAGCTATTCAACATTCCAAACGGCCCACGCTGGCTGGTGCCCTATCCACCTGAAGCGGACAAAACCGCGAAAGTATCTGTATTGGTGAATAACGTCGGAGTATGCGACGTCAGCACGCCATTCGACACGGAGCTGTCGGTCGATAACAAGGTTGTCAAGACCTGGACCTTCAATCCTTATACGGAGGGCATCAATAAACCGCCTACCCCTCTGCGACCTGGTCGTTCCCTCCTCTACAGTCATAATCTCACTCTGGCACCGGGTCTGCACGCCCTTCGTTGGGTCGTGGATACCAAGAACCAAATCGAAGAGAGCGATGAAAGCGACAAGAGCAACCAGCTAGAGGTCCAGGAGACCTGGTATCAGACCGATGACCTTCCGGACCTATTGATTGAAGACATCTGGCACGAGGGCCCGCTACTGATCGGCTTCGGACAGCTCTGGAAAGTCAAGGTGACAAACCGTGGCAAGACTGCCGCAGTTGGTGATATCAACGTCGCGATGAAGAATGGCGATGGGGTACAGTTTGCATTTTTCACTCTTAGCTATCTGGGTGCGGGGCAATCGATCGTACTTCAGGCAGAAGCAAACCCAAGCCTCAAGCCCGGGCAGGAGACGATCACGGCGATTATTTACAACCTGAATGCTGAGTCAGACATGCAGAACAATCAACTTACCAAGACCTTTCAGATTTCCTACGTGGACTTGGAGGTAAGGGACATACAGGTAATTCCACAAGTTGGTCAGACTGTTTTTGATATTACGATCGCGAACAACGGACCGGTCGACGCGCCGTTTCCATTCAAGGTACTACTGCAAGCGCCAGGAATCGCGAATGTGTTGCTGGACTGCCCTGCCATACAGGTGAACAACACGGTGCATTTGCAGCACGTTGCATCTGACCCAATCGGTGATAGTCAGGTGATCGTGGAAGCGGATTATCCCGACCCCGGTCCAACTGGTGTGTACCGAGAGCTAAACATCGACAACAACTTTAAGGTGCTGGATTATCGTGCCCGGCGCGTGGTACTCATCGTGATCGACGGGTTGCGTGCGGACAAACTTAAATCCTATCTGAAGAGCGAAATTGTTATCGCGAAAAACAGCGGCTTGCGGGAACTCGGCTTAGATGGTCCTGTTCCTAGCCACAAGGCCGAAGTGCTGAAAGCCTCCACCGTCTTTCCTTCAACTACGCTAACCGCGAACGCCTCCCTAGTCACCGGTGTTTATCCTCGCAAGCATGGAATCGCTGCCACCTCTTACTACAAGACAGACAAGAAAGAAGTGGTGAATTGGGGAAGCAAGGAGTTGGGTCCAACCATATATGGGTTCTATGACAGGTTTGGTGACCAAAATTGGGCAGCCGTCTTAAACGGCTGGCAATACACCAGCCCCGGATGTGGCGGACTAGATAAGGAGCTTGCTGAGTCAGGTACTCGGACGATCTATGACGTGTTGAGCGATTACAAATTTCCAAGTCAGGTCTTCTACCACCATTACAGTAAGGGTGCAGGATACTATCCCCCTACCGTACCAGCAGGCTTTTCCGACCAGCTCGATGGATGGGATCCCCCCACCAAGAGTGACTTGATCTGTGATGCAACTATTGCGGGCAACGATGACATAAGCTTCTTCGACCATTTCGATCTACCTTGTGCAACCCGGGCAAAATGGTGGATTGAAAATCTGCCGGATAAAGTACCCTTCCCTCGACTATTAACGATCTATTTGGCTTCGATTGATCATGCATGCCATGTGCGCGGTCTCTCCGAAAATGTTGGCAATATCACGATAGATTTCCAGCGCAAATACTTGCTTCAGATCGATCAGGAGCTTTACCACGTTATTCAGGCTATGAAAACCCGGTTCCCAAAGGAGTTTGAGAACACGGTGTTTGTCATTGTGGCTGACCATGGACACGATAAAGTTGATCGAAATAAGATCATCCCCCGTAACTGGCTCTATACCAAAATGACCCATGGACCCTTTCTTTACAACCTTATGAAGTGGTATTGGTCTCGTTATACGTCCTATCAATATCCAGAGCCGCTAGAATGCCTCATCCCGGAAGACATCGGCATTTTCTTCGAAGGCACCAGTGCTCAGATTTACGTGCGTCCGACTGACACTGACCAAGCCAGACGCGAGGAAGTGATCAAGGAGTTGTTGGGCAACCTTTGCTACACTTTACGGGCTGATAAGCAGATTATCACTACTGTGATTGGCCGGCTACCAAGTGACCCAGTGTACCGGGAATATTTAGCGGAGAGGAACAGCGAATGGATCTTGAAGGGTAACCCCTTAACTGGCACGCTGGGGATTGTCCAAATGCTGAATAATATGAAACGCTCTGGCGATATCATCCTGCTAGCGAATCAGAAGAATTTGTATCAGTTCACGGATGATTTACCTCATGCTACTAACCTCACTATTCCGCTGACCCCTATTGACAACATGCGCATCCCCTTCAGCGAAATCTTTAACACGGCTTCGACGCATGGTAGTGTAGACACATTGGAAATTCCATTAATGTTTGTAGGCAAGCCTTTTGTACAGGACTATCAGATTCAGGAAGCGAACATAGTGGATGTTGCTCCTACCATTTTGAGCATGCTGGGATTAGAAACTCCGATATACATGGACGGCAAGCCGTTGCTCGATCCTACCTTGAAGCCTATCCGCGTATCCGAAGGCTCTGATCGGACTGGAATCGGGAATGACAAGCTATGCCCTTGCGATGCCGATGGACCATCTGACGATCCGCGATTTCACCGGTGAATCAAGCCTGGAAAAGGAAATGCGACGGGCCGAACGGGGTATGCTAACTGTATCGGTCGATTACTTGGGTGCTGAGGATCTCACCTATGCTACTCTTTCGATAGATCCTGAAACCGAAAACCATCGTGTGGTTCAATCATCTCCTTTAGAAAAGGACAGATTAACCTTCACCTTCGACTCGCAAGGTATTGCCGACGGAAAGCACCTCGTTGTCGTAGAGGGAATGACAATCGCTGGTAAGAAGGTGTCCTCGCAGCCAGTAGAGTTAAACATTGATAATGGACCACCCAGTCTAGTGCGCATTGATAGTGTTGTTCGGATAGATTCAGCCGAAGAAGGTCCAAACCGGAATAGCGTGTTGGTTCAGGTTCAAGCGACAGTAGTCGATGACGTGGGCATTTCACTCGTTGAGTTGCATGATGGCATCCCCGACGCTGGTGGAAGACTGATTGGCGCAAGTCAGCGAATCGAAGATAATAGGTGTACCATTGTTGCCGGACTTGACTATGCGGCGAGTAGAATCTATAGTTTGTACCTGAGAGCATATGATCAGGCTGGCAATTACCGGGTAGACAGGGTGACCGTACAGTTGTGAATCGGATTCACGGAAGCTCCCATTCAGGTATTAAGCCAACTTAAAACATGAGTCTAATAATGAAACTGCCAAACTCGAATTAAAGAATGCTGATGATACAGATATAATAAAAAAAGAGATAATGAATAGATATTGTCAAAAGTGAAACGCAAATCATGCAAACATAAAAAACTTGAAATACTGACTCACCTTGATTATGATTGAGTAAGCCATTGAAACCATTTATACGTTTAATCTAGTGTTGAATCTGTAACCTTACTACTCCATAGACTTTCCATAGAGGTGATGCAAATTCCAAAACATTCAAAATTAACTTACCAGATATTACTTTGCCTTTATATAGTCGGGATTTTCTCTCTATCATCATTACCGCCAAGTTCGATCCCGGATATAAAAACGCAGATACCTATTGATAAATTTGTTCATTTTATAGAATATGCAATATTTAGCTTTTTGTTATTCAAGGTGATACATAAGACTACCAAAGTATCAATCTGGTGGTCTATAATACCTATTGTCATCTGTGCTGGCATACTTGGAGCAATAGATGAGTCATATCAGCACTTAACAAAAAGAACCCCCGATATACACGACTGGATTGCTGATGTTAGCGGATCCGTATTTTGTATGATTCTGATTATTGCAAGGCATCATAAACGAAGAAGAAAACACAACTGAAAAAGTTAAAAATACTTGTTGAAAATTGCTTATCATTTTGGAAAGGCATTGACACATGAATCGTATATTAAAAATCCTATTTACAACAATCTTAATTACTTCATTACTCGTATTCAACAACGTTGGATCGGCTTATGCTCTTGATGGTTCAAGGTTCCTTACGTGTTTGCTTTTTGTTTCGGGATTGGGAGCCAGTGCCGCCGGAGCGGTAACACACGGGCAGGCGAATGAAATTTACGATAAATATATGCACTCCGCTGTTCAATCTGATATGGATAAGTTCATTAACGACTATGATCAAAAACGCCAACAAAGCATTATAACTTCAAGGGTCGGGGTTGGATTGGCAATCAGTGCGGTTCTTATCTCACTCATTGACGCATATAATCTTATTCAACCTGAAACCCAGAAAACATCCGATTCCTTTGGAATTCAATCGTCGCCTCAAGGTATCAAGTTTGCTGATACAGATTTGCAAAAAGGTGAGATCCGATTAGGATTGAGCCAGCGTTTCTGATATTTTGAAAAAAACATTTTGGTATGGCTCATTTTTTATGAGATTTAAGGTAACATTTTTGGTTCTTCCGTGTTGAGTGTGGGAATGAAAATTGCATAGAGCTTAAAAATAGAAAATTATCCACATAATCTGTCATTCCAGCGCAAGCTGGAATCCATAGAAACCGCATAAAAACTGGATTCCCGCTTTCGCGAGAATGACATATATTATGGGTTATTTCTTATATGCACGAATTGTTCCCACACTTTAGTCGGAAGAACCACATTTTTTAATCAAGAAAAACAATTAATCACTAATGAAACGAATGGAAACGAATTATACGAATGTAAATAAAAGATATTCGTGAAATTCGTCAATTTGTGTAATTCGTGATTTAAAGTATTTTTTAATGATTACTTATGAAGGAATTTATTTGAAAAGAGGTTTGTGGTGAAGATGAAAGCGTTTAGTCATTTTATGCTCTTATTATTTCTTGTTACGATTATATATGGGTGTGCAGGAGATGTTGAAAGAGAGAATCCTTTAGATGCCCAAAACAAAAGGACAGGAGGAGTTCCACTAGACGTTACTGCTAAAGCTGGAGATAGTCAGGTTAAGTTGTCGTGGCCAAATCTGGGATTTGAAGGAGTTAAAGAATTTAAGATATATAGAGCGTATCTCTCTCCTGAACCCGATAATTTCCAATACGTCGCTACGGTGACGGCAGATAATGCAGGAAGTTATACTTACACCGATAAAGGTCTTTTGAATGATGGTGAAAACGTATATTTCTATCGAGTAAGCTACGTTGATTCCAATGGACGAGAAACCCCGGACCCAAAAGAACCTAAAAATCTATCAAAGGATTGGTCACTTGTCCACCTTATTCCGAGTCTTGCGCCTCCTACGCCAGACGTAAAAGTTATGGAAGATACTGATTTGCAAGTCCGATTACTTTGGGAAGGATATTCGAAAACTGCCCCCTCTGACCTTGCAGGTTTTAAGGTCTACGAAGCACCAAAAGCAGATAAAGGACAGGAACAGCAACCACTAACACTGGTTCTTACGATAGATGATCCCAAAGTAGAGTTTTACATAGATGGTAATGATTACGTTAATAACATAATCAGTTTTCGTAAGGATGGTGTCAGCAAGCTATACAAAGTCACAGCTTATGACAAGGCAGGAGTCGAAAGTGATTCGCCGATACTTACGGGAACTTCACCCAATCTTCCACCAACTCCACCCGCTCAAATAAAAGGTCTTTTCAGTCTTGGTCTTAATAATTACGAAGTAAGGCTTGACTGGAGAAGAAATCTTGAACCTGACGCCATAGGATATAAAATTTATGCGCTGTTGCCAGATGGATCAAGGGAATTCAAAGGATGGAAGACTGATCCAAATGACACTGTGATTATTATAACAGATAACTACGTTGCTGTTGAGGGCGCACTTGTTACTAAAAGTTATTACGTTACAGCTTATGACAATACAAAAAAACCAGACCCTAACAATCCGGGTCAAGAATTAAATGACGAGAGCGCTCCATCGCAAATAGTAGGAGTTCAATAGTTTTATATTATTTCAGACATGGTTTTTAATTCAATCTCAAGGAGACTAACTTATGCGAAGGCAGATATTGTTTATACTTATATTAATATCTTTATTTTGTTTCATTCAGAATTATATTTCTGATGTAGAGGCGCAGGGTATGGCATCTGTAAACCTGAATCTAATACCAACCGCAGAAACTCTGGGTAAGGGGGGATATAGCTTTTCGACTGGCATGTATCCGTATAGCATAAACAAGAGAAGCTCTAAGCCTATGGATATAGATATAGATATAGGCGGTTTTTTTAAGGAAATGCACGATACCAGAATCGAAAGTGATATATGGCTTGTCCCAACGAGGATAACTTATGGAATATCTGAACGACTTGATTTCGCTTTTGGTGGAACTTACAGCATGGGTAATACAGAAAAGTCTATAAAAGATTACTATGAGATAGGAGATAAAACTAAAGAAAGAGTCTATTCTCAAATGGTTCTGGATGGCATGATGGGGATGAAGTATAATCTACAAAAAGCCACAATCAACATGCCAGCACTTACATTAGGCAGTGAGGTTTATCTTGGATATACTGTTGATGACGAACTGGTTGACAAAACATTGAGTGATAGTTTCCCGTTTGTAGCGATGCAAATATATATGTCGGGAAGCTATGATTTCAAAGTAGCCAACTTACATGGTGGAGTGGGAATGTTCGTTTCATCTAAATCAATCCAGACAAACAAGCGATTTAATATTCCCATTCAGTTGGGCGCAGAGATACCATTTGGCGGCTTTGCGGCTGTTATAGATTACACTACGTTTAAGCCATTTTCTGGCGTTGGGTTGCAAAGTGTTATATCTGGTGGGCTTAGATACGACATATCATCAAGAGCAACACTCAATGCTAGTTTCGCAAGTGTAGGTGGGTTTACCATAAGCCTTACAGTTGGTGGTAAAAATGCTGAAACTGCTGTTACTCAACCATCATCAGCACCAAGTCTATTCTAGCAATTATCAAAAAATCCTGCGAATAGTCCATGTTATTTTAAGGGGGTGTGCTACTGTGAGGCTTTATAGGAATTTGTTTGTTATTCTCGTGTATTTAGTAACAGTTTTTTTATCAGGTTGTTCAGGAACATCACTTCAGACGAAAAATTTGTTAATGTCTCCTAAGATTGATCTCGTGAATTATGCGCTAAGTAGTAACAGCGCTACCGCAGAATCACCAGATAATAACTCTGATCATCAACCATCAGAGGTGATTGATGGAGACACGTCATCACTGGATTGGGATAATGGTGGCGGATGGGAAGGAAACTTATCTTACCTTCGCAGTAATGAACCATTGAAACGCTCTTATGTACAGATAAATTTACCGGAGAAGAGACAGGTCAAGCAGATAGTCGTATATACACTTGACTCTCCTAAATATCCATCTGCAAAATTTGGATTAAGGTCTTATAATCTGGAATATTGGCATGGCACAGGATGGAAATTAATTGACATTACCAAAGATAAGCGTGATGGACGTTTTACAGTTAAGGACAACGTATCTGGCAAGCTCACGCATGATATAGATGGCGAAATGATTACTGATAAGATCAGGCTTGTACCTTTGTTGAGCAATGATACAGAAAAAGAATACGATCTCACCGCTTTTGGCGGGCAACCCATATATAAAATCAGCGGGTCTGCTAAAGTGATAGAGATACAGGTGTGGTGCTATCCATCAGTGCCTAAGTCTGTTGCTTCTGAAGAACAAGCTAATATCTTTCCGATAGGAAAATCGCAGCCATCACCAGATGAGCAAACAATCCGTGATATTCTTAACATTTACGAGCAAGGTTATGATAATGAGGATATAAAACTGATTGTATCTGGTTTCTCTGATGATTTTGTCGCTCTGGATGGTAAAAGCAAGGTTGATATAGAAAAAAATGCAGTAAAGTTCTTTGAGGAATACAACAATATCAATCTTACATTCAGGGATATTCGTATTGATATAGCACCATCATCCGATTCTGCAACGGTTGAGGCAAATTATACTCTCGAATGTGTTTCAAAAGCAGACAATAACATTCGCAAAAGAAATGACACTCTAGTATTCAATTTCCGCAAAGAAGATGGTCAAAACTGGAAAATTAAGAGCGCTAAATAAGGAGAATGAATTGCGAGCAGTGATCCAACGGGTTAGCAGGGCAAGTGTGTCTGTGGATGGTGATAAAAGATCGTCAATATCAAATGGGTTACTCGTCCTTCTTGGTGTGGCTGAAAATGATGATGTGTCAGATGCCAAGTATTTAGCTGAGAAAACCGAAGGACTACGCATATTTGAAGATGATGAAGGCAAGATGAATCTATCTGTCACCGATATTAATGGTGAAGTTTTAGTGATCTCACAGTTCACACTTTTCGGTGATTGTCGAAAGGGTCGAAGACCGAGTTTTATTGATGCCGCCAAACCTTCAAAAGCTGTGGAACTCTACGAGGCTTACGTGTCAGCATTGACTGATTTAAATCTAAAACCTCAGACTGGTGTGTTTCAAGCACACATGGAAGTAGAATTAATCAACGACGGTCCTGTGACAATATTATTAGACAGCAAAAAGACATTCTAAGTATCTAAATTACGACTTGTGCTAATCGTTTTCGTAGCCCAAGCTTTTAGAAAATTAAAAAGCCAACCTAAAAGGTCGGGCTACAAAGTGCCTTAAATTATAAAGAAATATTAAAATAGATCTGAATGACTAATAAAGAGAACCAGAATTTTACAGCACTTGACGAATACCTGAGAAAAGTTGGTAATATATTCTTCCGATGGCGCAGCTATATCCCTCTCATTTTAATTCCTCTTTTGATTCTTAAACTCCACGATCTTCAGCAAACATTCACTAATCCATACATTGAAATAATATATCAAGCCTTATGTCTTGTTATTTCTTTTACTGGTGAGCTTGTGCGAATATTAACTATCGGTTTTGTGCCTTCTGGTACGTCGGGAAGAAATACAAAGGCACAGAGAGCAACTACGCTTAATTCCACTGGTATTTATTCCGTCACACGTAATCCTTTGTATCTTGGAAATTACTTGATGATTCTTGGGATCAGCTTGTTTTCACGATCATGGGAAATAGTCTTTATAAACAGTATCTTATTTCTCATTTTCTACGTTCCAATTATATTAACAGAGGAGAATTTCCTTCTCGGTAAATTTGGGAATGTATATAGTGAATATGCCTCAAAGGCTCCCTGTTTCTTTCCAAGATTCCACCTCTGGACTTCTGCAGAGAATAACTGGAACTGGGGAATGGTTGTCCGCAGGGAATACAGCAGTATATTTTCGTTGTCGCTGTCTTTTGTTTTTGTTGCACATTTGAGACTTTATGTAATTAATAAAGAAATGATATTTAGTATATCATGGCTGGTTTTTGGCGGTGTATTTTTGTCAATGTGGGTTATTGTCAGAATACTAAGGCTTTTGAAAAAGCTGTGATAATATCAGAAGTGAGAGAGGTAGACTAAATGTTGTGGAAAAATAGTAAACGCTGGGTGTATTCTATGATAACTCAGGTCAATTTTGTGAGACTTGAAGAATGAATGAAGAATATGTTGACATCATAGATAAATCATGTAATATAATTGGTAAGGCAACTCGTAAAGAATGTCACGGCAACAGATCGCTTGCTCATTGTGTGGTTCACGTATTAGTCTTTAACAACAAGGGTGAGTTTTATCTTCAGAAACGGTCAATAACACGAGTTTTTCAGTTAGCTACATATTCCAAAGAAAAGAGATTCTTCGCTATCGCTCAGAATGACAATTCACGTTCCGCCGTGCAACGGAAGAATTGTCACCCTAGACAAGTTTGATCCTGCAAGCTTTGTTAGAACCAGCGTTATCACAAAGAATAAAAGATGGTGATTTTGTCAAAATGTTTGACCATTTTAATCTACTACACACTGTTATAAATTGAGCGATTCTGTTTTTTGCATTTCTCTGACTAACATGGAAGATAAGCCAAATATTGTTGGTTTATCTTCCATAAAAACCAACTTATGTTGATTAAGTTGTTATAAAACGTATTTATAACACGATATTGACCAGCTTTTGAGGTACTACGATAACTCGTTTTATCTCTTTGCCATCAATGAATTTCTTTATCTTCTCATCTTCAAAAGCAATCTGTTTTACCTGATCTTCTGTTGAATCACTGGGTATTTGAATCTTACTCCTGATTTTACCATTGATTTGTAAAACAATAGTGACTTCATCTTGTTTCAGTGCTGATTCATCCCACACGGGCCACGAAGCCTTTACTATGCCTTTTTCATTGCCGATGATCTCCCACATCTCTTCGCAGATGTGCGGGGCAAATGGCGAAAGCGTGATAACGAGTATCTCTAAAGCTTCTTTCAGTACCTTCTGCGAAGTTTTATCCTTTGGTTCGCTAATGAGATAAAGATGATTCACAAGCTCCATAATAGCACTTATCGCTGTGTTAAGATGGAAGCGTTCTGAAATGTCAACGGTCACACGCTTTAGCGTTGTGTGTGCCATACGTCGAAGCTCTTTTAACTCATCCGATAGCGTGCCTGGATCATAGTCTTTAGACACTTTCTTGATCATGGGGGCATATTTGTCAACGATCCGCCATGCACGGTTGAGGAATCGGAATGTTCCCTCGATACCTTCATCACTCCATTCGAGTTCCTTCTCAGGAGGCGCCGCAAACAGCAGGAACATCCTGACGGTATCTACGCCATATTTATCAACCAGTGCGGTAGGTTCGATAGCGTTCCCCTTAGATTTTGACATAACCACGCCATTATTCAGAACCATCCCCTGAGTCAGAAGGTTAGAAAATGGCTCATCAAGATCAATTAGACCTATATCACGAATCACTTTAGTAAAGAATCGTGAATACAGCAGGTGCATAACTGCATGTTCAACCCCGCCGATGTATTGATCCACAGGCATCCAGTAATTTGCTTTATCTTTTGCAAACGGAAGCGAGTCATTATTTGGATCAGTATATCTCAGGAAATACCACGACGAGTCAACGAATGTATCCATTGTGTCATTCTCACGATGGGCAGAACCACCGCACTTAGGGCATTTCACATTCACAAAACTATCGTGTTTGGCTAAAGGTGAATCACCATCTCCACTAATAACCACATCACGGGGTAATACTACGGGAAGTTCCGAATCAGGTACAGGCTGTATGCCGCATTTATCGCAGTAGATCACAGGGATCGGATTTCCCCAGTACCTTTGTCGAGATATACACCAGTCTCGCAGACGGTAGTTTATTGTTCGTTTACCTATGCCGTGAGCTTCCATGTAATCAGCGACTTTCTCTTTACCGACTATATTTTCTAATCCATCAAACTGAGACGAATTTACCATGATACCGGGATCAACGTAAGCAGTTCTCGTTCCGCCGAGTAACGGAAGAACAGAAGTCATAGTCTCAAGGTTTAACTCTTTATCTGGTGGCTGAATAACAATCCTGATAGGCAGATTATATTTCTTAGCAAACTCAAAATCCCTCTGATCATGTGAAGGAACAGCCATAACAGCGCCTGTGCCATACTCCATAAGCACGTAATCAGCAAGATAAATGGGTATCTTCTCATTTGTCATGGGATTAATGGCGTAAGCACCTGTAAATATACCACGCTTCTCAACCTCTGCGGACTCCCTATCTGCCTTATCTTCTTTTGAAACTTCAACGATAAAGTCATGAACAGATTTCTCCAGACCGGTTCCCTTTACGAGTTTGTCAACGATAGGGTGTTCGGGTGCGAGTACCATATAAGTTGCACCAAAGATTGTATCCTGACGAGTCGTAAAGACTGACAGCTTTTCATCAGAATCTGCTAATGGAAAATCTATCTCAACACCTATACTCTTGCCGATCCAGTTTTTCTGCATTGTCAGAACGTGTTCAGGCCAACCGTGCATTTTATCAAGGTATTCGAGTAATTCTTCTGCATAATCAGTGATCTTCAGAAACCACTGTTCGAGGAATTTTTGCGTTACTTCAGTCTTGCATCGCCAGCATATTCCATCTTCAACCTGCTCGTTAGCAAGTACCGTATTGCATGAGTCACACCAGTTGACAGAGGCGGTTTTGCGATAAGCAAGTCCTCGCTCGTAGAATCTCAGGAAGAGCCATTGTCCCCACTTATAATAATCGGGCAGACATGCGGCAACCTCACGATCCCAGTCGTAGCTGAATCCCATCCTTGTTAGTTGAAAGCGCATCTTTTGAATGTTAGTCATAGTCCATTCCGCTGGATGTATGTTACGCTTGATGGCGGCGTTTTCTGCTGGCAGACCAAAGGCGTCCCACCCCATAGGATGAATAACGCTGAATCCTTGCATCATCTTAAATCTTGCCACTACGTCACCGATGGAGTAGTTCCTAACGTGACCCATGTGTATGTCACCGGATGGGTAAGGGAACATCTCAAGAAGATAGTATTTCTTCTTTTTTGGGTCCTCGATAGCTTTGAATTGTTTAGTATCTTTCCAGTATTCTTGCCATTTGTTTTCAATATCTGAAAAATTGTAGTTTGTATCGGGCATTTACATTTCCTCCTTACTTTGTCATATTATACTTAAACCAAACCTAAAATGCAAGCGTAAATCAGATATTCCATGACTTTTAGGTATTTATACGAATTTTTCACTTAGTTGATGAATAGTCAGAATTCATGAAAAAACACGGAGACACTGAGGCACGGAGAAAAAGGATGAAGGCGGAAGGATGATGGATGAAAAAGAAGAAACGAGTATTACAGTTTTATCCTTCATCACTCATCCTTCATACTTTCCAGTTCTCTCCGTGCCTCTGTGTCTCCGTGTTTAACTTCTTTTTATTTCTATAGTTGATTTAAAATAAAAAAGCCCACTACCAAAAATCTTTGATAGTGGGCTTTCTATAATCATCTATGCAGACCGAATCACGTCACGAGCATTTTTCCCTCCAGACTGCCCACTACCACAGATTGCAACAACAATATTCCAAGCGCAATATTAGCATTTGCCAGACAAAACTGTAGTGTTTGGACAGAATGTATTTTAGAAATCACGTTCCGCCGTGCAACGGAAGATATGTTCTGAGTAAATTTAATTGACATGATCAAATACCAGTGAATTTTTCATAGAATATCTTTTACGACTAAAGATATTCTACTAGAAATACATCCAAATGTCAAGAAAAAAATAATTGATGAACACTTAAAAGCCTGAGTTTGGAGTTCAAACACTTTGGTCACGATTGAAGTCATTACTGTTTCGCAGGTTGTATAATTTCAAACTGCTTGCTCAACTTATGGATACAGTGCATTTGCTCATAAACGCTGATTATATAATTTACAATAGCAAATGCTTCGCCCCTACAATATTATCCCCGTAAATTACCAAAGAACCGATTTTCAATCTGTTCTTCCGTTGCACGGCGGAACGTGAAAGGATTTCAGCACTCGTTTTATGTATAGGTAGATAAGAGATTTTATAATGTGAAGTTTGTGAGAAAATGGCTGATTTTTTGTATGATTAATACGACGATACACATAGCAAACAATCACTAGAAGCAGTCCTGTCTCAATCCCTTTAAACAGGTCAATGACTTTTAAACTTCCATTTACGGCAGGTTGATGATGCCATTCCTGAATGGTCTCAATCCCTTTAAACAGGTCAATGACTTTTAAACGATAGCGATGGAGTTAGTTCCAGACGCTAAAGAGGGTGTCTCAATCCCTTTAAACAGGTCAATGACTTTTAAACATTAACAAGGGATTATAGCATTAAAACAAAAGATGTCTCAATCCCTTTAAACAGGTCAATGACTTTTAAACTTCTCCCATGTTGGGGCAACCCTTTCCACTCTGCAAAGTCTCAATCCCTTTAAACAGGTCAATGACTTTTAAACAAAAGAGAGTTTGACTGGATGCTCAATTATTATCTCGTCTCAATCCCTTTAAACAGGTCAATGACTTTTAAACGTAAATTATAGACGGCAGGATAATAAAAAGGTGTGTGTAATGTCTCAATCCCTTTAAACAGGTCAATGACTTTTAAACAGGGCTCAGAGCACATGGAAGGAGGGTTGGTAGGAAGTCTCAATCCCTTTAAACAGGTCAATGACTTTTAAACTCAGACGATGTAAAAGAGATAGTGAATGTCCACCATGTCTCAATCCCTTTAAACAGGTCAATGACTTTTAAACCAACACAGCCCTTCTTGCCTTAAAGGATAGGGGTAAATGTCTCAATCCCTTTAAACAGGTCAATGACTTTTAAACTTTGGAGTTTGACGATTACTGCTGCTTTCCAGATGGGTCTCAATCCCTTTAAACAGGTCAATGACTTTTAAACGGAAAGTTTGGTCTTCGCAAAAAGTCTTATCTTTTAGTGTCTCAATCCCTTTAAACAGGTCAATGACTTTTAAACTGGAATGTATTATACCTTAGCGATGAGCCAATATGTCTCAATCCCTTTAAACAGGTCAATGACTTTTAAACACCAGCACGATCTGAAATCTCCTGTTAGCATCATGATCTGTCTCAATCCCTTTAAACAGGTCAATGACTTTTAAACATGTAAGTAAGGGTCAGTATAGATTGGATACAATGTCTCAATCCCTTTAAACAGGTCAATGACTTTTAAACAAGCCAACTGCTTTTCTATCGGAAGCACAAAATGAGTCTCAATCCCTTTAAACAGGTCAATGACTTTTAAACATCGATGACAATCTTCTGCCAAAAGATGTAATGGATGTCTCAATCCCTTTAAACAGGTCAATGACTTTTAAACACATTTAACCCACAGGTGATAGGTCATACCCTTGATGAGTCTCAATCCCTTTAAACAGGTCAATGACTTTTAAACGAAAAGTTTGGGCTTTGCTTCAATACATGAATCTAAGGTCTCAATCCCTTTAAACAGGTCAATGACTTTTAAACTGGGACCGAATGTTTGGCACAGCGCACATTACTGATGTCTCAATCCCTTTAAACAGGTCAATGACTTTTAAACAGGACGCCTGATTAAGCAGATCCTGATAATCTGCCTCGTCTCAATCCCTTTAAACAGGTCAATGACTTTTAAACCTATAAAAACGAGACAAAGATAAAGTATTGATGATTAAAAGTCTCAATCCCTTTAAACAGGTCAATGACTTTTAAACAGCAACTCGCGGAACTTCGTCGGATCTATGGCGAAGGGTCTCAATCCCTTTAAACAGGTCAATGACTTTTAAACAAAAGTATTAACCGCCCTGACATAGGGCACAACACTGTCTCAATCCCTTTAAACAGGTCAATGACTTTTAAACGGAGACCGTTGCTCTACCAATTGAGCCACCCGGGCCCATAAAAAGTCTCAATCCCTTTAAACAGGTCAATGACTTTTAAACAATAAGCAAGGACGGCAAGGGCAAGACATTTCACGCTCGTCTCAATCCCTTTAAACAGGTCAATGACTTTTAAACTTTCTTCGAGAGTTATTTACAAAACTTGGTTTTGAAATCGTCTCAATCCCTTTAAACAGGTCAATGACTTTTAAACTTGTGACCGCCGTACTTTTAGCGGCGGGATGGCTTGTGGGTCTCAATCCCTTTAAACAGGTCAATGACTTTTAAACAATGGCTCAGGAGCGCACATAAGGTGTTGCTCAAATCCTGTCTCAATCCCTTTAAACAGGTCAATGACTTTTAAACCGTCTGGAATATCCCGGAAGGTTTTTCTACTCTTGATGTCTCAATCCCTTTAAACAGGTCAATGACTTTTAAACCAGCAAAAGATGCGAACGATGTGATTATCCCGATGGTGTCTCAATCCCTTTAAACAGGTCAATGACTTTTAAACCCCAGTCGTGGTTAGAGCTTTACAATAAAGAAATCAATGTCTCAATCCCTTTAAACAGGTCAATGACTTTTAAACAACTGCCAGAGCGATGACTATAAGTTGGTAGGGTTCTTGCGTCTCAATCCCTTTAAACAGGTCAATGACTTTTAAACCGAAAGTATGCCAAGAAGAACGTCTGGTACCTTTTATTCTCAATCCCTTTAAACAGGTCAATGACTTTTAAACTTGTCGCTGAAGCCTTTTCGCCGCTGCGGGAAGTGGTATTCTCAATCCCTTTAAACAGGTCAATGACTTTTAAACGGTCGCTATGATCGTAAGAGATTTTACTGGACTATTCTCAATCCCTTTAAACAGGTCAATGACTTTTAAACTTCTCGTTATGGCAGAGATAGCTCAGTACCTCAAGTATTCTCAATCCCTTTAAACAGGTCAATGACTTTTAAACTCGCTTTTGCGGTAAACACCGAAGGATTCAATGATGCTATTCTCAATCCCTTTAAACAGGTCAATGACTTTTAAACTGCCCTATTTCGACACTGACCTCGTCGCTGACAAGGGAAAATTCTCAATCCCTTTAAACAGGTCAATGACTTTTAAACCGTCAGCCTCACCAGCCCTTGTAGCGTAAGCGTCTGAGACCCACGATCCGCTAACCTCATTTTCTCTCGGTGGTTTTCTTGACGCTTTCTTGTAAAAAAGTTGACATAATTTAAGCTAAACTCAAT
>Ga0315279_10002115_pt1 | contig 30715 bp, 26 predicted proteins | sample YL17G06_20_MG_FD_203694 | JGI IMG/M metagenome (GOLD analysis project Ga0315279, IMG submission 203694) | Sediment microbial communities from Yellowstone Lake, YNP, Wyoming, USA - YL17G06_20 | ecosystem: Environmental > Aquatic > Freshwater > Lake > Sediment | place: USA: Wyoming | collected...
TCACCGGCGCAGTATGAGCCGTCGCCTCTGGGCGTGAGGCCAGGCGACACGTTTTCCCAGGAAGGGGTTTACAGGTGCCCGACAGAGTGGTATAATCCGCAAAGATGCGCAGCCTTGAGGAGTTGCAGAGATGGATGATCGGATCTATGCGCTGCACGTAGAGGTCTGCAAGGCGATTGCTCATCCCCACCGGATGAAGGTGCTCGACCTGCTGCGTAAGGGGGAGCGGTGCGTGTGCGAGCTGGCGCCGGAACTCGGCATTACCGAGTCCAACCTCTCCCAGCATCTGGCCATTCTGCGCAAGGCCGGGCTGGTTGACACCCGGCGGGAGGGGCACGCCATTTTCTACCGCGTGCGCGCCCCGCGCATCTTCACGGTGATTGACGAGATGCGCGCCATTTTGGCTGATCAACTCGCCCACGTGCGCGAGTTGGCCGCGGCGCTGGAGGCCTAGCCGTGGCCGACGAGACCTCGTGCTGCCGTACCGACGCCGCACCGCGCGCGGAGCGCTCCCGGCCGCCCTACCTGCTCTTCGCCTTGGGCGCGGCGGCCTTCGTGCTGGTTTACCGAGCGCTGAAGCCCGCGGCGGATTGGCTCACCTTCGGGCTAATGCGCCTCACCCCGAAAACCCATCTCGGCGATGCCGTCAACTTCTTCCTCTACGACACGGCGAAGATTTTTCTGCTGCTGGTGACGGTCATCTACGGCGTCACGCTGATCCGTCAATCCTTCAGCCCGCAGCGAGTGCGGGGCGCCTTGGGCGGAAAGCGGGAGGGTATCGGCAACATCATGGCCGCCGGGTTGGGCGTGGTGACGCCGTTCTGCTCGTGTTCGGCGTGCCCGCTGTTCATCGGGTTCGTCGAGTCGGGGATTCCGCTTGGCGTCACCTTCTCTTTCCTCATCTCCTCGCCGCTGGTGAACGAAGTCGCCCTCGTGATGCTTCTCGGCATGTTCGGCGTCACCGTCGCGGCCCTCTACATGACCGCGGGCATGGTGACCGCGATCATCGGCGGACTGGTCATCGGCCGCATGCATCTGGAGGATCAGGTCGAGCGCTTCGGTGTTACCCCGGAAGACGTTGATGAAGAGAAAGTCCCCTTCCGCCAGCGGAGCCGGGAGGCCTGGGATCACACCAAGGGGCTGCTCCGCAAGGTTGGGCCGTGGGTGGTGGTCGGTATCGGCGTGGGAGCGCTAATCCACGGCTATGTTCCGGTGGATCTGGTGGCCCGTTGGGCCGGCAAGCAGAACCCGTGGGCGGTGCCGGTAGCCGTCCTGATAGCGCTGCCGCTCTACTCGAACGCGGCGGGCATGGTCCCCATCGCGCAGGCTTTATTCGAGAAAGGCATGGCGATGGGGACGGTGCTGGCGTTTTTCATGGCCGTGGTGGGGCTCAGCACGCCGGAGTTCATCATCCTGAAGCAGGTCATCAGGCCGAAGCTGCTGGCCATCTTTGCCGGCATTCTGACCGTGAGCTTCATTCTCTTCGGCTACCTGTTCAACGCAGTTCTCTGAGAAGGAGTCATGGCGATGAAGATCGAGGTGCTAGGTTCGGGCTGCAAGAAGTGTCACGCGCTGGAGGAGCAGACGCGGGCCGCCCTCAACGCTCTCGGCCTTGCGGCCGAGGTCGAGCACGTGACTGACATGAAGCGCATTATGGGCTATGGCGTGCTGTCCACGCCGGCGCTCGCGATTGATGGCAAGGTCAAGTGCGCCGGTCGCCTGCCCGCGAACGAGGAACTCAAGGACTGGCTGACTCCTGCGCCAGGGGATGGCAGCAATGGATAACGCTGGCAAGTGTTCCTGCGAGCCCTCCGAGGTTCTGTTCTTCCCGTGTTCGGGGGGGTCGAACTGCGGCCAGATCGCCCATCACGCGGCTGTGGAACTCCACAATGCGGGCCGCGGCAAGCTGTTCTGCCTTGCGGGCATCGGCGGCCACGTGAAGGGACTGATCGAGTCCGCGAAAGCCGCCAAGGTCCTCGTCGCGATTGACGGCTGCCCGGCCGTGTGTGCCAAGAAGACCCTCGAACACGCCCACCTGCCGCCGCAGATTCACGTCATCGTTACCGAACTCGGAATCGAGAAGAAATCCGGCCACCTGGACTTTTCAGAGGAGGAGTTGAACCTCTGTCGAGGCCGGCTGGAGGACGAACTCGAACGTCAAGTCGAGTTCATCCCCACGCCCACTGGGTAAGACGCATGTTGCTGCGTGAGTACAAGTTTCAGCTCTTCGCGCCGAAGTGCAACCCGTCGACGGAATACGTGAACTGCCTGGCGGCGCTGCGCGACGACATCCGCGAGGTGTTCCCGTATCTCAACGGGAGTCTCAAGGCATGCCAGTACAACCCGGAGGCGCCCTTCCTGCGCTTCCGCCACGAGGGCCACGTCATCGCGCTGCGGCCTCGGCAGGCAGCGGTCAGCAAACTGGTTGACGCTGAGGAGGCGAGGCGCGTGTTGGATTGGGTCAAGGAACTGATCAACGACACCTGGGAGCATCGCGACGCGATCACCCCCAGCGAACGGCGCGCGCCAAGCCTGACGGCGCTGCAACTGTACAGGCTGCTGCCGGGCACAAACTGCGGCAAGTGCGGCGAGCGGACGTGCCTGGCCTTGGCGGTCAAACTGGCCGAAGAGGAGGCCTCGCTCGATCAGTGCTCGCCCCTGCTCGAGCCCCCGCACAACGAGAAACGAAACCAACTGGTCGAACTTCTGCTCAGCGCGGGCTACGATGTGCCCGAAGACTGGCTCTGAAAGGACGAAGCAAGTATGAGAGGATCGAGATGGATATTGCTTGTGGTTGTCCTGGCGATTATCGGCGTGGTTATCGCCAAGGAGGCCACCAATACCAGGTCGCCCAACCAATCCGAGGTGGGGGCGGAGGTGGCAGCAAGGTCCGCGCCCTCCGAGGCCGAAGCGAGCAGGGGCAACCCGGCCACCGGCCCAGCCTCGTCTGGGCAACGCGAATCATCGAAGGCGACGCCTGCAGGTCAGGAGAAACCAGAGGGCCCATTACCTGGCTCCAAACTCGCGGACTGCCTCAAGAGTGGCCGCCCCACTCTGGCTGACTTCGGCAAGGAGTGGTGCGAGCCGTGCAAAGCGATGGTGCCGGTGCTGAAGCAGGCCGCCCAGGACTACCGGGGCAAAGCCAGTATCGTGTTCGTGAACCTGGAGGAGTACCCCGACCTGGACCGCCAGTACCGCATCGCAGCCATGCCCACCCAGATCTTCTTCGACGGCAAAGGCAAAGAGATCAAGCGCCACATGGGCTACATGAGCGCCGAAGAGGTGGCGCGGGAGCTGGCCGCCCTGGGAGTTAAGCGTTGACCGAATTCGTCACCCAGACGCTGCCCCGCCTCATGGGCGAGCTTTCCGCGCTCGCCTATCTGCTGGTGTTTCTGGGCGGCGTGCTCACGAGCATAGGGCCGTGCAATCTCTCCATGGTGCCGGTCATCATCGCCTACGTTGGGGGATATGCGAATCCCACCCGCGTTAAAGGCTTCTGGCTTTCCACCTTCTTCACGCTCGGGAGTTCGGTGACGTTCATGCTGTTGGGTGTAGTGGCGGCGACCGTCGGCGGGCTGTTCGGCACGGAGAGCAAGATCCTTCATTGGTTCGTAGCTCTCGTCTGCTTTGCCATCGGACTCAGCCTGCTTGGTGCTCTGAAGGTCAACTTCGACTTCATGGCCCGGCTCCAGCCCAAGCGCGTGGCGATCACCGGCCTGATCGGCGCTTTCGTGCTTGGGCTGGTCGTCGGCCTGGCTGGCTCGCAGTGCGGGACCCCGGTTCTCGTCGCCATCCTCGGGATTGTGATGGCCAAAGGCAAGTTGGCCTATGGGGCGTCTCTCTTGTTCGCCTACGGCCTCGGGCGAGGGGTACCCATCATCCTCGCCGGCACCTTCACCGGCGTGGTTAAGGCACTGCCCGCGATGGAGCGCTGGACGCGCTGGATGGAGAAGTCGGCCGGGGTGGTGCTGATAGTGATTGGGCTCTATTTCGTGTGGCTCGCGTGAGTCTGTTGCGGGCCGATCGGGAGAACTTGTCCCTTCGCGTTGCTCCCGCACTTCGCGGGGCGCCGATCCAGCCTTCGTAGCCCAAGCTACTTCGGCGGAGTGGGCAGTCCCGCTACGGCGGGCGAAGGCGGCAGGGCAGGCTCTGAGTGCAGCCGAAGGGATCGGCCCCTGCGCCCGCCGGGATCCGGCCTACCTCCCCGGCCCGCCGGGCACCCGGCGCAGCGGCGCCTCCTCGGTCGCGACCAGCATGCCCGACTTGGCCCGCGTGAAGAACCCCCAGGTGAAGCACGGCCGCCCGCCGGGGCGGCACATGGAGGGACTGGCGATGGCCTGGCCGCGCGCGCACCGCGCGGCGCAGCGCAGGTCGCGCCGCTGCTTCTCGACCGTTTCGCGATGACTCTGCACCTCGGTGACCAACCGGCAGCGCTCCCAGAACTCGGGCAAGGCGCAGTGCTCGCATTCGGCGGTCGTGACGCGGCTCTCCTGGGGGTCGCGAGCCACAGAGCAGATGAGGGCGCGCCCTCCCTTGCGCTGGTATTCGCAGGTGCGATAACGGAAGCCTTCGAGCCACTCCATGTCCTTGCGCAGAATGGGGTGCACGAGGTCGTCGAGCGCCCCTTCGTCGAGCTGGTCGAGCGCTTGATCGGCCGCAGCGCGAGCGAGCGTGCGGCCGATGGCGGCCTTGCGGTTGTCTCCCCCCAGGTCCTCGTAAACGCTCTGCGACAGGGCGAGGCCGGTCGCGGAGGTCTTGCCCGGCTCGGGGAAGTCGAGCACCGAGACGACGATGCGCATGGCCTGCTTGTCGTGGCGCGGCGTGAACTTGCCGCGGATGCGGTGCACGCCGGTGTTAAGTGATCTATATGAGAAGTCCATCATGCCGGTTGTCCCCGCTGGGGCGCGCCGTGCGTACCCATTTTGTGGCGCAGCCGTCCCGGCTGCGAGATTCATCATTTGGCGGGCGAGACGCCCGCCTCACCTGCGCGGCATCCCAGGCCGCGCAGGCACCAGGTTTGTCACTGCCCGGCGCCCAAGAGGTCGCTGACGTCGCCGGTTCGGGCCTGGTGCCAGGTCCGGGTCACCGAGTCCCATTCGTAGTGGACGGTCACTTGCTGCGGCTCCAGTGCCCGCTCCACAGCCTCCAGGCACTCGGGTTCGGTAAGGCCGGACTTGATATAAGTTCGAATGGTCTCGGGCACCTCGGCGTCGTAAACCGTGGTGCGGCCGCCGGTGCTGCGAATCTGAATCTGCGATGGCTTCGCCGCTAGCTCGCGGCGCGACCGGGTCAGGCTGCAGCTTGAGCCATCGATCTCCCACTTGACCCCGCCGTAGCGATCCATGCGCTGGTTGTAGCGCTCGATGTCCTCCCGCACCTGGGCCACCAGCGGGGCGCGCAGTTGCTGCTCCGTGGGCCCTCTTGAGCACCCAGCGACGACAGCAGCCAGCGCCACTGCGGCGGCGCCGAACCCTAGCCGGCACACGCGGGCGGGGCGCCCGGGCATCGTATGGCGGCGGCGTTCCATATGCTATTCAGTTCGGCGCAGCGTCGGCTGCGACCTTTCTGCCATTGCGCGGGGCGACCGCACAACCGAGCGGGCAAGCGGCGAGGTATCTGCGTAAATTGGGTCTTGACAGCAGCTATCAAACATGGTATATGATGATAGTCGATAATGGCTGATAACCGTGTGCTGGCGGGAAAGGAGTCCTCTGGTGGCCACGACTGGCTTCTCGGACAGGCACGCAAAAGACGTTGTTTGGATCAGCCGCCGCCTGGCGGACCTTCTGAGCGCAGATGCGACTCTCCCCCGGGCGCTGGAAGCGCTGGCCCAGCGCGCACCGGCCCGGTTTCGCCCCTTGCTCGACGGGCTAACGAGGCGGGTGTCCTGCGGGGGAAGGATGTCGGCGGAGATGGCGGAGCGGGGCGCCCCGGCCTACATCTGGGGCGCGATAGCGCGCGGCGAGGTCAGGGGCGATCTTGCCCCTGCGCTCACACTCCTCGCCGACCGCCTCGAGGCGGAGCAAGCCATCGCGGCTTCGGGCGACCGCAGGCTCCACGCATATGCCCTCGCCTTCGGTCGCCTCGGCATGTTGCTGGCCATCGGGGTGCCGCTTCTGCAAGCGTTGGAATCCGCGGCGGAATCGGTGGCGCCTTCTGATGTAAGTGACGCGCTTCTGGCCGCTCGCATGGCAATGGCGAAGGGCGACGGTTTCGCCGATGCCCTCGACCGCGCGGCGCCCGACCTGCCGGCGACGGCCATTGAGATGGCGCGCGACGGAGAGCGCGACGGACGCCTGGATCAGGCGCTTCCGGTGATCGCGGACTACCTGCTGGACGAGGCGGGACCGAAGCCCGCCCGCAGGAGCAAGAAGGAGGGCTCCAATGCCTAAGCGGACGAAGGAGACAGAGAAGCAGCGGAAGCCAGAGGCCGGAGACTCTGCAGAGGTGCTGGACCTCAAGGCGGCGGCGGATTTCCTGAAGGTGAGCAAGCCGACCTTCTATCGGTGGCTGGCGCAGGGGAAGATCAAGGGCCACAAGGCCGGGCAGCAGTGGCGGTTCTACCAGCGCGACCTGGAGAAGTTCCTGGAGACGGAGGAGCCGGTGATGCCTCCCGCCGGCGCTGAAGAGGCTGAGCGGGCCGTGGAAGAGGCGCGCAAGGCCCGGGGATTGCCATCGGTTGAGTGGAACCGCCCTGGTGAGTTGCTGGACCCCAGCGTCGAGGCGGAGGATAATCCGATCCAGAGGGTTGTGAATGTCATCCTCGCCTCCGCGATAGATCGGCGGGCGAGCGACATCCACCTGGATGCAAGCGCCGGGGAGGTCAAGATTCGGTATCGCATTGACGGCGTGCTGCACGAGGAGATGATCATTCCCAAGTACGTGCATGCGCCGCTGGTTGCGCGGCTCAAGTTGCTGGGCGATATGGACCTTGCCGAACGGCGTCTGCCGCAGAATGGCCGCATCGCGGTCAAGCACCGCGGGCGCGAGTACGACCTGAGACTGACGACGGTGCCGGCGGTGTTCGGGGAAAGCGCGATCCTGCGGATCCTGGACCAGAGCAGCGTCCTGATCGGCTTCGACAAGCTGGGCTTGGCGCAGACCGCGCGCAAAACATTCGAGCGCAAGCTGCACGAGACGGCGGGCCTGATAATCGTGACCGGGCCATCGGGCTCGGGGCGCACTACGACACTCTATTCCGCGCTCAACCTGCTCAACTCGCCGCAGAAAAAGATTGTGACAATCGAGAACCCGGTGGAGTATCGTGTGCGGGACGTGATGCAGGTGCACGTCAACCGCAAGGTTGGGTTGACCTTCGCTACCGGGCTGCGCCACTTCCTGCGGTGCGACCCGGACATCATCCTGGTCGGCGACCTGGAGGACCTGGAGACGGCCGAGCTGTGCATCCAGGCGGCGATGACCGGGCACATCGTGCTGACGGCGATGCTGCCGCCCGACGCGCCGAGCGTAATCACCCGGCTGATCGAGATGGGGGTCGAGCCGTTCCTGGTCAGCTCGGCGTTGAGCGCGGTGCTCGCGCAGCGCCTGGCGCGCATGGTGTGCCCGTCGTGCAAGACCGAGTACAAGCCGTCCCCCGCGGGTCTGGGGCGCCTGGGCATGAGCGACGAGGAGATCGCGAGCGCCAAGTTCTACCACGGCGCCGGCTGCGAACAGTGCCGACACACCGGCTACTACGGGCGCACCGGCATCTTCGAGCTGCTGGAGGTGGGCGACCGCCTGCGCGAGATGATCGCCCGCCGCGCCGCCTCCGCCGAGCTGCGCGCGGCGGCGGTGGAGGGCGGCATGGTCACCATGCTGCAGGACGGACTGGAGAAAGCCAAGCAGGGCATCACCACCATCGAGGAGCTGCTGCGAGTGCTGTCGCTGGATCGCGGCTAGAGGAGAGACCGCAACCAGACGTGGTAGGTGGGCTGCCGGGATGCTCGCGCGAAACGCTCAGTTTCTTACGACCGAGCAGCGGTGTTTCCTGCCGCGACCGTGAAACCGGGCAGGGCATCGCCCCTCGGCCAAAGAATCTCGTTACTGGCGGGCATTCTGGGCGGCTGGCCGCCGCGTTCGGCGGACCAGCACCCCATCTCGGGAGGTAGCTGGATGCGACTTGCAATAGCGCCAGCGATCACAGCTATGGCTATCATGGGCTTCGTCCAATCCGCGGCCGCCTTGACCATCTCGTCGGGAGGCAAGTCGGACTACGTCATCGTCGTCGGGGCCAATGCGTCGCCCTCCGAGCGGCACGCTGCGCAGGAGCTGCAAACGTTCCTGGAGCAGATCGGCGGGGCGAAGCTGCGCATCGCGGGTGACGATACGCCCCTGGCCGAGTGCGAGATCATCCTCGGCGACAACGCGCACCTGCGGGCGCTGGGGCTGGGCATCGACTTCGCGGGCCTCGGCAACGAAGGCTTCGTCATTCGCACCGTCGGTCCGCGCCTGGTCATCGCCGGCGGACGCCTGCGCGGGACGATGTACGGGGTCTATACCCTGCTCGACGAGCACCTCGGCTGCCGCTGGTTCACCGCCGCCATCAGCCGCATCCCCAGGCGCGACCCCCTGGTCCTGCCCGAGATCAACCAGCGCGTGGTGCCTCACCTCATCTACCGCGAGCCTTTCTGGCGCGAGGCGTTCGACGCCGACTGGGCCGCGCGCAGCCGCATGAACAGCAGCGCCGCTTACCTGACCGATGAGCACGGCGGCAAGGTCACCTACTACCCCTTCGTCCACAGCTTCTACCCCCTCATCCCGCCGGACAAGTACTTCGCCCAGCACCCGGAGTGGTTCTCCGAGATCAACGGCAAGCGCACCGCCGACCACGCGCAGTTGTGTCTCACCAACGAGGAGATGATTCAGGAGGCGATCAAGAACGTCAGGCAGTGGATACGAGACCACCCCGAGGCCATGATCTTCTCCGTCTCACAGAACGACTCGGGCGGCTGGTGCACGTGCAAGAACTGCTCGGCGCTGGCCGAGCGCGAGGGCAGCCAGTCGGGGCCGATCCTCCAGTTCGTCAACCGCGTCGCCGCCGCGATAGCCGACGAGCACCCCAAGGTGTGGATCGACACCCTCGCTTACTCCTACTCCCGCAAGCCGCCCAAGACCCTCAAGCCCCTGCCCAACGTCATCATCCGCCTGTGCAGCATCGAGTGCTGCTTCTCGCACCCGCTCGACGGCTGCGATAGCAAGGAGAACCGCGAGTTCGTCCGCGACCTGCGCGCCTGGAAGCAGATCTGCGGCCGCGACCAGCTCTTCATCTGGGATTACGCCACCAACTTCTCCAACTACGCCCAGCCCCTGTGCAACCTCCGCTCGCTGCGCCCCAACATCCGCACCTTCACGCAAAACGGCGTCGTCGGCATCTTCGAGCAGGGCTGCTACAATACCACCGGCGGCGAGCTCGCGGAGCTGAAAGCCTACCTCATGGCGCGCTTCCTGTGGAACGCCGACTACGACTACGAGACCGCGCTCACCGAGTACCTCGACGGCGTCTATGGCCCGGCGGCCCCCGCCATCCGCCGCTACATTGACCTGCTGCAGGACAATGTGGCCGACCGCAACCTGCACGCGCACATCTTCGACCGCACCGCCGTGCCCTACCTGTCGCCGGATATCATCGACCACGCAGATCAAATCCTTGACGAAGCCGAGCGCCTCGCCGCCGGCGACGAGCAGGCCCTACGCCAGGTGCGGCTTGCCCGCCGCCCCATGATGTACGTACGCCTCAACCTCGTCGGGAAGGCCAAGTGGTCGTTCGTCGGCGACACCTACGCGCCCGGCCCTGCTTCAACCTCTCCCGGCCTGCTGGATGAGTTCGTCGAGCTGAGCAAGAGCGTCGGCGTGACCAACATCTCTGAGGGCCGCGGGCTGGAGCCGTGGATCGAGTCCCACCGCGCTGCCGCCGGGCCGCTGCCCGTGGTGACCGTGGGCAATGATGCGTTGACCCTGCGCTTCGTCCCCGCCCTGGGCGGGCGCCTGGTAAGTATGGTGGATAAGAAGTCGGGTCTCGACCTGATGGCGCCGCCGGACCTCCGCGTTGATCGCTACCCGGCGTCCGGCGGTTACTACGACCGCACCGCCAAAGACACAGCCGAGCCCGGCGAGCAAGGGGAGTATCAGGCCGAAAAGCGCGCCACCGGCGGCGGCGAGGAGGTAACGCTCGCGCGCGACCTGGGCGACGGCCTGCGCCTGGAGCGCACCGTCTTCGTTCCCGCCGGCGATGCCCGCAGGGTCGTCGTCACCAGCCGTCTCATCAACACCGGCTCCGTCCCTCGCACGGCCCTGCTGCAGGTGCACCCCGAGGTGCGCGTCGGCGAGTTCGAGAACTGCGTCTTCCGCGCCAAGCTGATGGACGGCTCGTGGGTGAAGGACCCCTTTGCCGACCACGAGCCCGGCAGGTGGTGGCAGCACGACCTGACGGGCGACCGGCGCCCCGCGGGAACGTGGCGCGTCATCAACAAGCCGCAGGGCGTCGAGCTCGCGATTCGATTCTACCCCGACGAGGTCGAGCGGGCGCTGGCCGAGCCGTGCGGCGACTGCCGCGAGGTCGAGCTGACCTTATTCAGCCCCGCGCGGGAGCTCGCCCCCGGCAAGGCGATAACCATTAAGCACCGGTGGTACCTGCGCTAGGGCCCGGCGAAGCGCAGAGCGCGGATGCGCGCGCCGGCCCGAGCCGGTGTAGGGGCCGATCGCGACAATGGAGCACAGGCGCCCCCGCCTGTGACCCGTGAGCCCGTGCACGGAGCCGCGGAGCGCCGCACCGTGACGCTCTCGGCTCGCGGCGCAATTCGGGCAGGAGGACAATCATGCCGTTGATCATTTTCGAAGGCCCCGCCATGGACGCGGGGAAGAAGCGCGAGCTGGTGCGCTCATTCACCGAGGCGACCAGCCGCGTGACCGGCATCGCGAAGGAACACGTCACGGTCATAGTGCACCAGAACGAGCGGGACAACGTCGGCGTCGGCGGAGAGCTGCTCACCGACCGCCTGGCACGGGAATCCGACTGACCCCGGTCGTCGCCTTCGTGCCTTTGTGTCCTGGTGGTTCTGATCGAGATTCCCGCGCGGGGCGGAGGTCGGTGTCCGACCCGGCTACTGTGCCGCCTTGCCGAAATCCGGTATCGGGACCCACTCCCCTGCGCGCAGCGCCGACTCGTGCGCGCAAATGCCGGGCGCGGTGTAAGCTACCGCCTCGTACACGTCCACCGTCGGCCGGCGCCCGTGGGAGACCGCGCTCACAAACTCGTGCACGATGTGCGGGTGCGAGCCGGCGTGGCCGGTGTCGATAGTTGGCCGCAGCTCCGGCGGCAGGTCATCGAGCCGGTAGTCCGCCTGCCACTCATCTGAGCTCCCGTCGGCGTGAAAGATGCGGTAGCCCTCCTGCCCCGGGTGCGGATCCACGAATGACCGCTCCGTGCCGTAGAACTCGAAGCGCACCGTTCCCGGCGATGCCAGCCAGCGCATCTCCGCGATGCGCGCCGCGTGTCCGCCCGAGGTCTTGAACAGCGCCACCGTGTCCACGAACGGGTTGCCGTAAGCGTTATCCGCGAGCACCGGCCGCACCCGCTCGTCCCGCGGCGCGGAGTACCCGATGGCGGCGACCGCCGTCAGGCGTTCCCCGGTGACCGAGATCACGGCGCTGGAGGAGTGGGTGATGTAATGCATGGGCGCGAAGCCCCAGCGCCAGGTGCGCTCCAGGTCCTCGTCGCGCAGCAGGCCCGGGGTCGGCTGCGGCGCGCGCAGCTCCTCCAGGTCATGCAGGTATTCCGCCTCGCAGTAGAAAATGTCGCCGAACCGCCCCTCCTGCTTCCAGCCGCGGCACGCCATGACCGACGGGTAGTAATAGCTCGTCTCAGCCATCATATATGTGAGGCCGGTCTCCTCCACGGCGCGAATCAGATCCCGGCATTCGTCCAGCGTCACGGCTGCGGGCACCGCCGACAGCACGTGCTTGCCCGCCCGCAGCGCCTGCACCGCCATCGCCGCGTGCGTCGGCGCGGGGGTGAACAGGCCGACCGCGTCCACCGCGTCATCCGCGAGCACCTGCTCGTATCGCTCGCACGCCCGCGGCGCGCCGTACGTCCCTTGCAGCGCGCGTCGCCGGTCCTCGCGCAGGTCGCACACCACCTCGACCCTGCTCAGCGGATGCTTGTCGAACGGGAAGCTCGCCCCGAACCTCCCGCCCACGATGCCCATCATCACCATGTTCGGTTTCCTTTCCGCCCGGGTTCGCCTGGCGCGCCGTCGCCAATCCAATCGGCGTCGGCATATAGCCGTGCGCGCGTCAGCTTCGCCGATCCGCGGCGGCCGTCCTGCCCGGCCGTTCTGCGCCGCGTTTGTGCGGCAATGTCACGCCGATGCACACATCATCGCTACGCGCAACATTTCGGCAGGCAGGTATCGCCGCGCACCCCGCCGAACACTACATGGGTTGCCGCCGGGGGTGGCGGGGGTGAGTGATGGCAGTTCGTACCCGGTTGGAGGAGTTGGCGCAACAGGTGGCGGACCGCCTGGCGAAGGACGAGCGCGTGGTCGGCGTCCTGCTGCTGGGGTCGGTGGCGCAGCAGCACGCTTGGGACCGCTCCGACCTGGACCTGCTCGTCATCGTTGACGGCGACGCCCCGGAGCAAGCTCCGCCGCTGCTCGTGACCGAGGTTGAGGGCGTGGCGGCCCAGGTGGAATGGGGCACCCTCGAGGCGTTCCTGGGCGAGGGCGGCCGCGAGGCAACCCGCCTGCGCAACCAGCTTGCGGTGGGCGCCCGCGCCTACGCCAAGGTCCTCTTCGACCGCACTGGCCGCATCACCGACGCCGTGCAGCGCGCCCGCGAGTTCCCCGAAGCTACGCGGCACGCTTTCCGCCTGATCTACGTCGGGTGGGCCGGGCACGCGATGCACGCCGCCGAGCAGTACCTCGCCCTGTCCCGCCCCGAGATCGCACTGGCGTGGGCGCGGCGGGCGCTCGACGAGGTCGGCCGCCTGGCGCTGGTCGAGGGAGGCGTCTACCCGACCAAGGCCTGGCAGTGCCAGCTCGAATCGGTGCGCCCGGACCTCTACGGCGAATACGTACGCCTGGTTGCCCTGGGCGACGGCGTGGAGGCCTGCCGCGCCGTCCTCGACCGCACCCAGGCGGAAGTGCTCAACTCGCTTCCTGCGTGCGCGGCGTTCATCAGCGGCGCATTCGAGCACTGCCCTGGGCCGCTGTCCCTGGGGCAGCTGGTTAACCGCCTCCAGACAGCTTGCCAAGTCGAGTTTGCGCGCGCCCTGGGGCCGGCCGCGTGGGGGCTCATCGAGCAGTTGGTGCAGCACGGCATCCTGACCCAAACGCAGCGTCCGGTCGAGTTCCCCACGCGAGGCAACGGCGTCGTGTTCGACGAGATCGTGTACGCCCCAGCTGCGGGATGACCCGCACTGGCGCAGATAGTCCCCGCAAGCCACCTGCGCGGTGCGGCCGACTGATGGCACGCCCCTTGCCTCCTTCGTCGCTGGGCGGCGCGCGACCGCGGACGCGACCCCGCTTCCCGCCGCCGACGCTGCTCCTCCTGGCGCTGTCATGTCTGCTCGCGGCGCCGGGTATGTGCCGGGCGGGTGCGGATGCCACGGTCCAACACACGCCCATCCGCGCGCAGCAGGTCGCGGCCAGGCTGGCGCAGCTTCGCCAGATCCTCGGCGTTCCCCTGACCGATTGGCGTTGGAACGCGGGCGATTCACCCCGCGCGGCGCAGCCCGCGTTCGATGATTCCTCGTGGGCGGTGGCGAGCCCGGAGATCACCTGGGGGCCGGAGAACTCGGTCGCCTGGTTCCGCAAAGAGGTGGTGATACCTGATCGGGTTGCCGGCTTGGGCGCGGCGGGCTTGCCGGTCTCCCTCATGGTGGGGGTGGATGACGACGGCGAGATCTATGTCAACGGCGAGCTGCGCCAGAAGTTCCACTGGGACAAGGGGCGGGTGGTGCTCACCCCGAGCGCGCGGCCGGGCGAGAAGTTCCTGGTGGCCGTCAAGGGCATCAACGGCCCCGGGCCGGGTCGCCTGCTGTTGGCACGGATGGAGTTCGAATCGCTCGCCGACGTCCGCACCGAGGTCGGCGCGTACGTCGCCGACGTGGACTTTGCGTCGGCCGCACTGCGGGACGGCCTGATCGACCGGGACCGCGGCGGCGATGCCGTCGCCGCCGCGTTAGCCGCCGTCGATCTCGACGCCCTCCCCGCCGGCGACAAGCGGGCGTTCCTGAAGTCGTTGCAGGCGGCCCGCGAGCCGCTGCGGCCCGTCGCCGACGCCCTCAAGCGCCTCACCGTTCACCTCGTCGGCCACGCGCACATCGACATGAACTGGCTGTGGCTGTGGCCGGAAACGGTCGAGGTCTGCCGCGCCACTTTCCGCCAGGCGCTCGATTTCATGAACGAGTATCCCGACTTCACCTTCTCCCAGAGCCAGGCCAGCACGTACCTCGCCATGGAGCAGAATTACCCCGAGATCTTCGCGGAGATCGGCCGCCGCATCAAGGAGGGGCGGTGGGAGGTCACCGGGGGAACGTGGGTCGAGGGCGATATGAACATGGCGTCGGGCGAGTCCATCGTCCGCCAAATCCTCTATGCCAAGCGTTACTTCCGCGACAAGTTCGGCGTGGACGTACGCATCGCGTGGGAGCCCGACACCTTCGGCCACGCCTGGACCGTCCCCCAGATCCTGAAGAAATCCGGCATCGACTACTACTATTTTTGTCGCTGCGGCAAGGACTTGCCCATGTTCTGGTGGGAGGCGCCGGACGGCTCCCGCGTCCTGGCTTACAACCTGGGTGGGTACGGAGGGGGCGTCGGCGACGACGTCGGCCAGCAGGCTCTGGCGTTCAAGCGCGACCTCGGCCTCGCCGATTCGCTGCACGTTTACGGGGTCGGCGACCACGGCGGCGGGCCGACGCGCGAGTACATCGAGGCCGCCCTGGCGCTCGGGCGGCGGCCCATCTTCCCAAGCATCAAGTTCTCAACCGCCCAGGCCTTCTTCGACCGGGCGCTATCCCGGGCAGCGGAGCTACCCATCGTGCGCGACGAGCTCAACTTCACCTTCGAGGGCTGCTACACCACCCACGCCGATATCAAGCGGATGAACCGCAGCGCCGAGAACCTCCTTCCCACCGCCGAGGCATTCTCGGCTCTCGCCGCCGCCTACGGCCGCCCCTATCCGCGTCAGGATTTCACAACCGCCTGGCGCAACACGTGCTTCAACCAATTCCACGACCTCCTCGACGGCTCCGCCATCCACGCCTCCTACGAGTACTCCCAGGGGCTCTTCGACCAAGCCTGCGGGCTCGCCCGCAGCGCGCTGCAGGCCGCCCTGGAGACCCTGGCCGCGCGCGTGGATACCCGCGGCCCGGGCAAGGCGGTAATCGCATTCAACTCCTTGGCGTGGGACCGCACCGACGCTGTCACCGCGGAGGTTGAGCTTCCGCCCGACACCGGCGGCGTGCGAGTGACCGACGACCGCGGCCTGGAGACGCCGGCGCAGGTCGTCGGACGCGACGCCGCGAGGGGGCTGATCGCGGTGAGCTTTACGGCGCCGGTGCCGTCGCTGGGCTACCGGGTGTTCCACATCGAGCCGAGGCAGGAGGGCGAGCCGGCCGCGGCCGGGTCCCAGCCCGCGTCGCCGGGGGCGTCGGCCGATGATTCCGGCCGGATCGAGAACGAGTTCTGGCGCGTGCAGATCGATCCCCACAACGGCGTCATCACCGGCATTCACGACAAGCGCCGCGGCCTGGAGGTGTTGCCGCCCGGCGCGTGCGCCAACCTCTTCCAGGCCCTGTTCGAGAAGCCCCACGGCATGTCGGCCTGGATCATCGGCGACATCAGCCGCACCGAGGATCTCGATGGGCCCGCGCAGGTCACGGTGGTCGCTCGCGGACCCGAACGAGCTGCCATTCGCGTGGAGCGCGGGTGGCACCGCTCCACCTTCACCCAGGAGGTGACGCTCTACGCCGGCGTGGAGCGCATCGACTTCATCACCACCGTGGACTGGCGTGAGATCGGCACTCCCGAGGCCGACTTCCCCATGATCAAGGTCGCCTTCCCCGCCGCCCTCAGCCGCGCTCAGGCCAACTTCGAGATTCCCTTCGGCAACATCCCGCGTCCGGCCGAGGGCTCCGAGGTGCCCGCGCTCAAGTGGATCGATCTCTCCGGCATCGGTGCCAGCGGCACCGAATACGGGGTCAGCCTGCTCAACGACTGCAAGTACGGCCACGACGTCAGCGGCAATGTCATGCGCTTGACTCTGCTGCGGTGTCCCTACGATCCCGACCCACGGCCCGACGAAGGCGTCCACCGCTTCACCTATGCGCTGTACCCGCACGAGGGCGACTGGCGACAGGCGGGGACGGTGCGCCGCGGATTCGAGCTCAACAACCCTGTGCTGGCGCTGGCGCACCCGGCGCAGGCGGGGGAGCTGCCGGGGAGCTATTCCTTCCTGCGGGTGGAGCCGCGCGCCCTCATCGTCACCGCCCTCAAGCGCGCCGAGGACGGCGATGACATCATTGTGCGCTTCTACGAGTCCGACGGCACCGCGGCCGTGGCACGCGTGACCCCGGGCTTCGATTGGGCAACCGCCACCGAGGTCAACCTCATGGAGATGCCCACCGCCACATCCGTGGTCGCGGACACCACCGAGATCAGTCTCGATGTCGGCCCACGGGAGATAAAGACCCTGCGCCTCGGCGCGCCCTGAGCGCGCAGGCAGGGCCGCCCGAGCCTGCCACGCCCAGCGTTCACGCCGCCGGATGCCCCGGTATTCCTTGACAGTGCGTTCTGGCGGTGGGTATACTCACGTAAGTATAGCGTCATCACATATCCCTTCCTATCTTTTCTGCTGACGTGGGATTTGTGGCGGGAGGTATATAATTGGCATCGGTTGTCGAGGTGCAGGGGCTGACCAAGGTCTACCGCTCGTTCTTCGGCGGGATCGGCGTGCGCGCGCTCAACCATCTCGACCTGCAGGTGGCGCAGGGAGAGACCTTCGGTCTGGTCGGGCCTAACGGGTCGGGCAAGACGACGTGCCTGAAGCTGCTGCTGGGGCTTATCTTCCCGACCTCGGGCAAGGCCATGCTCTTCGGTCGCAGAGTGACCGACATGCGCGTCAAACATCTGCTGGGGTACATGCCGGAGACGCCCTACTTCTACGATCACCTGACGGGGGAGCAACTGCTGCGCTACTTCGCGCAGCTCTTCGGCGTGCGCACAGCGCAACAGCGCAAGCGCGTTGACGACCTGCTGGCCCTGGTGGGCATGTCGGAGCGGCGCAACATGCTGCTGCGCCACTACTCGCGCGGCATGCTCCAGCGTATCGGCCTGGCCCAGGCGCTGCTCAACGACCCCGCTCTGCTCATCCTGGACGAGCCCACCTCGGGCCTCGACCCGGTGGGTGCCTACCAGATTCGCAATCTCATCCTCGAGCTCAAGCGGCAAGGCAAGACCATCCTGTTTGCGAGCCACCTGCTCAACGAGGTGGAGACCCTGTGCGACCGCGTGGGCGTGCTCTACCGCGGCGACCTCAAGGCCTGCGGCACCATCGATGAGTTGCTCCCGCAGCCGTCGCAGGTGGTGATCGTGGCGCAGGGGCTGGCGGCGCCGGCGCTGGCGCGCTTGGGGGAGATGGGGGCGGCGTGCGTGCCTGCCGACGGCATGGTGCGCATCACCGCGCCGCTGGAGCAGTCGGAGCAGGTGCTGGCGCTGGTGGAGCGCGACGGAGGCCGGCTGCACGAACTGCTGCGGCCGCGCCCGACCCTGGAGCAAGTGTTTATTGACCTCGTTCGGCAGGAGGCGGAATAAATGCGCAGTATTCTCATCATCGCCCGTAACACTGTCTCCGAGGCGCTGAGCCGCATCATCCTGCAGTTGATCCTGATCTTCGCGCTCATGTTCCTGCTCCTCGGGTTCTTCTTCACCTACATGACGCCGGGCGAAGAGGACAAGATGCTCAAGGATCTGGGGTTGACCGTCATCACCGTCTTTGGCCTGGTGCTCGCCATCTTCATAGGCGTCAGCCTCATCCAGCCCGAAATCGAGCGCCGCACCATCTATGCGCTGCTCGCCAAGCCGGTGCGACGCCTCGAGTTCGTGCTGGGCAAGTATCTGGGCGCGGTCGCCGTGCTCGCTATCTCCATGATCGTCATGGGCGTGGTGCTGGTCGGCGCGCTGTACCTCAAGCAGCATATGTGGAACCTCGGTCTGCTGGTCGCCCTGGTCGGCGTCTTCTTCTCCCTCATGATCATGACCGCGCTGGTGATGATGATCAGCACCTTCGCCTCGTCACTGCTGGCGATCGTCGGCGGCTTCGTCTTCTGGGCCGTCGGCTACGGCCAATCCTACATGACGCAGCTCGCCGAGCACGCCGATAACAAGGTATCCTCCACGCTGCTGCAGGTGATGAGCGCCATCCTGCCCAACTTCACTTATCTGGATCTGCGGCTCCCGGTCGTCGATGGCATCCCGATCCCCCTTAGGTTGCTGAGCAAAATGGGTATCTACGGATTAGGCTACTCGATCGTGGTGCTCGCCATCGCCGCGATCCTCTTCAACGAAAGGGAGATGTGACCCGATGAAGCCGAACGCGCACAAGCACGGCAGGTGGTTCCTGCTGGCGGTGGTCGCCGTGCTGGCGCTGCTATATCCGGTGCAGCTGAGCATAGCGCGCGACCCCGGCTACCGAAAGGAATACAACCTCAACGCTCCCGCCTCGACCATCCGCGAAGGGGGCACCGTCGCCATCATGGCCATGATCGGGGGCTTCCGTCCCTTGGTCGCCAACTTGCTGTGGCTCAAAGCCGACCAGTATTGGCATGCCGGCGGGTCGGGCTGGTGGCGCCTGGTGGGAGTTCTGCAGACCGTATGCGAGATGGATCCCCATTTCATCGACGCGTGGTCAACCTTTGGCTGGCACTGCGCATGGAACATTTGGGCCGACGCCGCGCCGGAAGACCGCCCCAAGTGGATCGAGGCGGGGATCCAAGCCTACAAGCGCGGCATCTACTTCAATCCCGACCACTATGACCTCTACAAAGACCTCGCGTGGCTCTACCACGACAAGCTCAAGGACCCCAAGAGCGCCATCCCGTGGTGGCAAGAGGCGCTCAAGCGCCGCGACGCCCCCATCTACGTCCGCCACATGCTGGCCCACGCCTACGAGAACACCTGGCAGGTGGACAAGGCCATCGAGACCTGGAAGGAATGCCTCAAGCAGAACCCCCAGGACCAGGTGGCCCGCTCCGCCGTCGACTGGTGGGGGGAACAGACCAGCAGCAAGAACAAGCTCAACCAGGAGCTCCTGCGCATCCTCAAGCGCGAGAATGGCATCCGCAAGAGCCGCAAGCTCCCCATGATGGAGCAGCCCTACGGCATCAGGTAAGGCGCGCGCGGGAATCGAATCCAGTGACGCCGCACCTGCATGGGTGCGGCGTTGTCCTATGTGACTCCCAAGAGGTACGCGTGTCCGGCGAACCTACACTGCTCATCGCCAATCCTGTTGCCGGCCTCGGGCGAACAGGCCGCCTGGCCCCTCTGCTGGCGCGCGCCCTGGCTGCGCGCGGCCTCGAGGTTGACCTGCGGCTTACCGCCGCCGGCGGCGCCGCGGCCGACGCCGTGCGCTCCGCGCTGCGAAGCGGCTGCCGCCGCGTCGTCGTCGCCGGCGGCGATGGCACCATCGGCTCCGTCGTCGGTGCCCTCGCTCACACCTCGGTCGCCCTCGGCATCATCCCCACCGGCATGGCCAACGCCTTCGCCCGCGAACTGGGCGTACCGCTCACCTGGCAAGGGGCGTGCGACATCGCCGCCGGCGGCTGCCGGCGCGTCATAGACGCGGCACGTGCGGGCCCCCGCCATTTCGTGCTCACGGCCGGTGTGGGCTTCGACGCCCAGGTCGTGGCCGGCGTCAACCCTGCGGTTAAACGCTGGACGGGCCCGGTCGCCTATGTGCTCGCCGGGGCGGCGGCCGCCCCGCGCCTGAGGCCGGCGCGGGTCCGTCTGCAGTTGGACGAGACGGAGGTGAACCTCCCCGCCCTCATGGTCGTCGTCGCCAATTCCGCGCACTACACCTACCACTGGCGCCTGGCCCCGCAGGCGCGGCCCGACGACGGCCTGCTCGACATCGTCGTCTTCACGTGGCGGGGCGCGCTCGATCCTCCGGCGCACGTGCTGGGGGCGCTCATCGGCAGGCATGTACGGCGGCCGGGCGTAATGGCGTTCACCACGCGCCGGGTACGGATCGAGTGCGATCCCCCGCTCGCGCTGCAGCTCGACGGCGACCCGGCAGGCATGACGCCCGTGGAAGTGGAAATCCTGCCGCGGGCGCTGACGGTGCTCGCCCCGCGCTGAGCGCGCCGCGTTCACCGCGATCCGTCGGCGCACCGGCTGACTCCATATCATGACCCATGAGCCCGCCACTGCGAAAACGACCCCGCCCGCCTCGCCCGATGCCCCGGTCGGCCCGCGCATCGGCACAGACGAGGCCGGCAAGGGCGACTATTTCGGCCACCTGGTCGTCGCCGCCGTGCACGTCGAACCGGGCCAGGAAGAATCGCTGCGCGCGCTCGGCGTGCGCGACTCCAAGCGCATGGCCGACAGCGTCGCGCGCAGACTGGCGGGCGAGATCAAGGCGCGCGCGGCGTCCGACGTCGTGCGCATTTCCCCCCGGCGCTACAATGAGCTCTACGCGAAGCTGCGCAACCTGAATCATCTGCTCGCCTGGGCTCACGCCCGCGCAATCGAGAACCTGCTGGCGCGCGCGCCCGCCCCGCTCGTGATATCGGATCAGTTCGGCGACGAGCAGTGGCTGCGCCAGGCCCTGATGCGCAGGGGCCGCCATGTGCTGCTCGTGCAGACGCCGCGCGCCGAGCAGGACCTGGCAGTGGCCGCCGCCTCCGTTCTCGCCCGCGCGGCGTTCCTCGAAGGCCTGGAAGCACTGTCGGCGCGGGTGGGGTTGACCCTGCCCAAGGGGGCAACCCATGTCACCGGCGCCGCGCGCCAGATTTGGCTCCGGGGAGGCGAGGAGTTGCTGGGCGAGGTCGCCAAGCTCCACTTCCGGGTTACGCAGAAGCTGCGCCAGGGCGAGCCCGGCGCAGCCGGTGAGTGAGGCGCTTTAGCGGTTGGTGAGGAGTTGCTCGCTCCCGCAGCGGGCGCACCCACCAGCATGCCCACCCCGCCTCGTCACAAATACATGTTTGCTCGCCTCGCCATTTTCCCCGTTACGGGGCGCGCAGTTCGGGGAAAAACCCCTGTGTCGGCTTCGCGCCTGTGCTTCGGCGGCCGGCGCGGCCTTGCGCAGGGTGTGGAAAACCTGCTATTGTATCACGGTCGCCGCGGATCTCCGGCCGGAGCACCGACGGCGGCGCCGACGGATCTGGGACAGATTGACGGCCCCGGGCGGCGACACGCGCGCGGCGAAGTCCTGGGGCTTCGCGCTACGCAGAAGCCGTTGCGTGTCCGGGGGTCGCTAACGCGACCGAGTACCATGGCCAAGTCACTTATCATCGTCGAGTCGCCTGCCAAGACGCGCACGCTGGGCAGCTTCGTGGGGCGCGGCTATGACATAGCCGCCTCCATGGGGCATGTGCGCGACCTGCCGCTGAAGCGGCTGGGGGTGGATATCGAGAACGACTTCGCGCCGGAGTACGAGCCGCTGGCGGAGCGCAAGACCGCCCTCGCCAGCCTGCGGCGCAAGGTCAAGGGCGCCGATGCCGTCTATCTGGCCTCCGACCCCGACCGCGAGGGCGAGGCGATCGCGTGGCACCTCGCCCAGGCGCTCAAGCTCAAGGAGCCGCGGCGCATCGAGTTTAACGAGATCACACGCGGCGCGGTGCAGCACGCCCTGGAGCATCCCCGCGGCATCGACATGCGGCGCGTTGACGCCCAGCAGGCCCGACGCATACTCGACCGCCTGGTGGGCTACAAGCTGAGCCCGCTCCTCATGCGCAAGCTGCGCCGCCGCACGCTGAGCGCCGGGCGCGTGCAATCGGTGGCGGTCAAGCTGGTGTGTGACCGCGAGCGCGAGATCGAGGCCTTTCAGCCCCGGGAGTACTGGGACATCTTCGCCCAGCTCAGCCCCACCGCCGAGGAGTACCCCTTCCGCGCCAAGCTGGTTGAGATCGACGGCGCCAAGGGCAAGGTGGATAACGGCGAACAGGCGGCCTCGATCGCCGACGATGCGCGCAAGCAAAGCTATCGCGTGGCCCGAGTGAAGCGGTCCGACAATAGCCGCAGGCCCCTGCCGCCTTTCATCACCTCGACCTTACAGCAGGATGCTTCCGTGCGCCTGGGCATGCCCCCGCGGCGCACGATGGCGCTCGCCCAGCAGCTCTACGAGGGCCTGGAGATCGGCGACGAGGGCCCCGTCGGCCTCATCACCTACATGCGAACCGATTCCACCCGGGTCGCGCAGGAGGCCCAGCAGGAGGCGCGCGTCTACATCAGCGCTCAGTTCGGCGACAACTGCCTCCCCGAGCGCCCGCGCCAGTTCGCCGCGCGCAAGGGCGCCCAGGAGGCGCACGAGGCGATTCGCCCCACCTCCGTCTCACGCACCCCGGACGCCGTCGCCCGGTACCTCGACCCGGGTCAACTGCGCCTGTACCGCCTGATCTGGTCGCGGTTCATCGCCAGCCAGATGGCCAACGCGGTGCTGGATGTGATGGTGGTTGACGCGGTGGGCGGCCCATATCTTTTTCGCGTGACCGGCCAGGCGGTGAAATTCGCGGGCTTCATGCGGGTATACTCGCCATCGAAGGCGGCGGAAGAAGGAGCGGAGATCAAGCTGCCGGTGCTGCAGGAGGGGCAGGAGCTGCGGTTGCTCGACCTGGAGACGGTGCAGAAATTCACCGAACCGCTACCGCGCTACACCGAGGCGAGCCTGGTGCGGGTGCTGGAGGCCAAGGGCATCGGCCGCCCCAGCACCTACGCCCCCATCCTCGCCACCATCCGCGAACGCGGCTACGTTTACCTGGACGATGAGAAGCCGAAGCACCTGCGCCCCACCGACCTGGGATTCGTCGTCACCGACCAGCTCGCTGAGCACTTCCCGCGCATCATGGACGTCGAGTTCACCGCGCGCGTCGAGGAACAGCTCGACCGGGTGGAGCAGGGGGAAAACAACTGGGTGCAACTGCTGCGCGAGTTCTACGGGCCGTTCGCGGAGTCCCTGGCGCGGGCCGAAGAGAACATGGGCGCGGCGCCGGTGCCGCCCGCGCCCGAGGTCGCGCCCACTCCAGAGGCGACGCCTACGCTCGCCGCGCCGGAAGTGGCAGGCGCGCCCGCGCAACCCGCGCCGGAAACCGAACCGCCTTTGCCCTTCATCACCCGCAAGGGAACGGTCACAGAGGATAGCCTAGGAAAGCGCGCGACGGTAGTTGACGCGAGCGACCTGTCGCTCCTGAAGGTTGGGAACGAGCGAGGGACAGAGTACCCGGTTGGCCGCAAGGCCGTGCGCCGCATTGTCTCATCTCCCAAGCCTGCCCCACCGCCGCCGCCGCTCGCGCAAGAGGCCTCGCCGGAAGTGACGCCTAGGCCCGCCGCCCCGCTGGAGCCTGTGCAGGCCGAGCCGACCGCTGCGCGCTCGGTGCGCACGCCCGCGCGGGAGACGCTGGAGAAGTGCCCGCAGTGCGGAAAGGCGCTGGTGGTGCGCGTCGGCAAGCACGGGCCGTTCCTGGCGTGCAGCGGGTACCCTGAATGTCGCTACACCGCACCGGTCGGCGGCAAGGACGGAGACAAGGCCGAGCCGCAGTCGACGGATGAGGTGTGCGCCGAGTGCGGCAAGCCGATGCTCCTGCGCACCGGACGGCACGGGCCGTTTCTGGGGTGCTCGGGCTACCCCGAATGCAAGCACACGCGCCCCCCGAAGGCGCAAGGGGAGGGCGAGGAGGCCGGGGAAGCGTCGGGCGATCCGGCGCAGGCCGAGGCCCAGGCGCCGCAGAAGGATTGCCCCGAATGCGGCAAACCCATGCTCGTGCGCCGCAGTCGCAGGGGGCCTTTCCTGGGGTGCAGCGGTTACCCGACATGCCGCCACACCGAACCGCTGGCCGCAGGCGACAGGCAGCGGCAGAAGCGAGATTCGCCGCAGCCCACCGGCGAGACGTGCGATCAGTGCGGCCAGCCCATGGTCATACGCGCCGGCAGGCGCGGGAGCTTCGTCGGTTGCTCGGGCTACCCCAAGTGCCGCAACACCCGGCCCGCGCCCGAGCCGGAGCACGCGCGTCCCGAGGCGGACGCGCAGGCGCGCGCGGACGCCTAGGCGGCGAAAGCTGTAACGGGCAGACGCGAGGAAGGCAGTTGTGATCTGTCAGCGGTGCGGCGCGGTCAATCCGTCAGAGCGGCGCTCGTGCGCGCGCTGCGGGCGGCCACTGCAGCAGCAGCAGCGCGCGCGACAGCGCATGACGCCCTCCCAGCGACGCCGTGCGTGGCGCAGCGTTTTACTGGCGCTTATCGGCGGCGGCGTCGGCTATGCGTATGCTTCTCTGACGGGTGCCCGCGCTTACGCGACCGGCGGTTACGCCGCCACCCTGGTGGTGATCGGCGGCGTGGCAGGACTGGTTATGGGATACGTCCCGCGCGTCGGTTGGCGTCTGCTGCTGCGCGGGCTGCTCACCCTGCACCTGGCAGGCGTACGCTGGGTCGCCGGGCGCAAGCTCCGGCGCATGGTCGCTGCCTACCAGCGCCTCATCGACCAGGGTGCGGCGGGCCCGGACGTCCACCATCGCCTGGCGCTGCTCGAATGGATAGCGCAGCGACGCCCGTCCGCCGCCAAGCACATGGAGGACGCCCTCGCGCTCGACGGCGGCGATCCCGTCGGCCTGCACAACATGGGGATTATGGCCGCGCTGCGCGGGGAAAACTCGCGCGCCCTCGAGCTGCTCCAACGAGCGGCCGCCGAACTCCGCGAGTCGCCGGCGGCGTGTTCCAACCTGGCCGCCGCCCTCATCGCCGCCGGGCGCTACCAGCAGGCGCTGGAGGCCGTGACGGCCGGACTGGGGCTCGACGACCGGCACGTCCGGCTGCGCCATCAGCGCGCGCTGGTGCTGGCTCGTCTGGGCGACTACGAGCAGGCGGTGCGCGATCTGGAATACGCCCTCACCGCCGCGCCGCGGCTGCCGGCGCTGCATAACAACCTGGGCGTCATCCACCGCGCCCAGGGCGATCCCGCCGCGGCGCTGGCGCAGCTCCGCCTCGCCCTGCGCTACGAGCGCGACTACTCTGTCGCCAACTACAACCTGGGCGTCCATCACGTGGTACGCAACGAGTTCGCGCAGGCGGCTGAATCCCTGCTGCTGGCGCTCCGCAGTTCCCCCGGGCACGCGCGGGCCCACGCGGAGCTCGCACTCGCCTACTATGGCATGGGCAACACCGAACAGGCAACGTCGCATTTCCGGCGAGCCGTCGAGTCCGCTGGCGGCGACATCGAGATCCGTCACAACTACGGCACGATGCTGCTCAACGAAGGGCACGTGGACCTGGCGCTGCACGAGCTGGAGCGGGCATACGAGCTGCAATCCCGCAACGCCGACGTGCTCATCAACCTCGGTCTCGCCACTTACCTCAAGGGTCGCTTGCCCAATGCGCTCGAGTACTTCCGCGCTGCGGTCGAGGCCAGCCCCGAGCATGCCGTCGCCCGCTTCGACACCGGCATCGCGTGCGATTCCCTGCAACTGCTGGCCGAGGCCCAGGAGCAACTCGAGCACGCCATTGGCCTCAATAGCGATCTTGCCGAGGCGCATAACAACCTGGGCGTGGTGGACCTGGTGCAGGGGCAGACGATGGACTCGGTGGAACACTTCGCCCGCGCCGTTGACCTGCTCCCAACCAGCCCCATCCCGCTGTCCAACCTCGGCCTCGCCTACCATCTCGAGGGCGACAGCGATGCCGCCATCCGCGCCCTTCAGCGCGCGCTCGAAATCGACCCCGACTTGCCTGCCACTCGCGACGTACTCGGCCACTCCTACCGCGACCGCGGCAACCTCATCGCCGCCATCGAGCAGCTCGAAAAGCTCGTCCAGTTGGAGCCGCTCAACCCGGACGCGCACACCAACCTCGGCCTCGCCTACTTCAAGAAGGAGATGATGAAGGAGGCCATCGCCTGCTTCCGCAAGGTCTTGACCTTCACCCCGCATTCTCCCGAGGCGCACAACAACCTGGGGCTTGCCTACGCGCGCAACCGCCAGTTGGAGGAAGCAGTGTACCACCTCGGCCGCGTGCTCGACATGCGCCCCAACGACCCCATTACGCACAGCAACTACGGGCTGGCGCTCTACTTCAAGGGCGACGCGGAGAAAGCGACCTACGAGTGGATGGAGGTCACCCGTCTGTCGCCTGCTTATGCTCGCGCGCGGGCGCCCACCCGCTTGCAGCAGTACGATGAGTCGCAGATGGCCACGCGGCCCCTCGACAAGAGCGCGCGGGTGATGCGTTTTCCGCCCCGCAGCGCGCCCTTCCATCACAACTTTGAGATGGCATGGGCCCCCGAGTTCTGCTTCGAGATGCCGTGGGCGGACGTCGACAACGTGCGCCGCTGGGTCGAGCGGCGCGACCGCATCGCGGAGGACGTGCGCAGGCTGCATCTGGTCTAAGCTATGGCCTCGGGGCTGATCTTCGATATCCAGCGCTTCTGCCTGCACGACGGGCCCGGCATACGCACCACCGTTTTCTTCAAGGGTTGCACCATGCGCTGCCGCTGGTGCCACAACCCGGAATCCATCGCCGTGCGCCCCGAGATCTACTTCTGGGCGCGGCGCTGCATTCGCTGCGGCGCGTGCGCGCGCGTGTGCGCCCGCGGCGCCATCGCGCTAGACCGTCCGCGCCGCGTGCTGCGCCGGCGCTGCAACGGCTGCGGGGAATGCACGCGCGCCTGCCCGATGGGGGCGCTTGAGACCGTGGGCCGCGTCATGACGGTGGGGGAAGTGCTCGCCGTGGTGGTGCGTGACGAGCCCTTCTACCGCACCTCCGGCGGCGGGGTCACCCTCTCCGGCGGCGAGCCCCTGGCCCAGCCCGAGTTCGCGCTCGAGCTCATGCACGCATGTCGCGAGCATGGCCTACACGTCGCCCTCGACACCAGCGGCAACCTTCCCGACGACGTCTTCGCCGCCGGAGCGCAGGCCGCCGACCTCGTGCTGTTTGATCTCAAGCACTGCGATGCGGACGCCCATCGGCGCTTCACCGGAGTGTCCAGTGCGCGCATCACGCGCAACCTGGCGACGCTCTCCAGTTTGCGCAAGCCCTTCGTCGTGCGCGTGCCGGTAGTACCGGGGTTCAATGACTCGCCGCAGACCCTGCTGGCGCTGGCGCGCGCGGCCGCCGACGCCGGCGCGCAGGAGCTCAACCTGTTGCCCTACCACCCGCTGGGCGAGCCCAAGCGCCGCCGCCTGGGACGCCGCCGCGGCTGGCCGGTGGGCAAGGCCGTGGAGCGCGAGTCGCTGGAGCCAGTGCGCGAGCAAGCCTCGCACTCGCTGCCCACGCGCATCGGCGGATAGGCCCGCGCCAGCGCGGCTATCGGTCCAACGTGCGCCGTCATGGCATCTCGCGACAGGTATTGTTGGGAGGCCCTCGGATGGGACTGCGCCGTCGCTGCGCGCTGTTCACGGAGAGGACTGGCTGTCTGTGCGCAGAAAAGGTAGGCCGGCTGGAATCAGCGTCGCAGAACGAGAATGACGCCGACGGAGATTGGCTCCCAGGGTCAATCGCGCTGCCATGTGCGGCAGTATAACCCACTTCAGGTCAACTGGCTGACGGCGCGAATCGACGTTTTCCTCCGACGATAGCACGCCATGGATTACCTCCGGGAGTAATGCAGAGGCGCACGCGAGGCAAGTAATGGAGGTGGACTGTTCCCGGCACCGGCAAGACAGATCTATGGCCCCACGAACATCACAGCCATACCAGTCCTCACATGACCGCGATGGGTGACATGCAGCGTTTCCTGATTGCGAAGCTCAGCTCTCTGGGGGACATTGTGCACGCCCTGCCCACGCTCTGCGCACTTCGGCGCAGCTTTCCCACGCGGCGCATCTGCTGGCTCGTGGGCCCCAAGGGGTGGCAGGTGGTAGCCGGACATCCGGATCTCGATCGCGCCTACGTGGTGGGGGTCGAGGGGCAGGACAGCGAGAGCGCGTGCTTCGTGCCCACCTATCCGAAAGCGGTTGGGGCGCTGCGGCGCGAGAGGTTCGACGTCGCGCTGGATCTGCAGGGGCTGTTGAAGAGCGCACTGCCGTGCTTCCTGAGCGGAGCGCGGGTTCGCGTGGGTTTGCAGGCAGCCAGGGAGGGCGCGAGGCTTCTCTATAGCCGGGTGGCGCCCGACTCGGGAAGGGATCAGCACGCTGTGAGGCGGTGTCTTGCAGTGGCGCATTGGGTCGGGGCAGAGCCGGAGCCGGTGGAGTTCCGGCTCCGAGCGCATGAAGAAGCGCGATCCTGGGCTGAACAGTTCTTGGGGGAGGGGGTTCGATATGGGAACCTGGTGGCGATGGCGCCTGGGTCAAGCAGGCCGGACAAGTGCTGGCCTGTGGAGAGTTTCGCCCGCTTGGCGGCTGCGCTGACGACGGCCGGCGTGACGGTCGTGACCGTGGGAAGCCCGGGCGAGAGAGAGCTTGAGCAGGCGCTGGCGACCGCGGCTGGTGTCAAGTTTGTCCGGGCGGCGGGGGCGACCAACGTGGCCCAACTCATCGCCCTGCTGGAGCGCTGTGCTCTTTTTGTGGGCAACGACTCCGGGCCGCTGCACATAGCTGCCGCGCTCGGCGTTCCCTGTCTTGCGTTCTACGGGCCAACCAGTCCGCGCCTGACGGGACCCTATGGCGACCAGCATGTCCTGCTGACCCCGCCCGGGGAAACCGGGGATATAGGCCTGATCAGCTTCGCGCAGGCGCAGGCGGCGTGCATGCAACTCCTGCGCAAGGCCCGACCGTAGTGCGCGAGGGGCTCTGCGGGCTGCGGCTTGCCCGCCCAGGGATGAAAAGGCCACCCACCAGCGCCGTTTTCTCGTCATCGAGCTTACCGGGCGGGGCGCCAAAACAGGTTGAGGCCGCAGGCTGTGCGGGTATGCCTGCGGCCTCTCGGTGGGGGCTGGGTGGCGGGTAAGAATCCCAGTTGTTGGACCGCACTCGTCGGCGGCCCCGTCAGCTTGCTTGCCAAGTCTCCTGCCGACTGTCGCTCACGGTATGCGACGCGACCGTCGCCACTCCCCTCAGGAAGTTCGATTTCACTATAGCAGGAATCAGTACCCCTGTCAAGCGCATGACCCCGCGTCTAGCATGACCGCGCTAGCATGACCTTGTGCCTCTGCCCGCCGCTTGTCGCGGACGCCTTAATCGGTTATAATCACGGCGTAGGACCGTCATGAGCGCTTCGCTCTCATCCTGTTTTCGCACAGCTTATCAGGCGAGCGTGCCCGCAGCGCACGCGCTCCCCGGCGCGCTTCAGGTGACCGCATGCGAGCGGAGATCCTTTCGGTTGGAACTGAGCTCCTTCTCGGCCAGATCGTCGATACCAACGCCGCTTATCTGTCGCGCAGACTATCCGAACTCGGCATAGACCTGTTCCGCCAGGTAACCGTCGGCGACAACGTCGAGCGCCTATGCGCGGCCGTGCGTGAGGCCGTCGCCCGCGGCGACGTGGTGATCATGACCGGCGGGCTCGGGCCCACCGCCGATGACGTCACCGCCGAGGCGGTGGCGCTGGCCCTCGGGCGCGACCTGGTGACCGACGAGGCCTCGGCACGACACATTCGTTCGCTATTGGAGACGCGCGGTATCCCCCTGCTCGACAGCCACCTGAAACAGGCGCGAGTGCCTGCCGGGTCGCGGATCATGCCCAACCCCGTCGGCACCGCGCCGGGTTTCATCGTCGAGCATAACGGCAAGGCGGTATGCGCGCTGCCGGGCGTGCCCGCCGAGATGGAGGCGATGGCCTGCGAAACCCTTCTGCCGGAGCTGCGGCGCCGCGCGCCCGCGGCCGTCATCCGCTCGCGTGTCCTGCGGTTCATCGGCATCGGCGAGTCATCCCTCGAAGACCGCATCGCCGATCTCATCGCCGCGCAGTCCAACCCCACCATCGCGCCGCTCGCCCAAATGGGCGAGGTGCACTTGCGCCTGACCGCCAAGGCGGCCGAGGAGGCCGCAGCCGACGCCATGCTCGACGAAACCGAAGCGGCGGTGCGCGCTCGCGCGGGCGACTTCATCTACGGCCGCGATGACGAAACGCTCGAGGCGGCGGTGGGGGCGCGCCTGCGCGCGGCGGGCCTGACCCTGGGGGTGGCGGAATCTTGCACCGGCGGGCTCATCGGCCACCGCATCACCCAGGCGCCCGGCAGCTCGGATTACTTCCTGGGATCGCTGGTGACCTATGCCAACCAGGCCAAAGTCGCGATCCTCGGAGTGCCGGAGCCGATCATCAGCGAGCACGGCGCGGTGAGCGAGGAAACCGCCCTGGCCATGGCCGCGGGCGCGCGGCGCGTGCTGGGCACCGACGTCGCGGTCGCGGTGACCGGGATCGCCGGGCCCACGGGTGGGACGGCCGACAAGCCGGTCGGTCTGACCTATGTCGGTCTGTCCGGCCCCGGGGGACAGAGGTGCGAGGAACACCGTCTGGGCGGGACGCGCGACGCCATCAAGTGGCGCGCCTCGAACGCCGCGCTGGCGCTGGTGCTGCGCGAGGTGGAAAGGCTGGCGGGCGCGGGCACAGAATAAGGACCGAAAGCTTACGGTCCGGAA
>Ga0315279_10002116_pt1 | contig 30706 bp, 27 predicted proteins | sample YL17G06_20_MG_FD_203694 | JGI IMG/M metagenome (GOLD analysis project Ga0315279, IMG submission 203694) | Sediment microbial communities from Yellowstone Lake, YNP, Wyoming, USA - YL17G06_20 | ecosystem: Environmental > Aquatic > Freshwater > Lake > Sediment | place: USA: Wyoming | collected...
CCTTGATCGCGGCGATGTACGGCTCGGCGAACTGGATGCCGCGCGATCCCTGGAACCCGGCGTTCAGGTGCACGAACGAGATCGCCGATTCCTCCTTCGCCGCCAGGCACGTCTCCACGACGTCGGACACCGCCTTGTCGGCTGCCTCGTGTTCGCCGACGTTCTCGCCGGTCGTGCAGAAGCGACAGTTGAGCGGCGGGTCGTAGTTCCAGAACGTGCAGACGAGGTTCACGTAGATGCCGAGGTACGTCCCCTGGAGCACGCCGACCCGGTTCATCGGGATGCCGCGCGAGGTCTGCCGCGTGTACCAGGCTGGCTGGCGCGGAATCTCGATCGGGTACCACGTGTCGCCGGCTTCGTCGTGGATCCTGTAGCCCGCCTGCGGCGATCCGGTCAGCACGTAGGACGACTGCCTGGCGAACGGCTCTTCGACCGGGATGTTCACCCAGACCTGCTTCTTCAGCCAGGAACCGGTGGGAATCACGACCTCGAGGCCGTCGCCCAGGCCGGCGCGTGTGCGCGTGATTCCGCGGGCGCCTTCGAGCGACACCTCGTCGGGGATGCGAATGCCGCGGCAGAACAGATCGATCTCGAGTTCACACGGGTTGAGCGACATGCTGGTATTATGACGCCAGTCATACCGGTTCCGCACGCCGGCCTGCGAACTACCCTCAGAGTCGCCGCTCACCACCTCATCCTTGACGAGGGCCCATGGACGCCACCGCCGCTGCAGATGGCCGAATGCATTGCGACGTTTCCTCTCACCTTGCATCGACCACGTCGGCAACATCTGCCCGAGCGGCTTCCTGCCGATGGTGCGCGGCAACGTGCGCGACGGCGCGCTCGTCGCGACCTGCCGCGACGATGCGGTCTTCCGGCGCCTGCGCGAGCTCGATGCGCTGGAAGGCAGATGTGGCCGATGCCGGTTCCGCGCGGTGTGCGGCGGCTCGCGCTCCCACGCGTTCAGCCAGACCGAAAATGCGTTCGCCAGCGATCCGTTGTGCGCCTGCGAGCCGGGACCGGAGGTGGAGGAGTATGATCGCTCCATGCCGGACGATCTCCAGGCCCTGCTGCGCACGACGGCCCTGTTCCGCCGGCTCGGCGCCGAAGACAGGAGCCGCGTGGCGGGCGTGTCCCGCGCGGCCACCTTCAAGCGCGGCGACACGATCTTCCGGGAAGGCGACGCGTCGGATGACCTGCTGCTCATCGCGCGCGGCCGGGTGAAGGTGTTCAAGATGACCCGGGCCGGCAAGGACGTGATCCTCGAGATCTTCGGGCCGGGCGATCCGCTCGGCGCCGTGGCGGCCTACGAGGGGCGCACGTATCCCGCCTCCGCCGTCGCGCTCGAGGAGACGACGTGCGTCCTGGTGCCCAGGCAGGCGTTCTTCGCGCTGCTCGAGCAATACCCGTCGCTGGTTCGCGGCCTGCTCGTCGGCCTCACGCAACGCCTCGTCGAACTGACCAATCGCATCGCGGACCTGACCGGCGGGCGCGTCGAACCGCGCTTCGCGCGCCTGTTCCTGAAGATGGCCGGCGAGATCGGCCGGGCCGAGCGCGGCGGCGTGTTCATCCCGATGGCCCTTTCGCGGCAGGAACTTGCCGATCTGGCGGGCACCACGATCGAAACCTGCATCCGGATCATGAGCCGCTGGGGCAAGCAGAACATCATCGTGACCGAGAAGGACGGTTTCCTGCTCGTCGATCGGAAAGCGCTCGAGGCCCTGTCGCTCGCGTGATCGGGCGGCGCGCCTCCCGCCCTCCGCCTGCCCCCCGGTCTCGTTGCTCAGGTTGCACGTCTGGCCCTGAACTTGCGAACCGCAGGTGCCAGTCACCCGAAAACCGGTTCAATCGGCCGCGAGGCCGGCGATTTGGCCGGGGGCTTCCGACAATCCGGCACGAAGTGTTTCGAGATCCCGGCGCTCGAGGGTGCCGGAGCTCGGCTGTATTCCCCGTTTCCGCCTTTACGCAGGTATCAGCCATGCTGCCGCTTCACCAAGGCATCACCTACGGTCCGGTCCGATCGCGTCGTCTGGGCCTGTCGCTCGGTGTGAACCTCCTGCCGCGCCACCAGAAGATTTGCACGTTCAACTGCAGCTACTGCCAGTACGGCTGGACGCGCAACGGCGCGACGTCGGCGGCCGACGCATGGCCCGACGCGTCCGTCGTGGCGCGCAGCGTCGCCGCCGCCCTTGAACGCCTGAAGACTCACGGCGACCGCATCGAACGACTGACGCTGGCGGGGCACGGCGAGCCGACCTTGCACCCGCAATTTGCAGACGTGGTCGACGCGCTGCTGCGAGTTCGCGACCATCTCGCACCCGACATGCCCCTGGCCATCCTGTCGAACTCGTCCACGTTGAACAGCGCGGCCGTCTCGGCCGCGCTTCGGCGACTCGACGAACGGTACATGAAGCTCGACGCCGGCGACGCGACGCTGCTTCGGCGCGTGAACGCCGCGACAATCCCGTTCGATCAGATCGTCGAGGGCCTTCGCCGCCTGCCGGACATCGTCATCCAGACCATGTTCGTGCGCGATCGTCTCAGCCGGATCGACAACACGGGCGACCTGGCGGTGTCCGTCTGGATCGCCACGCTCGGCGCCATCCACCCGAAGGCTGTTCACATCTACACCATCGATCGCGCGCCGGCCTGGCCGTATCTGCAGCCGGTGGCCGCGGCCCGGCTGCACGACATTGCCCGGCGGGCGCAGGCCTCGGGCCTGATCGCCGAAGCGTTCAGCTCACCCCGGGAAGCCGCGATGCCGGGGGCGCAGTAGGGGGAAGTAGCGAGTAGGTGCGAGTTGAGGCTTACCAGTTGATGGTTGATAGTCGATAGTTGACCGTTGCGCCTCGCTGCGGGGATCGGCGTTCAACGATTGACTGTCAACTATTGACCATCGACTTTCCTAGGATTCGAACGTCTTCTCGAACCAGCTGCCGGCGCAGCCTTCCGCAATCGTCACGAACCCACGACGGCGCAGAACCGATCCGGCCACGGCGGCGCGCGGCAGCAGCACCAGGCGGCGCCCGCCGCCGGCGAGGCAGGTGAGTTCGAGTGCATCGAGCAGCGCGTTGGCCACCTGGTCGTCGCTGCAGAGCGTCGAGGTCGTGTCCATGCCGAACTCGTGCACGCGCAGTTCGCAGTCGGCACGGTCGTAGGCCGCCACGCCGACCGTGCGGTTGCCGCAGGCGGCGACGATGCGGCCGCTCTGGGCGAGGCGGTCGCGACGGGCAGGGGTCAGGCGGCGTCCACGAAACAGCCGGCGGAGGTCGCCGGCCGACAGAGGTGCGCAGTCGGGGCCAAGCACCTTCACCTGCATCTGCGGCAGCGGCGCGCCGGTCGGAGCTTGTTCAGAGACAGTACGCACGAAGGCGGATGGAGCAACGCCAGTGCCAAGCGGGCGGACCCCGGAGTCGCGAATTCCTTCGGGTTTTTGCGTGGTGCCGGGCGGGAGCGGCGAGGGTCTGGCGATTTCTCGGCGCGTTCGCCGGGCTCTCGTCAGTCGGAGCCGCCGATTCCGTGGCAATGGGCTCCGCCGATGAGGGGCGGGCGCTACTGTTCGGCGGCTTCGAGGTGGCCGAGGCCGAGTTTCTTGATCCGATCGCCGAGCGTCGAGCGCTTGATGTTGAGCAGCTCGGCGGCCTTCGACTTGTTGCCCGCGCTCACCTTCAGCGCCCAGCTAATCAGGTTCGACTCGACCTCGCGCAGCCGGTCGTCGAGCGAGACCGCCGACGGGTGCGCGTGGGTCTCGACGATCGGTTCCTGGTCCTCCGCGTACTTGTGGAACAGCACGCTGACCGGGATGCAGCCGACGCGCACGGTGTCGCAGGTGCAGGTCTGCGCGATGCGCTCGCACGCGTTCTCGAGTTCGCGCACGTTGCCCGGCCACGGGTAGCGCATGAAGGCCTGCATGACCGCCGGTGACACGGCGCGCGGTTCCTCGCTCCGCTGCCGGAAATAGCGCTTGATGAAGTGATCGACGAGAATCGGAATGTCCTCGCGCCGCTCGCGCAGCGGCGGGAGGTTGATCGGGATCACGTTGAGCCGGTAGAACAGGTCGTCGCGGAACTTGGTCTCGGCGACCAGCTGGCGCAGGTCGCGCTTGCTGCCGGTGATGACGCGCACGTCGATCGGGATCTGCCGCGTGCCGCCCAGGCGTTCGATCGTGCGGTTCTGCAGCACGCGCAGCAGCTTCACCTGCATCGACATCGGCACGTCGTCGATGTCGTCGAGGAAGATGGTGCCGCCCTGCGCGAGCTCGAAGCGGCCCGGGCGATCCTTGATGGCCCCGGTGAACGCGCCGCGCTCGTGCCCGAAGAGTTCCGACTCGATGAGCGTCTCGGAGAGAATGGCGCAGCTGACGGGCATGAACGGCTTGTGCCGGCGCGAGCTGGACTGGTGGATGAGGTTGGCCACCATCTCCTTGCCCGTGCCGGTCTCGCCGGTGACGAGGACACTACTGTCGCTGTCGGCGATGACGCGGACGAAATCGAACACCGCGCGCATACGGGCGCTGCGGCCGACCACAACCGAATCAATTGTAAACGGAGGGGCTATACCCATGGGATGGATTGCCACCATTCTAGCAGACTTCCCGCGGCCCTGCGGCTATACTAACCGGGAAGGAGTTGCGTCCCATGATCTCAAGAGATCGCGTGCAGTCGGTCATCGAGCGCATCCGCCCGCTCATCCAGAGCGACGGTGGCGACATCGAGCTCGTTGACGTCATCGACAACAAGGCCAAGGTGCGGCTGACCGGCAACTGCGTCGGGTGCCCGAGCGCACAGATGACGTTGTTCATGGGCGTCGAGATGGCGCTCAAGGAAGAGATTCCGGAATTCGAGGAACTGCTCGTCGTCTAGCGCGTCCCGCCCGGTCTTCCTGTTTCACCAGCACTCATCGTCTCGCCACGTCGCGGCCGCAATCCGCGCAGGGGCGCCGGGCGCCCCTGCACGCGCTTCCCGACCGGCAGGAGCGTACCTGGGCGGGCGAGAAATACGCGGGGACACACTGAGGAAGGGCGCCGGCGAGGCGGAAGGCGGAGGGCGGAAGGCGGAGCGGCCCGCTCACCGCCTGCCGCCTCCTGCCTGAGATCAGTACCGGAAGATCGCCGCGACCAGGGTCTGCCCCGGCGCCTTCATCCGATCGAGCGAATACACGATGCCGGCGTGCAGAATCGTCTGCACCGCCGCCAGATCGAGCAGTTCCTGGTCGCCGGGCTCCGGCGTCTGGTGCAGCGCCACCGATTCGTCGGTCGGATCGAACCGGCCCCAGGCCTGCACGCCTCGCGCGACCCAGAGCGTATCCACCCGGCCCGCCGCGGCCGCCGGCACAATCTCGCGGACCTCCTGCGACGCGCGGCCCGTGCCGCCCAGAGCCATGAAGCGCGACACCGCCTCGTCTTCCTTCTGCTTGAAGTGCGGTTCGACGATGCGCCATCCATGGCGGTGGAGTTCTTCGGGTTTGGATGCGTCGGGATTGCCTTCGACGCCGCGATCGAGCAGGTGCGCGTAGCTGTTCGCTTCCCGGTAGATCGGGATGAGGTACTCGACCGCTGCGACCACGAGCGGCGCCCGTTCCTCGCGCAGCATCCGGTGCAGCCCGCGATCGATCATCTGGCTGTAGCGCAGCAGGTTGTCCTTGCTCGCGTCGGCTTCGACGCCCACGCCCCGAAACACCGCGCCGCCTTCGGCGTGGCCGCTGCGGCCCTGCCCGGTTGGCTGCACCCGCCGCGAGCGGCGCGGCTTGTCGAACTCGTCGTACTTCATCGCCTCGTCGAGGCTGTGCGGGATCCCGTTGATCGGCACCTCGTGGATGGCATGGCGCGTGGCCGAGAAGAAGCGCACCTGCTGCTTGCTGAGCGCCAGGATGAAGAAGCGGCACTGCGTGGTGAAGAGCGGCAGCAGCGGCCGCACGTAGGGACGCCCGCCGACCACCAGCGTCTCGTCGAACCGCAGCGGCAGGCGGTAGGACCGGAAGAACGACGGCGCGCAGTAGAGCGCCAGGCCGTCCTGCTGTTCGCGCCAGAAGAGATCGTCGCTCAGTAGTTTGTACGGCTCCCCGAGCAGCTTTTTCGCATCCGGCGTCCGGAGCCCGAACGCCACCAGACGCTCCTCGGCCTGCCGCACGAGGTTCTTCAGTCGAATCGGATCCTGCTGACCGTCGGCCCCCGGCCGATGAGTCGGCATGAAGATGGACACCCACGGCCGTTGCTGGGTCGTCATCAGTAGGTCGAGCTCGCTACGCTCCGGCAGCTTCATGGAATCCCCTCCTCGCGGCTCCCGCGACCGTGCGCGACGGGAGCGCGCGACTCGATTCTCGGCGTGTGTCGCACGCTGCAGTGCCACGCTGCGTGCGGCGCGGCCAAACGGCGGGCCAGGGCTCCCGCAGGCCTCGAGCTCGCAATGCCGCAGGCCACGAGCTTCGGGCGGGGTCCCCGGCGCGGCACTCGCGCTGGGGTGCCAAGGTGGGGCCCCCGGCGCGGCACCCGCGCTGGGGTGCCAAGGTGGGGCCCGCAGGGCCTGGCCCGGCGCATCGTTACGATCTAGTGCTGCTTTGCTCGCTCTGGTGTGTGGCCGTGCGACGGATTCGCGAAGACCGCGACGACGGCGCCCGTCAGCGAGACGAGCGCGTCATAGCGCATCCGGACGGCGTCTACGTGCGTCCCGGCGTTGAAGACCACCTCGACATCGTCAGCGAGCGAGGTGTCGATGAAGACTCGCTGGTGGTACAGCGGGCCGAGCGGCGGCATCGCCCCCGCCTCGCAGCCGGGGTACAGGCTGACCATCTCGGCCTCGGTCGCCAGGCGCAGCCGCGTGGCGCCGGCAAGCGTGCCCAGCCGTGCGAAGTCGATCGTGTAGTGCGCGGGCAGGACCGCGAGAATCGGCTCGTTGTCGGCGAAGCACACGACGGTCTTTGCCCATTCCCTCCCGGGAACGTGGGTAACGGCGGCCTCCTCCTGCGCGGTATAGGCGGTCGGGTGGGTCACGATTTGAAACTCGATCTTGCCGGCGCGGAGAAAATCGCGGATGGGAACTGGAATCGCCATGATGGTCCTCCTTCCGTGGATCCAGGAAGTCAGCCCGGCTGGTGGCAGGTACCCCGTGATGCGATTCAGTTGGCGGAGGATCCGTCCGAAACGGAGACAGTATACCTCCAAGGCAGGGGGGCGGGCCCTACCTGCCCTTTTTCCGCCAGTATCGCGCCAGCCCAAGCCAGCAGTGCTCGAAGGGAACCGCCAGCTCATACCGGCGGGCCTCCTCCTCCGGCATGGCGCGGCGCAGGTCGGCCGTCGCCCGCTCCACGAAACGCGTCATGTGGTCCTCGTCGCTGCCCGGCTCCGCGAGGATCCCACGCGCGATCTCGCCGCAGGCGCACAGCTGCTCCTCGAGGGCGGCCAGATGTTCGTGCGGGCGGTCAACGGCGCCGTAGTGCGTCAGGTACAACCGCGTGGCGTTCCACCCCCTGATGCGGGCGATGCTCTCGCTCCAGGCCTGCAAGTCGATGTCGGGCGGCGGCGTCGGTGGCACGATGCCGGCGGGGCGCGGTCTCAGTCCTGCCGGCGCCCTGGCGCCCGGTTCGTCCCCGCGCGGAGGCGAAGCGGGCGCGAGACGAATGCCGCCCGTATCGCCGACGAACGCCGAGCCGGTGTGCGCGTCGAAGTAGCTGACATGATGGCTGGCGTGACCGGGCGTGTAGAGGACGTCGATGTGCCGGCCGTCGACATCGAGGCGCTCACCGCCTTTCAGGACCTGCACGTTGGCCGCAGGCACCGGCGCCACTTCCCCCCAGAGCCGCCCGAGGTCTCCGGCGTACAGCCGGCCCGCGCTTTCGAGCAGCCGTGAGGGATCGATCATGTGCGGCGCGCCGCGTTCGTGCACGAAGACGCGAATCTCCGGCCGCTGGCGCACGATCGTGCCGCTCGCCCCCGCGTGATCGAGGTGGATGTGCGTGAGCAGCAGGCCGCGCACGTCCGCGAGCGACGCGCCCAGCGTGGCGAGGCCCTTCTGCAATCCGGTCAGACCTGTTGACGGGCCCGGGTCGACCAGCCAGACGCCGTGATCGGATCGCAGCACGCCCGTACCGATCACGCCCGGGTGGCCGAGGAACTCGACGTCGATGAACGAGGGCTCATCGCGTACGACGGTCATGGCACCATCACCGTGTGAACACCGTCACCACCACCGACATGCCCGGCCGCAGCACGGGCCTCGGATCCTGACCCTTGTCGAAGACGATCTTCACCGGCACGCGCTGCACCACCTTCACGTAGTTGCCCGTCGCGTTTTCGGGCGGCAGCAGGCTGAACCTGGCGCCGGTTGCCGCCGCGATGCTCTGCACGCGCCCCGTGTAGGTGCGGCCGTAGGCATCCACCGAAACGTCCGCCGCCTGGCCGGGCCGCATGTCGCGCAACTGCGTCTCCTTGAAGTTCGCCGTCACCCAGATATCCTCGAACGGCACGATCGCCATCAGCGCCTGGCCCGGCATCACCACCTGCCCGACCTCGACGCTCTTCTTGCTCACCGCCCCGCCGGTCGGCGCCACGATAGTGGTGTATTGGAGGTTGAGGCGCGCCTGTTCGAGCGCCGCCTGCGCCTGACTGACTCGCGCCTCGGCGCTGGCCTCGCGCGCCTTGCTGGCCTGGACCTGCTGGGGCGCGGTGCCCGCCGTGCGCAGGTCCGCCTCGGCCTGCGCCAACACGCCGGCCGCCTGCCGGCGCTGGCTGTCGCCCACCAGCACACCCTGTTCCGCCTCGGTCACAGCCGCCTGCGCCGCGTCCACCCCGGCGCGCGCGGCGTCGGCCGCCGCCAGCGCCGCGTCGTACTGCTGCTGGGCAATCTCGTCCTTTGCGAGCAGCGGTTTCAGCCGCTCCAGGTCCCGGGCCGCGCGCGTGGCGTTCGCCATCGCTTCCCGCACGCGCGCCTGGGCGCTGCCCAATCGCGCCTTCGCCGCGTCCACACCGCGCGTCGCCGCCTGCAGGCCGGCCTGCGCCCGCTCGACGGTGGCGGCCGCCGAGCTCAGCTGCCCCGACGTGGTCGTGCTCGTGATGGGCACGCCCACGCGCGCGGCCTGAAACGTCGCCTGCGCGTCGGCAAATTCCGCCTCCGCGCGATCGAGGGCGATCCGGTAATCACGGGGATCGATCTCGAGCAGCACCGTGCCCGCCGTCACGGTCTGATTGTCGGTGACGTTGACGGCCGCCACGGTCCCGCCCACGCGCGCCGAGATCGGCGTGATGTGCCCGTCGATTTGCGCATCGTCGGTCGTCTCGCGCACCGCGAAGTAGCGCCAGGCCACGATTGCGCCCACCACGATGACGATCGCGACGATCAGCAGGACGAGGCGGGCGCGCCGCCGCTGCAGCATGCCGCGAACGCCGCCGTTCGCCGCCGCCTCGGGCGCCGTGATGTCCGGACCGCTGTCGACTGCGCGAGCCATTACCTGGTCCCTCCTAGCAAGTGGCTGACATCCGCTTCGGCGACGCCGAGCGCGCGGGCCAGGGAGATCTTGGCGACGTTGTGGGCATAGTTGCTCGAGATGTAATTGTCGCTGGCGGTGGCTACGGCTTCCTGCGCCTGGACCACCTCGATGTTGCTCGCCACCCCCGCGCCGAACCGATCCTGCGCCTGCGCCAGCTGCTGGTTGGCGAGGTCGAGCGCGCCCCGGGCGACCTGGACCCGATCGTCGGCGGCCTTCAGATCCAGGAAGGCCGTCCGCACCTCGAAATCGACCCGCGTGCGCAGATCCTCGAGCTGGGCGCGCTGCTGCCGGAGCGCGGCTTCCGCCTGCAGGACGCGACCGCGCACGGCCCCGCCCTGGAAGAGTGGCACCCGCACGGCGCCAATCACCGTATAGGTGCCCTTGGCGCTCGCGATCGTCTGCCCGATGTAGCCGGTGTCCGCGGTGAGGTGCACCGAGGGCAGCGCCAGGCCTTGTGCGGCGCGCTTCGCGTCTTCGGCCGCGCGGACCTCCGCCTCGACCGCCTGCAGGTCCGCACGCGAGTGCCAGGCCTGTTCGAGGCTGTCTTCGAGCGACCGCGGCCGCAGCGCGGCGTACGGGATCGTGTCGACCAGGTCGAACTGTTGCTCCAGCGGCAGGCCGATCGCGCGCGCGAGCGTCAGCTTCCGCTTGGCGAACTCGTTCTGGAAGAAGATGACCCGCTGCTGCTGCGCCTGCAGCTGCACCTGCGCGCGCAGCACCTCGATGGCCGGCACCACGCCCGCCTTCTTCATGTCCACGGCACGATCGTAGAGCGCCTGCGAGGTGGTCACCTGCGCCTGCGCGGCCGCGATCTGGCTGGCTCCGGTCACCGCCTGCAGGTACAGGTTCGCAACCGTGAACACCACGGTGTCGCGCACATCCTTGTAGGACATCTTCGCGGCGTTCAGGGTTTCTGCACCGGCTCGCGCGGCCTGGATGGCCGACCAGTCGAACACCGTCTGCGACACGGCGACGCGGGCGTCGATCACGTTGAAGGGACCGACGAGCGGATTCACGCCGGGCGGCACGGGAAATCCGAACGCTTCGAGGTTCAGGATCTCGCGTTGGGGCGTGACGCGTGCCGTGATGGTCGGCAGCAGCCCGCTCAGGGCTCCCCATCGGCTGCCGGTGGCCGACTCGATGCCTTGCTGGCCCAGCACCAGCCCGAGATTCTGCTTCAGACCGCGCGCGATCGCGTCGGCCAGCGACAGCGCCACGATGCCGGGCGTTGCCTTGCCGGCGACGACGCCACCGAGAAACGGGTTCTGGGCGGCGGACAGGTTGAGGCCCGTCGACGGCAGGGGCAGCGGCTGGGCAGCCGTGCCGCCGACCTGTGGCTCGGGCGGAGGCCCCTGCGCGTGCGCGCCCGCCGCGAAACTCAGGCAGAAGATAACGGCCAGTCGATACACGATACCGGATCGCATGTCGGGCGCGCTCATCGCTCGGTCATCCCTTTCCATAACAGATCCACTGCGAGTAGAGGTAGACGGTCCCTTTCGCCACGCCGGCCGCGCGAGCGATGTCGTCGATCGTGGCGCGCTCGTATCCTTTTTCGCCGAACACCCGGCGTGCCGCCTGCAGGATGCCTGAGATCCGGAACTGCGCGACGAGCTGCTTCCTGGAAGGGGCCATCGGGCGGGCTCTTCGAGTCCGGCGGACTGGTCGGACGTCGGACGACTTCGGACTTCGGACCTTCTATTCAGCCGACTGACCGTGCAGTCATCCTTGCTCGACTATAGCACGCCACCGGTCTGAAGACCGGCGGTCCCACAGAACAGGAGGTTGGGTCTGAAGACCGGCGATCCCACAGAGCAGGAGGTTCGGTCCGACAGCCCTAGCGGCGGTCCCACAGAGCAGGAAGTTCGGTCCGACGGCTTCAGCGGCGGTCGCACAGAGCAGAAGGTTCGGTCCGACGACCCAGCGGCGGTCCCACAGAGCGGGGGCTATACTAGGCGTTGTGAGTGCCGAACATCAGCGCCCCGAAGGCGAAATCCTCGAGAAGACCCGGCCGGCGGTCAAGCAGCCCGACCTCTACAAGGTCATCCTGCTCAACGACGACTACACGACGATGGACTTCGTCGTCGAGGTGCTCGAAACCGTGTTCCTCAAGCGACCGGCCGAGGCGCACCATATCATGATGCTCGTGCACACCCAGGGCCGCGGCGTGTGTGGCGTTTACCCCTGGGAGATCGCGGACACAAAGGTCGCTGCGGTCCAGGCACTCGCCCGACAGCACGGCTTCCCGCTGCAGGCGACGCTCGAGCCGGAGTGAACGAGGCGGAAGGCGGCAGGTGGCAGGCGGAATGACCGCGAGGCACAGTCAGCCATGTTCAGCGCATCGGTCGAGATGCTGTTGCACGTCGCGTATCGCGAAGCGACGACGCGACGCCACACGACGCTGACCCTCGAGCACCTGTTGTATGCGCTCGCCCACGATCTGGACGGCGAGCGCATCCTGGTCGGGTGCGGCACGGACATGCCGCGCCTGCGCCGCGACCTCGAGAACTTCCTCGAGCAATCCGTCGAGCAGTTCCCCCGCGGCTTCGAGAAGGAACCGGACCAGACGCGCGCGTTCCGCCGGGTCCTGCAGACGGCCGTGCTGCACGTGCAGAGCGCCGGCCGGGCGGAGGTGCAGGCGGGCGACCTGGTCGCCGCCATCCTGCAACAGCCACAGTCCTTCGCCGCCCAGCTGCTCGAACTCCAGGGCATCACCCGCCTCGACGTCCTCAACTACATCTCGCACGGCATCACCAAGACGCCGCCCGTCGAGAGCGCGCCGGGCGGGAGCACTCCGGCGTCCGGCGATCCGGACGAGCCGCGCGGCGCCGTCGTTCGCGACGTGCTGGCCGCCTACGCGGTGAACCTGACCGAGCGCGCCCGCGCGGGAGAACTCGACCCGGTAATCGGCCGCACGGTCGAGCTGCAGCGAACGCTCGAGATCCTCTGCCGGCGCCGCAAGAACAACCCGGTGTTCGTCGGCGATGCCGGCGTGGGCAAGACGGCGCTGGCCGAAGGGCTCGCCCAGCGCCTGCTCGAGGACGATGTGCCCGAGGTCCTTCGGGGGGCCGAGATCTTCAATCTCGATACCGCGGCGCTGCTGGCCGGCACGCGCTTCCGCGGGGACTTCGAAGAGCGCTTCAAGGCCGTCATCGGCGCGCTGCGGAAACGGCGCCTTCCGATCCTGTTCATCGACGAGATCCATGCAACCATCGGCGCGGGCGCGACCACCGGCGGGACGATGGACCTGGCGACGTTGATCAAGCCCCTGCTGACGGCGGGCGACCTGCGGCTGGTGGGTTCGACGACCTTCGAGGAGTTCAAGCAGATCGAAAAGGACCGGGCGCTGGTGCGGCGCCTGCAGAAGGTCACCGTGGATGAGCCGACGCTCGAAGAGACCGGGAAGATCCTGCTCGGCCTGCGGGCGCGATACGAGGAGCATCACGGCGTGCGGTACGCCGATGATGCGCTCGAGGCGGCGGCGAGACTCGCCAAGCGGCACCTGCGCGATTACCGGCTGCCGGACAGCGCGATCGACGTGCTGGACGAGGCGGGCTCGATGGTGCGGCTGCAGGCGGCCGCAGAGGCCGTGCACCGGACACCGGACGCGGGACTCCCTCGTGGGACCGCCGGTCTTCAGACCGGTGGCGGGACACCGGACACCGGACACCGGACACCGGACGACGAATCCCTCCCGATCGTCTCCGTCGCCGAGATCGAACGCGTCATCGCGCGCATCGCGCGCATCCCCGAAAAACAGGCAACCTCATCCGATCGCGAACGCCTCAGGACGCTCGAAGAATCCCTGCGCCGGGTCGTCTTCGGCCAGGACGCAGCGGTCCATGTCGTCGCGCAGGCGATCAAGCGGGCGCGTGCGGGTCTCGGGCAACCGGATCGTCCCGCCGGCTGCTTCCTCTTCACCGGCCCGACGGGCGTCGGCAAGACGGAGCTGGCGCGGCAACTCGCCATTCACCTCGGCAACGAGTTTCTCCGGTACGATATGAGCGAGTACATGGAGAAGCACGCGGTGGCGCGGCTGATCGGCGCCCCGCCGGGGTACATCGGCTTCGAGCAGGGCGGCCTGCTCGTCGACGCCGTCCGCACCCATCCCTACAGCGTCGTCCTGCTCGACGAGATCGAGAAGGCGCACCCGGACCTGTTCAACATCCTGCTGCAGGTGATGGATCACGCGACGCTGACCGACAACACCGGGCGGCGTGGCGACTTCCGGCAGACGATTCTCATCATGACGTCGAATGCCGGATCGCGGGAGATGAGCGCGTCGCCGATCGGCTTTGGCGCCATGGGGGACGGCGACGTGGACGAACACCGCCGCCAGGCGGCGCGCAGCGGCGCGCGGGCGGCGCTGGAGCGGATCTTCAGCCCCGAGTTCCGCAATCGCCTCGATGCGATCGTCTCCTTCACGCACCTCACGCCGGGCGTGATGGAGACGATCGTGGACAAGTTCATCCTGCAGCTCGAGGCGCAGCTCGCCGAACGCCGGGTCGCGATCCAGCTCGAACCGGTGGCGCGTCGCTGGCTGGCCGAGAAGGGGTACGACGTGATCTACGGCGCGCGCCCGCTGGCGCGCGTGATCCAGACCGAGGTGCGTGACCGGCTCACCGACGAGATCCTGTTCGGCGAGCTGGAAATGGGCGGGACCGTCCACATCGGCTTCGAGAACGGCACGTTGACGTTCGCGTTTGCGCCGCAGCGCGTGCCGCCGGTCGGCGCAGACCTGTAGCTGTGCTTGCCACCGGTCTCGCGGTCCCAGCGCGGCTGCCGCACTTGTGGGCCCCGCTGAAGACCGGCGGTCCCACAGCTGAGGGACTGATCAGCGGGACCGATCAGGGCGCCTGATCAGAGAGGCTCATCACCTGTCAACTGTGGGACTTCCGGCCCACAGCCGCGGGAGTGATCACCTGTCAACTGTGGGACTTCCGGCCCACAGCCGCGGGAGTGATCACCTGTCAACTGTGGGACTTCCGGCTCACAGCCGCGGGAGTGATCACCTGTCAACTGTGGGACTTCCGGGCTTCAGCCCGGGAGCGTAACGACCATGCCCGACACCAACAGCAAGAACGCCGAAGACAAGGAACCCGAGATCAAGGTTGTCGACCGCCGGCGGTGGGTGCACAACGGGCAGGATGCCCTGGAAAGCGCGCCCGCCGGCGAGGAAGCCCGCTTCCAGCCACGCAAGCCCACCTACGTCGAAGAACTCGAGCGGCAGCTGGCCGACAAGAACACCCTGCTGCAGGAGTACATCACCCGCCACAAGGAAGCCACGCGCGAGTTCGACGAGGTGAAGGTGCGAATCCGCAGGGACGTCGTCAAGGAGATCGAGCGCGGCAAGCGGGCGATCCTGGTTGAGCTGCTGGACGTCGTGGACAACCTGGATCGCGCGATCGACGCGGCGCGGCGGGCCTCAGAGCAAGGCCGCCTGCTCGAAGGCGTCGAGATGGTGCGCACGGAGTTCCTCGCCAGGCTCGAGGGCCTCGGCGCGAAGCGCATGTCGCCGCTCGGCCAGGCGTTCGACCCCGCGCGCCATGAAGCCGCTACGGTCGTGCCGGTCACCGAACCGTCGCAGGACAACACCGTTCTCGGCGTGATCCGCGAAGGCTACGAGTTCAACGGCGAGGTGCTGCGACCGGCGCTCGTCGCGGTGGGACAGCGATCGCAGTAGTGCGTGGTGCGCTGTGCGCGGTGCGTGGTGCGGTGCGCACATCGCACGCCGCACGCCGCACCTCGCACCACGCACCTCGCACGTCGCACCATATTACGGAGACTTTGATGATCGCACGCATCCGCCTGCGTCTCTGTGCCCCCGTCCTGCTGGTGGTGATCCTCGCCGCGCCGCTCGGCATTCGCGCGCAGGGACAGCGCCGCCCTCCGCCGGCCGCGGCAGCCGCCAGTCCCGAGATGAGCGTCCTCGTTCGGCCCGCGCGCGTGTTCGACGCGGTGACGACGACACCGCACGAAGGCTGGGTCGTGCTCGTCACCGGCAACCGCATCGCCGCTGTCGGCGCGCCGTCCGAGGTGCAGGCGCCTGCCGGCGCCCGCACGATCGATCTGCCGGGCACGACGCTCCTTCCGGGTCTCATCGACGCGCACTCGCACATCTTCCTGCACCCCTACAACGAGACGCTCTGGAACGACCAGGTGCTAAAGGAACCGCTCGCGTACCGGACGATCGCGGCCGTCATCCACTGCGACCGGACGCTGAAGGCCGGGTTCACGACACTACGCGATCTGGGCACCGAAGGCGCGGGCTACGCGGATCTCTCGGTGAAGCAGGCGATCAACGAAGGCAAGATCCCGGGGCCGCGCCTCTTCGTGGCCACGCGGGCGATCGTCGCGACGGCCAGTTACGGCCCCGGCCCGCGCGGCTTCGAGCCGGAGCTCATCCTGCCGCAGGGCGCGCAGCCGGCCAGCGGCACCGCGGAAATCCTGAAGGCCGTGCGCGAGCAGGTGGGCCACGGCGCCGATTGGGTGAAGGTGTACGCCGACTACGGGCGCGGGCCGAACGGGAGCACCGCGCCGACCTTCTCGCTCGACGAGTTGAAGACGCTCGTGGAAGAAGCGCACAGCGCGGGCCGGCCGGTGTCGGCGCACGCGACGACCGCGGAGGGCATGCGGCGCGCGGTGCTGGCGGGCGTGGAGACCATCGAGCACGGCTACGGCGGCACCGAGGACGTGTTCAAGCTGATGGTCGAACGCCACGTGGCGTGGTTCCCGACACTGGCCACCGAAGAGGCCTACTCGGAGTACTTCTCCGGCTACAAACCCGGCGGCCCGCCGTCGGCCGCCATGCAGCGCGTGGCCAACGCCTTCAAGATCGCGCACGGCCTCGGTGTCATCATCGGCTGCGGGAGCGACGTGGGCGTCTTCACGCACGGCGAGAACTACCGCGAGATCGAGTGGATGGTCAAGGACGGGATGACGCCGGCCGAGGCGCTGATGGCCGCCACTTCGGTGAGCGCGAAGGTGCTCGGTCAGGCCGAGCGATTCGGCCAGGTGAAGGCGGGGCTGCTGGCCGATCTCGTCGCGGTGCCCGGCGACCCGACGCGCGACATCACGGTCCTGCGCGACGCGCGGTTCGTGATGAAGGACGGGAAGATCTACGTGCAGAGGTAGACACTCACCGTAGGGGCCGAGCTTGCTCGGCCCTCATTCCTCCCTCGGCGCGTTCAGCGGATCGAGCCGGGCTGCGCGATGAATCGACTATTGACTGCCTCCAGATCACTGTCGCAGAGCCGCCGGCGTGAGCCAGCGCATCGGGTCGAAGCCCTCGCTTTTCAACAGCCTGATCGCTTTCTTCAACTCGGATTGGCACAGGTACCGGGCATGGTCGCACGGCCGGCCGGTGTAGTACGTCTGCAGGACCGGCAGCGCGCGCGCATCGCGCAGCTGGCCGAGCGCCCACACCGCGTGGTTGCGTTGGGCGAGCGTGTGCCGCTCGGACTGCACCAGCGCCATCAACGCTTCTATCCGGTCGCCCGGGAATTCCCTCATGGCCGCCGTGCCCATCTCGCGGGCACCGATCTGGATCCACCAGCCGAGCGCCATGAACCCCACGACGGCGAGAACGAGGACGGCCAGCCCGACGAGCGGCCCCCAGTGGCGCAGCCAACGGGACGCGGGAACGAAGCTCGACGACATCGCCTGTCCTCCCGGTGCTTCGGGGATGTTACAGGTGGAATGTGGAACCTGGAATACGGAATGTGGAATGTGGGGCACCCGCGCTACCTCCGCGGTATCGGTCGAACTGCCCATGAGAGACCGCAAGGCCGGTCGCTGAGGCCAGACTGCCGAAATCCCGGCAATCCGCCCGCAAAAGAGGGCCGCAGGGGTGCAACGGCGCCTGAAACGGGGGGAAATGGTGACTTGCTGGTCGCAGGCGCGCCGGAACAGGGCTTGCTTCCTTCAGAGACTCCCGCGAGGCCCCAGGCCCCATTCTGCCGCCTCCGCGCGACCCCCGGTGCACGCGATGACTCCCTCGGAAAGCGATCGGCTGTTGGCTGAGGTTCTCCGGACCCGGATCACGATCCTCGTCGGCCACTTCGGCTCGGGGAAAACGGAGATCGCGGTCAACCTCGCGTATCGGCTGCGGGAACGCGGCGACGAAGTCTCGCTTGTCGATCTCGACGTCGTCAAGCCGTACTTCCGGTCGCGCGGGCTGATCGAAGACCTCGAGGCGCGCGGCATCCAGCTGGTGGCGCCCCGCGACGAGTTCTCGCACGCGGATCTGCCGATGGTCGTGCCCGAGGTGCGCGCGGCGGTCGGCCAGGCAACCGCGGGTCTGCGCCAGGTGATCATCGACGTGGGCGGCGCTGAAGTTGGCGCACGCGTGCTTGGAAGCATCCCCGGGCTCGACGATCCGGCCATCACCGATGTCCTCTTCGTCGTCAACGGCAACCGGCCGTTCGCCGAAACGACCGAGGCCGTCGTCGGGATGCTGCGGGAGATCGAGCGGGCGTCGCGGCTGAAGGTGCGCGGCCTGGTGGCGAACACGCACCTGATGGACGAGACGACGGTCGAGATCGTGTGCGGTGGCATCGACGTGGCGACATCGGTCGGCAAGGCGGCGGGTGTGCCCGTCCGGTTTTGCGCCGTGCGCGCAGACCTCGCCGACGCGGTCCGGTCGCAAGCCCCCCACATGCCCCTTCTCGCGGTTGAACGGCATATAATGCCGCCGCTCGAGCTGCGGCGGCCGGGTCAGCGTCGTCGATCGAGCGTTCTATAGTTCGCAGGCGACGCCCGCGAGCCATCATCCTGTACGCCTGCGAACTAGAGGAGACGAGCGTGCCAACGCCCATCATCGAGAAGGACCGCTGCAAGGGCTGCGAGCTCTGCGTGTACGCATGCCCCGAAAAGGTCCTGGAGATGTCCACGGACATCAATGCGAAGGGATATTTCTACCCGTCGGTGGCGAGGCCGGACGACTGCAACGGCTGCCGGTACTGCCTTTATGTGTGTCCTGATACCGCCGTGCAGGTCGAAAACAAGGGTAAGGTGACGGTGCGGACCGACGGGCTCACCGAGAAATCGTTCACCTACTGCCCGGGGTGCACGCACGGCGTCATCCACCGGCTGGTTGGCGAAGTGATCAGCGAACTCGGCGTGCGCGAACACACGGTCGGCATCGCACCGGTGGGCTGCTCGGTGCTCGCCTACGAGTTCTTCAACTGCGATATGCAGGAGGCGTCGCACGGACGCGCGATGGCGGTGGCCACCGGGATCAAGCGCGCGCGGCCGGAGCTGGTCGTGTTCACCTACCAGGGCGACGGCGACCTGGCGTCGATCGGCATGGCCGAAACGGTGCACGCGGCCAACCGCGGCGAGAAGATCACGGTCATCTTCGTCAACAACGCGATCTACGGGATGACCGGCGGCCAGATGGCGCCGACGACGCTGCCGGGCCAGGTGGCGACGACGTGCCCGACGGGCCGCGATGTGAACCTGGCCGGCTACCCGATCCGCATCGTCGAACTGCTGAAGACGCTGCGGACGCCCGCGTACCTGGCGCGCGTCGCGGTGCACGAACCGAAGCAGATCCTCGCGGCGAAGAAAGCCATCCGCAAGGCCTTCAAATACCAGATCGACAAGGTGTGCTTCTCGTTGATCGAGGTGGTATCGACGTGCCCGACCGGTTGGGGGCAGCAGCCGCACGAAGCGTGCGAGTGGCTGCAGGACCAGATGGTTCCCTATTACCCGCTCGGCGAGGTGAAGACGCCCGAGGCCGCAGCCTGACCCAGGAGAACGAGCATGTACAACGAAATCATCTTGGCGGGGTTCGGCGGCCAGGGCGTGCTGCTCATCGGCAAGCTGCTCACCTACGCCGGCATGAAGGCGGGACTCGAAGTGACGTGGATGCCCGCCTACGGGCCCGAGATGCGGGGCGGCACGTGCAACTGCACGGTGGTGATGTCGAGCCGCGAGGTCGGCTCGCCCATCACCAGTCATCCGCACGCGGCCATCGTCCTGAATCTGCAGTCGATCGACAAGTTCGAATCGATGGTGCGCCCCGGCGGCATCATGGTGATGAACACCAGCCTGATCAACCGGCCGGCCGTCCGCACCGACATCACCGTCGTGCCGGTGCCGTGCAACCAGATCGCGGTCGAGGCGGGCGCGGCAAAGGCCGCGAACATGGTCGGGCTGGGCGCCTACATCGGCGCCTCCGGCGTGGTTGATTTGAGCCTGGTGAAGCAGGTGCTGGTCGAGACGTTCGCGGGCCGGCCGAAGCTGGTGGGCATCAACCAGATCTGTCTCGACAAGGGATTCGAGATCGGACAGGCATCGGCGGCGGTGGCCGTGCGGTGACCGGCAGGGACACGCGGAGGGAGCTTTGGCAAAGAAACTGATGAAAGGCTGCGAGGCGATCGGCGAGGCGGCCATCCATGCCGGCTGCCGGTTGTTTTTCGGATATCCCATCACGCCGCAGAACGAGATTCCGGAGTACATGTCGGGCCGGCTGCCGCAGGTCGGCGGCGTCTTCCTGCAGGCCGAGAGCGAAGTGGCGGCGTCCAACATGCTGTACGGCGCAGCGGGCGCCGGCTGCCGCTGTTTCACGTCCTCGTCCAGCCCGGGCATCTCGCTGATGATGGAAGGCATGTCCTACATGGCCGGCGCGGAGCTGCCGGTCGTCATCGTCAACATCATGCGCGGCGGACCCGGACTGGGCGGCATCCTGCCGTCCCAGTCCGACTACTTCCAGGCGACCAAGGGCGGCGGCCACGGCGACTACCGCGTCCTGGTGCTCGCGCCGTCCACCGTGCAGGAAGCCGCGGACCTGATGATCGAAGCGTTCGACCTCGCGGACAAGTACCGCAATCCCGTCATGATGCTCGGCGACGGACTGATCGGCCAGATGATGGAGCCGGTCGAGTTCCGGAAGAACATCGATCCGTCGGACCTGCCGGCCAAGCCATGGGCCACGACCGGCTGCGGCGGGCGGCAGCGGAACATCATCAACTCGCTGTATCTGAAGCCCGAGGAACTGGAAGATCACAACTGGCACCTCGCGGCCAAGTACCGCGAGATGGCCAAGGAAGTGCGCCACGCGACCTACAAGGCGGACGGCGACATGGACGTGCTGGTCGTCGCGTATGGCACGGTGGCGCGCATCGCGCGCACCGCGATCGACTCGCTCGAGGAGAAGGGGATCAAGGTCGGACTGTTCCGGCCGGTCACGCTCTTCCCCTATCCGACCGACGCGCTGCTGCAGACGGCCGCGCGCGCGCGCCGCGTGCTGGTGACGGAACTGTCGACCGGCCAGATGGTCGAAGACGTGCGGGCGGCGATCGCCGGCCGGCGACCAGTGGAGTTCTACGGCCGCGTCGGCGGGATGGTGATGACGGCCGAGGAACTGGCCGGGCAGATTGAGAAGCTGGCGCAGGCCGCCGTCGTGTAGCCACAACCCGTTTTCTGCGTGTAGCCCCCCGAATTCCGCGTTCGGTAGGGGCACGACATGTCGTGCCCCTACGGGAAGGTCCTTCCCATGAACATGCGACCGATCATCCTCGACATCATCCAGAAGGCTTACCAGATCGAGCTCGACGGCTATACCTTCTATTCGATGACCGCCGAGCGGGCGCAGAAGCCGGCCGTGCAGGAGCTGTTCGGTAAGCTCGCCTCCGACGAGGTGCAGCACCAGGCGTTCCTGAAATCGGTTGCCAGCAACTACGACGCGAAAGGCGCGGCCGCCTTCCACCTCGACGCCAAGCTGCCCGGCCCGCGCGAGATCAACTCGCAGGTGTTCACGGGCCGGTTCCGTGAGCAGGCCGCGGGCGCGCAGTTCGAGCTTGCCGTCCTGTCGATCGGCATGACGCTCGAGACCAACGCGATGCGGTACTTCACGCAGGCGGCGCGCCAGGCGGCCGAGAAAGAAGTGACGCAGTTCTACCAGTTCCTGGCCGACTGGGAAAAGCAGCACTACGACTCGCTCAAGAACCTGTTCGACCTCGTCCGGGGGGACCAGGCGGCGGCGAGCGGGTTCTCGGCGTTCTGAGCCGCAGATTGACGCAGCGGGACGGATCCGCAGATTCCCGCAGGGGAGGCTCCATCCGAGTCGCCGCTGGGTTCGGCCCGAATCACGTGCCGGCCGAAGCCCGAAGCCTGGAGCCCGGAGCCATCCGGCATGCCCATCGACATTCGCCCCGTCCGATCGCGCGCCGAGCTGCGCGAGTTCCTCCGCCTGCCCTGGCAGATCTACCGCGGCGATCGCGACTGGGTCCCGCCGCTCGTCCGCGACGTCGAACGGACCATCGACCTTCCCGCGCTCGGCCACGCCGCCTGCACGCACGAAGTGTTCATCGCGCGCCACGACCGCCAGGTTGTCGGACGGGTCTACGCAGCGTTCGATCCGGTTCTCAACCGGCAAAAGGGGCAGGCCGCCGGCCACCTTTCGCTGTTCGAATCCGCCGACGACATCGACCTCGCGCGCGCACTCTTCGATCGCGCCCTCGCCTGGCTGAAGGAACGCGGCATCACCCGGGTCCGCGGACCTGTCTGCCCGGCAGGTCCGGCGATCGACGAGTACAAGGGCGTGCTCGTCGACGGCTTCGACGATCCTCCGACGGTCCTCACGTCGTACAACCCGCCGTACTACCCGTGCCTCTTCGAGCAATCCGGCTTCGAAAAGGACGCCGATGTCTTCGCCTACCGCCTGGATGCGGCGCGGCTGTTCACGAAGGATCCGGCCCGCGTCGTGCAGTACGCGGAGCGGCGCTACGGCTTTCGCACCGAGGCGATGAACCTGCGTGATGTCGAGGCCGAGGTCCGTGCGATCAAGCACGTGCTCGATCTGGCCGTGCCCGCCGAATGGGCCGACCTGGTTCCGCCGGGCATCGAGGAAGTGCGCGAGATGGCCAGGCGGCTGGCTCCCCTCGCAGATCCCGATCTGACCGCCATGGTTCGCGCCGGCGACGAGCCGGTGGGCTTCGGCCTGGCGCTGCCCGACTACAACCAGATCCTCATTCACCTGAACGGCCGCATCACGCCGCTCGGCGCGCTGAAGTATCTCTGGTACAAGCGGCGCATGACCCGCGTGCGCTTCTTCATCATGTTCGTCGTGCCGGAGTTTCGCCAGAAGGGCGTGGCACACGCCATCTACTACCGGGTCTTCTCGCGCGGGACCGCGAAGGGCTACCTGCGGGGCGAGGCCTCCACCATCGGCGAGACCAACCGCCAGATGCGCGCCGACATCGAGAAGATGGGCGCGGAGAAATACAAGACGTACAGAGTCTACGGGAAGGTCATCTGATACACGTCGTCCGAAGTCCGATGTCCGAAGTCCGATGTCGAACGCCTTACCACGACTCGGACCTCGGACTTCGGACTTCGGACACCGGACACCGGACACCGGACTCCGGACACCGGACTCCGGACTATCTACAGTTCGACCTCGTCGATATACCCCCCCGCTCGTATCCGATACGTAATCCCCCGCCAGGTGACGGTCGGCTCGCTGAACGGATAGAGCAGGAAGAAGACGCCGAACAGGTCGAAGAACAGCGGCATGACCACGTCGATCGGCACGATGCGATTGCCGGTCACCACGCGCTGGGCCAGGCCCTGCGCCGTGCGGAACGCCAGGAAGCCCAGCGCCATGAGTACCAGCCGCGGGTTCCCGAGCGCCAGCGCGGCAACGAGCAGTGCCCAGTGCCAGCCGAGCATGGCGATGAACAGCGGCGCCTCCACCGCGATGTGCGTCTTGATGCCGATCGCCAGGCGCTTCGCGTAATTGATCGACTTCTCTCTCGGTAACTCGCCCACGTGGCAGTCGACGAACGGTCCCAGAACGATGCGGTAGCCTTTCTGGTAGAGCAGGTTGCCGAGGAACATGTCCTCCAGCAGGCTCCCGCCGAACCGCTCCAGCCCGCCAATCTCCTCGATGACCGCCCGCCGCATGGCGAAAGCCGCACCGGTGATCCCGACGTCCATCCCCAGCCGCGTCAGAAACGCCCAGTTGAAGTCCGTCTCACAGTTCTGCAGGAACGTGAAGAACCGCGTCCAGAAACTGCGGCCCCCGAGGTTGACCTGCCCGCACGTGGTCACGCCTACCTTCGGATCGAGCAGCGGCAGGATCATCTTGCGGACGAAGTCGGGACGCACCCGCACGTCGCTGTCGGCGAAGAGCACCAGGTCCTGCCGCGCGGTCTTCAGCCCGCACACCATGTTCGAGCTCTTGCCGCTCAGGCCTTTCTGGCGCGGGTTCACGATGATCGTGATGTCCTGCTCCGGGTGGGCAGCTTGCCACCGCTCGATGACCGGGATCGCCGGATCGTCCGCCGTCTGAAAACTGAAAACGTGCTGCACCGCGCCCAGGTAGTCCTGCTGCATGCAGCTCGCCAGGTTCTCGTCGAGATCGGGATCCAGGTCCTTGATCGGATGGATGAAGGTGACGGGCGGCTCGGGGCGTGTCGCGTCCGGCGGCAGCAGGCGTTCTGTCCACCGCACGTGCAGCCAGACGAACACGACCTGCGCGACCCAGTACGTGCCGAAGCCGGCGCCAAGCGCGATGGCCAGATAAATCATGGGCAGATGTCGGGTGCGGGTGCAGGTGAACCCAAAAGCGGTCTCGTGCCCGCACATTGTGCGCAACGGCGGGGTTTTGCGCAACCGGGGACCAGGGACCAGGCACCAGTGACTGGAAGTGGTTTCAAAACCCGTCCGGGTCCTGGTCCGCCGGGCAAACCCCCTGTCGCTCCCGGGCCTCGAACAGGTGCCTCGGTACGGCCCGTCCGCGACAGGGGTCCGCCTGCGGCCACCCGCACCGGTTTTGAAACCACCTCTAGTGCCCGGTGATTCCTCTATGGCATCAGACGTTCACGACTCGACGTCGGTCCGGCTGCGGCCTGGAAGCTCGAACGGTCCCCGCAACCGCTCGAGCATCTCGTCGTACCGCTGGCCAAGACGCTCCAGTTCCTCGTCGAATTGCGTGGCATCGATCTCGCCGCGCGCCCGGCGGTGTTCGAGCAGGGCGCGCTGGTTGTCGTACCAGCGGTCGGGATCGAAGTTGTAGGTCATGGGCGGCTCTCGCCGTACTCGGCTTTCGGCCTTCGACTCTCGGCTTTCGGCCTCGGTTCCCCCGATCCCCGATCCCCATCCCTGGTCCCTGGTCCGTCGGCCTTGGGCCGTGGGCTTTGGGCCGTGGGCTTCGGCCGTTGACGTTTGCACTTTCGGGTCGGGGCAACGCTAGTCTACACTGGCCCGGTTTGCCGGGGGACACGGCGGTCGGTCAGCCGGCAACCGGAGGGAGCGCTGCCGCATGGGATTCTCGCTGGTCGATTACCTCGTCCTCGCCGCCTACCTGGTCGGCATCACCATCTTCGGCACCCGCTTCCGCCGCTCGCACCACTCGGTCAAGGACTACTTCGTCGGCGCGAAGAACACGTCCTGGATCGTCATCAGCCTGTCGATCGTGGCGACGGAGACGAGCACGTTGACCCTGATTGGCGTGCCGGCAATAGCCTACGGCGCCTACGCGCACGCCGAGCAGGGCGGCGCGCTCACCTACCTCCAGGTCGTCCTGGGCTACATCATCGCCCGGATCATCATCAGCCTGATCTTCATCCCGGCGTATTTCCAGGGTGAGCTGCTCACGGCCTACGCCCTGCTCGATCGCCGCTTCGGATCCCGGGCGAAGCACTTCGCCGCGTCCCTGTTCCTGGTGATGCGCGCCCTCGCCGAAGGGGTGCGCGTGTTTGCGGCATCGCTGGTGCTCGGCGCGGTGCTGGCCGCCAGTTTCCCGGGACTGCCGCACCTGTGGTTCTGGTCCATCCTCTGCGTGGGCCTGCTCACGCTGGTGTACACCTTCGAAGGCGGCATCGCGGCGGTCATCTGGACCGACCTGATTCAGCTCGTGATCTACCTGGGGGGCTCGCTGCTCGCAGCCTATGAACTGCTCCACATGATCCCGGGCGGCTGGACGACCTTCGTCACGCGGGCGCAGGAGGCGCACAAGCTGCAGGTCTTCTCGTTCTCGTGGGACCTCCGGCTGCCTTTCACCTTCTGGGCCGGCCTCATCGGCGGCACGTTCCTGACGATGGCCTCGCACGGCACCGATCAGCTGATGGTGCAGCGGCTGCTGACGTGCCGGAACAGGAGCGACAGCCAGAAAGCGCTCATTGCGAGCGGCGTCATCGTCTTCGCGCAGTTCGCACTGTTCCTCGTCATCGGCGTGATGCTGTTCGTCTACTACCAGTTTGCGGGCGCGCCGGCGCTGACCACCACCGACGAGATCTTCCCCGCTTTCATCGTCCGCAGCCTGCCGCACGGCGTCGCCGGCCTGGTCATCGCGGCGATCTTCGCCGCCGCGATGTCGAACCTGAGCGGCTCGTTGAACTCGCTGTCGTCGACAACGATCATCGACTTCTACAAGCCGATGGCCGGGGATCGTGTCGACGACGCGAGGCTGCTGCGCCTCTCGCGCTGGTGCACGGCGCTGTGGGGCGTCGTGCTCATCGCGATCGCGGTTGTCGCGCGCGACTGGGGATCGGTCTTCACCGCCGGATTGACGATTGCCTCGCTGGTCTACGGCCCGATGCTCGGCGCATTTCTGCTGGGCATCGGCACGAAGCGGGCGACCCAGGGCGGGGTGATCGTGGGCATCGCCGTGTCGCTGGTGTGCATGCTGCTGGTGAGGATCTACACGCCGCTCGCCTGGACGTGGTACGTGCTGGTGGGGACCGTCATCTGCACGAGCGTGGGGTACGCGGCGAGCGTGATCCTCGCGTCGCGCACGGCGCGGGAGCCGGCCGATCGGCGGGTCTGAAGACCCGCCCTACTACTGCCCTACCCGCCCCACCCGCCTTCGCGCTGACTCGCTCGGCCCGCGCTTCGGCGAGGCAAGCCCGCCCTACCCGCCACACTGGTCACGGCTTGACGAACAGCGGTTTGCCGTTCGGGCCGTAGAGCGCGAAGGCGGCATTGTCCGCCCGCACCTCGAGGCCTGCACGCACGTCGCCCCTGCTGTCCTGGAGGCCGAGCGCGGCCTGATCGGTGCGCACGCTGAGCATCATGCGCGAGCGGCCGGTCGCGTCGAACAGCACCAGGTTCGGACCGCGCTCGATCGAGTTGAAGCTCGCGCGGGTCACCTTGTCCTTGTCGACGAGCGCCATCACCGGCCCGTCCGGCTTCAGATCGAGCGCGAGGCGCACGACGCCGGCCGGATCGAGCAGGCCGAACCCCGGTCCCTCGGTTCCGATCGTCAGCCTCGCGGCCGACCTGTCCGGCGCCAGCAACTCGACGCGCGGGACGCCGTCGGGCGTCAGCGCCATCGTCAAGGGTTGACTCGCGTCGGCGCGCATCAGCGCCAGCCGTGGCGTGCCCGCGGCGTCCAGCCCGAGCACCGCGCGATCGGTGCCGTTCGGGCCCACCAGCCTCAGCGTCGGCCCTCCGCCGACGATCCCGAGCGTGGCCACCACCTGGCCGCTCGCGGTCTTCAGGACGAACTGCTCGGCTTCCACCACCTTCGGCACCGCTGGCGGCGGCGTCGGTTTCTTGCGCTGCGCCGCCCCGCTGATCGGACGCTGCCCCATCCACACCGCGGACGCCAGCACGAGCAGCAACACGACAACCGCGCGACTGAGGCGCCGGTTGAACGATTCCAGCTTGGCGATGCGCTCCGTCAATCGCTCCAGGTCGTTGGCGTCCATGGCGAAGTCCTTCTTCGTTCTGCCGATTTCTTCCGGCCCTGGAAGATGCATGGTCAATTCCCGTGCCCGCTCGGATACCTCGTGGTGCGACCCGTCGCCCGGGCTTCCCGTCCCAAGGTACCACCTTTGCTCTCCCGAACGTGAGGTCCTGCTCATCGCGCCCGCACGAGGTTTCCCGTGCGAAATCCCCCGTCAGATGCGGCTCGAGGCCCTCAGCCAGGCCAAGGCCGTAAGCCGTAAGCTCCAAGCCTCGAGCCCATTTCTTCGCCGGTTCTGCGTCCTGATCCCTTGTATACTTGCCCGGCCCCACCGTCCCCCGCCGTTCTCGCAGGAGGACAACTTGCCATGACCCTCGCCCAGACAGCGGCAACGCCGCCGGCCCGCCGTGGATTCCCGCGCACGTTCTGGATCGCGAACGTGATGGAACTGTTCGAGCGCGCGGCCTATTACGGGATGAACTCGGTGCTCGCCGTCTACCTGACGCGAACCGTCGCGCAGGGCGGCCTCGGCTTCGCAGAGCAGGACGTGGGCCTGCTGCAGGGCGTCGTGTACGCCGCCACCTACGTGCTGCCGATCCTCGGCGGCGCGCTCGCCGACCGCTACGGCTACCGGCGCATGCTGATGGTGGCCTTCTCGCTGCTCGCCGCCGGCTACTTCGCCACCGGCTTCATGTCGACCTACGCGCTGGTGTTCCTCGCGCTGCTGGTCATGGCCACCGGGTCGGGCCTCTTCAAGCCGATCATCTCGGGCACGATCGCCCGCACGACCGACGAGTCCAACTCGGCGTTCGGCTTCGGCATCTATTACTGGATGATCAACGTCGGCGCGTTCCTGGCGCCGCTCGTCGTCAGCGTGCTGAAGGGTTTCTCGTGGCGGTACGTCTTCATGGCGTCGTGCCTGTACACGGCGCTGATGCTGCTGCCGACGGTGTTCCTCTACACCGAACCGCCGCGGCCGCAGAGCACGAAGAAGCTGAAGGACGTGCTCGTCGGCGCCGTCGACGTGCTCGGCGACGCGCGCTTCATGCTGATGATCGTGATCTACTCCGGCTTCTGGATCCTCTACTTCCAGCAGTTCGGATCGATCCTCTGGTACCTGGGCGCCTTCGTCGATCGCGCGCCGGTCAGCAACGCGATGACCGGCCTCCTGCACGCGATCGGGCTCCCCTGGACGTTTGTCTTCGACGCCGAACACGTCACGGTGATCGACGCCGGCATGATCATCCTGCTGCAGGTGTTCGTCAGCCGGATCGTCAAGAACCGCGCCGCGCTGCCGACGATGGTGACCGGCATGGCGATCGGCGGCCTCGGCTTCGTGCTCCTCGCCGCCTCGCAGAACGCCTGGGTCTTCGCCGCCGGCATCGCCGTCTTCGCGATCGGCGAGATGACCGCACACCCGAAGTATTACAGCTTCGTCGGCCTGGTCGCCCCCGCCGATCGCAAGGCCGTGTACATGGGCTATGCGTTCCTCTACGGCGTGTTCGGGTCGCTGCTCGGCGCCACCCTTGGCTCGTGGCTCTATACCTACATGCTGAAGCCGGTAATCGGCACGGCGGAAGCCGCCCCACAGGCGCGCCTGTTCTGGCTGCTGTTCGTCGCGGTCGATGCCGTCGCGGTGGTCGGCCTGATCCTCTTCGCGCGACGCCTCGGTGAGGACACGCCGAAGACACGGTACACGGCCCGGATCCTGATGTACTTCGTCTACTTCCTCGTGGCCGCCCTCGGCGCGTTCTTCCTATATCAGGCGACAACGGCGGCGACGACCGAATACAAGACGATAGTGCAGGCGGTCATCTTCATGGCGATCGGCGCCGGCGGACTGCTGACGAACCGGGGGAGGGACTAGGGGACCAGGGAGACTCGGAGTGCAGCCGGACAGTTGACCGTTGACCACGTCGACGCCAACGCGACGGTGAACTGCTAACTGCTAACTGCCAACTGCTGACTGCCAACTGCCAACGATCAACCACGAGGACGTGGAATGAAACGCACGCTGTTCCTGCTGGCTTGTCTCGGCGCGTCGGTCACCCTCGCGGCCACCACGGTCCCCATCGGCGACCGGTTCGAACGTGCCTACCTGTCCTGGGACGCCGGTGATTACGTGCCCGCGCTCGAGGGCTTCAAGGCGGTCGTGAACGCGCCGGACGGCGGCCCCTACTTCGATCGCATCGCGTTGCTGACGGGCGAGCTGTATCGCGTGACGGAGCTGACCCCCGATGGCCGCCAGCCGCGCTTCAGCCCGGACGGCCGCTACCTGTCGTACGAGACCGGATCGCCGGCCGTCACGAAGCTCGTCGAGGTGGGCGACCCGCCACGCGCGGCCGCGGATATCCAGGGGACGGGCGCGGCGTTCTCGCCCTCCTCGGATCGCGTCGCGTACTTCCGCCTGAAGCCGGACGCCGAATTGACCAGGGTGCGCGCGGAGCTGGAACGGTTGCAGGCGCAGGCGAACCCCGAGCGACAGAAGGTCGCGGACCTGCAGCGCCAGGCGAACCGGATGGCCGCGAAGCAGTCGGAGATCGTGGTGCGCGATCTGAAAAGCGGGCGCGAGCGGACGCTGCCGGACGGCGGCCTGCTGAAGGGCCAGCTCGCGTGGAGCGGGGATGGAGCCGCGATCTACTTCGTCGGCACGCCCGAGCAGGACGCGAAGAGCAACGACATCTACGCGACGTCCGAGTCGGCCTCGCAACCGCGCGCGATCACCACCGGCGCAACCTTCAAGGCCTCGCCGGTCGTCGCGAGGGGCGGTCGTCACCTGCTCTACACCGTCGCGCCCGCATCGCCGTTCCCGGCGGTCGCAGCGAGTGGCGGCGGCCGTGGCCAGGGAGCGCCGGCAGGCGGAGCCCCGGCTGCAGCCGGCGGCGGCCGTGGCCAGGGGGGACCTGGTGGCGGAGCCTTGCGACAGTTCGCGCTCGTCACGCTCGCCGACGGCACGACGATGCCGTTCACCGGGTACTCGCCGGAGTTCTCCGCCGACGGATCGACGCTCGTTTTCATCAGCCAGGCCGGCGCGGAGTACACGGTGCAGGTCGTCAAGCCGGGCGTGAAAGCCGACCCGGTGATCGTCAGGAAGAGCCAGGAGCGCATCAGCTCGGCATCGCTGTCGCCTGACGGTTCGCGCGTCGCGTTCGACATGGCGTGGACGGCGCTGCGAGATACCGAGATCTTCACCGTCAAGAGCGACGGCACCGGCGAGGTGCGCGTCAGCCGGGAAATCCAGCCGGATCGCGGCCCGCGTTTCCTGACCAACTCGAGGCTCGTCGCGATCAAGGGCGAATCGCGCCACAGCCGCTCGTACCTCTACGACCTGGACACGCTGAAAAGTATCCGACTGTTCCACAACAACACGATCCGCACGATCGCGCCCGAATACGAGTGGGTGCCGAGTCCCGACGGCCAGCGCCTGCTCATCGTGGCCGAACGCGACGGTGACACCATCTCGCCCGAACGCGGCGTCTACCTGCTCGACCTGGGCCGCACGATCTCGAAACAGGACCTGCTGCGCCGGATCGACGACGACCTGGCGGCCGAGCGCGACCTGCGACAGCGCGGCGCGGCGATGTTCCAGCC
>Ga0315279_10002117_pt1 | contig 30677 bp, 31 predicted proteins | sample YL17G06_20_MG_FD_203694 | JGI IMG/M metagenome (GOLD analysis project Ga0315279, IMG submission 203694) | Sediment microbial communities from Yellowstone Lake, YNP, Wyoming, USA - YL17G06_20 | ecosystem: Environmental > Aquatic > Freshwater > Lake > Sediment | place: USA: Wyoming | collected...
ATCTCTGCCGCACACCGTGGTAATTGAACCCGCGAGCCGGTGTAACCTTCGGTGCGTCATGTGCCCTCACAGTTTCAATCATGGCTGGAAAGACGGCATCATGGAATTGAAGCTGTTCGAGAGGATCATCGCCGAGATAAGGCAGTACGCGTTCAGAGTCATCCTACAGAATAGGGGTGAACCTCTGCTCAACCGTCAGCTTCCCGACATGGTAAAGAAGTGCAAAGACGCCGGGCTTCACGCGAGCCTCAACACTAACGCCACCCTGCTCAAGCCCGAGCTTTCTGAAAGACTCATTTCCTCCGGATTGGACTTAATTGTCTTTAGCTTCAACGGCGAGACAAGGGAGGTTCACAACGCGGTCTCGCAGGCTGAATGTTTTGACCGAATGTTCGCGAACGTCCTCGCCTTTCTTGAGAAGAAGAACCAGATGCAATCCCGGAAACCGGTCGCGAGGGTACAGGTGCTAAAATTCTGCCGTGAGGAAGGAGAGAAGGGGCGCCTCGAATTGGGGGAAGCGTTTAGGAGGAGGTTCGAGGGGCTGCCCGTGGACGTTATGAGCACCATGTGGGCTGTGAACCGGGCTGGCAACGCAAAACAGACTGCGAACACCGAGATACGCCCGCCACGATTCAACTACATGCCGTGCCGCTGGCTTTGGTCCGAGGCAGTGATCGGCTGGGACGGCAAGGTTCTGCCCTGCTGCAATGACTTCAACGAGGATTATGTCATTGGTGACGTTTCAAAGGATCCACTGTCTGCCATTTGGAACAATGGACGGATGGTGTCCCTACGAAAGGCGCTTGTCCAAAGACGCAATGCCGAGGTCGCACTCTGCCGTGCCTGCGACATCCTCTATTCGGTGGAACAGGAGAACACGGCCGCAAAACGCGTGGCCGCGAGGCTGCTCCGCGTGTTCACTAAGACGTGATGTTTGGTACTGGATCGGCGGCCGACGACCCAAATGGTACTTCGTTTCCTGTTCGGGTATTTGAAGCGGATGAAGTCACCACGCACAGCTATCGTCCGGAGGTCGTCGACGGTTGAGCGCTTCGGATTGATTGCGGCCCCGCAGAACGCTTGTCATGTTCATTGTTGCGGTGACGGGGCGTTTCGGCGGTTCCTGCAGAACGGCATCATGATGGCCTCGTGCTGCCCCGCGCTCCGGAGGCCCTGGCAGGACAGCGCCCGCCCAACCATCTGCCCATACGCGGCACGGATCGGGGACCGTTCTCGATGAAAGATCCATCGTCCGCCCCTAGACCTCGCCCAGATACCCAGCCCAACGTTCATGAGACGATCCTCGCATGGTTTCCACCGGGTGGAAACGGCCGGATCCTTGATGCCGGGACGGGCGAGGGTGCGTTGAGTGAAGCCCTGCATTGCCGAGGGTACCGGGTCGTGGCGTGCGAAGTCAATCCAGCACGCTTCTGCGCTTCTGGCGTGCCGTGCATCCGGGCGGACCTCGCCGCTACCCTGCCCTTCGGTGACGAGTCCTTCGATGCCGTCGTATGCTCCGAGGTGCTCGAACACCTTGAGAACCCCTACCACCTGGCTCGGGAGTGCGCGCGAATCCTGAGGGACGGCGGCACTCTCGTGATCACCACGCCCAATATTCTCAACGTCTATTCTCGCCTCCACTTCTTCCTCCTAGGGGTGTGCGACTTCTTCGATACCCTTTCCGGCAGCCGTGGGACTTCGTTTTTTGGCACCAAGGGGCATATCAATCCCGTGGGATTCCCCGAACTCCGCTTTCTCTTTGTGCGCGCCGGCTTGGAGATTACCGATGTAACGACAAATCGGGATATCCGGGTAGCGCTTCGAGAGACGACTGGATGGGCGCGACTCGCCCGGCTGGCACTGGGGATAGTGACTTTGGCAGTCCGCCTGGCGACGAGGCTTCTTCGTCGCACGGATCGCGTAGCCCTCCAACTGCTGTCGCCGGCACTTCTGTGCGGGGAAGATCTCATCGTCCGAGGAATTCGCCTTCCCCGGCAGGACGGCGGACATGCCTGATCCAGCCAGGATTTCCGCGGTCATCATCACCCGGAATGAGGCCCACCGGATTCGGCGGTGTCTGGAGAGCATTCGCTGGACCGACGAGGTCGTCGTGGTGGACCAGCACAGCACCGATGGCACCGGCGAGATCTGTCGGGACTACGGAGCCAAGCTTTTCCTGCGCGAGATGGCGGCAGGATTCGGGGAACAGAAACAATTCGCCGTCACCCAGGCCTCTCACCCCTGGATCCTCAGCCTCGATGCGGATGAGGAGGTCACGCCAGCGTTACGTGAAGCGATCCAACACGCCATTGTCGATCCGGGTAAATATGTGGGATTTCGAATCCCTCGGCTCACTGCGTACCTGGGGCGCTTCATCCATCATTGCGGATGGTATCCGAGCCCCGTGCTTCGTCTTTTCCGTCGAGGGCACGGACGTTTCACCGACGCCTTCGTCCATGAAGAGGTGGTCGTGGACGGCCCCGTGGGCGAGCTGGATGCAGATCTGCTCCACTACAGCTATGTCACCATGAGCGACCATCTCCGAAAGCTTGACCTGTACACCGCCTACGACGCTCACATGCTGGCGCGCCGGGGCATCCGCGTGACTCCGTGGAACGCCGCCTGGCTCCTCATCGGGAAGCCACTCCTCGTATTCCTGCGGAAGTATCTCTGGCAGCAAGGGTTTCGCGAGGGCCGCCATGGCCTGGTCCTGAGCGCCATGGCCGCCTTCGTCACCTTCGTGAATTACGCCAAGCTGTGGGAGACAGATCTGGCAGGGGAGGCCGCAGCGCATGACGCTGAGAACGCACCGGCATCCGGCGCCGCCCTCCCCGGGACCTACGAGGAGGTCTTGGCGCTCTTGGCCGACCTGCCGCCGGGCCGGGTACTGGACGCCCCCTGCGGGGAGGGCAACCTCGCCGCCAGCCTTCGCGAGGCCGGACACCGGGTGGTCGCCGGCGACCTCATGCCGCAGCGAATGGCCCACGCCGGGATCCCCACCCTCGGCCTGGACCTGAACGCCTGCCTGCCGTTTCGGGACGGCGCCTTCGACGGGGTGGTCGCCATCGAGGGGATCGAGCACCTGGAGAACCCCTATCTGCCTGCGCGGGAGTTCTTCCGAGTCCTGCGGCCGGGGGGACTTCTCATTCTTTCGACCCCCAACATTCTCAACCTCAGGTCCCGCATGAAATTCCTGGCCTGGGGGACCCTGTTCTGGTTCGACGAGTGGACCTATCGGCGCGGCTTCCACGTCAACGCCATTCCCATGTACGAGCTGCGCCATATCCTCACCGAGGCGGGTTTCGCCGTGGACGGCGTTCGCGTCAATCGACGCCCGTTGGGGATGCGGGCCGCTGCCGCCCTGGTGGGCCCGCTGCTCCGCCTGGTGGCTCGGGACGGCGGACGCCCGGATAGTCCCAATGCGCGCGACCTGCTGACCGGCGAGGTGCTCCTGGTGCGGGCGCGGAAGGGGAGCGGGGCCTGATGCCGAAGGACGAAGCCGGTGGCGGCGGGCGCTTCGAGGCGCGCCAGCGGTGGATCCTCGCGGCCCTCGTCGGGCTGGCGCTCCTCCTGCGCCTCTGGCTCCTGCGGTCGGTTCCGGTGATCGAGACGGACGGCGTCCAGTACGTCGCGATCGCCCGGCGATTCCAGCAATCCGGCTCCCCCTTCGATCCGCTCTTTCATCCGCTCTACCCCCTGTGCATCGCCACGCTCCAGCTCCTCGTCGGCGACTACGAACTGGCGGGGCGGCTGGTTTCCGCTCTCTTCGGCACGGCCTTGCTTTTGCCCGCAGTCATCCTGGCGCGGGCCCTGCTGGGCCCTTCGGCCGCCATCCTGTCCGGGATCCTCATGGCGATCCACCCCGGATTGGTCCAGAGCTCCACCGTGGTCCTGTCGGAGGCCACGTACACCTTCTGGATCGTTCTCGGCGTCTGGGCGGGGCGGCGGGGCCTCATCGCGCCCCAGCCCGGATTCCTGGGGGCGGCTGGTCTCTGCTTCGGCCTCGCATACCTGGCCCGCCCCGAGGGAGTGATCTACCTCGTGGGGCTCGTGGTTCTCACGGCGTGGGTCGGGGCCCGGTCGCATCGCCTCCGGGAACTCTCCCCGTGGGGGGTGGCGGCGCTGGCGGGCTTCCTCATCCCCGCAGCACCATATCTCCTCTACCTGCGCAGGACGCTCGGCTACTGGACGCTCAGCGGAAAGGTTCTGCACAATCTGGCGCAGGATACGGGCGCAGCCGCGGGCGCCGGCCAGACAGACCTGGGATTCCTGCTGCGTCACGCAGGCAGCACTGCACAGCGCGTCCTGGAGAATGCATACCTTTTCGAGAAGTATGCCCTGCCCGACCTGTTCCCCGGCCTTCTGGTTCTGGCATTCCTCCCCGGGCTGCTGGCCTGTCCACGCCGTCCGGGATGGGGCGCACGGCAGGGCCTGCTTTTGGCGGCAGCCCTGCCGCCTTTCGCCACCCTGGCCTTCCACGTCGAGTCCCGGGTCTTCTTTCCCACCCTCCCCTTTCTTCTGCCTGTGGCGGCAGCGGGAGTCCTTGCCGCGGCCCAGTGGATCGCTCCCGAGCGGCGGACCGGCCGGTGGGCCGTAGCCATGACGGCCGTGCTGGCAGCGGCGCTGATCCCGTACACCGTGCGCCCCCTTGTCCGTCCCGATCCGGGCGCCGCGCTCTATCGCCAGGCGGCCCACTGGGTGGCAACGACCCAGCCGCCGGATGTCACCATCATGGACCGCAAGCCCTTCATCGCTTTCTATAGCAATCGGCGGTTCGCAATCCTGCCGCGCGTGTTCCCTGGCGGGCTGGCCTCGGCGGCCAGGCGCGAGGGGGCCCGGCTCGTGGTCCTCGACAGCCGGGTATTCTCCGATCGCCCGGAGCTCTTCCCACTGCTGTACGCCCCACCCCCTGACGGCATGGACGTGCTGCAAGATTTCGATGCCGCTCCGACCGAGAGGCTGCGCATCCTCGGAGTCCATGACCGTGGCTGACCCGGTGCGCCTTCTCCTCATGGCCAACTTTGCAGACCGCCTCGGCGGTGGCGAGGAGAGCCTGCTTACCCTGGCGCGGGGATTGGACCGGCGCCGCTACGCGCCTCATGCCGTGGTGCCCGGCGAGGGGGAGATCACCGAGGCGTTGCGCGGGCTGGCGATCCCGGTGACGGTCCTGCCGCTGCCTCCGCTGCGGCCATGGACAGCGCCGGCCGCCCTCCGGAGCCTCCGGGGGTTTCGCAGGCTGCTGGCGATGTGGCGGCCCGCCCTGGTGCATGCCCACGGGAGCCGTGGAGCTCTGTACGCCGGGCTGGCGGCGCGGGCGCTCCACATCTCGGTCATCTGGCATGTCCGCATCGCGGATCGGGACCCGCTCCTGGATGGAGTCCTGCTGGCGCTCTCGGCTCGGGTCATTGCGATCTCGAAGGCGGTGAGGGCCCGCTTCGACGGCTCGCGTCATGCCGGGAAGGTTCGGGTGGTGTACAACGGTGTGGAACCGGGAGACTGGATCCCGACGGAACGACCCGTGTCCACCCGTACCGGCCCTGTGGTGTTGCTGGTGGGCCGGCTATCGCCGAGCAAGGGCCAGGCGACGCTCGTACGCGCGGCGCCCGCCGTCCTTGAGCAGGTTCCAACGACGCGCTTCGTCCTCCTGGGCGCGGATTCCAACGGGGAAGCCGATCGCCTGCGCCAGCTATCTTCGCAGCTAGCGGTCAGCCACTCGGTAGAGATCCGTGCCTGGATGGAGGACCCGCGGCCGGCGTTCCAGGAGGCGGATGTGGTGACACTGCCCTCCCGGTCGGAGGGCTTCGGTCGGGTCCTGGTGGAGGCGGCCTGCCTCGCGAAGCCGGTGGTCGCAAGCCGCGTTGGGGGGATTCCTGAAGTGGTGGTAGACGGCGAGACGGGGCTCCTGATCCCCCCGGAGGATCCTCCCGCCCTGGCCGGCGCCCTGCTCACGCTCCTGCGCGATCCCGACCTTCGACGCCGGCTTGGCGCGGCCGCACGGCAGCGCGCCCTGGCCCATTTCACCGCACGCCAACACGTGGAAGGCGTCGAGGCGATCTACGCGGAATGCCTGGACATGCGAGGGGGCTCGCGGGGAGGCCGACCGTGAGCCACTACGAGGTGGGCTGGCTGGCGCGCGCGAGAGCGCCCGTCGAATCTGATCGGCCAGAGGCCAGGTCGCAAGCCCATGGATCTCATTGAAGCTCCTCCCGGAAAAACGGCGCGTCACCCCTGGGAACTGGCGCGGGCCGCCTGCATTCTTGGCCTGATTGGGGACAGGGAGTTTAAGACCGTCGCAGATATCGGGGCAGGAGACTTGTACTTCGCCCGGGAATTCTTGAAGCGGCATCCCGGAAGGCTGATTGCCGTGGACAAGGGCTACAAGCGTGTCGCCGAGCCGGACGGGATTCTCCTGCTCACGAGCCTGTCGGACGTGGCCGACAACAGCCTCGACCTGGCATTCCTGATGGATGTCCTCGAGCACGAGCAGGACGATCGGGGGTCTCTGCAGGAAGCCTTGCGGAAGCTCAAGCCCGGGGGACGGCTCGTCATCACGGTCCCGGCCCACCCGTGGCTGTTCTCGGCCCACGATGTCTCCCTGGACCATCGCAGACGATACCTGCGGAGCCACCTCCACGATCTGCTGCGCGATCTCGACACCGAGCGCGTGGAGTCCTTCTATTTCTTCACCTCCCTGTTCCTGGTAAGATGCGCTCAGGTGCTGCTGGCAAAGTCCGGCCTGGGCACCTTTGGAAAAGGCGTCAGCGGCTGGACGCTTCCCGGCAGCCATCCGATCACCCGATGCCTGGTGGCGCTGTTCAAGGCTGATTTCGCTCTCGGCAAACGGCTCGCGCTGAGCGGAATCCATCTTCCCGGGCTTTCCATATGCCTGATCATCAAGAAAAGGTCTGCCTCATAATTCCTTGCTACAACGAGGAAAGGCGGCTGGACATGGACCGGTTCGCCGCCGGTCCTGCCTCCTGTCTCTTCCTCTTTGTGAATGACGGCTCCACCGACGGGACAGCCCACGTCATACGGAAACGGCTGGACAACCGGGTCTTTCTGCTTGACCTGCCCCGAAACGTCGGAAAGGCCGAGGCGGTAAGAACCGGCATGCTGCATGCGACGAGAACTCCGCCCTTGAATGGGGCCGCCTGGATCGGATATTGGGATGCGGATCTCGCCACGCCGCTTGCAGAGGTGAACTCGTTCCTGCGGTTCTGTCAGCTCTTGGAAGAAGAACAGGTCGATTCGGTCTGGGGAAGCAGGGTGTACAGGCTCGGCAGCTCCATCCGGCGAAGTTACTTGCGCCATCTTGCCGGGCGACTCGTCGCCACCGCGGCCGGATTCCTGCTTGGACTGCCAAGCTACGACTCTCAGTGCGGGGCAAAACTCTTCAGACGGGAGATCGTTGAGGCCGCATTTTCCGAGCCATTCATTTCCCGGTGGCTCTTCGATGTCGAGCTGGTGATGCGGCTCAAGGATTTCCATGTCGTGGAGTATCCCCTCCAGCAGTGGAGTGACATTCCCGGGAGTCGGCTCAGGATCGTGACGATGGGGCTGCGTGTCATCCCTGATCTTGTTCGGATCCGGATGAAATACGGCCGGCTGAAGTGAAGACCGGGCGATTGCGTGGCGGAGGAAGGGCGGGCGCCATGGAATCGATCCTGGCGCACCCCGGGTCCCCCACGGCAACCGGAACGCGTCGTGCGTGAGGTCTGAGCGTTGATCCTTGCTGTGGACTGTCGCGAGTTCGTTCCGGGCCGCGTCACGGGCATTGGGCGATTCCTGCGCGGGCTGATGGACGAGATCGCGCGCAGCCGAAGGCCCTTGCCGAGGCCGTGGTGACGCTCCTCGAGGATCGCCCGCGCGCCCACCGCCTCGGCATGGCCGGCCGCCGACGGGCAGAAACCACGTTCAGCCTCTCACGCCACGTGGAGGCCGTCGAGACACTCTACCGAGAGGTCCTGGGCGCACAGCATGGAAGCCTGTAACCTCTGCGGCGAGATGCGCTGGCAGACCCTGGAAGAGGTGGGCGGGACCCGGATCGTCCGGTGTAGCTGCGGCCTCGTCTTTCTCTGGCCGCAGCCACCGAAATCGTCGCTGAAACAGGCGTACGACGAGGCCTACTATCGGCCCTGGGAGGATCAAGTCCACCTTCGGGAGACCATCTGGCAGAAACGAATGGATCGAGTTGCCGCCCTCGGTCCCCCGGGCAGGCTGCTGGACGTGGGGTGTGGAACGGGGACCTTCCTGCGACTGGCCAAGAAGCAGGGATGGGAGGTGGCAGGGACAGAGCTCTCCCGAGCCGGAGCGGAGGCGGCGAAGGCGCAGGAGACGACTGTCCGCGAAGGGGAGATCTGGGAGGCAGAGTTCCCCGCGGCCTCTTTCGATGTGGTGACGTGCTGGCATGTCATCGAGCACGCAGGCGACCCCCGGCGGGTCGTTCAGGAGATCCATCGGGTACTTCGTCCTGGTGGTTGGCTCGTGATGGCGACGCCGAACCTGGAAGACCGGATCTTCCGGGCCGCCTACCGTCTCGCTCGCGGCCGGCGACCCCGGCTCTACGAGCCCGGCGAGCGGGAGATCCACTTGTTCTTCTTCTCGGCCGCAACCCTCAGACAGCTTGTCACCTCGGCGGGCTTCACCAATCTGACCATCGGTTTCGATCGGGGCGCGGCGGCCCAGTGGGGGAAGCGGCTGGTAAATGAATTCAGCTGCCTCTGGTTCCGGCTGACGGGCTACAACTGGGGGATGGCCCTTGATCTGGTCGCCCGGAAGCCGCCCGGAGGTCTGACGTGATCCTCGCCGTGGACTGTCGGGAGTTCGTGCCGGGGCGGGTGACCGGCATCGCGCGCTTCCTGCGCGGGCTGCTGGAAGAAATCGCGCGCAGCCGGCCGCACCTGACCACTGTGGCCCTCGCGGGTGAGGCGGCGCCGGTTCCCGTGACGGCCCCGCACATCCGGGCCCACCGGCTGCCGGGAGACCTCACCCTGTACTGGGACCAGGTCCTCCTGCCCCGCGCCCTGCGGCAGATAGGCGCCACGGCTTTCTTTTCGCCCTACTACAAGGCCCCATTGGCCGCGCCCTGCCCAACGGTCGTCACCATCCACGACCTGATCCCGCTCCAGTTTCCCGCCTACACGCGTGGAGCGTGGCGTCTGTTTGCCACAGCGTTCCGCGCGTGGGCGGCGCTCCTGGCTCGCCGGGCGGCCGCCGTCATCACAGATTCGGAGCACAGCAAGCTGGATCTGGTATCTGTGCTGGGGCTTCCACCCGAGCGCGTGCACGCCATCCCCATCGGCGTCGGCGAGGAGTTTCGGTCGGGCCCTGCACCCGAGGCTGTAGCCTCCGCAGTGGCGCGGTACGGAATCTCCGGCCAGTACCTGCTGACCATCGGCAATTTCCTCCCGCACAAGAATCTGCCACGGCTGGTCGAGGCGCACCAGGGGCTTCCCGCGACCCTGCGCCGGCGGTTCACCCTGGTGCTGGCCGGCACGGCGGCACGGCACGGACCTGCCCAATCAGTGGAGCCATTGAGCCTGGCCCGTCCGGGAGTCCTCCTGCCTGGGTTCATCGCACCGGAGGATCTGCCGCTCTTGTACGCGGGCGCCACTGCCCTGGTGTGTCCCTCGCTGGCCGAAGGCTTTGGCCTGCCGGTCCTCGAGGCCATGGCTTGTGGGACCCCCGTTGTCTGTGCGCGGGCCGGGGCCCTCCCCGAGGTGGTAGGCGACGCCGCCCTGTTTGTGGACCCCACCGATGTGGAGAGCATCGTTGCGGGCCTCAAGAGGATCCTGGAGGATGCAGCCCTCCGCCTGGACCTCTCCGCTCGCGGGCTCGCGCGCGCCCGGCTGTACGACACGCGCAAGACCACGGCCTGCCTGGTGGATCTCCTGGAGGAGATCGCCGCCGGGCGGGCGGAGCGTTGACCCGTGTGCGGCATCGCCGGTTTCATCGGACGAACGGATCGGGACACCCTGGTGCAGATGGTCAGGACACTAGCCCACCGCGGGCCGGATGACGAGGGAGCATGGGTCGGTCCTGACGTCGGCCTTGGGATGCGGCGTCTGTCCATCATCGATCTCGCCGGTGGGCGGCAACCCATGACCAACGAGGACGAGACCCTTCGCGTGGTCTTCAATGGTGAGATCTACAACTTTCGGGAACTCCGGTCGGATCTCATCCAGCGCGGCCATCGCTTCCGGACCCAGAGCGACACCGAGGTCCTGCTCCACCTGTACGAGGAGCTGGGGCCTGTTTGCGTGGAACGCCTCCGGGGCATGTTCGCCTTCGCCCTGTGGGATGCCCCGCGGAAGCGCCTGTTCCTGGCCCGGGACCGCCTGGGGAAGAAGCCCCTGTATTACTGGCACCGCGACGGTCTCTTCCTCTTCGCCTCAGAGATCAAGGCCCTGCTCTGTCACCCCGCCGTGTCGCGCGCCGTGGATTGGGAGGCCTTCCACCACTACCTGGCCTTCGGCTACACGCCGGCCGACCGATCTATCTTTGACGGCATCGCCAAGCTCCCGCCTGCCCACACCGCGACTTGGCAGGCCGGGGTGTTGACACTCCAGCGGTACTGGACCCTTCCCCCGAGAGGGTCCGTGTCCGCGTCCCGGCTCTCGCTGCCCGAGGCGGCCGCCCGGGTGCGCGCCGCGCTCCGCGAGGCGACACGTTTGCGCCTGGAGAGCGATGTCCCCCTGGGGGTCTTTCTCAGCGGCGGCATCGATTCCAGCGCGGTCGTGGCCAGCATGCGCGAGGTGACCGGGCAACGCATCGCCACCTTCTCCATCGGCTTCGGCCGGGCCGCATCGTCCTTCGACGAGCTTCCGTACGCCCGCATGGTGGCCCAGCGCTTCGAGACCGACCATCACGAGGAGATCCTGGAACCCAAAGTGGCAGACCTGCTGCACACAATTGTTCGCCACTTCGACGAGCCCTTTGCGGACTCCTCGGCGATCCCCACCTTCGTGGTGGCCCAGGCCACGGCCCATCACGTGAAGGTCGCACTCTCGGGCATCGGCGGCGACGAGACGTTTGCCGGGTACCCTCGCTATCTGGGGTTGCGGCTGTCCGAGCGATACGCGAAATTGCCGAGATGGTTTCGATCCGTCGGCAGCACCTTGGCCCCTCATCTTCTCCGCGAGTCTGATCGAAGCCGGAACTGGGGGGATTGGGCCCGGCGGTTCATCGCCGGGGCGGAGCAGCCCCTCCCAGACCGGTACATTGGATGGACGCGGTTCTTCAGTGAGGCGGAACTGGGGGATCTTGTGACCCCCGCCGTGCGAAGGCTCTGGCAAGCCGACATCGAGGGAACCCACCGGAGGGCCTTCGCCGACCATGCCCACGACGATCCCATGGACGGCGCGTTCCGCATCGACCTCAGCACCTACCTGTCCGATGACCTCCTGGTGATGGCCGATCGGATGAGCATGGCCCACTCCCTGGAACTCCGGGCCCCGTTCTGCGATCACCGGATCATCGAGGAGAGCCTGCGAATCCCGCCGAGCCTGAAGATCCCCGGATTCCGGCTCAAGGGGTTGCTGAAGGCGGCCTTCGCCGACGTGCTGCCGCCCCCGGTCCTCTCGCACCGGAAGCAGGGGTTCATGATTCCCTTGGGCCGCTGGCTGCGCACCGATCTGCGCGACGTGATGGAAGACCTGCTGTCCTCGGAGCGCATCCAGGCCCGAGGGTTGTTCACCCCGAGCGTCGTCGAGGCCATGAAACGGGAACACCTTGGCGGGACCCTCAGCCACAGCGATCGCCTGTGGACCCTTATGATGGCCGAACTGTGGATGCGCCAGTACCTGGACGCCCGCGGCCTCTGGAGCCTGCGGTGAGGTCCGCATGACGGTCTCCCCTCCGGGCCCCGGGGCCCGCCGTCGCCCGATCGCCGGCCGATCTCCTGCGGGGCGTGCTGCTGGGGAGGGCGAGGTGGCAGAGCGGATCCTCATCCTCAGCGCGGCAGGGCTCGGGGACTTCGTCCTGGGAACACCGGCATTACGGGCGATCCGCCAGCGCTTCCCCGGGGCGTGCATCTGGATCCTGACCATCCCGGAGGTGAAGCTCCTGGCGGAACGCTGTCCCTATGTGAACGAAGTGCGAACCATGAATCTGCGGCAATCGCGCTCGGCCGTGGCATGGATGCTCGGACCCGGACGGCGGGAACTCACGCGGCTGATCCGCGAGCTTCGCGGCATGCGCTTCGACATCGCCGTCAACCTCTACGAGGTCGCCACCTGGGCGGGCGGGTTACGCATGGCGGCCTTTCTACGAGCCGTCGGATCGGCCCGGACCGTGGGACGGGGCAGTGAAGGGCGCGGTGTCGGCTTCGATCTAACCTCGATGGCAGAGGGCCACGAGACCGACGCCCAACTTGGGGTGGCGCGCCTCATCGGTGCACCACCAACGAGCGAGTACCCCGAATTGTGGGTCAGAGCAGAAGATCGAGCGGTCTGTCACTTGCTCTTGCTCAGACATGGTATCTCTGCGGCCGACCCTGTCGTGTGTCTGCACGCGGGCTCTGCCCGGCCCGAGGCCCGTTGGCCCGCGGAACGCTTCGCCGAAGTTGGCCGGCGATTGGCCGAGGCGGGGGGCCGGGTGGTGCTGTTCGGGGCCCACGGCGATCGTGCCCTATGCGCATCGATTGCCAATGCGATCCCAGGAGCGATCTCCCTGGGCGGTGAGACATCCCTTCCCGTGCTAGCCGCCCTCCTGCAGCGCTCCGCGCTCCTGGTCACCAACGACAGTGGTCCTATGCACATGGCTGCAGCGCTGGGGGTCCCGCTGGTGGTTCCTTTCGGTCCCGAGCCGCCGAGGCGCTTCGGCCCCCGGGGGCGGGCCACCTGTCTGGTCTTTGCCGCTCCCGGATGTCGTGGCGAACAGCCCTGGTGGGAAGGCATCTCGGCCGACACGGTGGCGGAGGCTGCGGTGCGTCTCTTCGTAGAGGCATTGGCCCGGCCCAGGCCACCGGATGGCTCCTCATGATTTGTGCGCTGCGTGGGATGGATCGCCTGGATCTAACGGGCTCCACAGAGAAAAGTGTGTGTCCGTCACCCATATACCACACATGGATTTTTCGTGCGCCCTGATGGCAGTGCGGCAACAGGTGTGGAAGCGATAATGCAGCCGCTCCCTCGTTGCTCGACCAGTCTGCCGGGAATGTGCCCCCTTTGCGGCATGGGGCTCGATCCGGCCCGAGGGTTTACGGTCCGTGGGAGGCGCTTCGCGCGCTGCCAGGGGTGCCATGCCCACGTCCAAATCCCCCTCCCCAACCCTGCGGATGTGGAAGCCTTCTACCGGCAGCGGTACTACGAGAAGTTCGGTGCCGCAGAGGCCAGCCCGGCGCGCCAGGCGATGCTGCGCCTGCTCCTCGAAAAAATCCCTCGCCGACCCCCCGGCCGGCTGCTTGATGTCGGATGCGGCGCGGGTCACCTGCTGGCCCTGGCCCGCAGCGCCGGTTGGGAAGTGGCAGGCGTGGATCCTTCCCCCAGCGCTTGTGCCATGGCGCGGCAAGAGTACGGGATCGAAGTCCAGGCAGCGTTCCTGGAAGCGGCCGATCTGCCCGAGGCAGCCTTCAACGTTGTCACCCTGGTGAATGTGCTTGACCAAGCACCAAATCCCGTCCGGCTCCTCGAGACTGTCCGCAGGACCCTACGGCCAGGAGGCCTCGTGGTGGTTCGTGTGCTGAACAGCGATTTCCACCGCATGGCCTGGACCTTCCTCCGATGTCTGCCCACCCCGTTGATCCACCGCCTGCAGCCCTTCGTGATATTCCACCCCTTTTGCCTGAACCCCAGGGCCGTCCGCGCACTCCTTGAGCGGACGCCGCTTACGCGGATCCTCGTCACCAGCGCTCCGGTGAGTGCGACGGAGTACGGCCTGCCTTCGGGAATCGTTGGACGGGCTCTGGTGGCGAGCTTGGCCGCCTTAGCCCGCACCGCATTGGGTGCAGGCGCGGCGCTTGCCGGAGACCGTTTCCTCTGGGCCCCGTCCATCCTGGCATTCGCCGAGCGGGACGTCGGATGATAGCGCCCCTGCACATCCTTCACATCATCACCCGCCTGGACGTGGGAGGATCCACGGAGAATACCGTGATCTCCGTCACCCGGATGCCACGCGCGGAGTTCGTGTGCAGCTTGATCTCGGGACAGACGACGGACCCCCCTTCAGGGCTCGCCGCGAGCCTGTCCCGCGCCGGCGTGCCCTGGATCCAGTTGCGACACCTCGGCCGTCCCGTGCGTCCCATCGCGGACTGCCGGGTCTTGTGGCAGTTGCGCCGAGCGATCCGGCGGTTGGGGCCGGACATCGTGCATACCCATTCGTCTAAGGCCGGGTTCCTGGGACGGCTGGCGGCCCGGGCCGCGGGCGTCCCCCACATCGTGCACACCCCGCACGGCCACGTGTTCGAGGGATACTTTTCCGTGGCGACCAGCTGCGCCTTCACCTTGCTGGAACGCGTGGCCGCCCGGTGGACGGATCGGATCATCACCCTGAGCGACGAAGAGGCGCAGGACCATCTCAGATTGAGGATCGGCCGTCCCGGGCAGTTCGTAACCATTCCCAGCGGCGTGGACCTTGACGCGGTGCGCGCCGCGTCCCCGGTGTCCCTCGTGTCCGGGCGTCCGGTGATCGGCGCAGTCGCGCGGCTGGTCCCGGTGAAAGGCCTCCAGTACCTGATCGATGCCGCGCCGGAGATTCTCCGGCGATGCCCCGATGCCCGGTTCCTCCTGGTGGGGGACGGGGAGATGCGACCGGCACTGGAAGCCCAGGCGGACGCGCTCGGTCTTTCCGACCGGATCGTCTTCACCGGCTTTCGAGAGGACATCCCCGCGCTCATCGCCGGCATGGATGTCTTCGTCCTCCCGTCGATCAACGAGGGCATGGGTCGGGTTTTGGTCATGGCCATGGTCCTGGGAAAACCGATCGTGGCGACCAGGGTGGGTGGGGTGGCTGAGCTGCTGGGTGACGGGGAGGCGGGGTTGCTCGTGCCGCCCCGCGATCCCGCGGCCCTGGCCGAGGCCACGACCACCTTGCTTCGAGACGCGACGCGAGCATCCGCCCTGGCGGAGGCGGGACGCCGACGCGCCCCGCGCTACAGTGCCGAGGCGATGCTGGAGGCGCTGGCCAAGGTATATCGCGAGGTCGTGACACATGGCCAGCCTGGATAGCCCTGTGGTTGGTCCGCACGCTGCCTCGCAACACCTGGGCGGGACACGCCGTTGGAGGTGTCCGGCCTTGTGGTTAGGACTGACGCTGAGCCTCCTCGTTCTGGGGGCCTCGCCGCTCCAGGCAGCGGGACCGCTGCGCCAGGTCCCTGCCGTGGTGCACGCACACTCGACGTGGAGCAGCGGTGACCAGACGCTCGATGAGCTGATCGCCCGGGCACGTGCCGTCGGAGTCGAGGCTATCTTCCTGACGGACAGTCACCTGCAGCGGTTTGAATACGGGTTGCCGCCCCTCCGGAATCTCCTCCGGTATCGCGTGGAGTACCTTTCCCTGCTCAGCCGAGGGCCCGAGGCGTTCCTGCAGGCGGTGCGGGAGGCCAACGCTCGCCAGAAGGACGTTTTGCTCATTCCCGGCGCCGAGGTCATCCCCCACTATTACTGGACCGGTAGCCTTCTGCGGGGCACGCTGATCATGCACAACGCGCAGAAGAACATCTTGGCCTTGGGGCTCACCCGGCCCGAAGACTACCGGGACCTCCCCGCAGTCGGCAACTCCGGCGCTGCGCGTTGGGAGGCGGCAAGCCTGTGGTTGCTCTCCCCCGCCCTGCTGCTGGTGCCGGGGGTGTGGCTGTTGCGAACCCGACGGCGGCGCGTCGTCCGGCTCCAATATCTCCAGGTGGCCGTGGAGCGGCGGCTCACAGGCTATGGAATCCTCTGCCTGGCAATCGGGACGGCGCTCCTGGCCAATAACTTTCCCTTTCGGGCGTTGCCCATCTCACCGTATGATCCGGACGCAGGCTTGCGGCCGCACCAGACGGTCATCGACTTCGTGAACGCGCGCGGAGGGGTGGCGGTCTGGTCCCTGCCAGAGGCGCGGGATTACCAAGTGGTCACCACGCTGGGGATGCGCGCCACCATCCAGACGGATCCGTACCCGTCCGACCTTCTCCGTACCGATCGGTTCACGGCTTTCGGAGGGGTGTATGCGGATACCACGACGTTCCCACAGCCTGGCGAAGGGTGGGATCGGCTCCTGGTGGACTACCTCAGTGGCCGCCGGGCCACTCCCGCCTGGGCCCTTGGCGAGGCCGCCTATCACCGTGAGGGTCAGGCGGGCAAACGCCTTGCCGACGTGCAGACCGTTTTCCTGGTGGATCGGAAGGATCCTCGCGCCCTCATGGAGGCCCTGCGCGCCGGACGCTTCTACGCCCTGCAGCGGAGGCCGGAGGCCGGCCTCGTCCTCGACCAGTTTCAAGTCCTCCTCCCCGAACGCCCGCCCGCTGAAGCGGGTGACCGGGTCATCCTCCGCGCCGGCGATCGGCCCGAGGTCCGCGCCGCGATCCGGGCCACGGGGGGGCGGCAGCTCGCGATCGAGGCGCTGCTGGTGCGGAACGGGCTGATCGTGCATTCGCTCCGCGGCGAGACACCCCTCACCCTCCGGTGGAGCGAGTCCGCCATTCCGGCGGGGGCCAGCGTGTTCTATCGCCTTGAAGTTCGTGGGCCGGCCGGGCACCAGATCTTGAGCAACCCCATCTTCGTCCAGAGCGCGGGAGGGTAGACGGTGAAGGTCGCCATCCACCAACCGCAGTACCTCCCATGGTTGGGATACTTCGACAAGCTCGATTCGGCCGACGTCTTCATCCTTCTGGACACAGTGCAGTTCAAGAAGCACGAATGGCAGAATCGCAACCGCATCCGGACCAGCGACGGCTGGCAGTGGCTGACCGTCCCCATCATTGATCGCTTCCCCGAGCGGATCGACTGCGTGGAGATCAATACCCAAACGGACTGGCAACGCAAGCACTGCCAGGCCCTTCGCCTGCACTACGGCCGGGCGCCCTTCTGGGATCCGCTCGGCCCGGAACTCGTCGCTCTGCTGGAGAGCCCGTGGGCCCGCTTGAGCGACCTCAACGTCGCGGTCACGGATCTTCTCTGCCGGCACCTTGGCATCAAGACGTCTCGGCTCCTGGCCTCAGCCCTCTCGGCCCAAGAGGACCCGACCGACCGCCTGATCGACCTTTGCCGAGCTGTGGGCGGCACGGCGTACCTGGCCGGCCAGTCCGGCCCATCCTACATGGATGTCAACCGCTTCGCCGAGGCCGGGATTGACATCCAGGTCCAGGCCTACACGCATCCCCAGTACCCGCAGCGATATCAGCCTTTCGTTTCCCACCTGGCGGTGATAGATTTAGTATTCAACTGCGGCCCCGAGAGCCTTAACGTCCTCCGTTCGGGCCGGTGTTGGGAGCCTACTTCTTCGTAGTGTGTTCGTGCGGGAAACAATTCGAGGACTGCAGCCCCCGGAGGGAGAGTCCATGCACATCCTGGCGATCGGCGCCCACCCTGACGACATCGAATTCGGCTGCGGCGGAACCTTGATCAAGTACGCGCGGCAGGGACACGACGTCTACCTGCTGGTCATGACCGACGGAGGCGGGGGCGGCGACGGCGCGGTTCGCCGCCAAGAGCAAGAGGAGTCGGCCCGGATCATTCGAGCGTGCAAGCTGTTTTGGGGGGGCTACCAGGATACCGCCATTCCCTTGGACCGTGCGCTCATCCAGCGGGGCGAGAAGGTGATCGAAGAGGTGCAGCCTGATTTCATTTTTGTCCACTATCACGACGACACCCACCAGGACCATCGGCACCTGGCCACCTCCACCATCACCGCCACCCGCTACACGCGCAACGTGCTCTTCTACGAAGGCCCCACCAGCCAAAACTTCTCTCCGAGCGTTTTCGTGGACGTGGATAGCGTTCTGGCGGACAAGATCGCAACCCTCCAGGCCCATGCTTCGCAGGTCAGCAAGACCAACATCGAGGGCCTTTCCATCGTGGACATCGCCCGGGCCTCCGCCCACTTCCGCGGGATCCAGGGTCGCGTCAAGAACGCCGAAGGCTTCGTCCCCCTCCGGCTGTTCATTAACATCAGCCCCTGACGGGTTGGCAACCGGGCAACCTGGCAATCGGGCAACCGGGAAAGAGCGGGGAATGGAGGCGCTATGGCTGAAGGTCTACGGGGGTTGAGGATCTACCAATTGGCTGAGGATCTTTCCGATGAAATCTGGGCAGGGGTATTAACCTGGAAGCCATTTGCGCGCGACACGGTAGGCCGCCAGCTTGTCGAAGCCGCAGACTCGATCGGAGGGAATATCGCGGAAGGCTACGATCGCTATCACTACAAGGACAATCGGCAGTTCCAGTTCTACGCACGCGGCTCCCTCGAAGAAACGGGTCATTGGCTTCGCCGGGCCACCCGACGCAAACTCATCTCCGAAGCACGGTACAACGATCTCATGCGAAAAGTAGCGGATCTGGCACCGCAATTAAATGCATACATTCGAACCCTTGAGCGGAAGGCGAAGGTTGAACGGGCCCGGTAGTGGAGTTCGCCGGGTTGCCGCGTTCCCCGATTGCCTGACTGCCGGATTGCCCAATTGCCCATTCTAGTGCCGCATTCGAGGCCGTGGATCACCGCCGCTGACGTGCGCGCGGTGGCCCGCGTGCTGCGAAGCGGCGCCCTGGCGCAAGGGGCCGAGGTGGCCAGCTTCGAGGCCGAGGTGGGTGGGTGGCTGGGGCTCCCGCCCGGCGTGGCGGTCAACTCGGGAACCGCAGCCCTGCACCTGGCGTTGCTGGGGTTGGGGATCGGCGAGGGCGACGAGGTGATTCTGCCCAGCTACGTGTGCGTAGCCCCCCTGCACGCCGTGGAGTACGTCGGGGCCACGCCCCGCCTGGCCGATGTGGACCCGGACACGTATAACCTCGATCCCGCGGATGTCCGGCGTCGCCTGACGCGCCGGACCCGCGCGATTATTGTCCCGCATCAATTTGGTCTGCCCGCGGACCTGGACAGCCTGCTTGCGTTCGGCGTCCCCGTGATCGAGGATTGCGCGCAGGCGATTGGCGCCCGGTATCGCGAACGGCCCGCCGGGACGTTTGGAGCGGTGAGCATCGTGTCCTTCTATGCCACCAAACTCTTGACCACCGGCGAGGGGGGCATGCTGCTCAGTCGGGACCGACGGCTGCTCACCCGCATGCGGGACCGGCGCGACTACGATGAGCGCCGCCGGCACGCGGTGCGGTTCAACTACAAGCTCACTGACTTCCAGGCCGCCCTGGGGCGGAGCCAATTGCGGCGCCTGCCCGCCATGCTCTCCCGGCGGGCGGCCATCGCCCGACGCTACCGGCGCGGATGGGCGGGTCTCCCCATTACGCTCCCGCCCCCGGACCACGGGCGGAGCCACGTCTACCATCGCTTCGTCATCGGCGCGCCGAACACGGCCGGGACCGTGGCGCGCCGGCTGGCCGGATTGGGTGTCACCGCTCGACCGCCCGTGTACCGGCCCATTCACCTGACGCTGGGACTGGAAGGGTTTCCAGGGGCAACCCAGGCCTTTCGACACGCGCTGTCCGTGCCGCTGTACCCTGCGCTCACCTCCCGTGAAGAATCCATCGTCATTCGCGCCGTCCAGCGGGTCTTCGCATGAACGAGACAGGGAACCGGGAGGCACAGAGAGACTCTGCCCCCTTTGCGGGGGGCGACATCGGGCGGTGTCCCTGGTGGATCAGCTTCCTGGTCCTGGCCCTGGCGGGTACCCTTTTGCTCCCCGGCGTCCGGACGACCTGGCACACCGTGTACGGCGCCCGCTGGGCATACATCCTCGTGGTCTCGTGCCTCATCTCGTTCGGCCTCACGCCCATCGTGATCCGCCTCGCACGCTTCCTGGAGGTGCTTGACCTCCCGGCAACGCGCAAGCTGCACGCAGAGCCCACACCTCTCCTGGGGGGGCTGGCGATCTACACGGCCTTCGGGGTGTCCATCCTGGCCAACTCGATCCTGGATAATCAGGTCGTGGCCATCATGCTGGGGGCCAGTCTCCTCGTCGTCGTCGGAATCCTGGATGACGCGCGGAGCGTGCCCGCCGGGGTCAAGCTTCTGGCGCAACTCATAGCAGTGGCCGTCGTGATCAACTCCGGCGTGGTCCTGACCCTCTTCCCGCAATCGGCGGTGAGCAGTGCTGCAAATGCAGCTCTGACGATGGGCTGGCTTCTGGGGATCACCAACGCTATGAATTTCTTTGACGGGATGGACGGCCTAGCCACCGGCCTCAGCATCATCACGGCGGGCTTCCTGGGGTTTTTCGCGGCGCTGACCTTTCAACCATTCATGGGATGGTTGGCAGCCGCCATCGTGGGCGGCTGTCTGGGATTCCTGCCCTTCAACCTCCGCCCCAAGCGGCCCGCGGCGATTTTCCTGGGGGACGCGGGGAGCACGTTCCTGGGCTTCGTCCTGGCCGCCCTGGCGGTCAAGGGCGAATGGGCCGAGAACCACATCATTGACATCGCCGCCCCGGTGCTCATCTTCTGGATATTCATCTTCGACATGACGCACATCACGGTGGCCAGGATCGCCACGCGCAAGGTCCGGTCATTCCGGGAGTGGATCGCGTACGTTGGGAAGGATCACCTGCACCACCGGCTGGAGGCCCTGCTGGGCAGCCGGCGTCAGACCGTGTTCTTGATATTTTTTCTCTCCATCTCCATGGGCCTGGCGGCTATGGCCCTCCGGAACGCTCGGACCCTGGAAGCAGTCCTGCTGATCCTCCAGGCCGCCATCATCGTTGTGATCGTTTCCATCCTAGAACACGCCGGGAACCGGTAGGTCTCCCACTTGCCGTCAATTGGTCAAAGGGTCAATCTGCCAATTGGGAAAATAGGTACCGAAAATAGGTACCGGACACCTTTAGCGGGCTAACCGTTTGATTTCCCTCGATCGCAAGATCAATTCTTCGACCTTGGGATCCATGGGCGCAAAGGCACACACGGGGGCGTGGGAGGGGACGTTGCATTGCAAGTAGCATTTCTCCGCAGTGCGGTCCCGTGGCAAATTGCCTCCGGCGCTAACGATCGGTCGGGTGCGGGGCGGGGCCGGTCAGCTTCTGCTGGAGGCGGAGCTGATTCTCGTGCTCCCGCCGCTTGGCGTCGAGATACTCCGCCCTCTCCAGATCGTGAAGCTGAAGGGGGTAACGCTCCATCAGCTCATAGGCCGCATTGATGCGCGCCTCCCACCGGTGGGGGGCCGGCACGGTCTCGGTGTCCAGGAACGCCTCGAGGCCGAGGTAGTAGCGCATGATGTTGCGTTCGACCATGCCCCGGAGCCCCTGCACGTACCCGGGTGGGACGCCCGGGCCGGCGTCCTCATGGCTGAACCCGACCTTGTCCCGGCCCAGGGTGGCCAGATAGATGGCGGTGGCCAGTTTGCTCGCCGCGCTCTGCACGTAGGACGAGCGCAGGACCACCACCGTCCGGCCGTGCACGCCCGCCACGTCCAACTGGAACCGGTGGGCCGTGGTCCCGAAGAGGCCCTTGAGGGCACTCAAAACGACGGACACGGTGCCGGGCTCCGTCGCCTGCACCGCGTAGTGGTACGGCTGGGACGAGGCCTCCCGGGGCTCTTGATAGTACTTCCATCCAATATAGAGCGTGAGGAGCGCATCCTGCGCCTGACTCTGGTAGGTGCACGCCTTGATGGTCACGCTCAACGGGATGAACTCACACAAGGCGGCGGGCGCACTCAGCGCCGCCCTGACTGTATCGAAGGGGTACTCGAGGATGCCGTGCACCTCGGCGGTCACCCGATCGTTGCGCTCTTCCGACTGCATGCTGAGGGGGACGCCGAAGGGGCTGTGCGGTGCCAGTTCGCGCAGCTCCTGGTACCACTTCTGGAGCTGCGCCGCCCCAGCCTCGCCGCCCCAGGCGGGCACGGGAACCCCAGCAAGGAGCAATAGCAGGACGAGAATCCGCAGGAGCAAGCGCCCGCGTCGCGGGTGGGAATGAAAGGGGACGCCATTCACGTCCCGGGCTTCTTCTCCGGTGCGCATCCGCACCTGAAAGACGACGGCTCCCCGGGGGTCAATCGTCCCTAGAGAGTCGTTGGGATCGCCCACCGGGATTCTTTCAGCCCGCATCGTTGGCCCCAATGGCCGTGATCCTTGCTCCACCGGCCACATCGAGCCGCCCAAGGTCGTCCGGACGATCCCCACCCACCTCAAGGGTCAATCTCCCACGGCCGTTCCCATGGCGCCAGCGGGCGCTGACGTGCGATGAGCGGGAGACAGATTCGCTGAAGTTCCAGTAGCGTTCGCACCTTCTCTTTGAGTGGCATGTCCATGCGGCTCTTGTGCAACGCCGCTTTGGACTCCCAGAGCGCAGCCATCAGCTCGGGGCTGGGTCTCGCCCGGCGCTCGCGCTGTTCTGCCATTGGCTGTCAGGCCTCCAATCCAAAACGCTCGCGGAGCTCGGCCAGCAGGTTATGATCGACCTTGCCAGGCTCGATCAATGCAGCGGCTCTCTCTCGCCGCTTGCGCGTGCGGGCCGTGGGCTCAGAGTAGATGGCATCCGTGCCTGCCCTGAGCCGTGCCCCTGCCGGCTTCACCCGCAGAGGGGCGACGACGGCCCTCCAGAGGTCATCTCGAACGAGTCGAGTATGCCGCTCCCCAGGCGCGGGTGTCAAGCACCCGGGTCCGACTTATACACCCACCCAGCGCCTCAGCCCAACGGCTGCAGGATGCCGATTGCCAGGAGCGCCAGCAACACGAGGCCGAGGCCGATCCGGTACCAGACGAAGACGTAGGTCGTCCGGGAGCGCAGATAGCGCAGGAGGAGATCGATCGCCAGGTAGCCGCTGACGGTCGAGGCCAGAATGCCGATCGCCAGGGCGGGGAGCCCCGCGCCTCCCAGACCATGTTTCAGGAGATCCCGAAGCTCGAACAGCCCGGCCGCGCCGATGGCCGGGATGCCCAGCAGAAATGAGAACCGGGCCGCAGCCTCTCGCGTCAGGCCCAGAAACATGGCGGCCGTCATGGTGGTGCCGGACCGGGACGATCCCGGGATCAGGGCCAGCGCCTGGGCCAGGCCGATGAGTTGGCTGTCCACCCACCCGAGGGACTCGACGCCCCGACGGAACGCCGCGCGCTTCTCCGCAACCCAGAGAAGGATCCCCAGGACGATCAGGCTGCCCGAGATGACGTACAGGGACCGGAATCCCCCCACGATGAGCCGCTTGAACAGGAGTCCGCACACCCCGATGGGGAGCGTGCCGATCAGGATGTACCACGCCAACCGCGCCTCTTGCTTTGCCCAGGGGCGCCCATCGGCCACGCCCCGGAGCACCGCCCGCGCCATGGTCCAGAGGTCACCGGCGAAGTAGACCAGGACGGCCGCCAGCGTCCCGAGCTGGAGAACCGCAGAGAAGGCGGCCCCAGGATCCGGCCACCCCAGCAGGGCGGGGATCACGCGCAGGTGGGCGATGCTGCTGATCGGCAGGAACTCGGTGAGGCCCTGCACCAGGCCGAGGGTTATTGCCTGGACGGCGGTCATGGCCTCTCCTCGTCGCGTCTCGGGCTCATCGTCGCCTCACGGTCATCGGACCTCAACGATGACGGTCCGCTCCCGGGGGCCGTCCAGCTCGACCAGCATCAGGCTTTGCCAGGTACCGAGGCGCAGTCGTCCCCCGCGGACCGGAACGGCCTCGCTGGGTCCGAGGATCGTGGCCTTGATGTGCGCGGCCGCATTGTTGTCAATCCGGTCATGCCGCCACTTCCCTTCCGGGATCAAGCCGGCGAGGGCATCCAGGATGTCGTCGCACACGTTCGGGTCGGCGTTCTCGTTGATGGCCACGGCCGCCGTGGCATGCGGGACGTAGACCAGGCAGATCCCGTCGCTCACCCCGGACTGCTTCACCAGGTCCGCCACCCTTCCGGTGATATCCACCATCTCCTGCTGCTTCCTCGTCCGCACGCTGAACTCTGCCATTCCGGGACTCCGGATGCTCGCGGGCCTTCGATCCTGGCACGAAGACACCCCGGCCGAGAATACCTCCCGACATGGCCGTGGCCCGTGTGGTAGAATGTGTCGGTCCACTCTGGCGGCGGCAAATATACCGGTGGACCCTGCCCCTGTCACGGAAAAATCCAGTCGGGAACGCTCGGCTGGGTGCGGGAGATTTTATGGATGCCAAGGTTCGCGAAACCGTGGAGACGGCCGTCCAAGCGCTGGACGAAGCTCTGGGGGGCCTGATCAACTTCATGATGACGCTCCGGCCGATGCTGCGGAACGAGATCCTGCAGATCTGCGGGGATCACATCGAGAAGGCCCGCCGGGCCAAAGAACGCTTGGAGGCGCCGCTTCACGAATGAGCGAGGCGGTGGACGAATCGTCTGGTGTTGCCTTAGGCAAACTCCTGTGGTAGCGTCTCGGCCCACGACGGAGCCCAGATCTGCCGACCACTGCCGGAGGCTTGGGTGCCATGGCGCGACTGATCAAGGTGGCAGAGGCCAACGAGCTTCCCCCCGGTCAGGGAAAGCTGGTTCAGGTGGACGGGCGGGACATCGCGCTCTTCAACGTGAATGGAACCTATTGCGCCGTGGATGCCGTCTGCCCGCACGAAGCGGGGCCGCTCCACGAGGGAGAGGTGGATGGCGACACCATCGTCTGCCCGTGGCACGGGTACGACTTCAGCGTGAAGACCGGCGAGTGCTCCGTGGATCCCGACCTCCGGGTCATGACCTACATCGTCAAGACTGAGGGGAGCGACGTCCTCATCGAGATGGCGTGACCCTGTCGCTTCGGGGAACCCTGCACATGGCGAAGTTCGTGAAGGTGGGAAGGGTGGACGAGCTGGCCGAGGGCCAGGCCACGGTGGCCCAGGTGGACGGCCTGCGGATTGCCATATTTCACGTGGGCGGACGGTACTACGCCCTGGAGGCCTCGTGTCCGCATGAGGGTGGGCCGCTGGCCGACGGGGTGATCGAGGCGCTGCGCATCATCTGCCCGTGGCACGGGTACGATTTCCATCTCAAGACCGGGGAGTGCGGCCTGGACCCCGGCCTCCGTGCCCTCACCTATCCCGTCAAGGTCCAGGATGGCGATCTCCTGATCGAGATGGCCTGACGGAGGACCGTACCCGTCGCAGGACTCATCGGCCGGGCAAGGCCTTCCAGGTCCCTGCCCGCTGATCCAAACAGCCCGATCCATCGCCGGATCGGGCCGTGCTCTTTTGGAGGAATCTTCGAACTCTGCGTAAGCTGCGGCCAGGGGGGTATTGGGGTCTCACAACTTCAGCGCGCGGGCCAGATTTCCGCCAAAAATCAGCCGGGCCTGCTGCGTGGTCACCTCCAGCGCCTTGAGCGCCTGCATCTGCGAATCGAAGATGTCCCGCCGCCACCCTCGCGGAAGGAAGGTCGAGTCCGTGCCGAAGAGGATACGCTCTGCCCCGAACACCCGCAGCGCCGCCCGGAAGACGTCCGCGAGGCTGAGCGGCGTGGGCATGGTGTTCACCCAAGAGTTGGAGCTGGAGGTGTCCACGCAGACGTTCGGACACTGGTCTCCGACGATGAGCGCCTCCCGCAGGAAGCCGCAGCCGAAGTGAGGCATGACGAAGGTCGCCTTGGGAAAGTCCCTGGCAACCCGATGGAGGTCGATGGGATTCGAAAACCGCATGTCGAACCGGCTGGGCAATCCCAGTTTGTCCCGGACGCCGATCTTGAGGATGCCGAAGTGGATAAAGACAACTGCGCCGGCGTTCTGCGCCGCCTCGTACACCGGATAGCATCGCTCCTCCCACGCGTGGAAGTGGTGCATGGCCGGAAACAGACAGACGCCCCTCAACCCACCCGCCAGCGCCTTCCTCATCCGCTCCCCCGCACCCGCCCTCGTCGGATCGAGCATGAAGTACCCGATGATGCGATGCGGAGATGCGTGCATCGCGGCCAGGATGGAGTCCTCGTCTCCCGGGAGGCTTGCGATCAGGACCATCCGGTCCAGGCCGTGCCTGTCCATCTCCTCGACCCAGCGCTTCCCCAGGGCGGCATGATCCGGTGTGGGCAGTTCCCACCCCAGACGGTCCGCCAACCCCCGGTAGGGATCCTCGCTCGGCAGTTCCTTCTTGAGCGCCTCCACGAATTGCATGAAGAACGGCTGCGAGAAGAAATGCGCGTGGGCGTCCAGGACCCGCATCTCGCCGAGTTCGGTCTTCATGACCCCTCCTCCCGGTGAAAGCCCGGCAGCAGAAACCGAGAATATCCAATCACTACCGACAGCGACCCGACCCCCGTTCCACGTCCCGCGCGGCCAGGCCCTCCACAGGTCTCAATGCCATCCGACGCGCCAGACTCTGCGATCAGTCCTGCACGAGGGCGTCGGTCGAGGCCTGAATCTCCTCCCGGACCATCGAGTCCGTTTCCCGGGCGCGCGCCGCGTGAAGGGCCCGTTCTGCTTCCCGGGTCCGGATCCGTCCCAGGGCCCAGGCGGCATGCCCGCGCACCAGGGGGTCGGAGTCCTTCTCGAGTGCGGCGATGAGCGCTGGGACGGCCTCGTCCCTCTGCAAGTTCCCCAGGGCCACACAGACGTTTCGCAGGAAGCCCCGGCGCTTGGCGCGCAGGATCGGGCTGCCCGCAAACCGTGCTTTGAACTCAGCCTCGGTCAGTGACAAGAGGGGGATGGGTTCCGGTGCGTGCAGCCCCTGGCGGGGCTGGAAGGCCCGCTCCCTCGTCGCCTTTCCCTTGGTATTGTAGGGGCAGACGTCCTGGCAGATGTCGCATCCGAAGATGTGGGCCTCCATCAGCGGACGCAACTCGCGTGGGATGGCTCCCTTCAACTCGATCGTGAGATACGAAATGCACTTGCGGGCATCCAGGATGTAGGGACCCACGAAGGCGTTCGTCGGGCAGGCCTCCAGGCACAGCCGGCACTGGCCGCAGCGATTTCGGATCGGGCGATCCCATTCCAGCTCCAGGTTCAGGAACAGCTCCCCCAGGAAAAAGTACGAGCCGATCTGCGTGGAAAGCAGGTTGGTGTTCTTGCCGTACCAGCCGATCCCGGCCCGCGCCCCGATGTCGCGGTCCAGGACGGGGCCGGCATCCACGAACACTTGCCCCTGCACCTCCGGCCCCGCCTCCTCCCGGACGTACTCGAGCAACCGTACGAGCCTCGCCTGCATCACGTCGTGGTAGTCGTCCCCCCAGGCGTACCGGGAGATCCAGCCGCGAATCCCCTCTGTCTCCGCCCTCCGGTCATACGGCGTGTTGTAGTTCAGAGCGATGGAGACGACCGACCTGGCCCAGGGTAAGAACTCTCCCGGGTGCATGCGCTTCTCCGCCGTCCGAGGCAGGTAGCCCATCTCGCCGTGGTACCCTTGGCGGAGCCAATCGGCAAAGGACTCGCTGTGCGCGGGCGCCTGCACCGGCGAGATCCCGACCAGGTCAAAGCCCAGGGCCGTCCCCCAGGCTTTGATTCGCAGGGTCAGCGTCCGCGCTTGCTCGCGAGGGTCGACAGGACCGTGCAGCCTGTCCATCCACACTCCCCCAGCCCGCTGGCGGAACCGAGAGGGCGCCCACGAGTGCACAGGAGGGCCCGCTGGGCCAAGATGCCTCCCGGGCGGGCGGTGGCACCGATTCTACATCCTGAAGAGCGGGTTTGAAATGGCTACTCCCCGTGCCGGCCCCCGGGCGGCTCCGCCCAGGCGGATGCCGGAGGTCAGTCGCCCCGCACCCTCCCTTCTGGATCATGGATGGACCCTCAGCGCTTCGAATTTGCGGGACCCTCTTAGCGTGTTATGTTGTCTCACCTTGGAACCATTTCCGCCGCAGGAGCGTTATCCATGCCAGATAGCATGCGATTCGCCACCTGTATTCTGACTTGTCTGCGGGCCGGATTCCTCGGAGGAATACTCCTCTGGTGCGGGGCCGGCCTCCTGCTTCCCGCCAGTGCCGGCGGAGCGGGAACGCCTCTGCCGGACCTCGTGGCCCGGGGACAGGACATCTTTGGCGCGGCCGGCGGCTGTGGTTGCCATACGGTGCCCAAAGGAACGCTCAACGCCGGCGGGCGGAAGTACGACGGGCCATTCGGGACGGTGTATTCCGCCAATATCACCCCGGATCGGCAGACGGGCATCGGGGCCTGGACCGACGAGCAGATCATCACGGCGATCCGCCTGGGGCGTCGTCCCAAGGGTGAGCGGCTCATCCCGGTCCATCCCTACACGGTATTCAACGGCATGGCAGCAGAGGACCTGCGAGCCCTGGTCGCGTACCTCCGGACGGTGCCCCCGGTGAACCGGCCCAACCAGCCCAAGAAGATCACGGTGCCGTTCTTCGAGAGCATCTTCCTCCCGACCTGGCTGGCTGCCTTTGCACCGAAGGAGACGCCGCCCGCGACCGCACCCACATCCGGCCTGGCAAGGGGGGAGTACCTGGTGCGGGCCGTGGGTCACTGCGGGGAGTGCCACACGCCCCGCGGCATGACCCAGGCCACGGACAACTCGCGCTTCCTGGCCGGGAATCCCAACGGTCCCGAAGATTCCAAGGTGCCGAACATCACGCCCGACAAGGACACGGGACTCACCTGGTCCGAGGAGGAGATCGCGGAATACCTGGGCACAGGGAATAAGCCGGATGGCGATGTTGCCGGAGGCTTGATGGGTGAGGTCATCGAGGGAACGGCGGCAGGATACAAAGACCTCACCAAGGCGGATCGGCTCGCCATCGCACAGTACCTGAAGACCATCCCACCCATTCACAACAAGGTCGGGAAGTAGGGCTGGAACCATAAACCCCAACTGGTCTCGGGCATCGCATGCACCGCAGGTCGCCCGCCGGACCGCGCTTTCAACAAAGGAGGCGATATGAAACGACATCGGAATCTGCGCTTCGCAATCGTCGTTGGCAGCCTGGTGACCCTGGCGATCGTCGGGTTCGCCGCAGCCCAGAGCACACCCAACGTAGGCTCAGGCGACGTGGTGGCCGACCGCCAGCGACTGATGAAGTTGAACGGCGCGAACTGGGCGGACGCGCAGGCCAAGTTCAAGGCCGGGAATATTGAGGCCATCTCAGTCAATGCGGAAACCATAGCTCTCAACGCCATGCACATCCCCCTTCTTTTCCCCCAGGGATCCCTCACGGACAAATCCAACGCCAAGCCGGAGATCTGGCAGAAGCGGGCCGAGTTCGAAAGTGCCGCCAAGAACTTGCAGGCCTGGGCGGAGAAGCTGCGCGACACCGCCAAGACGAAGGACGCGGCGGCCACGGAGGCCGTCATGAAAGACTTCGGCAGGCAGACATGCGCCGCCTGCCATACGGCATTCCGCAAGCCGCTCCAGTAATGGGGCCAGCTTCGGGTATAGACCACCCGGAACGGGCGCCCTCGGGGGGCGCCCGTTGCTCTTGCCGGAAAATTCCTCTTGACAACAGTCGTTGTAACGACTATATTGCGGGCATGCTGCGGCAGGGGCGGAAAGAGACCAAGCAACGGAAGCCCTTCCGAAGGGTCGAGGAGGAGGCGTTCGTGAACATCCAGCGGACCGCCGATGCCCTGATGCAAGGGGTGGCGGCAACGCTGAAGCCGATGGGCCTCTCCCCCACCCAGTACAATGTCCTGCGGATCCTCCGCGGCGCCGAACCCGACGGGCTGGCCTGCCGGGAGATCGCGGAGCGGATGATCACGCGGGACCCGGACATCACCCGCCTGCTGGACCGTCTGGAGGATCGCGCCCTCGTGGCGCGATCGCGGGACCGGGCGGACCGTCGGGTCATCACCACCCGGATCGCGGAGAAGGGGTTGCACCTTCTGAAGGATCTGGATGGGCCGATTGCGGCGCTGCACGTGGCTCAATTGGGCCACCTGGGGGATCAGAGGCTCCGCTCCCTCACTGACCTCTTGGAGGCGGCGCGGATCAAGGCGGGCTGAGTTCTCTTTGGGAATATGGTCGTTTAAACGACTACCGTTACAACGCGAGGAAAACAATGCGACGGAGACCAACGAGCGCAAGCTGGAGGAGATGGCTGCAGGGAGCCGGGTGGACACTCACCCTGGTTGCCCTGGCGGTCGCCACGGTTGGTGTTGCAGCCTCGACGGCGATGCACGCGGGCACTGTGACCCTGTTGCCCCCCGCCGCAGAAAAGCACCCGGCCGAGGGAGAAACGGACGGGACTCCCACTCTTCCGGGCTGGGGCTGGGAATGGCAGCCAGACCTGGATCCGGGTTCGATTGCGAGTCCCACACATCTCCGGTAGATGGCGTCCGGCTGTGCCGGAGCCTCCTTTGAGGAGGGGCGCATGATCAAGATCATCAAGTCCGAGGAACGACACCACGCAGACATGGGGTGGCTCTCCACCCACTGGCATTTCTCCTTTGCCGAGTACTACGACCCGGCGAACATGAACTGGGGGGCCCTGCGGGTCTTCAATGACGACGTGATCCAACCCGGTCAGGGCTTCGGGGCTCACCCCCACCAGGACATGGAGATCGTGACCTACGTCCTGGAGGGGGAGCTGGAGCACCAGGACAACCAGGGGAATAAAGGAGTGATCCATCCCGGAGAAATCCAGGTCATGTCGGCCGGGATGGGGATCGTCCACTCGGAGTACAACCACTCGAAGGACCGTCCCGTCCACTTGCTCCAGCTCTGGATCATGCCCCGGGCGAAGGGGCTGAAGCCCCGGTGGGAACAGCGCCGTTTCACGG
>Ga0315279_10002118_pt1 | contig 30673 bp, 51 predicted proteins | sample YL17G06_20_MG_FD_203694 | JGI IMG/M metagenome (GOLD analysis project Ga0315279, IMG submission 203694) | Sediment microbial communities from Yellowstone Lake, YNP, Wyoming, USA - YL17G06_20 | ecosystem: Environmental > Aquatic > Freshwater > Lake > Sediment | place: USA: Wyoming | collected...
GACAATAGGCAGAACTTTTGAACTGGAATTTAACCTCACGATCTAGTCAACGGATGAGCTTCCACCGAGGATAATTGTAGCAACTAATTATCCATTGTGCAATGGGAGACCTAATCTCGGCTTTGAGCGTATTCAGTTGTTAAGGTGCTTTTGGTTTTCTAGCTTCATTGTTGCCCAAAATGTGCTTTTGAGCACTCACATAACCTAGCTTGATAATCTTGCCCTCCCCCTCGGGACAAAGGCTCTAAAAATGTTTGACAGCGGTAGTGGAAACAGATTGACAATCATAAGCGTAATCGCTTATACTAAACTAAATGGAGATACGATTCAGCCGACATGCTAAGAACAAGTTAAGGCTCTATAAGTTAGCTCCGGCGGATGTAGAGGATGCCATCAACTCAGGGGAAAGGCTAAATCAGGGAGATACGCAAGAATCGCGGTATGGAAAACTTAGAGTAATATGGGTTATGGTCGGCTCGTACGCTCTGGTAGTGACCGTAATCAAGACGAGATGAGAGGTGGAAAATGGTAAGAGAAGCTAGATTACAGGAGATGCCCAAAGGTGCTCTGAAAATTGAATATGAGCCCGAAGTCGACATTCTCACCGTTTATCTTCAGGACCCGGACACTCCATTAAATCATAGTAGTGAGGCAGAGCCAGGCGTGATACTAAACTATGCCGAAGACGGCAAGCTTTCTTCAATAGAAATCCTGGATGCCAGTAAGCGGTTTCCTACCGGACAGCTTGCTGCCCATACTGTTGACGAACTTATTGACCTGAGAGAAGCATCGAGATTGTCTGGAATTGCCCCGGTTACTCTGAGAACACAGGCTGAGAAGGGAAGACTTTGGGCACTGAGGCTCTCTGGCCAGTGGGCGACCACACGGGAACGGCTTCAACAATACATTGATAGCCGAGCGAGGAAAACAGAAACTATAAGCTGAATGACTTGTGGCATCCCTCAATTTCCTTTAACCCGCCGTTTGGTGGGGGACTTCTTAACGTACTGTTTCTGCCTTCTTTTCTGGCGGAAGTACTCCAGCCCGGGCACACCGGCAATCTCCGGGTAAAGGGTTAGCTGGGGATTTGACCACTGGAAGTCCGGGGCTTCGATGCCCTCTTTGGTGAGGCGATAGCATATCTTGGGCGGCGCTTCAGGATAGTTAGGCATGTTTTCCTGGATAGCGGACTTCTCCTCACGGCCGGTGGGTTCCACCCATCCAAGCTGCTTCAGCCAGTGAAAGTATCTCTGGAAGCTATGGTAGCGGCACTTGACCAGCTTATAAGGTATCCGCCGGAGATGCCAGTCAATCCGCTCGGCATACTCGATTTCAGTGTAAGGGCCTTTACCAGCTCTGACTCTATCATCATTCTCCCAAGCGGTAGCATCCTCGGCGTAGGCCTTGTGCAAGGCAATCTTGTAGTAGTAAAAAATCTCCTCCTGCCATGAGCCGGCCTCAGGGTCAATCTTGAGGGAGCCTTCAGGCCCGTGCCCGAGCAGATATTCCCGAATAAACCAGCCACAGCCAAAAGGACGGAGAAAACCGCCCCTGGTAGGTCTAACCTGTATTACCATGCTGTATCTCCTTTACCAGTAGTCTGCCCCGGCCAAGGCGGAGTCGCTGGCTTTAGCCATCTCCGCGGCATATTCTCTGATATACTCAACCAGTCGCTCGATGTCCTTCTCTTTCATTGCCGGCCACAAGTCAAAGGAAACGATGATTTTACTTCGCTCCTTCTCTGCCCGCACAAAATGAGTCTCACCATACTGTACCGTGTAGTGAAGCTCAAGGTCGGGGAACATCGTTTGCAGGAGCTCAAAATGAGGGCGGACAACCTGCATCTCCTTCTCGCGAGCCGCCAGGGTTGCCTCCCAGTCTTTGACCATGGAAACGGCGTAGTCCAGCGCAGCTCTCACGCGGGCGGGGTCCCATCGCATGGCGGAGTAGAAGTCTACAAGTGGGTGACAGCCTTTATGAGATACCCTCACATCATAGCCCCGGTAGGGACCGCCCGTTACCTCCATATCACTGCGACCGGTCCTTTTCTCCAGGGTACGCTTCAACTCTCCCAGCCACTGCTCGTAGTCCATCATGCTAAAGCCCCCTTACCGTATTGTCCTGCGAAAAAGCTCTTGCTTGCCGTTGCTGGTAGGGTAAGCGGTGCGAGGCGTGAAGATTGCCCTTCAATGCCCTCAATCATTCTGGTAGCTACGCGACGAACGGCGCCCAGATTTTGCTCAAGCACCTTCTTGTCCTGCGCCCATAAAGCTACATAGGGGAATGAGCGCACGCCGGTGTCAAAGCCAAAGTGAGCACCCACGGCAAATGCAGCACTTTCGGCGATAGTTTCGGCGTCTCTCCGGGGTATCATAAACACCCCTTCCGAGAAATAGTGACCTACCTCGTGGAGTAAGGTTTTTAGCTGCTGTGCCTGCGACTCCTCGGGACGCACCCAGATGGACTTGCCGAAGTACTGTCCTTTTATCTCCGGGTTCTCATAAGGTCTTGGCTCAAAGCTCACTGTGAGACCTTCCGCCTTAGCCAGAGCCATTACCTTAGCGGACAGCTCCTCGTTGGCCTCTCCGGTAAGCACCGGCACCTCAAACTCAGGAAGCGGCTTGCCTTCAGTCTGGCTGAAGTCGAAGACGTAGACCACCTTGAAGTAGATGGGCCTGGGCTCAAGCTCTATCTTTTCCTCCTCTTCCTCTTTGCCCTCTTCGGTCTCCTCGGGCTTCAGTTTTGGCGGCAAGACTGGTGCCAGGATAGAGATACCTTTCTCACCTTTCTTCACCCAGCGCCCCAAATCCTTCCAGGTGTTGAAGCCGGCAACGCGGGTAGCATCCGGTTTCTGGATGGCTATCAAGATGAGATTGCCGATGCTGTACTCGTGGAACTTCGCCATTGTTGATAGGAACAGGCGGAATTTATCGCTCCCTTGGATACTGTCCACGCCCTCTTTGAGCTGCTTCAGCACCGCGTCAATCTTGCGCTCTCCAGCTTCCGTCACCACCGCCGGCAGCACCAGAAGGCTGTACTCGGGTAGAGGCTCTTGTAGCCATTCAGCCAGATACCGATACTGCCGGGGAATTGATTCGCCACCTTCAATCGTAACCTGGGGAAGCATCTCCGGCGTCTGTCTGTTCTTCTTGCGCCCCATCCAGACGTAATATTTAATGCCATGCATGGTTCTTCGCTCGGTTACCTTAACAGGCCATCCCTGCCGCCGTAGCTTGCGAGCCCCGGCATAGGCGGCACCCGGGTCAAGATAGCTGTCCCACAGCCCGTATTTCTTTAGCGGTTCAGGTTCCTTTCCGGTCTGAGGAAGATAACTGGGCTGTACCTCGCTTTCCAGTGAGGCAGTAATCAGCGACTTTACTAGGCCGAGCATAAGCCCGATAAACATGAGTGACATCCCAAAGCCGATGACATCGCTCATCTGCTGCTGTGAGGTACGATATTGGTACATCATCACCACCATACCTCCCTCATGGAATCATCAAACTGGCGGGCGTGGGTCAGCTCAACCACCTGGGCAGCTATCCGGGTCATAGCCTCGCTGTGCCTCTCTTCCAGGTCTTCCGCCCCGGACGTGTGATGCGCTAACTCGTGAATCACCGTATCCACCGTAGTCTTACCATGCTCAAGTTGGTCAGCGGCGATGAAGATTTCCTTGGTTATGCGACTGTACATCCCGGCAGTTCTTACCCGGTCGCTGGCCGGGGGAATGATGGCAGCATGAATACCAGCCACCTTCTGGACGGGAATCGCCTTAGCTATCTCGCGGGCGAGAATCAGGTGGACTCTTTGCCGGTGGGTGAGTTGGCTGTCGGGGATTACCTGAGCCTCCCGGAGCCTCTCCTGAGAGGCCTTAACCAGGTCGGTATCGGTGGTAATCACCATGGCCAGGGTATCCTTGACCAGCCAGTGCACGCTGTGCGACTCGTAGCCCAGGTGCTTTACCGTGGCATCCCAGCGGTCTGTGGTGCAGATAATAGCATTCTCACCGAAGTTCTTGACCCAGGCCTGCCGCCAGATAGCGGCATTCTCCTGGATGAAGTCAGTGTACCGCTTGCCTGTCACCGGCTCGGTGCCCATCGCCCACGTCTCCAGGTTGATGTTGTGGCTCTCATCGGTGTCAAAGAGCGGGGGATAATGCACCATCCGCAGGAATACTTCCAGGAGTTCCACGCGGGTGACGCAGCTCCACAGCCGCCCCATGTCCACCCACAGGTCATTCTCATTGGCCGGACCGTGCCGGTCGGGCGCCATGTCAAAGCCCCACAGGTTATATGAGCAGGGGCTCTTGATATCCCTCATATAGATGTCGCGGGCAAATACCCGGGATGACCCAGCTCCCTTTTCATACCAGCCGCTGGGTAGAGTCGCGGGGAATGAGTACTGTATAAGCTGGTTAAATCGCCGCACCGGCTGGGTCACTTTGCTGGGGCCTTCCGAGATTATGGCTGAGCGGGGAAGGTTAACGGCAAACCGGTCCTCAAAAGCAGGGCCGGTGTAGCTGATGATATGAAACCGGGTCCCCACTTTGGTCCCATCGGGACGCCAGAGGGCGGCCAGCGTCTGCACCTTGCCGTCGGCCTCCTGCTCCAGGAAGATTATCCAGAGTTCGCGTCCCGCCGTCCTGACATGCACCGGGTAGCCCTTACGGATTAAAGCCAGGGCGGCAATCTTCATCCCCTCGCCGAATTTACCACGGGCATAGTCCGGCTTAAGCTTAGGCGGACCGAGCAAGAAGTCGGCCACGGCTACTCCCTTACCTCTATCCGCAATCCAGAGGCCGTTGTCATCGCGACCCCAGCGATAGGCTTCCGCCTCATCCAGGGCATTCTGGACAATATCCCTTATCGCCTCCCACTCGCCCCACTCCTGCCGCTAGGTCGAGGTCGGTCCAATGATGATGAGCTGCCAGCCCTGGGGCTGCCAGTGGGTGCGGTACTCCGCCATGGTGAGGACTTTGGGGGAAGCGGCGATGGTCACCATCACCTTATTCCCTTCGCCCTTCGAATGGCTTCCTGGAAGGCGCTGTCAATCTTAGCCCGGTAGCCGATGTCGTCAATCATCTGTGTTAGATACTCCGGGCTGTCCGCAAAGTACTCCAGTTCGCTCTTGCCCGTTTTGGGCTTTTCCAGCGGCATTACCCTGGGCTTCATCTGCCCGGATTTCGTCTTCGCCAGATACGTTTGTTCAAACATCTGTCCCTCAGTAGTCACTACGTAGAGCTTGCTCCGGCTGCGAACGGTCAAATCGCCGTCATCGTGCACCTCAACTACGTCATAACCCCTAAGCTTATCCAGGGCTTCTTGCCTCTTGGGGAAGCGCTGCGGGTCAAGCAAGTCCTCCTGAGCTTTGGTCAACTCCGCCCTCTTCAGCTTCCAGCCGTAGTATTCCCCGATTTCCTCTTCCCGCTTGACGGCCGCCTCTTTGGAGTCAAAGGGCGTGCGTACTGTACCGCCTGGCCAGAGTTCCACAATCGCCCAGGTATCATACGGCTCATTCTTCTCCACACGGTATTTCATGACCTCGGTCTCACGCATGGTCTTCTCCGTTTTTGGTGCGTAGGGAATAGCAAGTGTCTCCTTAATCCCTCGTTCAAACTCTCGCTTTTCTTCCTGGGAAAGGTCTCTTATCCACTGCGCTTTTTCATCCCCCCAGAAGAGAGACATAGTTACGCCCAATAAAGGCAGGTGCAATCTCCACACCAGCGCTTATATACTGATAAGAGAACTTCCCGTTTGGATAACGGGTTAGATAGTCGGCCAGTATCGTGCCGACTCCTTCACCGGCATGGTGGGGCAAGCTTAGATTGAGGCAATCGTGGTATAATAGGGGCATGAAACGAGAGTTGATGGATATTCTGGCCTGTCCGGTGTGCAAGGGGTCGCTGGAACTTAGTGCGGACGAGGAAAATGGGACGGAAATAGTTACTGGCTCCCTTTACTGCCAGAAGTGTAACGTTAAGTATCCCATCGTAGATACCATCCCCAACCTGTTACCACCAGACCAGCATGATTAGCCAGGGCTGTAGGTTACCCAGCTCTGCGGAGATTCCCATACCTCCACGCAGGACAGTGAAACAGGCGCCCCCGCTAATCTGGGCTTCAGTTCATCATAGGTGGTAGCCGCAATATTCTCCGACGACGGGTTTATATTGTCGAACGGCGGCACATCATTGAGACAGGTGTGGTCAAACCTGGCTAGAATTTCCCCCAAGTGCCGCTTTAACTCGGTAAAATCGTAGGCAATGCCTATGTCATTAAGCCCGGAGGCATCTACTTTCACTACCACCCGGAAACGGTGGCCGTGCAGTGCCTCACACCGGCCCTGATAGCCTCTCAAATAGTGGGCAGCATCAAAGTGTTGCTCGACGGATATTTGATACATCAGTGCCCCTTATTACTATCCCATTTACGGACGCCCTGCACCCCACCCACGCTAGCCAGCAACTGCTTAACCGTTTTGCGCTTTATCGGGTGGACTAATTCAGGAGCAATCTCAGCCAGAGGAACCAGGACAAAGGCCCTCTCGGTGAGCCTGGGGTGTGGAATAATCAGGTCAGGAGTGTCAACAACCTGGTCACCATAGAAGAGAATGTCAATGTCAATAGTGCGGGGGGCATTAGTCTTACCGGGTACTCTACCCACTTTCAACTCGATGCCCTTAGCCAGACTAAGCAAGTCCATCGGGGCCAGCATGGTATAGACCTCACACACCTGATTAAGAAAGCGGGGCTGGTTGACGTCACCTAGCGGTTCGGTATCATATACCGATGACACCTTGCCTTTTCGCAGTCTTTCTGATAGCAAATCTAATGCCCTATGCAGGTTATCCTGACGCTCCCCCAGATTTGAGCCGAGGCCAAGATACACCTTAACCGGTTCTCTCTGCATATGACCTCCTTCTCCAATCCATGCCTATACTTCACGGCGGCATAACTCCCTATATTGTAACATCCTTTCGTCACTTATCAAGTATTGTTACCGCCAATACCAGCAACTCGCCAGGACACTTACGTGATAAATACTCCGACAGAGGCATAGAAACCTATTGACAGCCGCTCTATACCTGTGATAGACTTAAAAACTGTGCCTAGTCGTCGGCTGTAGTTGACAGGTTGAAGGCTGACGTTCAATTGTCTACTATGGTTTAGAATGGATGAGCTACGGCTCATCCATTTGTATTGCATAGGCCAGGAGGAAAATAGTTGCCCACCATTAATCAGCTTGTGCGTAAAGGGCGTAAGAAAGTCACCAAAAAGGTTAAAGGCCCGGCATTGAGGCTACTTTACAACGCGCTGAAAAATAAGAAGACCCAATGCAAGGGCTCCCCGCAGAAACGCGGGGTCTGTGTACAGGTCAAGACAACCACGCCCAAGAAGCCAAACTCGGCGCTGCGTAAGATAGCACGGGTCCGGCTGACCAATGGTATTGAGGTGACGGCCTACATTCCCGGCGAAGGGCATGAACTACAGGAACACTCGGTAGTCCTTATTCGCGGCGGAAGAGTGAAGGATTTGCCTGGCGTGCGTTACCACATTATCCGAGGCGCACTGGATACTACTGGGGTCGCTAACCGCCGCCAGGGTCGCAGCAAGTATGGTGCTAAACGAGCCAAGGCTCCAACCGTGACTGCCTAGAATTTAAGAACACGGAACGAGCCAGACTTTTGGGTGTCTATAATTAGGAGGAGGAAATGCCAAGGCGGGGTCGAGCGATAACGAGAGAGTTAATACCTGATGCTAAGTACAACAACGTGACTGCATCCAGGTTGATTAATAAAATCATGATGCGTGGCCAGAAAGCCACCGCTGAGCGGATTGTGTATGATGCTTTTCAGATTATGGAACGGCAGGAACATAAGGCTCCAGCCAGTATCCTGGAACAGGCGGTGAAGAATGCCACGCCCCTGCTTGAGGTTAAGCCTCGCCGCGTTGGCGGCGCTACCTATCAGGTGCCGGTAGAGGTTCGTCCCGAGCGTAGTCTCTCTCTGGCCATGCGCTGGCTGGTAAAGTCAGCTAGAGCCAGAACGGGCAAATCTATGGCCGAGAGACTGGCCACCGAACTTATTGACGCCTCAAAAGGACAGGGAACAACCATTAAGAAGCGTGATGACACGCATAAGATGGCTGAGGCCAACAGGGCTTTCGCCCACTACAAGTGGTAAGACGTTACCCGTATTATTTATAGCATATCAGTTCTGAAACTATGGCAAATACATCAACATCAGCAAAGCTTGAGCTAAAGGACAAGACGGTGACTAGGAGTTTCCCCTTAGACCGTATGCGAAATATAGCTATTATCGCTCACATCGATGCCGGTAAGACCACCGTCACCGAGAGGATACTGTACTATACCGGACGTACCTACAAGATTGGTGAGGTAGATGAAGGTACGGCAGTGATGGACTGGATGGAGCAGGAAAAGCAGCGCGGTATTACCATCAAAGCGGCGGCCACGAGCTGCTATTGGCACGACCACCGCATCAATATTATTGACACCCCGGGGCATATCGATTTTACCGCTGAGGTAGAGCGCTGCCTCAGGGTACTGGATGGGGGCGTAGTAGTTTTCGACGCTGTGGCTGGCGTTGAAGCTCAATCAGAGGCGGTATGGCGACAGGCTGATAAGTATAAGGTGCCCAGAATTTGCTTCATAAATAAGATGGACCGCACTGGTGCTGATTTCAATCATAGCGTGTCCATGATTGAGAAGCGACTGGGAGCAAACCCACTGCCGGTGCAACTGCCCTTGGGCAGTGAGGCATCCTTTGAGGGCATCATTGACCTGGTAGAGAACAAGGTCTGGCGTTTTGATGGCAGCCCTGATTCAGACCCGATAGAAGCTCCTATTCCGGAACAAGAGCAAACACGATGCGCTGAATTTCGCCAGGAACTAATTGAGAAGCTGGCTGAAGCGGACGACCAGCTCCTACTAGCCTATCTCGGCGGCCATGACATCACAGCTTCTGAACTAAGACTAGCCTTGAGAAAGGCAACCTTAGCTAACAAGGTAGTGCCTGTGCTTTGCGGCAGTGCACTTAAGAATAAAGGCATTCAACCCTTACTTGATGCTATCGTAAACTATCTTCCTTCCCCGCTAGATATGCCGCCAGTACAAGCCATCGACCCGAGACAAGGAGACGAAGTCACCCGGCCGGCTAAAGATGAGGCTCCGTTCTCAGCACTGGCCTTTAAGGTAGTTTCCGACCCATTCGTGGGCCGGCTAGTCTACTTCAGAGTATATTCCGGCCGAGTGAAGGTGGGGGCTGAAGTATTTAATTCTACCCGCCGCAAGCGGGAGCGTATCGGACGGCTGCTGATGATGCATGCCAACCATCGTGAGGAAATACCCGAGGCTGACACCGGAGCTATTGTCGCCAGCGTAGGTCTTAAGGAAACACTTACCGGTGACACGCTGTGCGCCTCAGCTCAACCGATACTTCTGGAATCAATCTGCTTCCCTGAGCCAGTGCTGGCGATTGCTATTGAGCCCAAAACCAGGGCCGACCAAGACAAGATAGGGGAAGCACTGCATAAGTTGACCGAGGAAGACCCCACCTTCAAGGTAGAGTACAACCAAGATACCGGACAGACCATAATCTCAGGCATGGGTGAGCTCCACCTGGAGGTCATCGTCGGCAGATTGGTCAGCGATTTTGGGGTGCAGGCTAAGGTAGGTAAACCCCGGGTAGCTTATAAAGAGACCATCATGGTACCAGTGCAGGTCGAAGGGAGATTTGTGCAACAGACCGGAGGGCACGGACAGTACGGTCATGTTTGGCTTGAGCTTGAGCCCACGCCAAGAGGCAGCGGCTTCCAATTTGTTGACCGACTCAAAGGTGGTACCATCCCGAAGCAATATGTACCGGCCGTGGAGATGGGTATTAGGGAGGCGATGCAGTCTGGGGTACTGGCTGGCTATCCCGTGGTCGATATTAAAGCTACCATCTATGATGGCAGCTATCATGAGGTTGATTCCTCGGAGCTAGCCTTCAAGATGGCGGGCTCGATAGCCCTAAAAGATGGCGTGACTAGGGCAAAACCCGCCCTGCTGGAGCCTGTTATGAGACTGGCGGTGATTACGCCGCAACAGTTTGTTGGTGATGTACTAGGTGACCTTAATTCAAAGAGGGGACACATTGAGACCATAGAGACGCATGGTGAAATCTGCTCTATCCGTGCCCTGATACCTCTAGCCGAGACCTTCGGCTATACCACCAGTCTCAGGTCACTAAGTCAGGGCAGAGCCACCAATTCGATGCAATTCTGCTGTTATCGAGAGCTTCCATCCGAGTTAGCCAACCAAATCATAGCTGTAGGGAAAAGACATGCCTAAACAAAAAATCCGAATAAGGCTAAAGGGGTATGACCATAAAATACTTGACCAGGCGGCTCTGCAGATTGTCGAGGCTGTGGAAGCTACGGGGGCGGTTGTGTCAGGGCCGGTGCCGCTGCCAACCCACATCCAGAAGTTCTGCGTCATCCGCTCTCCATTCATAGATAAGGATTCCCAGGAGCAATTTGAAATCAGAACCCACAAGCGGCTAATCGATATTATAGAGACAACTTCCAAGACGATAGACTCCCTGACCAAACTAAATCTGCCCTCAGGGGTTGATATTGATATCAAGTTATAGCTAGGATGCTCATAATATGATTCAAGGTCTTATTGGTAAGAAACTGGGTGTGACCCAACTATTTAGCGACAACGGGAAGGCTGAGTCGGTGACCGCTATTGAGGCTGGCCCATGCACCGTGATACAGGTGAAAACTCAAGCCAAGGATAGCTATAACGCCGTCCAGCTTGGCTTTGGCCAAGCCAAGCGGCTTAACTCCCCTGAGCGGGGACATCTTAAGGAGCTGGGGCAGTTTAAGTATCTCCGAGAATTCAGACTGGAAGATATGGAAGGTATAGAAACCGGACAAAAGGTCGATGTTGGCCTGTTCAAGGCAGGCGACCTGGTTGATATTACCGGGGTGTCAAAGGGCAAGGGCTTTGCTGGCGTGGTAAAGCGCCACCATTTCGCCGGTGGCCCGAAGACGCATGGGCAATCTGACCGACACCGTGCCCCAGGCGCTATAGGGGCTACCACCTCTCCAGGGAGGGTATTTAAGGGAATGCGGATGGCCGGTCATATGGGTAATGCCCGGGTAACCGTGCGCAATATAGAGGTTCTTGAGGCTGACCCTACCCGCAACCTATTGCTGGTCAAGGGAGCAGTACCCGGAGCGAGTAATGGACTAGTGCTAGTAAAGAAAGCGCGTAGAGGGAAGTAAACAGTGCAGGTTGCAGTGTATAACGTTGCCGGGGAAGTGGTCAAAAATATCGAGATTAGCGACCATGTTTTTGCTGTGCCGTTTAACTCAGCAGTAGTGCACCAGGCGCTGGTTAGACAGCAGGCAAATGCTCGCCAGGGAACGGCCAGTACCAAGACCCGCGGTGAGGTTTCGGGCAGTACTAGAAAGCTTTATCGACAGAAAGGCACCGGACGGGCCCGGGCCGGCAGCATAAAGTCACCCTTGCGCCGAGGTGGCGGTATAACCTTCGGCCCGCACCCCAGAAGCTACAAACAGGATATGCCCAAGAAAATGCGCCTGCTGGCGCTGAGGAGTGTCCTGTCAGCCAAGGCTGGGGACGGAGAGTTGAAGGTGCTGGAGGAACTTAGACTGGATGAGCCCAAGACCAAGGATATGTTACGGATTTTAACCGCACTGGGAGTTGACGCCTCGGTTCTCATTGCTACGGCCGAACCAGAAGAAAACGTGGTCAAATCGGCTCGTAATTTACCCGGGGTCAAGACCATACCAGCCCACATACTAAACGTAGTTGACATCCTTTCCTATAAAATGCTACTAATGACTGAAGCTGCGGTGCGTAAAGCTGAGCAGTTATGGGGACAGGGATTGCCTGAGGGAGGCGAAAGTGCACCTGTATGAGGTACTGCGCCGTCCGCTTGTGACGGAGAAGATGACCGCGCTTCAAGCTGGAAACAAATATGCCTTCGAAGTAGCTGATGGAGCTAACAAGCTACAGATTGAACAGGCTGTAGAGAAAGCGTTTAATGTAAAGGTAACGGCAGTTAATATCATAAGGGTGCCAGGCAAGGGCCGAAGAATAGGGAGACGGCAGGTATTGACCCCGTCATGGAAAAAGGCAATAGTGACCGTGAGATCAGGTGACAAGATTGCATTCTTTGAAGGAGTTTAGTACTTCATAACTGATGGAGGAGACTAGGTGGCATTAAAGGTTTATCGTCCGACCTCCCCCGGCAGACGGGGTATGAGCGGCTATACCTTCGAGGAAATAACCAAGACGGAGCCGGAGAAATCGCTGCTCCTACCTCTGAAGAAGAACGCCGGGCGTAATAACCGGGGGATAGTAACAGTACGCCACCGTGGTGGCGGGGCAAAGCGAAGACTACGCGTCATCGACTTCAAGCGGGACAAATTTGATATACCGGGTCGAGTCGCCGCTATTGAGTATGACCCTAACCGTTCGGCACGCATTGCCCTTATATACTACGCCGATGGGGAAAAGCGCTACATCCTGTCCCCCATCGGACTTAATGTCGGCGATACGATTATGTCAGGTAGCAACGCTGAGATAAAGCCGGGGAATGCCCTTCCTTTGAAGTCGATTCCAACCGGCACTCAGATACATAATATCGAATTACAGGTGGGGAGGGGCGGACAGTTAGTACGGACGGCCGGCGCTGCGGCTCAACTAATGGCTAAGGAGGGTGACTACGCCCTGATTCGCTTGCCCTCCAGTGAGGTGCGGCGTATTCGTATCGAATGCTTGGCCACTATTGGACAGGTAGGCAATCTCGAACACCAGAACATCAATCTGGGCAAGGCAGGGCGGAGACGGTGGTTAGGCTGGAGACCTACGGTCAGAGGTTCAGCCATGTCGCCGCGTGACCACCCCCACGGTGGCGGCGAGGGTAGGACAGGGATAGGTCTGCCCGGCCCGAAAACACCGTGGGGCAAGCCAACCCTGGGTTATAGAACTCGTAAACGCAAGCCTTCAGATAAAATGATTGTCAGGCGAAGAGGGAAGTAGATGTCAAGGTCGACTAAGAAAGGTCCAGCCGTTAGTGCTAAACTGCTAAAGAGGGTACAAGCGCTCAATCGCTCCGGCGAGAAGGCAGTAATAAAGACATGGGCGCGTTCGTCTACCATCCTGCCTGAGATGATAGGCCTTACCATCGGGGTACATGATGGACGTAGGCATGTCCCGATTTACATTACCGAGAACATGGTAGGACACAGGTTGGGCGAGTTCGCCTTAACTCGAACCTTCAGAGGACACACGGGCAGAAGCGAGAAAACTACCCAAATAAGAAAGACGTAGTAGATTTTAGACAGGGCACAAGATGAAAGTAAAAGCAATAGCCAAAGATACCGGTATATCGCCCCGTAAAGTGCGCCTGGTCGTAGATTTGGTACGAGGCAAGAAGGTAGATGAGGCACTAACCATGCTTAAGTTCGTACCGTCACCGACGGCTCGAGTTGTGGCCAAGGTGGTGAAATCGGCTGCCGCCAACGCGGAGAACAACTTTCAGATGTCCCGCCCGGACCTGAAGATTGTTAATATCTTCGCCGACGAAGCACGAACACTGAAAAGGTATCGCCCTCGAGCGCGAGGACGAATGAACCAGATACTTAAACGCTCAAGTCATATTACAGTTATTGTTGACGAGGTGGGAACATAATTGGGACGTAAAGTTAATCCAGTCAGCTTTAGAATCGGGGTTATACGCGATTGGCAGGCCAGATGGTATGCCGATAAGAATTACTCGGAGCTACTCCAGGAGGATTTTAAGCTCCGGCAAGCTATTCAATCGAAATACACTGAAGCCGGTGTATCCCTGGTGGAGATTGAACGCCAGGCCAACGAGGTGTCCATAACTATCCATACGGCTCGTCCTGGCATCGTTATCGGGCGCGGCGGACAGCGAGTCGATGAAGCTAGACTTTACCTTGAGAAGCTGGTGGGCAAGAGAATCCGATTGAATATTCGAGAGATTCACCAGCCTGAACTCGATGCCTATTTGGTAGCCAGAACAGTGGCAGAACAAATGGAGCGCCGCATTGCCCACCGGAGAGCTATGAAGCAGGCAATCTTCCGCACCCTACAGGCCGGTGCTAAAGGGATAAGGGTCAAGTGTTCTGGTAGATTGGGTGGTTCCGAAATAGCTCGCCGCGAGACACTGCATCAGGGAAGAGTGCCCTTGCAGACGCTACGGGCTGATATCGATTATGGGTTCACCGAGGCAAACACTACCTTGGGTCGGATTGGCGTAAAGGTATGGATATACAAGGGTGATATCCTTCCCGAAGCCAAGGAGATGGAAACTGAAGAGACAACGGCTGAAGTAGAAAGCGCCAGCAGCGAAGCAAGCCCGCCTACTTCGGCTGAAGAGGGAGAAAGGGATGCTACAGCCAAAGCGAGTGAAATACCGCAAGACTCATCGGGGACGCCGGCGGGGTAGAGCTCATGCCGGGAATACGCTCGTTTTTGGGGATTTCGGGTTGGAGGCACTAGAGCCAGCTTGGATTACCAGCCGACAAATTGAGGCTGCACGACGAGCTATAACCCACCACGTCCAACGCGGCGGCAAGATTTGGATTCGGATTTTCCCCGACAAACCAGCTACCAAAAAGCCGGCCGAGACCCGCATGGGGGGAGGGAAGGGTGCGCCAGACCATTGGGTAGCAGTAGTTAAACCGGGAAGGATTCTGTTTGAAATGTCCGAAGTCGATGAGCCATTGGCTAAAGAGGCGATGCGCCTGGCTTCCCACAAGCTCCCCATAGATACCAGATTCCTGGTGCGGGAAACCGACACCAAAGACAAATCAGTAACGAAGGAGCTGGCTCAAGTTGAAAGTTGAGGAAATCCGGGCTCTCAGCAATGAGCAATTGGCCAAACAACTGGAGGAGGCTCATCAGGAGCTATTTAACCTTCGTTTCCGCCTGGCTACCAAGCAGTTGGTAAATCACCGTGAGATAACGAGGGTAAAAAAGAAGATTGCCCGGCTGAATACGATAATAAGGGAGCGGGAACTGGGTATTAGGTAATGCTTCAAGTCTATTATCATACCTATGCTAACCCGGATAGAGGGGCTTGAATTATGGAAAAGAAACGCAAAACCAGGGTCGGTCGGGTGGTGAGTGACAAGATGGACAAGACCGTAGTGGTGGCTGTGGGAACGGTCAAGCACCATCCGTTATATAGGAAGCCGATCAAGCGAGTGGTCAAATATAAAGTCCATGATGAAAATAAAGAGTGTCGGCTAGGGTATACGGTAAGGATAGTAGAAACGCGTCCCCTTTCCAGGGAGAAGCGGTGGCGGGTAGCCGAGATAATAGCCAAGGGAGAGGTGGTCGCAGTTAAACCAGAGGAGATAACCTGAAAGTAGCCTGAGGAGAAGATGACATGATTCAGACCTATACTAGACTTAAAGCTGCTGATAATACTGGCGCCCGACAGCTAATGTGTATTAATGTGCTGGGTGGCAGCAGGAGGAGATATGCTCGGGTGGGCGATGTTATCGTGGCCTCGGTAAAGAAAGCCATCCCGAACGCACCAGTCAAGAAGGGCGAGGTGGTTAAAGCGGTTGTGGTTCGTTGTGTACAGCCATACCGGCGTTCCGATGGCTCTTATATACGGTTCGATGAAAACGCAGCGGTGATTCTCACCGATAAGAACAATCCTAAAGGTACCCGAATATTCGGACCGGTAGCCAGAGAGCTGAGAGAGAAAAACTTTACCAAGATAATATCGCTGGCACCTGAAGTAGTATAAGGAGATGACTCACTTAAAGAGGGGGGATTAAAAATGGTAGACAAATGTCCCGGAAGCACCGGTGTTCCCAAGCCCTCTTACCGAAAATGTCCTAAATGTGGGGCGCAAGTTGAGATATGGAGTGATGAAGAAAAAACTAAATGCCCAAAATGCGGGGCGACGCTCCACAAAGAGAATAGAACAAAGCACGGAGGTAGGTAAAACCGGGGCAATCTAGGCTTCTCCGGGTACCCGATAGTAGCGATGAAGATTAGAAAGAATGATAACGTGCTCGTTATCGCTGGCAAGGACAGGGGTAAGACAGGTAAGGTACGCTTTGCCTACCCTAAGGAAGAACGGGTGCTGGTCGAAGGTGTCAATATGATAAAGAGACACATGAGAGCCAAGGGTGTGGTCAGGCAAGCCGGCATAATAGAGCGGGAAGCGCCAATTCATATGTCCAACGTTATGCTTTTGTGTAACAAGTGTAACCATCCAACGCGGGTTGGCGCACGTTCGCTTGAGGACCGAAGAAAAGTCCGGTTCTGCCGCTCGTGCCATGAGGTGATTGACTAAATGCCACGATTGAAGGAAAGGTATAGAAAAGAGATTGTGCCCGCTTTAATAGAGCAACGCGGGTACAAAAACGTAATGCAGGTACCACGCCTGGAGAAGGTGGTACTCAATATCGGCTTGGGGGAGGCAATTCAAAATGCCAAAGCCCTGGAGGGCGCTGAGAAAGACCTTACGGCTATCTCTGGACAGCACCCAGTAATTACCCGAGCCAAGAAGTCCATCGCTTCGTTTAAACTGAGAGAAGGAATGCCTATCGGATTGAAGGTAACCCTGCGAGGCGACCGCATGTGGGACTTCTTTGATAAACTGGTAAATGTGGTCTTGGCGCGCACCCGCGAGTTTCAAGGGGTCTCCAGGGATGCCTTTGATGGTCGGGGCAACTATACCCTAGGGGTTAAGGAGCAAATCCTCTTCCCGGAAGTGGATTATGACCAGACAGATAAGGTACGGGGGCTGGAAGTAACAATGGTTACTACGGCTAAGACAGACGACGAGGGTAGACATCTGCTGGAACTACTGGGTATGCCATTTGCAAAGGGTTGAGTGTAAATAAATATGGCTAAAACATCAAAGATTATAAAGTCGCAGCGTCCACCTAAATACAGGGTGCAGCAGCATAACCGGTGTCGATTATGCGGCCGACCTCGTGCCTATATACGCAAGTTCGCCTTGTGCCGTATCTGCTTTCGCAAGCTGGCCTCGGCGGGCCAGATTCCCGGGGTGAGAAAATCAAGCTGGTAGGTAGGAAATGACTATCTCTGACCCAATAGCCGATATGCTAACTCGAATACGCAACGCCATTATGGCGAGGCATGATTTTGTGCTGATGCCCACGTCAAAGGTGAAGCTGGCAGTCGCCAAAATCCTCAGGGAGGAAGGTTTCATCCGAGACTATGAGGTGCTTCGGGGAAAACCGCACCGGGTAATCAAGATTTACCTTAAATACGGCGATGGCAACCGGTCAGTCCTGACTGGTTTGGAGCGCGTGAGCAAGCCCGGACTAAGGATACATGTCCAGCGGGGAGAGATCCCGCGTGTTTATGGTGGTCTGGGCATTGCCATAGTTTCTACATCCAAGGGTATAATGACCGGCCAGCAAGCCTGGCACCAGGGACTCGGTGGTGAACTTCTATGCAGAGTATGGTAAACCATTCTTGGAGAGCGGTACATGTCTAGAATAGGCAAAATGCCCATACCTGTGCCCAAGGGAGTAAAAGTAGACATCAAAGAAGGTGGTGTCACCATAACTGGGCCCAAAGGGCAGCTTAGTCGCCGTTTTAGTCCTGATATTTCTATAACCCTTGACGATAGCACTTTGACCGTATCGCGACCAAGCGATAGCAGGGAGCACCGTTCCCTGCATGGGCTGACCCGCACTCTCCTGGCCAACATGGTCGAGGGAGTCACCAAAGGCTTTGCCAAAGAGCTGGAAATAGTGGGCGTCGGTTATCGCGCCGAAAAAACAGGCGCTAACCTAGTAATTCGGGTGGGATATACCCACCCGGTGACAGTAACACCATTACCTGGCCTGACCCTATCGGTAGAGGGAGCTAATCGAATTAAAGTGTCCGGGATTGACAAGGAAGTAGTTGGGGAGATGGCAGCCGAAATACGAGCTATTCGGCCTCCTGATGCCTACAAAGGCAAGGGTATCAGATATGCCGGGGAGGTGGTTCGCCTCAAACCAGGTAAAGCCGGTAAAGCCATAGGGAAGAAGGAATAATGGGAAAGACCGAGCCAAGAGTAGCCCGTCTCGGAAGACATAGCCGAGTCCGAGCCAAGGTACAAGGCACGACCGCACGACCTCGTTTGTGTGTCTTCCGTAGCTTAAGCCACATCTACGCTCAGGTTATTGATGACTCTCAAGGGCACACGCTGGTCTCAGCGTCAACCCTTGACCCGGAAATAAGGGGTGAGCTGGAGGGCAAAGCCAATCTAGCCAAGGGTGCGCTCGTTGGTTCATTAGTAGCGAAACGAGCCCAGGCCAAAGGGATAAACGAGGTGGTCTTCGACCGCGGTGGATATAAGTATCACGGTCGGGTCAAAGCCCTAGCCGAGGCAGCCCGACAAATAGGATTGAGATTCTAAAGATGATAATAACACAGGAAAGCAAAATAGACCCAACAGAATTAAACCTAAACGACAAGCTGATTTACATTAACCGTGTATCTAAGGTGGTTAAGGGAGGTAAACGCCTTAGTTTCAGTGCTTTAGTGGTAACTGGCGATAATAATGGACATGTCGGCATTGGCCTGGGTAAAGCCAACGAAGTGCCAGCAGCTATTAACAAGGGTGGTGCTGTTGCCCGGAAGAACCTGATTGAAGTACCACTATCCGGCGGCACTATCCCTCATGAAATAACGGTTAAATATGGTGCCGCCAAGGTCTTGCTAAAACCGGCGGCACCCGGCATCGGTGTTATTGCTGGTAGCAGCATCCGAGCCGTGGTGGAGGCGGCTGGCATTAAGGATATTTTAACCAAATCACTAGGAAGCCAAAATAGGATTAACACCGCTAAAGCGACGATACTAGCCCTTAGCCAGCTTAGACGGCCAGAGGAGGAAGTAGCCAAACGCAAGTCAGACATCAAGTCCAAGGAGACCGCAACTAGTGGCTAAACTGCGCATCACCTGGGTTAAAAGCGACATTGGCTACAACGAAGGACAGAAGAGAACAATAAAAGCTCTCGGGCTTCGTCGGCTAAACCAGACGGTTACGCATGATGACAGCCCGTCAGTTAGAGGCATGATTAACACAGTGAGACATCTGGTTAAAGTGGAGGAGGAAAGTGGTAAGACAGCATGAGTTGTCCCCAGCTCCAGGGTCAAGAAAAAAAAGAAAGCGAGTCGGTCGGGGGGACGGTAGCGGACACGGCACTTATTCCGGACGGGGTTGTAAAGGAGAGAAGTCCCGCTCCGGTAGCAGGATGAGCCGTGGCTTTGAGGGTGGGCAGTTACCTCTAATTAAGCGCCTGCCCCAGAAGCGTGGCTTCGTCAATATCTTCCGAACCGAATACAGCGTCGTCAACCTGAATAAGTTGAGCGCCTTTGAGCCCGGAACCGAGGTAACGCCAGAGAAACTGGTCGCTGCCGGATTGGTAACATCCCTGCGCCACCCGATTAAGATTCTGGCTGAGGGCAATATCGGCCACCCCCTATTGGTACGAGCCAACAAGTTTTCTGCAGCCGCTAAAGCCAAGATTGAAGCCGCCGGGGGCAAAGTGGAGGAGGTAGGGGATGCAGCAAAGGCAAGCTAGGCCACGCTTGCTCCAGGCGATGCTCGACGCCTTCAGTCTACCCGACTTGAGGCGCCGGATTCTCATTACACTGGGCATTCTGGTCGTCTTCCGCTTTGTGGCTCATGTGCCCCTTCCCGGGGTTGACCTTAAGGCCTTAGAGCAGTTATTCTCCCAAAACCAGCTCTTGGGTATGCTCGACCTGTTCAGCGGTGGCGCCATGAGACTGATGAGTGTGGCGGCCATGGGAGTTTATCCCTACATAACGGCATCAATTGTTATGACGCTACTGGTGCCGGTTATTCCCCGACTCCAGGCTCTTTCCCAGGAGGGAGAAGCGGGCAGGAACAAGATTAATCTGATTACGCACTGGCTCACTGTCCCGTTGGCTGCTCTCTCGAGCTATGGTCAGCTAGTCTACCTCCAGCGTCAGACCCCACCTGTTATTACCAGTCTGGCTCCGCTGCCAACAGCAACCATGGTACTAGCCATGGTAGCCGGCACCGTCTTCCTGGTCTGGCTGGGTGAACTAATTACTGAATACGGTATCGGTAACGGTATATCAATAATAATCTTTGCTGGTATCGTGGCTGGCTTGCCCGACATGGTTAGTCGCGGCTTACTGGCCAGGAGTAATCTTGGCGGTCTAGCCTTCTATATCATCCTCGCCTTAGCCACCGTCATCTTCATAGTCGTACTCACCGAAGCCCATCGCCGCATTCCGGTTCAGTATGCTCGTAGTGTATTCCGTGGTGGCCGTATGTACCGACAGGCAGGAACAACCCATATCCCGTTACGGGTAAACACTGCCGGGATGATACCCCTTATTTTTGCCATGTCCATCGTAATCTTCCCTGGTATTGTCGCCAGCTACTTTTCCAATCCAACCAACCCTAACCTGGCTAACAGCATTATGCAGCTATTCAACCCTAATGCGCCACTGCCTCTCGGTCTATTTTACTGGGGTCTCTATTTTTTGCTGGTGATTGCTTTCGCTTTCTTTTATACGATAGTGGTCTTCCAGCAGCAGGACTTGCCGGGTGTCCTACAGCGGCAGGGCGGGTTTGTCCCCGGGATTCGGCCCGGCAAACATACGGCAGACTACCTTAACCATGTCATCAACCGTATTACCTGGGCTGGAGCCATCTTCCTGGCCATAGTGGCGATTATGCCTTTTGTCGGGCGAGAGATTACCAGCGTTGACCTCCAGCTATCCAGCATGGGACTACTCATTATGATTGGCGTCATTCTGGACACGATGAAGCAGATGGAGGCGCAACTGGTAATGCGTCGCTACGAAGGCTTTATCAAATAACGATTCTGCACAGAATGCCGTTTCGGTATTAAAATAAAGGGTGGAAACGGGGGTAAAAAGTTGTATATTGTTTTTCTGGGTGCACCCGGGGCAGGCAAAGGGACACAAGCCGCTAGTGTGTCCCAGGAGATGAACCTGGCACATATCGCTTCGGGGGACCTTTTTCGGCAGGTACTAGAACAGGGAACCGAGCTGGGGCTACGGGCGAAGTCATACATGGAGAAGGGGATGCTGGTACCTGACGAAATAACCATACGCATGGTTCTGGAGCGTATTTCGGCTCTGGATTGCAAACACGGGGTAATCCTTGATGGCTTCCCCAGAAATCTGGAACAGGCTAAAGCCTTAGATAAGGCTTTATTACAACAAGGTCGGGCTATAGATAAAGCGGTATATATTAAGGTGTCCGAGCCGGAGCTTCTCAACCGCCTGAGCGGGCGCTGGATTTGCCGTAACTGCCAGACACCATACCACGCCACCAACTCTCCGCCCAAGGTTTGGGGTAAATGTGACAACTGCGGTGGTGAGCTATACCAGCGCGCTGATGATATTGTAGAAACAGTCAAAAAGCGGCTTGAGGTGTACTTTGCCCAGACGGCTCCTCTTATTGACTACTACCAGCGAGCGGGCAAACTGCTAGAAGTTGATGGAGAGGGAAGTGTAGATGAGGTGGTGAAGAGAATTATTACTGCCGTTGGTAAGTCTGGCGGCAAATGAGTATAATTATCAAATCGGATAAAGAAATTGCAGCTATGCGGCAGGCGGGCCGAGTTGTAGCTACGGTTCTGGAGGCGCTTAAGTCGCAAATAAGGCCAGGCATGAAAACTAAAGAACTGGATATTATCGCTGCCCGAGAGCTAGTGAGACTGGGGGCCAAGTCTGCCTTTAAGGGCTACCGTGGCTTCCCGGCCAGTCTCTGTGTGTCGGTGAATGATGAAATAGTGCACGGGATTCCGGGAGAACGGGTCCTGCAAGAAGACGATATTGTCTCCCTTGACTTTGGGGCAATTTTTATGGGTTTTCAGGGTGATGCCGCAGTAACGGTGGGCCTGGGAAAGGTTAGCCCAGAGGCGAAAGAGCTCATGAAGACTGCCGAAGGCGCCCTGAAGGCTGGCATCTCTGCCGCCTATCCCGAGGCGACGCTGGGAGATATCTCAGCCGCCATTCAGCATTATGCCGAGTCAAGAGGCTTCTCAGTAGTGCGTGAGTATACCGGACACGGCATCGGGCGGCAGATGCATGAAGAACCCCAGATACCTAACTTTGGTCTGCCCGGGACAGGGCCAGTGCTGAGGAAGGGCATGACGCTGGCGGTTGAACCTATGGTCAATGCTGGTGATGGGCGCACCCGGCTGGCCAGCGACGGCTGGACAGTGCTTACCGCCGATGGCAGCCTTTCCGCACACTTTGAACACACCATTGCCATTACTGAAGCCGAACCAGAGGTGCTTACGGCTATCAACAACTGCTGAGAGCGGCGACGGCATAAATGTCTAAGAAAGAGACGATTGAGGTTGAAGGAACAGTGAGAGAGCCCTTGCCCAATGCTATGTTCCGCGTTGAGCTACCCAACGGGCATAGAGTGCTGGCTCATATCTCGGGCAAGATAAGGTTAAACTATATTAAGATATTACCCGGTGACAAGGTGCTAATAGAGCTTTCTCCGTACGACCTGAGCCGGGGTAGAATCACTTATCGGTTTAAGTAGAGAGAGGTTTGTGATGAAGGTTAGGGCTTCGGTTAAAGTGAGATGCGAAAAGTGCAAGGTGGTTAAACGGCATGGAGTGGTCAGGGTCATTTGTTCCAACCCTAGGCACAAGCAGAGGCAAGGCTAGAGGTAAGGAGGGAATAGATGCCACGTATCGCTGGAGTGGATATTCCGGGAAATAAGCAGGTCTGGGTTTCGCTGCAATATATTTATGGCATCGGTCGCAGCCTGAGCCAGAAGATTCTAGCTCAGACCGAAATCAACCCTACCGCTAAGGTGAACGACCTAACGGAGGATGAAATTAATCGCCTCCGAGAGGTGATTGACCGGCAGTATAGGGTTGAGGGTGACCTTAGGAAAGAGATTGACCTAAACATCAAGCGTCTTATCGAGATTGGCAGCTACCGTGGTAGCCGGCATCGGCATAACTTGCCGGTCAGGGGGCAGCGAACCCGAACTAACGCTCGCACCAAGCGCGGACCTCGTAAGACAGTAGCCGGTAGAGGCCAGAGGCGAGGCACGACTAAGAAGTAACGTAGTATGAAAAGCAACTCAGAGAAGCTCAATAGAAATTATGTCAGCAAACTAGGAGAGGAGAATGGCTGAAAAGAAGCGAAGCAGAGCTAGGCGCCGAGAACGAAAGTTGATACCTGCCGGGAGGGCCTACATCCAGTCAACTTTTAATAATACCATGGTCACGCTTACTGACCCCGAGGGGAATGTAATTTCCTGGGGAAGCTCGGGCACAGCCGGCTTTAAGGGCTCGCGCAAAGGTACTCCTTACGCTGCTCAGCTAGCGGCACGCAACGCAGCACAGAAAGCTATGGAACATGGCCTGCGTCAGGTAGATATTTATGTCAAGGGTCCGGGCAGCGGACGCGAAGCGGCTATCCGTGCTCTACAAAGCTCAGGGCTTTATATTACCAGTATAAGGGATGTGACTCCTATCCCCCACAATGGTTGTCGTCCGCCTAAGAGAAGGCGAGTATAAGGATGGTGTAAGGACAAAGAGATGGGAAGGTATACAGGAGCAGTTTGCCGATTGTGTCGCCGTAGCGGCGACAAGCTAATGCTTAAGGGCGACCGGTGTTTCACGCCTAAGTGCGCCATGGATAGACGAGCGAAACCGCCAGGACAGCAGCTCGGCCGGCGCCGGAGGCTTTCTGACCGTGGCCTTCAGTTAAGGGAGAAACAAAAGGCTCGCTATACCTACGGTATCATGGAAAGACAGTTTAAACGTACGTTTAACCTGGCGGAGCGGCAGTCCGGTATCACCAGTAACAACCTGCTGGGACTTCTGGAAAGACGGCTCGATACCACAGTGTACCGCTTGGGGTTCGCTGACTCTCGTGCCCAAGCCCGCCAACTGGTGCGGCACGGCCATATTATGCTCACTGGACGTAAGACCAATATACCATCCTGCTTAGTTAAGGAAGGCGATACCATCAGTTGGAGACCGGGGAGTACCAAAACTGAATACTACAAACAACTGGTTGAGTCTATTAAAGGCAAAACGGTTTCGAATTGGTTGAGTCTAGACAGGGAAAACCTTGTTGGCAAAGTTTTATCTCTACCTACTCCTGAGGCGGTTGAGGCTAAGTTTGAAGGAAAGAGCATAGTCGAGTTCTACTCACGATAACCTTCATAAAACGGTGAGGAGGTGGTGCTGTGTCCCGTTTAGTTATGCCTAAGATTTTGTGTGTTGAAAGTCGAGATAACTACGGTCGCTTTGTGGCTGAGCCACTGGAAAAGGGCTTTGGGGCCACGCTGGGTAATTCCTTGCGGCGAGTGCTGCTTAGCTACCTTCCCGGCGCTGCCGTGACCCGGGTTAAGATTGAGGGAATTCAACACGAATTCTCCGCTATTCCTTATGTGAAGGAAGATACTGTAGATTTTCTACTTAATGTTAAGGCGCTGCGGTTAAAGCCACTCACTGATCGGCCTGGCAAACTAACCCTGGACGTTGAGGGCGAAGGGAGAGTTAGCGCCGCTGATATTAAGCCATCAGCCGACTTTGAAATTGCCAACCCGGAACTATACCTGGCGACTTTAGATTCGCCAGAAGCTAGACTCTATGTTGAGTTTGACGCAGAATTAGGTGAGGGGTACCGGCAAGCTGAGCCCGGTGATAATCTCCCTGTGGACACGATACCACTGGATGCCATCTTTACTCCGGTACGTAAGGTCAATTTTACCACTAAGCCGATACATATGGGACAAGAGACCAGCGGGGAGCGGTTGTATCTCGAGGTGTGGACAGACGGCACTATATCCCCGGCGGATGCCATCAGCGGGGCGGCTGGCATCTTCATAGAGCAACTATCCCCCTTTGTCGATTATCCGCGAGTTTCTCAAATTAAGGCTGAAGAGCAACTGACTCGCCTAAACATCCCTGAAGAGAAATACAATATGACTGTGGAGCATCTTGACCTGTCAGTGCGCACCATGAACTGCTTAAGGCGTGCTGGTATCACTACTGTCGGCGAACTCATCAGTAAAGGCGAAAAAGAGTTGATGTCTCTACGCAATTTTGGCCAGAAGTCAAGGCAGGAGTTAGAGGAGCGCCTTACGACTATAGGGCTGTCGCTCAATCCTCAGCCTGATGAGCTAGCAGTTCAGCCCGCTGAGTTGTCCGATTTGGCTCAGGAAGGTACGGAAGCTGGAACTACAGCGGATACAGAGGCAAAAGCAAGCGAGGGTCAACCTCAAGACTAGAATATCAGTCGTCGATTAAGGAGGGAACGAAGGGGTTCAACCCCTTCCAGAGAGCATCATGAGGCACAAGGTAGCTGGCAGAAAACTAGATAGAACTTCAGCGCACAGAAAAGCGCTGTATCGCAACCTCGTGACCGACCTTTTAGGCTACGAGAGCATCACTACCACCGAGGCCAAGGCCAAGGAAGTGCGCGGCTTGGCTGAGAAAATGATTACCCTGGGTAAGGCGGGGAACCTTCACTCACGACGCCAGGCACTAGCCTTCATCTTTAATGAGAAGGTAACCGAAAAGGTGTTTAAAGAACTTGCCCCAAGATATGCTGGACGCCCTGGCGGATATACCCGCATTACCAAGCTGGGAACTAGATTGGGTGATAACGCACCCATGGTTCGGCTTGAGTTGGTAAAGTAGTGGTATCTACCAAGATTGTTCTAGTTATAGAGTATGATGGCACAGGCTATTACGGCTTCCAGTTACAAGCGACTGTGCCTACTATCCAGGGGGAAATGGAAAAAGCCCTGTGGAAACTAACTCAAGAGAGGATTCGAGTGATAGCGGCTAGCCGAACTGATGCTGGGGTTCATGCTAAGGGACAGGTGGTCAGTTTCAGAACTGACTCGCCTCTCCCGCTACCAGCCTTCGTCAGCGGGCTAAACTCTTATCTGCCCGCTGATATTGCGGTCAAGGCAGCGTATAGGGTTGATGACGCCTTTAACGTCAGACGAAACGCAGTTAGCCGGGAATATAACTACTACATATTAAACAGCCCAACCCGGTCTCCCACTAGACGGAGCTTTTCCTACCTAGTTAAGGGCAATCTCGATGTGGAAGCGATGAATGAAGCGTGCCAGGCTCTTGTTGGCAAGCATGACTTTGCCTCATTCATCACCGGCCTTAATATAATAAAGAACACGCTACGGACTGTTTACCGCGCAGTGATAGAAAAGAAAGGCAACCTGGCTATTTTCAATATGGTGGCTAACTCCTTCTTACCTCACCAGGTGCGTAATACGGTGGGTGCCCTAGTCAGGGTGGGCCTGGGCAAGATGACCATTGGTGAGTTTCGTAGTATAATAGAAGCGAGACAGCCCGGTTTGGCTGGTCCCACGGTTCCAGCTCGTGGACTATGCCTGATGCGGATAAACTATCACCACCCTTTTGAGGAAGGGAGACAATGAAAACCTATAGCACAAAGCCATCTGATATTAAGCGAAAACAGCATGTTATTGATGCATCGGGTGAGATTCTGGGCAGACTGTCCACTCAAATAGCCAAGCTGCTTATGGGTAAGCACAAGCCATTATTTACCCGCAATCTGGATACCGGTGACTTTGTGGTTGTCATTAACGCCGATAAAGTCCGCTTCACAGGCAACAAGGCTAAGCAGAAACTCTACTATAGACACTCAGGGTATCCTGGAGGATTCAAGAGCATCAGTCTGGAGAAAATGATGCAGACTAATCCTACGCGTGTGATTGAGCATGCGGTCAGGGGTATGCTGCCCCACAATCACCTCGGAGCTAGAATGATTAGAAAGCTAAGAGTCTACGCTGGTGATACGAACCCCACTTGGCTAAAACGAAGCCTATAGTGGCAAGCAGGGTCGGCAAATAATTTTTCTGGAGAGATTTCCTTTGGAAAAGCAAAATTACTATTACGGAACTGGCAGGCGTAAGACGGCCGTAGCTCAAGTGAGGCTATATCCAGGCAACGGTGTTATAATCATAAACGGTAAGCCCTATGAGGAGCTATTTCCCCGTCTTGAGCACCGCCGGACAATACTGCAACCCCTCCTAGTTAGCGGCAACCTTGGCAAGTACGATGCTACGATTAATGTCATGGGAGGTGGTGTAACCGGGCAAGGCGGGGCTATCTCTCACGGTATTGCTCGAGCACTGGTCAAGGTGGACGAAAGCCTTAAGACCGTACTACGCCAGCATGGATTGCTTACCCGCGATGCTCGGGTAAAAGAGAGAAAAAAGGTCGGTCTGAAACGGGCCCGAAAGGCACCTCAATATACCAAGCGGTAACGGTCACCCGAGCCGGACAGCACCTCCCATTACCCTTAGCCGCGTTATTATGTAAACTACTAGGGGAGGAATCCTGTGAGGTTAAGTAATGCCTATCTATGAGTACGAATGCAACGAATGCTGCCATCGGTTTGAGAGGAAGCAGAGGTTCGACGATGAGCCGGTAGCCATTTGTCCCAAATGCCAGGGGAAAGCTCGCCGCGTCATCCACTCTGTTCCCGTCATCTTCAAAGGCAGCGGTTTTTATGTCACCGACAACCGCAAAGGCAGCGACTTAGAGAAAGGAGAGGAGGCACTCCTGGACAAGGGAAAGGGGAAGTAGGTTTGAAAGCACTGCTACAGCGAGTGACTAAAGCCTCGGTCAGTGTTGGCAGTGATGTGGTGGGCAGAATTGGTCCCGGACTGGTAGTGTTGCTGGGGGTAGCTGAAGGGGACACAGAAAAGGATGCCCAGTATCTAGCACAGAAGACAGCCAACCTTCGTATTTTTGCCGACGCAGCTGGTAAGTTCAACCTTTCCGCCCCGGATGTTAACGGCGAACTGCTGGTAATAAGTCAGTTTACCCTTCTGGCTGATGCCAGGAAGGGGCGCCGCCCGAGCTTTGTTGAGGCGGCATCACCAACCCGAGCCAGGGAGCTATTTGACTACTTTGTCGAGCAAGCGCGCGCCTCTGGATTAAAGGTGAAGACCGGGTGCTTTCAGCAACACATGCAGGTTGAAATTCATAACGATGGCCCAGTGACAGTACTGCTGGATAGCAAGGATAAACTGCCCGAACCCCCCGGAGCCTGAGCCCGCTTGGCTCATCTTAAGACACCGCTTCACTTGAAAAGACACAACGATTTTAGTTTAGTTGCAAACGCTTGCAGAAACCGCTACAACGTGATATAATACCGACTAGCCTATTAGATGAGATGTCAGTCAAATGTACCAGCCCGGAGATATAGCGAGCAAACTAGGTAAGCATGGCTACCGGCTAACACCCCAGCGCATGATGATACTAGCAGCGATTGAAAACAGCGAAGACCATATCAGCGCTGAGGAAATCTACAGCCAGGTAGCGGCTAAGTATCCTCACGTTAACATCTCAACCGTCTATCGTACCCTGGAATTACTCACAGAACTTGGTCTGGTGACCGAGACTGACCTGGGGGAAGGACGAGTCAGGTATCATCCGGCTGATAAAGGGCACCACCACCACCTCGTCTGCCGGGAGTGTGGCCGGATTATAGACCTTGACGAATCAGTAGTGGCCTCTCTCAAGAGTACGCTGCTCCGAGAGTACAGTTTCGACGCTGACCTAAAGCACCTGGCTATTTTTGGACGCTGTGCCAAATGTAGCTAATTTTTTTAATTTATTGTTGCAATAAAACGCAACTGCAACAAATTGAGGAAAGGAAATAAGTAAACGAAGGAGGCAAAATGACCAGGCTAAGACTAGGCATTCTGCTCGGTATATGTTTGCTAATTGCGTCAGGCTTGCTCGCGGGTTGTGCCCAGAAGGTATCTCCTGGACTAAAGGTCGTTACCGGAACATCACTTATAGCTAACATCGCCACAGATGTTGGCGGTGACAGAGTGACGGTGCGCAATGTTATCCCACCAGGCCTGTGCCCAGGACAATACGATGTAAAACCGGGCGATATTGAGACCCTAGCCCAGGCCAACGTACTAATCATCCATAGCTGGCAGCAGGGTCAACAAGACATAAAGGAACTGACCAGCGCCGCCAATAACGCCAGCCTTATCATTAAGACCATTGAGCTCAACGATAACTGGATGGCACCGCCGATACAGGCTGAAGCCGTAGATAAAATTGCGGCCGCTCTGGGCGAGATAGACCCGGCAAACTCCGCTTATTATCAGGAGAGAGCGGAGGCACGAAAGCTAGCTATCTTAGCCAAGGGTGACGAGATTCAGGCTGAACTGCAGGCAGCCAGAATAAGCGGGGTAAAGGTAATCTGCTCTGATATGCAGACGGGATTTGTCACATGGGCTGGGTTTGACGTGGTGGCTACCTATGGTCGTCCCGAGACGCTTACTGCAGCCAAAGCTGCCGAAATAGTAACCCAGGCCAAAGCCGCCGGGGTAGCTCTGGTGATTGACAACCTGCAGAGTGGCCCCGAAGCCGGAAAGAGCATGGCACGTGACATTGGCGCAGTACAGGTAACGATATCGAATTTCCCCGGTGGTCTCGAAAATACGGAAACCTGGGAAAAGGCGATAGACAAAAACATAGAACTGCTGCTTGCCGCCTTGGCACAATACCAGAAAATGATTTGAGGTGTGATATGGACGAAGTAGCTATAGAGATCGAAGATGCTGTAGTCTCCTATCGAGAGGATGTGGCTCTGTGTGGCGTATCTCTCGAGGTGAAGCGTGGCGAGTTTGTCGGCATTATCGGACCTAACGGTGCCGGCAAGACCACCCTCCTCACATTGATTAACGGTCTGGGACGCTTACTCCACGGTCAAGTCCAAGTGCTGGGGTTACCCGTTAATCGAAGCAATGGTGGTAGACTCAGAAAACGGGTGGGCTATGTGGCTCAAGTTCAGAACATTGACCCCCGCCTCCCTATCAATGTCAGAGAAACGGTGATGGTGGGGTGTTACGGTCGCCTCGGCTGGCTGCATCGACCAACCCGGGCTCACTGGGAGGACGTAAAGCGGGTTCTGGAAACAGTGGGACTAACCCACCTGGCCAGTCGCCCTATCGGTCATCTCTCCGCTGGTGAACAGCAGCGGGTGGCTATTGCCCGGGTTCTAATTCAGCAGCCGGAGATATTCCTTCTCGATGAGCCAACCGCCTCTCTGGACTGGCGTGCTCAGCGGGAAATCCTGAATCTGGTGCGAACCATTCATGACACCTACTATCTGACCACACTATTTGTCACCCATGACCTTAATACCCTGCCGCGAGCCTGCCACCGGGTGGTGCTCATGAAAGAGGGTAGAATCTGGCAGGATGGGACTCCAGAATCAGTCCTTAACGGGGAAACGTTGAGTGAACTTTACTCGACACCTATCTCCATAACCGCCCATGCCAATAAACCGCTGATTATCTCTTAACTGCCGGAGGTAAGATGGGTCTGTCCATCCTGGGATATAGCTTTATGCAGAATGCCTTTATTGCCGGGCTACTGGGCGCTCTGGCTTGCTCTACAGTGGGCGTTTTCGTGGTAACCATGCGGTTGTCCTTCATTGGAGTATGTATCGCCCACGCCGCCTTTGCCGGGTCTCTCCTCGGAATCTGGCTCGGGTTTAACCCGCTCATCGTGGCGTTGCTCTTC
>Ga0315279_10002120_pt1 | contig 30626 bp, 24 predicted proteins | sample YL17G06_20_MG_FD_203694 | JGI IMG/M metagenome (GOLD analysis project Ga0315279, IMG submission 203694) | Sediment microbial communities from Yellowstone Lake, YNP, Wyoming, USA - YL17G06_20 | ecosystem: Environmental > Aquatic > Freshwater > Lake > Sediment | place: USA: Wyoming | collected...
CACGGGATATAGCAATATCAACGTACTCTGAAAAGCTGCGGGTGCTGAGATCTTGCCAGAGTACGTTGATATTGCTATATCCCGTGTGCTATCTACAGTTCAAGGAAAACTGCGTATTCGTCCGATGGACAGACCTATTTATGAACCACCACCTACCTCGAAATTAGTCCAAGTCCCCTCCAGAGTCGAGGCTCGAATTGCATAAATCGAACCATGAATCGTAAGCGAGTGTTTAAGTGAAAATTCAAGAACGGCACAGTTACCGCTACGCAGAAGAAATTTTGGATAAAGCCTTTGCCACTGAAAAAGATGAGATATTGGAGGTGTTGCAATCAACCCCATTCATTAATCGTGCGGATACAAAGGTACGAAAAAGGGAAGGAAGAGTTGTTGCGCGGTTGACAATTGATCAGATTGCCACAAATAAACAACTTGAAACAGCATTCCAAGAGAAAGGCTGGATGATCAAACCCAAAATAATTTCTGAAAGTGAGTCAAGATTAGAAGCAGACTTCAAGAAGGAGAAGGTACAAGTTGAGGTTCAATTTGGCAACATGGCTAGATGGTATACTGATGTCTTCAAATTCTTGCTCTCCTATGCGGCAGATGACATCGAAGTAGGGGTTTTGGTTGTGCCCGTGCACGACACGGCAAACAAGATCGATGAAAATGTTGTTTATTTTGAGCGGGTCATTCGAGAGCTTCCTCATGCCAAGATGGGAATAACTATACCCATTTGGGTTCTAGGTGTTACTGAATGAATCGTTAGAAATATGTCCACGCTTGGGGGACCGGAGTCTATGATGGACAGATGGTGCAAAAAGATTTCATCCTAAAAGATGGGCATGTGGTAGAGTTTCACATTTAGTAAGTTCCCTCTCCCTTTGTGGGAGAGGGGGTGGCATCGTATCGATGAATTATCCTCTGATTCAAATCTCTGCCATCTGTTTGAATGTATAAATTTTACACTACAAAAAAAATCTACAGATGAAAGCAAACAATAAAAAACATAGAAACGTTTAATAAAACAACAACAAAGGTTTTGTAGACCTTTTTTGTTCTATTTATCTAAAAAGCTAAATGATCACGACTAAGATCAAATTATTTAAAACCATTCCTTTCTTGTTTATCATCCTTTTTGTATATCTATTTGTTTCCAGTTTAAAAGTGAAAGCCCAAAGCTTGGAGGTTTTAATCCAAGAATCCTTGCAAAATAATCCTCAATTAAAAGCCGCAGAAAAAAGATGGGAGGCGGCTAAAGCCATGATTCCCCAGGCTGGAGCCTGGATGGACCCAATGCTTTCATTCGAGGGGATGAGCGCCACCAAAGATATTGGCTTTACCAAATATTCCTTTATGCAGAAAAAGATTGGTCTTTCCCAACAGTTTCCCTTTCCCGGCAAGCTGGGGATCAAGAAAAAGATGGCTCAATATGACGCCAACATGATGGAAACGGATTATCTGCATTTGAAGAATATGCTTATAAGCGAAGTGAAAATGGCTTATTACGAGCTTTTCTTTGTCAATAAAGCCAAAGAGATCACCGAGAAAAATAAAGCTTTGTTATCTGATATGGCCAAGTTAGCCGAAACCAAATATATGGTGGGGCAAGGATTGCAACAGGACGTCCTATCCGCTCATTTAGAGCTTTCCAAGCTGGATCAGAAGTTGATTGATCTAAAAAAGGAAGAAGCGGGAATTCAGCTCAAATTGAAAACTCTTTTCTTCCGATCTAAAGAAAGCTCACCGGTTGTTCCCGAAGAAGTAAAGAAAACTGAATATGTGGTAGACAGAGAAAAATTGAAAAAAGAGGCTTTGGAGCAAAATCCGATGTTGCGGGAACAGAAATATCTGGTGGACCAGAGCCAAGCTTCCTATAAGTTAGCTAAAAAGGAGTATTTTCCGGATTTTGAGTTGACCCTCAAATATGGGCAAGATCAGATGTCCGCAGAAGTCATGGGAAAGGAGAATTTTATTGAAGCGATGGTCGGATTCAACCTCCCTATCTATTTCTTTCGTAAGCAAAATAAAATGGTGGAGGAAAAAGCGGATTTGCTTTCCTCAGCCCAAGAGAGCTTTTCTTATAAGCAAAATGAACTGATAAATGACTTGGAAGATAAAGTCTCCGAGTTGAAAAGAAACTCCGATTTGTTGGATCTTTTTGGGAATGGAATTTTGCCTCAAGCCCAGCAGTCGTTTCAGTCAGCCCAGACTGCATATCAAGTGAATAAAGTCGACTTCCAAACTCTTCTCATGAGCCTTATGAATGTTTATGAGTATGAGATGAATTATTATATGACCTTAGCCGAATATCAGAAAAGCCTGGCTGAATTGGAAGTGATTATAGGGCAACAGGTCTCCGAAATCAAGTGATGCGAATTATCATAATGTAGTGGTCAAGCTTGCTTGACCTTTTTAGCTGATAGAAGATGAAAGAAATCAAGTGAGGTGAACTGATATGTTAGGAAAAAAACTTCCATTGATCTTACTATTTTTTCTTTTGATCAGTATTAGCTTTTCTATGCTTTATGAATATAAAGTTGGAAAAGCAGAAAAGTATATTTATACCTGTCCCATGCATCCCAGTGTGATAAAGGATCGTCCCGGGGCTTGTCCGGTGTGTGGGATGAATCTGGTCAAAAAGTCTGTCATAGACAGATCCGCCTCTGGCGGACAAGTTAGTGAGGCTATTAAGCAAGAAAAGATGTCCCCAATTGGATCCGTAGGAGAGGAAATGGAACAGGTCACCCTTTCCCCTACCCAAAGGCTTTTAGCCAATGTAGCCACAGAACCGGTGACCCGAAGAAGTCTATCCCAAGAAATTTATACCGTAGGAAAGATAGACTACAACGAGACCAACTTGGCGCATGTAGCCGCACGAATTGGAGGGAGGGTGGATAAATTGTATGTCGATTTTACCGGAAAGGAAGTAGAAAAAGGAGAGCCGCTTTTGGAAATCTACAGTCCCGACTTAGTTTCCGCCCAGCAGGAGTATCTTTTAGCTTTGAACGCCTACGAGAAACTAAAGTCCAGCTCTCTGGATGAACCCACCCAAAACTCAAAATCGCTTTTAGAAGCCTCCCAAGAGAAACTTTTTTTATGGGGAATTACCGAAGATCAGATAACGGAGTTGAAGGAAACTAAGAAGGTGAAGACCCATATGGCGATCTATTCGCCCACATCCGGAACGGTGATCGAAAAGTTCGTGCGTGAGGGGATGTATGTAATGGAAGGCGAAAACCTTTATGATATTGCCGATTTAAAAAACGTGTGGATGTTTGGAGATATTTATGAATCGGAGATTTCGGATGTAAAGATAGGACAAGAGGTGAAGGTAAAAACCCAAGCCTATCCAGATGAAGTCTTCACCGGTCGGATAAGTTTCATCGAGCCGGTTTTGAATCCTGTCACCCGCACCGCAAAAATAAGGGCTGATTTTTCCAATCCCCATTATAAACTCAAACCGGAGATGTATGTGGAGGTGAAGATCAAATCTGGAGAAAACCAGAATTGCTTGACCATACCTGCCTCTGCAGTGATTAATACTGGACATATGGTAATGGCATGGGTGGAAAAGGAACCAAATGTTTTCGTCCCTAGAGATGTCAAGCTTGGAGAAAAGCTGGGGGATTATTACGTGGTTTTGGATGGACTCTCCGAAGGGGAGATGGTGGCCTCTCAGGGTGGCTTTTTAATTGACTCCGAGGCTCAATTAAGAGCGGGAATGACGGGAATGGAAGGAATGCCGGGTATGGAGCACGCTGGACATGTTGGAAAGATGACTCCGGAGGAGATGAAAAAGTTGAAAATCCCGCCAGAGGCGGGTATGGAAAAGCCAAAGCAAGGCGAAAAGATGGAAGACATGGAAGGAATGGAGGGCATGGAAAAGACTCAAAAACAAAAGCCTCCTTCCGTCAAAACCACACCGGCTGAGGAAAAGACTGGGGAGGGACAAAAATCAGGTGAGGTGGAAGACTCCTCGAAGTCGGTAAGTCCGTCTGGAATGGTGATCATCTACACCTGCCCCATGCATCCGGAAGTAATATTAGACAAACCCGGAAACTGTCCCATCTGTGGGATGAAATTGATCAAAAAAGAGATCAAAAAAGAGGATTTAGACAAATTGGTTTACACCTGTCCCATGCATCCAGAGATAAGATCGGATAAGCCGGGAGAATGTTCTATCTGTGGAATGAAGTTAGAGAAGAAAGAATGAGTTGCGATGATTTGTTCACTCGTTCAAATGAAGGCTTGCCGAGCATCGAGCCTCCATAAGCCGAGCTTCGACTTGTGGTGAGAGGAGTCGAACCATACGAGCATCGCAAACGTTAAACGAGGATCTTGTTATCAATAACTTATGTTACAACACAAATAGCCTTTAACATTCCCCCGCCAAAGGCAGGGGAAAACGAGAAAGGAGTGAAAATGCTCTCTTCAAACTCAAAAAGAACGGGGCTAAACTGGGCAATCTTTTGCCTGGTTTTCGGTTTTCTCTTTTTCTTTATCATAGGCGCTTCCGCCTCCTTTGCCTGCAGTAAAAAATGTAAGTCTAAGAGTAGCTCACTTACGTGTGCCGGACACTCCGAAGCCACCTCCGAAAATTCCGGAGAGTCATCCGAACACTCACAAACAACTACCACCTCTCAATCCACTGAAAAACAGGCCACGGGATCCATGGAAGCGCTATCAAGTGAACAAGGGGCTTCAACTCCTGTGGCACCAGCCCCAGCGAAACTTACCGTGAAAGAGAAGTATACTTGTCCCATGCATCCGGAGGTGATGAAGAAAAAGGCGGGAAAGTGTCCCCAGTGTGGAATGAACTTGGAAAAGAAAGAATTCTACGAAGTCTACACTTGTCCCATGGAGGGCTGTCCCTATATGTCGGAAAAAGGTGGAAAGTGCTCCGGCTGTGAGATGAAGCTTAAAAAGAAACTTGTGAGCAAGGAGGATTACCAGGACCTGACTCAACCCCAGATGACTTACACCTGTCCCATGCACCCCGAAGTCTCGTCCGATAAACCCGGTAACTGTCCTAAGTGTGGTATGAAACTGGAAATGAAAGGACCCGCTCCTAAATAAGAATAAGAAAGCCCGGATGAGTAGCTCTTCCTCTCCCCTACGGGAGTGTCTCAAAAATGTCATTGCGAGGAGCGAAGCGACGAGGCAATCCCAGATAAAATATTATCCTGAGGTGTCAGAATGAATCCTCCCCCTTGATGGGGGAGGGTAGGGAGAGGGTGATTAAGAGTTATGCGGAAACATTTCCAGAGGTGTCAGAACCCCGTTCTGACACCATATAGAAATGAAATGTCACTGCAAAAAGTCCATATGGACGACGAAGCAATCTCTTGATATTTATGGTGAGCGATTCATCCTGGCCCGTCCTGAGGACTCAGTCCGAAGGAGCGAAGTCGAGCCATCCAAGATTCTGAAGGAAAAAATTTTTAAAAACAAAGTCCAGAAAGTTCAGTTCACGGAAAACATACCTGAAATTCTAAAATGATCGAAAAAATAATCGAATATTCAGTCCGCAATCGGTTCATCCTACTTTTTTTCTTTATCCTTTTGATTGGCTGGGGAATTTGGGCACTTTTCCGCACACCGGTGGATGCCATCCCCGACCTGTCAGAGAATCAGGTCATAGTTATGACCGAATGGATGGGGCGGAGTCCTAAAACCATCGAGGACCAGATCACCTATCCCTTATCCTCCAACCTTCAAGGCTTGCCGAAAGTCAAAGCCGTTCGGGGCTTAAGCATGTTCAGTCTCTCCATGATCTATGTGATCTTTGAGGACGGCGTTGATGTTTACTGGGCTCGCAGTCGGGTCTTGGAGAAGCTGAATTACGCCCAGTCTTTCATGCCTCAGGGTGTTACCTCCACCATCGGTCCGGATGGAACCGGGGTGGGGCATGTCTTCTGGTATACGGTGGAAGGGGAGGGCTATGATTTAGGCGAGCTCCGGGCGGTTCAGGACTGGTATATCCGTTATCAGCTCAATTCAGTTCCCGGAGTGGCAGAGGTCGCCTCCATCGGTGGATTTGTCAAGCAATATCAAATAGATTTAGATCCCAACAAACTTCTGTCCTATCATATCACTATCCCAGACGTGATGATGGCAGTCCAAAAGGCAAACAATGAAGTGGGGGGAAGTCTCATTGAAGCTTCGGACATGGAATACTTCATTCGCGGACAGGGTTATGTGCAGTCCAAAGCCGATCTGGAGAATATAGTGGTGGGAAAAGACATGGATGGTGTCCCCATCTATGTCAAAAACATAGGGGTGGTGCAATTGGGTGGAGAACCTCGTCGAGGGCTTATGGACAAAAATGGCGAAGGGGAAGTGGTGGGTGGAATAATCGTCATGCGCTATGGCGAAAATGCCAAAGATGTAATTCAAAGGGTCAAAGCTAAAATTAAAGAGATAGAACCAGGACTTCCTCCGGGAGTAAAGATAGAGGCTGCCTATGATCGTTCCGATTTGATTCTCCGCGCCATCGGAACTTTAAAAAGAGCCTTATTTGAGGAAATGATCATCGTCTCTTTGATCGTGATGATTTTTCTGTTTCATTATCGCAGTGCTTTGACCGTGATTATCTCCCTTCCGGTAGCGGTTTTGATCGCCTTCATTTTTATGAAGCATCTGGGGATCACCTCCAACATCATGTCCTTGGGTGGAATTGCCATCGCCATCGGAGTTTTGGTGGATGCCTCCATTGTGATGGTAGAAAATGCCTACAGGCATGTGGTCCAGGCTCAAGCTAAAACTCGCCCAGAGATAATGGAGATAATCATCCGCTCCTGTAAGCAGGTAGGAAGAGCCATCTTTTTCTCTATGATTATCATCACCCTGGCATTTGTGCCGGTTTTTCTTTTGGAATCACAGGAAGGAAAACTTTTCCGTCCTCTGGCTTTCACCAAGACTTTCGGGATGATCGGAGCCTCATTTTTATCCATCACCTTAGTTCCCATTTTAATGACCTTCCTTTTGGGTGGCAAGATGAGAACCGATGAACAAAATCCGGTGACCCGCTTCCTAAATAGTTTGTATTCTCCAATTATCCATTGGGTTATGAAACATAAAAAAACCACCTTAGCCATAAATTTGATGGCGCTTTTGGTTACCCTTCCCATTTTGTTTTTTGTGGGACGGGAATTCATGCCTCCCTTAGACGAAGGAAGCTTGCTTTTTATGCCGGTCACCCTACCTTCAGTCTCCATTACCGAAGCCAAAAGGATCATGCAGGTGCAGGATAAAATCATCAAAAGCCTCCCAGAAGTTGACTACGTCTTGGGCAAGGTGGGAAGGGCAGAGACTGCTACCGATCCTGCCCCAGTCGACATGATCGAAACCATTATCCTTCTGAAACCGAAAAACCAATGGAGAAAAGGAATAACCAAGAATGATATAATTTCCGAATTGGATGCCAAGCTTCAAATTCCCGGGGTCTCCAACGGCTGGACTCAGCCCATCATCAATCGCATAAATATGCTCACCACCGGAATCAGAACCGATCTGGGAATTAAGCTCTTTGGTCCGGACTTAGACACTTTGGCTCAGTTAGCCATAGAAGTGGAAAAGATTCTACGACCTATTCCCGGGGCGGTTGATCTTTATGCCGAACGCGTGACGGGAGGCAAGTATTTAGACATCGACATAGATCGGGAAAAAATCGCCAGATACGGGATCAACGTGGGAGATGTCCAACAGATAATCGAGACGGGCATAGGTGGGGAGAACATCTCCACCACGGTGGAAGGAAGAAGGCGTTTCCCCATACGAATCCGCCTATTGCGTGATTATCGAGACGACTGGGAAGCTCTGAAAAGGGTCTTAGTTCCTACTATGGATGGCAGTCAGATTCCTTTGGGACAGGTGGCAGATCTAAAGATAAATACCGGACCCACTATGATCAACAGCGAAAACTCCATGTTGCGTTCCGTGGTCCTTTTGAATGTCAGGGGACGGGATATGGGAAGATTTGTCAGCGAAGCTAAATCTGCTTTAGATAAAAATCTAAAAATGCCCACCGGATATTACCTCTCCTGGAGCGGTCAATATGAAAATCAGATTCGCATGCAAAAAAGGCTTGCCATCCTTTTCCCTATAGTTCTTTTAATCATCTTCATCCTCCTTTATTTTACCTTTCACTCCTTCAGTGAAGCTTTTTTGGTCATGGCTTCCACCCTCCTTTTTTCTTTGATCGGAGGCGTCTGGCTTTTCTTTCTTTTAGGCTATAATTTCTCTGCCGCAGTAGGAGTTGGATTCATCGCCCTTTTCGGAACCGCCATGGAGACTGGAGTAATAATGGTGGTCTATCTGCATGAGGCTTTGGACAAAAGATTAAAGAAAGGAGAAATAGCCAAAGAGGAGATCACCGAAGCCACCATCGAGGGATCGGTTTTAAGGTTAAGACCAAAGCTGATGACTGTTGGCACCACTTTGATGGGTTTGGTGCCGATCATGTGGGCAACCGGCACCGGCTCAGACGTGATGCGCCCTATCGCCGCTCCCATAATCGGCGGAATGGTTACCTCCACCGTTCATGTCCTAATCGCTACCCCCGTCATCTTCGCTTTGGTCAAAGAACACCTCTGGAAAAAAGGAAAACTCCAACCCAGCCGAATGGCAAACATTTAATCAATACCTCTAAATACTCGTTCTCTTGCCAGCCCGCGTAGGGGCGAAGTTCATCTTCTCCACAATCTCTGTGTAAATGGTTCGACTGAATCCAGAATTCGGGTTTCGTGGGTTTCGTGCCTTTCGTGGGTTTTGAATAATTTCTTCATCTTTTTTGTTGGTTTCCTTAAATCGAAAGAACACAAGGGAGTATGAAGGACGACCATGTGGGTTTCGTGCCTTTCGTGGGTTTCGTGGGTTTGTTTTCCTAAATTTCTTATCATATTTTTGCGAATTTGGTCACAATAGATTGAGACACACATAATTACGTAGATATAATCTCTACATCTATTTCTCCAAAGGGGTGCAGCGCTGTCCAAACAGTGAAATCGACTCATATTCATCTCCTTCCATAAACAGGCGCCCTATCACCATCACCATCAAAGTTGTGGTCTTTTTGGCACAGAGACAATCCCTTTGTGTTGTAAGCGTATTATTATCAATGTCTTAGTTTTTTCGGTTAATTTGGAAGGGGTTTGCTCTCTTGTGTGTAAAAAAGGCAAACCGAATAATCTTTATCCCAAGGGAGACAAATATGAGGATTTTTTTCGAAAATGGTTAATTTCGTTTTTGACGGAATGGCTACAATAGGTTAATATAAATGCGGATAATAGTATTCTTCATTTTGCAAAATCACTGTTCTACAAATCAAGTTGCTCTTTTTTTGCACATTCCACCATTTTTTACTTGCTATAGAGTCAAAATAAGTTATATTAAAAATAGCCTTATACAAGGCTCTATCCGGATTAAAATGTAGTAACCTTCTTGTGCAGGAGACATTTATGCCAAAGGAATTTCCCTCTCGTCCACCCTAAGAGAAACAACTTAACTTCCTTGTAGATTAAGCGGATTAAATCCACAGGATCCATAGGACAGGTTAGATGAGCAGTTACTCATTAACTAAAGACCTGACTATCGGCGTTTATTTGTTTCATCTGCTCGATCTGTTGGGAATACTTTTTTCTTCTGTCAGGAGTTGTGCTTGACAGGAGTGTCAGACGTAGCGGAGCCCCTTGTGGGCTCCCGAAAAACGGGAGGCGATAAACGCCTCCCCTACTGTCAGCACCATGAGCCTGTCCCTCGACTTGACTCGGGACGGTGAGCCTGTCAAACCGTCGAATGGCCGAACCATGAAAGGTCAAGGGTGAAGGTTCACCCTGAAGGGCATCCGCGAGCGACGATCAAGAGGAGAGGTTTGAATCTAACCGTTAGCCCAGATGTAAGGATTAGAACCGAGGTTACGTTTGGCTCTGAGAGAGGAGGTGATTGGATCAGGAGTTTTTCTAAGGGGATGTTGGTAAACTGAAACCGAAACTAAGGGGGGATTAAGGAGGCAGTAGAAATGAAGTTCAAATCCGTTTTTTTGGGGATGGGGCTTTTGATGGTTCTGTGCTCTGTTTCTTTTGCGCAGGTGCCACCAATGATAAATTATCAAGGTAAGCTAAACACGTCCGCAGGTGCACCGGTGAATGGCACTCTTCAGATGGTCTTCACCATTTATGCGGACTCAAACGGCACCACTTCTCTGTGGACTGAGACTCAGCCTGCGGTAGTGGTAGACAAAGGAGTATTCAATGTTCTTTTAGGAGGTGTGAACCCGATTCCCTATTCAGTTTTTGATGGCTCAATCAGATATTTGGGGGTGAAAGTAGGAGGTGATCCGGAGATAACCCCGAGGAAGCCGATGGTGAGCGTTGCTTACGCTTATCGGGCAGGCACGGCAGGCGGTGGTGGTGGAGGCGGGGGCTGGGTGGATGACGGCGCCGTGGTTAGGCTGGAGACCGGCACGGATCGGGTTGGCATCGGGACGACGAATCCGGCGGTCGAGCTTCATGTCAGTGGGGAGGTCCGTTTTGATGGGGCACTTCTCTTCAACGACGAGCACGGTCAAGACGGAACCAAATGGGGAATTTACGGGTGGGACGATAACTTTGTCATCAGCAAGCGCAATGCCGACTTCACATGGAACTCAACTTTGATGGTCGTTCGGGATGATGGCAATGTCGGCATCGGGACCACCGCACCAGCTACCCGCCTTGATGTAAGGGGCGACATCAAACTAGGCACCAGCGGACAATTATTTGCGACCGGCGGAGAAGAGAACCTGAGGATGATTAGAGGTTCGGTAAACGCCAATGGAACCATAGCAGCTGGCTCTGGTTTCTCCGTAACAAAAGGGGTCACAGGCGCCTATACAATTACATTTACGACAAGCTTTAGCGGAGCGGCTACTCCTGTTGCTTCCATAACTAGTGACCTTTGTTTAGGTTTGGTTTCATTTCATAGTCTTCCTAATTCAACATACTTTTATGTTGCAGTGTTCGATGTCTTAAACTCTAATTTTCGTGATTGTGCTTTTAGCTTCATTGTCGTAGGTCCGAGGTGACGAGTTAGCTATGGACATAACCCAGTTCACGTGGGGGGTTTAGCCCGGGCCTGACCAGGGCGGAGGATGTAGGGTGGAACTTCGTCTCTTTTGGTTCTGTCAGAAGCTACTCCTGACAGACGTAGGGGCGACCTCTATGGTCGCCCGATGGTGGGCTGGCAAAATAAAAAACCTTTTAGGAGGTGAAGATGAAAAAGATTTTATCGGTAGGTTTCTTTGGGCTTCTGGTCTTGGTTTATGCCCTCTCTTATGGCGCCAATTACAAGATGGTCTGTGATGACTTAGACCAAACAGGTGGGAAAGGAAGCTCCACTAATTACACTATCATGGTCTCAGCCGGGGGACAGTCCTCGCCAATTGGGAGTGGAAACTCCACCAATTACAAGTTGATGGCAGGCTATGTGGGTGCCAGCTTTGTTCAGCGTGGCGATGTCAATGCAGACGGGATCGTAAATGTAAATGATGTGGTCTATTTGATTAACTGCCTGTTCGTACCAGGGAGCCCCCCACCCGTTCCATTGGAGGCAGGAGATGCAACCTGCGATGGAATAACCAATGTAAACGATGTGGTTTATTTGATCAACTATCTATTCGTCCCTGGTTCACCGCCACCTTGCGACCCATAAGACACCAAACCTCACCCCCTACCCCCCTCTCCATAAAATGGAGAGGGGGACAAAGGGGGAGAGGTAGAAATCGTAGCGGTCGGATTCATCCGACCCGTCTTAGCTCCACAAACAATTCCTCAAAGAATTCTATTTATTCCGCAAAATGCGGGATTCATCCCTTCCCAGACGGGCCTGCGTCTTTTTCCCTTGGCATGAACCATCCGGTTCATGCCTTATGCAGAAAACTGGTAAATAACATACAAAAAATTAACTTGACTTTGGTCGTATGCCTTGTTATTGTTTTCACAATCTCTTTTGGAGAGAAATGATATGTTTGAGGTTTATTTTCCGATATTCGTTTTGATCTTTTTGGTGACCGGGGTTGCCATTTTGATTTTAGGGCTGTCTTATCTTTTGGGCAGAAAAGCCCCTACTAAAGAGAAACTCTCCCCTTATGAGTGTGGTGTTCAACCGATTGGCGATGCTCGAGGGAGATTTTCTGTAAAATTTTATTTAATCGCTATCCTTTTTATCATTTTCGACATAGAGGTCGTTTTTTTGTATCCGTGGGCGGTGATTTATAAGAAACTTAAGCTTTTCGGTTTGATCGAGATGGGAATTTTCCTTTTGATACTTTTGGCTGGATATTTCTACATAATCAAAAAAGGCGCCTTGAAATGGGAATAAATAAAGTCAGAAGTCAGAAGTAAGAAGTAAGGGAATCTTTTGGGAAGAAGTTTTACATGGGATTAGAGGAACATTTAGGTAACGGGATCTTATTTACCACTTTGGAGAAGGCGGTCGGCTGGGCGAGGAAATCCTCACTTTGGCCCTTCGGGTTTGGGTTAGCTTGTTGCGCCATCGAGATGGTCTGCGCTTTCGCCTCCCGTTTCGACTTAGCCAGGTTCGGCATGGAGGTAACCAGAGCATCACCCAGACAGGCGGACCTTATGATCGTGGCAGGACGGGTTTCCAACAAGATGGCTCCAGTTCTCAGACAGCTTTACGAGCAGATGCCGGAGCCTAAATGGGTGATCGCCATGGGCGCATGTGCCTCCACCGGTGGCGTTTTTAACAATTATGCTATTGTCCAAGGCGTGGATAAGATTGTCCCCGTAGATATTTATGTTCCCGGTTGCCCTCCTCGTCCAGAGCAATTAATCGAGGGCATAATGAAATTGCACCAAAAAATTGAAAAGGAATCGCTTAAAAAGAACTTATAACTTAAAATTTATGAAATCAAGATGCAAAATGTAACACTGGAAATATTGAAGGCAAGATTCACAAAATCCATTTTCGAAGTGGCTGAATTCAGAGGCGAATTAACTATTATTGTCCGAAAAGAAGATATCGTCCCGATATGTCAATTCTTAAGAGACGATCCTAAACTTTCCTATAACTTTCTTTCCGATCTCTGCGGGGTGGATTGGCTGGAAACGAAGCCCCAATTTGACGTGGTGTATAACCTGTATTCTATCGAAAAGAATCATCGGGTCAGATTGAAAATTAAAGTGGATGATGGTGAAACTATCCCCTCAGTTACCTCCGTCTGGAACACCGCCAACTGGCACGAAAGGGAAGTATTCGACATGTTCGGAATAAAATTTGATAGACATCCCGATTTGAGAAGAATCTTGATGCCCGAAGATTGGGAGGGGCATCCTTTAAGAAAAGATTTTCCTCTGACCAAAGAAGAGGTTATGTTCAATTATAATAAAGATAGACCACCGCGGATCGTGAAATAAGGTCAAAGGTTTAAGGTGAAAGGTGATAGGTAAGAACTCGCGTAGCCAAGCCTTCACGGCTTGGCTAAAAATAGATATTAGAGAATGCAATTGAAAACTGATCGAAGATGCATACGCATATTTTGAGAAAAATTGAGAAGCCCGAAACTGAGACCATGATTTTGAACATGGGTCCTCAGCATCCCTCAACTCACGGAGTTCTTAGGATTATACTGGAGTTGGACGGTGAGACGGTGGTGAAAGCCACACCCGACATCGGGTATTTGCACACGGGAATTGAAAAGACCATGGAAAGCAAAACCTACAGTCAGGTGATTCCCCTCACCGACAGGATGGATTATGTGGCTTCGCTTTCCAACAACTTGGCTTATCTTTTGGCGGTGGAAAAACTTTTAGAGATACAGGCACCTCCCAAGGCTCAATACGTCCGGGTGATCTTAACTGAGCTGACCAGAGTTGCCAGCCACTTGGTGTGGGTGGGGTCGCACGCCCATGATATTGGTGCAATGAGCATGCTTCTGTATGCTTTCAGGGAAAGGGAGAAACTTTCAGATATATTTGAATTGGTCTCCGGGCAGAGGATGATGACCTCATATTTTAGGATTGGGGGATTGGCTCAAGATGTTCCGGAAGGATTTGAATCCAAGGTAAGAGAGGTTTTAAAAATCTTTCCAGATAAGATCAACGATTATGAAAATCTTTTGACCAAAAATAGAATCTGGCTTAATCGAACCGTGGGAGTGGGAACCATCTCTGCCAAAGATGCCATCGATTTAGGCGTCTCCGGTCCCATATTAAGGGGATGCGGCGTTCGGTGGGATATAAGAAAATCAAATCCGTATTCCAGCTACGATGAATTCGTCTTTGACATACCCACTGGAAAAAATGGAGATGTTTATGATAGGTATTTGGTGCGGCTGGAAGAGATGAGACAAAGCTTAAGGATAGTCAGGCAAGCTCTGGATGGAATTCCCGAAGGTGATTTTGTGGAAAGGGTAAAAGGCGTGGTGCTTCCACCCAAAGAAGAGGTTTTGTCGAATATCGAAGCCTTAATTTTTCAATTCAAATTAGTGGTTGAAGGTTTCTGTCCACCCCAGGGAGAAGTTTATCATTCCATAGAATCACCCAAAGGTGAATTGGGGTACTATATAGTTTCGGATGGAACAAACAAACCCTACCGGGTGAAAGTCAGACCACCATGTTTTGTCAATTTGAGTGCCCTACCCAAGATGGTAGAGGGAAGATTGCTTGCGGACGTGGTGGCAGTGATCGGAAGCATAGATATTGTGTTGGGAGAGATTGATAGGTAATAAAAGTTCAAAGGTTAGAAGGTTTGAAAGTTCGAAGGTTCATGTAATGCTTTCTGAGGCAATACAAAAAAAGATAGCTGAGCTTAAGCATAAATATCCTGAGAAAAAGAGTGCGGTTTTGCCAGCTATGCATGTGGTTCTCACAGAAGTCGGATATTATAACCAGAATATTTTAAAACAGATCGCAGACCTTTTGGAACTGGGTGAGATGGAGGTTTCTGAAACAGTCTCCTTTTATACCTATTTCCCCAGGGAAGGGGTGGGAAAATATCATATTCAGGTCTGCACCAATCTCTCCTGTAGTCTTTTGGGCGCTGAGGAATTAGTCAAATATTTGGAAGATAAATTAAAGATGAAAGTTGGAGAAACAACTTCGGATGGATTATTTACTCTATCCTCGGTTGAATGTTTGGGTTCATGCGGCACCGCACCGGTGATGCAAATAAATCAGACCTATTATGAGAATTTAACCAAAGCCAAGGTGGATCAAATCTTGGAAGATTTGAAAAAGTGGAAAGAGATTTAAGCTGGTTCGGGAATTGGAATTCCCGAACCTCTCTCGTGCGGGTCACCAGGATTCCGCCAAAGGCGGAAAAATCCAATTCCCGCACGAACAAGAGGGTTTTTTAACACGGCATAAAGGTGGACACTCTGGTCTCCCTCTTTCAGGCACTTAGTGAAAAATTGATGGGAAAGATTTTATTTAAATATATCGACGTTCCCGATCAATATAAAATCGACACCTATGTCAAAAACGGTGGTTACCGGGCTTTGCCCAAAGTATTGAAAGAATACTCTCCCTATGACCTGATTGAGATGGTCAAAAAATCAGGTTTGAGAGGAAGAGGCGGGGCTGGGTTTCCCACCGGGCTAAAATGGGGCTTTGTTCCCAAAGATTCACCTAAACCGAAATTTCTTTTGTGCAATGCAGATGAAGGCGAGCCTGGGACCTTTAAGGATCGCTGGTTAATTGAAAAAGATCCGCACCAGCTCATCGAAGGAATAATCATCTCATCCTATGCCATCGGAGCGCATCGAGCTTTTATTTACATCCGGGGTGAATTTGCCTTCGGAGCAGAAAGATTAGAGAACGCCATAAAGGAAGCATATCAGAAAGGATATTTAGGGAAAAATATTTTGGGATCAGGGTTTGATCTGGACTTGGAGGTCTATCGCGGGGGCGGAGCATATATCTGCGGCGAGGAGACTTCCTTGATGGAATCCATAGAGGGGGAAAGGGGCAATCCCAGATTAAAGCCGCCTTTTCCAGCTTCGGTTGGACTCTATCAGAATCCAACCGTGATAAATAATGTAGAGACATTGTCAAATATTCCTCACATCGTTTTAAATGGGGCGGACTGGTATACTGGAATCGGCATGCCCAAAAGCACCGGCACAAAGATATTTTCCCTGTCCGGACATGTGAAAAGTCCCGGAAACTATGAGCTTCCGATGGGAACACCCCTAAGAGAACTGATTTACGATTATGGTGGCGGGATCAAAGATGATCGAAAATTGAAAGCGGTCATTCCCGGAGGAGTTTCAACTCCTGTTCTGACTTCACAGTTATTGGACGTGAAAATGGATTTTGAATCGCTTTATGAAGCCGGGTCACTTTTGGGATCGGGTGCGGTGATCGTGATGGATGAGACCACCTGTATGGTGAAAGTTGCCTACCGGCTGTCCAAGTTTTATGAGCATGAATCGTGCGGCAAATGTGTCCCCTGCCGGGAGGGGACAAGATGGATCAGAATGATTATGGAAAGAATTGAAAATGGGAAAGGAAAGGAAGAGGACATTGATCTTTTGCTGGATATATGCACCAATATAACGGGCAAAACGGTCTGCCCTATGGGGGATGCGGCGGTGGTTCCCATTATGAGCACCATCCAGAAGTTCAGAGATGAATATGAATATCATATAAAGAATAAAAAATGCATGGTTAATTTAGGGACGAGGCTTGTTTAGAATCGGTCAACGAATGGAGCGGATTAAACGGATATAACAAGTTTAAGCGCGTAGGCGGGGCTCCCAGCCCCGCAAAAAAGCTAAGAAGACCCGAATATGGTAAGTTTAACTATAGATGAAAAAAAGGTTACGGTCGAAGAAGGAGCCACCATCCTGAAGGCGGCGGAGAAGCTGGGAATCGAAATTCCTTCTTTCTGCTTTCACGACAAATTAGAGCCTGTGGGAGCCTGTCGGATGTGTATGGTGGAAGTAGAAAAGATGCCTAAATTACAGGTTGCCTGTGCTACGACAGTCTCCGAAGGGATGGTGGTTAAAACCAACACCCCTGAGGTGAATAGGGCGAGAAGAGGGGTTTTGGAGTTCTTGTTGATCAACCATCCTTTGGATTGCCCCACCTGCGATAAGGGTGGAGAGTGCGATCTCCAGAATTTTGTCTTCAAGTATGGATCGGATAAAAGCAGATTTGTGGAGGAAAAAAGAAGGTTCGTCGTAGATCCTAAATCCAAGTTCGATGATCTTTCCATTGGTCGGCAAATAATAAGAAACATGAATCGCTGTATTTTGTGCAGAAAATGTGTTCGCTTCATCAAAGAGATTGCCGGGGAAAACGATTTGGGAACTTTTCGTCGGGGAGCAAAATCGGAAATCAACGTTTTGCCTGATATTCCTGCGGATAATCCATATTCAGGAAACGTGGTGGAGATCTGTCCGGTGGGGGCGTTGACCTCCAAGTCTTTTAGATACAAAATCAGAGTGTGGCAAACCAAGAAAACCCCTTCCATCTGCCCGCATTGTGGAGATGGCTGTAACATAACCTTATGGACCAAAGATGATCGTATCTATCGGATCACTTCCAGAAAAAACAACCAGATTGACGAAGGATTCTTGTGCGACAAAGGTCGATTCGGACTTGAGTTCGTGAACCATCCGGAAAGATTGACAACCCCTTTGATAAAGAAAAATGGAAAGTTTGTCCCTTGTGATTGGGATGAGGCATTGACTTTAGTAGCAAATAAATTTAAAACAATATTGGGAAAATTTGGTAACGATTCTTTGGCTGGGATTGGGTCATCTAAATCAACTAACGAGGATAACTACATCTTTCAAAAATTCTTCAGAGTGGTCCTGGGGACAAGTAATATCGATCATCGAGTTGATTCTGAAAATCCTTTGCCCAGTCCAGATCCTTCCAATTACAATCAAATTTATACTATGACCAATTCCATCGCTGAAATCGAGAATGCAAAATTAGTTTTAATCTTCGGATGCGATTTGGAGAAGGAACATCCCATAATAAATCTGAGAGCCATAAAATCTGCAAGAAAAGGTAACGTCTTAATCTTAGCGAATTCCGAAAAGACAAACTTAAACCGGTTCGCCCGACAGGAATTGATCTATAAAAAAGGAACTGAAGTAGCATTGTTAAATGGTTTGGCAAGAGAGATCATAGAGGGAAGACTTTTTGATCTAAATAAAATCGAAGTCTCTAAGGAGGAGATCGATCGACTAAAGCAATTAGTCTTGCCCTATGATGAGGAGAAGGTTTTTCAGATAACTAAGATTGCTCCAGATAAGATCAAAAGTTTAGCAAATTCCTTTGCCAAGGCTGAAAGCATAATTATCCTATGTGGCAAAGAAATCATTTCTCATCCTCAAAACAAAGAGGTGATAGACTCTCTTTATAATCTGATTCTCTTAACCGGACATTGGGGAAGGAAGAATTGTGGAGTCAATCTCTTGTGGGAAGATTGTAATTCCCAGGGTGCTCTGGACTGTGGAGTTTTGCCCGATAGATTGCCCGGCTTTGTCCATATTTCAGATGAATCCAAAAGAAAAAGAATTGAAGAGGTCTGGAAAGCCAAATTGCCGGATAAACCGGGTCTTTCTTTCAATCAAATGTTAAAAGAAATTCATGCGGGCAAAATTAAAGCCATGTATGTAATGGGTGAAAATCCTTTGGAAAAATATCCTGATAGAGAATATGTTAAATCCGCATTAGATAAGCTTGATTTTCTGGTAGTTCAGGATATTTCTTTGACTGAAACGGGAACGATGGCGGATGTGGTCTTCCCCGGTGCATCCTTTGCTGAAAAGGATGGAACCTTCACCAATGTGGAAAGAAGAGTGCAAAGATTGAAGAGGGCATTTGATCCTTTAGGAAATTCCAAAGCCGATTGGGAGATTGTCTCTCTTTTAGCACAAGCCATGGGTTATGAATTCGATTATCTGTCAGCCAAAGAAATTTTTAATGAAATAGCCAAAGTTTCGCCAATATACGAGCACATGTCCTATGAAGAGATCGGTGAGGTTGGCATTCAATGGAAACTAAAGTTAGAATAGGTGATTTGAGAAAAGAGATATGTTGGCATTTATAATCATCACTTTGATCAAAATCCTGATCGTCTTTGTGTTTTTTCTTCTGATGATCGCCTATTTGACCTGGCTGGAGAGAAAGCTCTTGGGGCATTTTCAGGTGAGATTGGGTCCCATGCGGGTCGGACCGCATGGACTTTTACAACCCTTTGCTGATGGCATAAAGCTTTTGTTCAAGGAGGATGTAACTCCGGCGAAAGTGAACAAGTTTATTTATAATCTGGCGCCCCTTTTAACTTTTATTCCCGCCCTTATAATTATGGCGGTGATACCATTTGGAGACCGGATAAGAATCTTCGGGCAGAGCATCAATCTGGTGATCTCCGATTTCAATATGGGCATTTTGTATGTCTTTGCGGTAACTTCCCTGGGGGTCTATGGAATTGTCTTAGCTGGCTGGTCATCAAATAATAAATATTCCCTTTTGGGAGGACTTAGATCGTCCGCCCAGATGATTAGCTATGAGGTTTCATTGGCACTTTCTTTGATCGGGGTCTTTATGATTGCTGGCTCTTTGAGCCTGGTGGAGATTGTGAAGTCCCAGGATAATTTTTTAAACTGGTTCATATTTCGCCAACCGCTTGGGTTCATTTTGTATCTGGTTTGTGCCATAGCGGAAACCAACCGCGCTCCATTTGATCTCCCGGAAGCAGACAACGAATTGGTGGCGGGTTATTATACCGAATATTCTTCCATGAAGTTCGCCATGTTCTTTTTGGGTGAGTATGGGAACATGATCAACGTAAGCGCACTTGCCACCACTTTGTTTTTGGGCGGATGGCAGGGACCGTTTTTACCTCCGGTGTTGTGGTTTTTAATAAAAGTTTGTGCTTTCCTTTTCTTTTATATTTGGGTAAGAGCCACCCTACCCAGATTCAGATACGATCAGCTTATGAATTTTGGCTGGAAGGTTTTGTTGCCTTTGACACTTTTGAACATCCTTCTAACTGCAACCATTATGGTGCTATGAACTATTGAATTTCGCAAAATAAAGTGATAGGTGTCATTGCGAGGCGTAGCCGAAGTCCCGCTAATGGCGGGACCACGCTCCTTTCAGTTGCTCGCAAAGACAATGTAAAACTTTTTAGCGCATTTGCCATGGTCTGAAGTTATGTTCGATACTCTAAAAACCATATTCTTGGCGATTCCTAAAGGATTATCCGTCACCTTCAAATATCTTTTGACCAAACCGATCACGGTGCAATATCCAGACCAGAAACTGATTCTTTCGGATCGTTATCGGGGATTGCACTACCTGAAAAGAAATGAAGATGGAACGGAGAAGTGTGTTTGTTGCGGACTTTGTGCGGCCGCTTGCCCATCTGAGTGTATCTATATGGAGCCGGCTGAGAACGAATTCGGAGAAAGATATGCTAAAGTATACGAAATAAATGAGCTGAGATGTATCTTTTGTGGATATTGCCAGGAAGCCTGTCCGAAGGAGGCTATCTTTTTAAGCAAAGAATATGAGTTTTCCAATGATAAGAGAGAAAAACTAATTTATACCAAAGAGGATTTGTTGAAAAAGGGTCAACGGTCAACGGATTGAACGGATGAGAATATGGAAATTGTGGTTTTTGCAATAATATCAGTAGTGGTAACGGTCTGTGCGATCTTTGTGATCAGTCACAGAAATCCAGTGTCAAGTGCACTATTTTTGATCGCCACCATGGTCAGCTTAGCCATACTTTTTCTTACCCTGAATGCACCATTCTTAGCCGCAATTCAGATAATCGTCTATGCTGGTGCCATCATGGTTTTATTTTTATTTGTGATCATGCTCCTGAACTTGAGAAAGGATGAATTCGGACCAGAGAGAAAAAGAGCCCAAAGATTTTTTGCCATCCTTTTTGGCTTTTTGTTTTTGATTTTAATAGCCACCGCAATAAACGTAGGTTTATCGACTCTTGGACATCCCGGGACTCCGACAACGAAGCTTGCTCCTGCCGGTGTGGAGATGCTGGCAGAGCTTTTGTTTACAAAATATCTCTTTCCATTTGAGCTTGCCTCAGTTTTGCTTTTGGTGGCAATCGTAGGCGCAGTAGTTATGGCGAAAAAGAAATTATAATATTTTGACGAAAAACCAGCACCTAACTTAAGTTAGGTGCTGGACAAAACATTAGAATGAGTATGGTTCCGTTATCTTCATATCTGATATTGAGTGCGGTGCTCTTCACCATCGGAGTTTTGGGAGTTTTGGTCAGGCGAAATATACTGATCATATTCATGTCCATCGAGCTGATGCTAAATGCGGTCAATTTGGCTTTGGTCGCTTTCTCCCGAGAGTTCGGGTCAGCAGACGGACAGGTCGTTGTCTTTTTAGTGATGACCGTGGCGGCGGCTGAAGCCGCAGTCGGATTGGCAATCATCATTTGCCTTTTTAGAAATAGAAAAAGTGTTAATGTGGATGATTTGAATTTGATGAAATGGTAAAACCGTCCGCGGTCGACCGTCCGCAGTCCGCCGCAAAATCATTTATTGCGGTGGACGGCGGACAGTGGACTGCGGACAATTCAAAAAGCTATGAACTGCGTTTATTTCGTTCCAGCCTTCCCTTTGCTCGGTTTTTTAATCAACGGGCTTTTGGCACTCACCCTAAAGAGTCAGCCTGAAGAGAAAATACCCGGCAAAAGCCTGGTTAGCTGGATTGGTTGTGGCTCAATCGGTTTATCTTTCTTGACCTCCATCGCTATCCTCTTTGAGCTTTTGGCTTTGCCGGAAGGAGAGAGGGTGGTTCAAAAATTTGCCTTCACCTGGATTTTGTCTGGCAATTTTCATATAAATATCGGCTTTTTATTGGATCCTCTCTCCTCGGTGATGATCGCAGTGGTTTCAGGCGTTGGATTTTTTATTCATCTCTATTCCACCGGATATATGGCACATGACCGAGGATATGCCAGATATTTCTCCTATCTTAATCTTTTCACTTTCTTCATGCTGACCTTGGTCCTCTCCAATAATTTTCTCTTATTGTATTTAGGATGGGAAGGCGTGGGGCTTTGTTCTTATCTTCTGATTGGTTTCTGGTATGAAAAAAAATCGGCGGCAGATGCGGGCAAGAAAGCTTTCATCGTGAACAGAATTGGAGACTTCGGGTTCGCCTTAGGAGTGATGCTCATCTTCTGGACCTTTGGAACTTTAAACTACACTGATGTTTTTGAGTCTGCACCCAACATCCTGTCTCTGGGAGGAGGTTTAGTTACCGCTATCACTTTGTTGTTATTCATGGGAGCAACCGGGAAATCTGCTCAAATCCCCTTATATGTCTGGCTTCCGGATGCCATGGAAGGACCTACTCCAGTTTCGGCTTTGATACACGCCGCCACCATGGTCACCGCTGGAGTCTACATGGTGGCAAGATGCCATGCTCTGTTTCTTTTGGCTCCGGTTTCAATGGCGGTGGTAGCTATTGTGGGGGCGGTAACTGCCGTGTATGCCGCTTCTATTGGCTTGTTTCAGAATGACATAAAAAGGGTCTTAGCTTATTCCACCATTAGCCAGCTGGGCTATATGTTCTTAGCCTGTGGAGTGGGTGCCTTTGCCTCCGGGATTTTTCACCTTATGACCCATGCCTTTTTCAAAGCCTTGCTGTTTTTAGGCGCAGGAGCGGTGATGCATTCTTTGGCGGGTGAGTTGAATATGCAAAAGATGGGCAATCTAAAAAAATATATGCCCACAACCTTCTGGTGTTTCCTTTGTGCCACCTTAGCCATCTCGGGTATTCCTCTTTTTTCTGGATTTTTCAGCAAAGATGAAATCCTATGGAAAGCCTATTCCAGCCCCCATGGGCATTTTCTTTTATGGCTAATTGGAGTGATCACCGCAGGGATGACTGCGTTTTACATGTTTAGATTATTCTTCTTAACCTTCTTAGGGAAGTCGCGGGTCGATCCCCAAATTAAAGATCATATCCATGAAGCACCCAAAGCCATGACTATTCCTTTGATCATCTTAGCTTTCTTATCTCTCATAGGCGGATATGTGGGAATCCCGTATTCTCTGGGTGGAAAAAATAGGTTCGAACGATTTTTATCACCTGTATTTGGAGAGACGTCCGCAGAATCTGCTTTAACTTTACACTCTCCTTCTTCTGAATATCTATTAATGATTGTCTCCATAGTAATCGTTTTGATCGGGATTTTCATTGCTCACCAACTGTATATCCAAAATCCGGAAACGCCTAAGAAATTAGCAGAAAGATTCAAAACCCCTTATAGAATTATTTTCAATAAATACTATGTGGACGAGTTTTACTCTATGATGATCGTGAAGCCGGTGATAAATTTTGCTTTATTTTTGTGGAAGATAATTGATGTTCAAATAATAGATGGCATAGCCAACGGGATCGCATCACTTACAAAGTGGGCGGGAGAACTTTTCAGGAGAACAGAAACAGGATATTTGCGTAACTATGCACTCTCCTTGATCTTTGGCGCAATCTTAATCTTGTCCTATTTTCTGTTCAAATAATTATGTGGAATAGCTCGATCCTGACCATAATCACATTTTTCCCTCTTCTGGGCGTTTTGATATTGCTCTTTGTGGGCAAGACCAAACTGAACGCTGTCAAGACAATTGCGTTTTTGGTATCCTTGCTTAATTTTGTCATCTCTTTATATCTCTACTTTAACTTTTCTTCAGATGCTTCCGCCATGCAATTTTCCGTGAGGAAGGTTTGGATAGAAAGTCTGGGCATAAGTTATCAATTGGGCATAGATGGAATCAGCTTATTTTTAATTCTTTTGACCACATTTCTTACCCCATTAGCCATTTTTTCCTCCTGGTCAGCTATCACTGAAAAGGTCAAAGGATATTACATTTCCATGTTGCTTTTGGAGACCGGGATGATTGGAGTTTTCGTCTCTCTGGATCTCTTTTTGTTCTATGTATTCTGGGAGGCCATGCTTCTTCCCATGTATTTTCTGATCGGCATCTGGGGTGGACCTAGAAAGATTTATGCCACCATCAAATTCGTCCTCTTCACCATGACCGGGTCACTTTTGATGTTGGTGGCGATCTTGGTGCTTTACTTTATGAATCACAGTTATACCGGCACCTATTCTTTCGATCTTTTGGAAATAAACAAACTCCCCATTCCTTTGGGTGCTCAGTTTTGGTTATTTGCCGCATTTGCTTTAGCCTTTGCCATAAAAGTTCCCATGTTTCCATTCCATACCTGGCTTCCGGATGCTCACGTGGAAGCCCCTACCGCCGGAAGTGTGATACTTGCAGGGGTGTTGTTGAAGATGGGAACCTATGGTTTCTTAAGATTTTGTCTTCCATTGTTCCCCAATGCCTTCATAGATTTTGTCCCTTTGTTTTCGATTTTAGCTATCATCGGAATAATTTACGGAGCTTTAGTCTCCATGAGGCAGGAGGATGTTAAAAGTCTGGTAGCATTCTCCTCGGTGAGTCATTTGGGTTTCGTGATGTTAGGAATTTTTGCTTTGAATCTTCAAGGGATTGAAGGTGGCATACTTCAGATGATAAATCACGGCATCTCCACCGGCGCTCTCTTTTTGATAGTGGGGATGATCTACGAAAGAAGGCATAGTCGAATGATTGAAGACTTCGGGGGACTGTCCAAAAAGATACCGATCTTTGCGGCATTCTTTATGATCGTGACTTTATCCTCCATCGGTCTTCCGGGAACCAATGGTTTTGTGGGAGAATTTCTGATACTTTTGGGTACCTTCAAATCCAACGTTATCTATGCCGTCTTCGCCGCCACCGGCATGATCTTAGCCGCTGTCTACATGCTCTGGATGTATCAAAGAACCATGTTCGGAAAGATCACCAAGCCAGAAAATGAGAACTTGAAAGACCTGAACACAAGGGAGAAAATAATTTTGATTCCTCTAATTTTGGTGATTTTCTGGATTGGACTTTATCCTAAACCATTCTTCGTCAAGATGGAGCCTTCGGTCAAAAGTTTAATAGAGAACGCCAAAACTAAATATGAAGAAAATAAACTATTGGGGAAAAGCTTTTATATAGATTCCAATATCCCTGTAGCCGCAGGCTTTAGCCTGCGAGAATGTAGTCGAGCTGTCAGATCCTCTGATCAGACAGCACAAGCAATTAGGTAATAGGGACGGATTTCTTATGGATTGGTTAATGCCACAAATTAATTTAGAGCTAATTTTACCTGAGATAATCATCACCTTCTTTGCTATCTTAATTTTGATCTTGGAACCTTTACTATCCAAGAATAAAAAGAATTTTTTAGCTCACCTAAGCTGGATAGCGATCCTTTTGGCATTTGTTGCCAACTTGAGGTTATGGAATCTTATGGAAACCAGTTTTAGCGACATGTTCATTGTGGATAACTTTGCCATCTTTTTCAAATTCATCTTTTTGGCAGGGTCGTTTTTGATCATCCTGGTTTCGATAAGCTATCTCAAGAGAGAGGAGATGGTTCATGGGGAGTATTATAGCCTGATTTTGTTCTCCACCTTGGGGATGATGCTTATGGCATCCAGCTTCAATTTGGTCATCATATTCTTGGGCTTGGAGATCATGTCGATTTCGCTTTATGTTTTGGCTGGATTCAAAAGAGAAGATTTAAGGTCCAACGAAGCTTCGTTAAAGTATTTCTTAATGGGCGCATTTGCCACCGGTTTTTTGCTTTATGGAATCGTTATGATCTTTGGAAGTGTAAGAAGCACCAATTTGGAGGACATAATCAAAAGCATTGCCTACAATAATGGGAATGTTGATCTTTTGCTCTGGGCAGGAGTTGGTTTGCTCTTGGTCGGATTCGGCTTCAAAATCGCCTCGGTCCCTTTCCATATGTGGGTCCCAGATGTGTATGAGGGAGCGCCCACACCTATAACCGCTTTTATCTCCGCTGGCTCCAAAGCGGCTGGATTTGCCGCTTTACTGCGAGTCTTCTTATTCTCCTTTGTGACTATAAAAATGGACTGGACAACGGTCATCTGGATCATGTCTGCTTTGACCATGACCACCGGAAACATCGTTGCCATTGCTCAATCCAATATTAAAAGAATGCTGGCATATTCCTCCATCGCCCATGCGGGATATGTTTTGGTGGCTTTGGTGGCAGGGAAGGAAGCTGGAGTATCTTCCGCTATTTTCTATCTTTTAGCCTACACCTTCATGAACATCGGTGCCTTCACCGTAGTTATAGCTTTGGGAAGAAAAGATGAGGACAATATCAATTTGGATGATTATTCCGGCTTGGGAACAAGGCATCCTTGGTTGGCTATCTTCATGATGCTTTTCATGCTCTCTTTGGCGGGATTTCCTCCCACTGCCGGCTTTATGGCAAAGTTTTATGTTTTCAGCGCCGCAGTGAAATCAGGCTATATTGGATTAGTTATAATCGGGGTCTTAAATAGCTTGGTCTCGGTTTATTACTATTTACGGATTGTGGTCATAATGTTCATGCGTTCTCCCGTGCCAGAAGCCGAGCCCATATCCTTGCCCCTTGGTTCAGCCTTAGTTTTATTGATCTCTACCTGGGGGGTTCTGCAGATGGGCATTTTCCCTCAAAGCTTGCTCACCTTAGCCATGCTTTCAGTTTCATCTATTTTTTAAGTTATTGGTTCGGGCTACCCTTCAGGATGAACCCTCACCCTGAACCAGAAATCATCGTCAACCCGCCAGAATTCATTTACTGGTGTCTTCTTTTTTAACTGGCAGGCGGAACTGGTCAGGGCGTGATTTCAATACCTCCCGTAGCCAGGTTTCAGGATACCCCTTTTCCTGCGGCTCGCCTTTTTCGTCCTTGACATACCCGTCGTTGTATTTAGTTATCAGATATTCGCCCAGTTCCCGCCACCGCGATACCACCAATTCGGCGTGCGTAACCGAGTAATCGGTCAGATAACGGGTCAAAAGCTTAAGGTCCGATGCGGAAAGATCGACTGCGATCTTTTCCACTGTCGGCTGTAACTTTAGAAAGGTCCCTTCGATATCACTTTGCACCGCTTGTATATCCGATAGCATGTAAGAATATTTCAGATTGGCATAATTAGCCACGAAATTAAACACCCACCAGGCGGATTCCCACGAAAATTTGTCCAGACTGCCGACCGTAAACGACTTTGGCACGGTGTCGATACCACAGTACAGAGGTAAATAGCAGGTGGTGTAGGAATCGTCGACGCCATACCAATACACACCTCCGACAGGGTCCGGAAGCCATGACCGGGATTGGGAAACAAATGAAAAGGCGGTCTGCTGGGTTGAGATCGGACGTTCCCAGGCATATTCGACGCTGTCGACCGTCCAGGTAATCGGTCGCCAGCGGTTAGGACTGCCATACGGACCGGCATCGATTCCTTTAGTCATGTCGTAGGGAGTCCCTTCGTAGTGGTCCCTCATCAGGGCGAACACGTCAGCCAAAGAGAGTTTTTTATCCGGTTTGATCCAGAGGGGATAGGGTTCGGCTCTCTCGACTGCTCGGTGGTAATCTGGGGAAAAATTTTGTGACGGTGCCGCCCGGCGGAAGATGCTCCAGACACGCGTGTCCGCATAGCGCTGATTTTTCGGTGTGGCTGGGCAGTAGGCATCACAGAATCGGAACGGCTTGCCCGATTTTGGATCGTAATACCCTTTTTCCTTCGCAAAGGAGATGACATTGCTCGAATAGATGCAGTTTTCCGGGTCATTCAGTGGGAATTCACCGATTCGGGCTTTGTTAGCATGGCAGGATATGTATCCATCCGGAACTCTGAGTGCCACCCATTCGGTTCCGTGCCCGCCGGAATCGGGCCCGATCATCTCCAGTATCCATGCCTCTTTTGTATCAGCGATGGAGAACGATTCGCCGGTGGACCGGTAGCCGTAGTCTGCGACCAGCTCGGTCATAACCGCAATGGCTTCCCGGGCAGTTTTGGCACGCTCGAGTGCCAGTTGCATCATGTCCCAATATTCTAACAAACCATCGGGATTGCCTAGTTCCTTGCGGCCATCGAAGGTTGTCTCGCCGATAACCAGTTGATGTTCGTTCATCAGATCCACAACGGCGTAGGTGTGCGGAACCTGCTTTACCTTGCCCCGCACCTTCCCGGACCAATCGGTTATCTCCAGCGAATCGCCTGGCTTGTGATCGGCGGCGGGAGTATACTCAAGATAGGGAAGAAACTCGGCATCGGCGGCGTAGGTGATCATTACTGAGCCGTCCTCCGAGGCTCCTTTGGTCACCAAGAGGCTGGTGCAGGCTTCAACCTGCAGACAGTTTAAAAGAACATAAACAAAAAGACAGATCGCCGATGTAAACAGTTGTTTTTTCATATACTCAACCTCTCCTTTTTTATCACCTTTCTTTGTGTTGTGTTGGGACCTCAGTCCTGACACCTTATAACAAATGAAAAAATACAATATAATTAGTCGAGGCACCATTGATTTCCACCATCTTCCATATGGCACTTCCATACGGGCGGCTGTTAAAGGAACTGTTGAAAAACCAAAATTGGAGTGCACCAGCTTGCTGGTGCGGTTTTCCTGAGAGTTTAAGTAGTGATGACATAAGAACTTCTAAATTTTTAAAAATCGCGAAAGCAAGCTTTCGCACTCCGAAAACCACTTTTTCAACACGCCCTTAAACCCTGACCCAACCCATGATTTAACTCTTTTTCAATTTCTGATGCTCCTTCAATAGACGATTAACAGTTTCCATATCTCCCTGTTGCTCTGCCCTCTTTATGCTCTCCTTTAGCATCTTTATTTTTTTGTCTTTCTTGAGATTGTTCAGAGTCCTGAGGTGGTCGGCAAGTTGAATGGATAGCTCGGCCGTCCCTAAATCCATGGCCGCAATCCGGGAGAGAATTTGGTTTGTCCCTTCGTTTTTGGTCTTGTCCAATAGAGCAGAGAGAGAAATTCTCACTGATTTGCCTGAACTAAGGCGAAGCAGTTGAAAGATTTCCTTATGTTCGGGAGTCGAGAAATCGTCTAATTCCAATTTCCCCTCGGTCAGTTTCATCAGTTTTTCATCTTCCATCAAAATCCTCAAAATCCCCATCTCAATTTTTTCCTGGACAGTTACAGGAAAAGTCGATGTCTCTTTTTTGGGAGTAAAAGTTCCCTTAGCGGTTCTTTTGCCCATCATATTGAAAATAGAGGTTTCATCTATCTTGAAGACTTGTCCGATCTTTTTTACGAAAAGATTCCTTCTGACATCCTCGGTTATTTTTTTGGCGGTCTCAGCCAGATCGAAGATAACTTTTTCCTGTTCTTTTAATGATAACTCCTCAAAATCCTTTGGCAGAGAGCTTCTTTTAAAATCTATGAAAGTTTGGGCTTGTTCAATTTTTTTGGCAAGCTCCTCAGCTCCGAATTTTTTAACAAACGAGTCCGGATCCTCCCCTTTAGGCAAGCTGACCACAAAAACCTCCACCCCCTCCGAGAAGAGCAGATCCACGCTTCGAAAGGTGGCGGATTGCCCGGCCGTGTCGGCATCAAAAAGAAGATAGATTTTTTCCGCATATCGGGACAAAAGTCTTGCCTGATCCGGAGTAAAGGCGGTCCCGGATGATGCGACCACGTTTTTTATCCCCGCCTGATACAAACTCAAAAGATCGACATATCCCTCCACTAAAACTGCGTTCCCCTTTTTTCTGATCTCATCTTTGGAGAAATTTAAACCGTAAAGGATTTTCCCTTTTTGATAAATGGGAGTTTCAGGAGAGTTGAGATATTTAGGTTCATCTTTTTCATCCAATACCCTCCCCCCAAAGCCGACGACTTTGCCGGAAAGATTAAATATAGGAAACATTATCCTGTTTCTAAATCTGTCGTAATATCCAGAACTTTCTGCCCGAGGGACCACCAGACCAGCCTGATTAAGTACCTCCATCTCCATATCCTTAGTTTTGGCAAACCTGATCAAGCCCTCCCAGTCATCGGGGGCGTAGCCCAGTGAAAATTGTTTTATAATTTCCGAATCGAATCCTCTTTTGTTGAGGTATTGTCTGGCTTTCTTACCCGGTTCCTCCCGATAAAAACTTTTACGAAAATATTCGTTGGCAGCTTCATTGGCATAATACAGCTTGTCCAGAGCTTGGGCTTTTTGTCTATCCACAGTTTTTTTAGGCAAAGGAATGTTTGCTCTTTTGGCTAAGAGTTTAACTGCCTCGACAAAACCAAGCTTTTCGTGTTTCATCAAGAAGTGGATCACATTTCCCCCTTCTTGACAGCCAAAGCAGTAAAATATCTGCTTAGTGGGGATGACGTTAAACGATGGGTCTTTCTCTGTATGAAAGGGGCATAAGCCCACGTAGTTTTTTCCCCTTTTTTTCAAGGGAACGTATTCCGAGATCAGATCGACTATATCGTTGGCATCTCTGATCTGATCAATTAGTTCTGGTGAGAAAAAATCTGACATAATCAATCAATTAAAAATGCAAAGAGAAAAATTAAAAATTGCAATTGAAAATTAAAAATCCCTTGTAGCTCAACGTTTTTACGTTTGTTTTTTTTGAAAAAGTTAATCAAATTACAGCTCCTCGTGGCTGAGCTTGTCGAAAAACTTAATTGTAAAATTATCTTTTCTGTGTTCAAGGTTATTTTTCAATAAAAAACTCTAGGGGAA
>Ga0315279_10002121_pt1 | contig 30625 bp, 24 predicted proteins | sample YL17G06_20_MG_FD_203694 | JGI IMG/M metagenome (GOLD analysis project Ga0315279, IMG submission 203694) | Sediment microbial communities from Yellowstone Lake, YNP, Wyoming, USA - YL17G06_20 | ecosystem: Environmental > Aquatic > Freshwater > Lake > Sediment | place: USA: Wyoming | collected...
TGCTGATGATGTTCCTCTGTTTCACTATGAGCGCTCCAACCTTCCTTCGCAGACAATTGGAACGGGTTGAGGCATCCTCCGCTATCTTCATGAAGTATTCATCCCACGAAGGGCGGTAGTCGGTCATACCCTCTTCTCCGTAGCCGTAGTTGCCGAGGCTCTGGGCCCGACCTGGCTCTTTCAAGCATTATAGAACAGTCTGTGGAACCACTGGGTCCTGGACGTTCCTCTCACTCGCCGCCAGCGCCAAGGAAACGGGCAACGCCCCAGCGCTGAAGCGTCTCCCAGATGCGCTCGCGGATCTCCTGCTTCGTCTGCACGATGTCATGATAGCACCGCGCGTCGACCAGACAGCTTGGACTGGACAAAGAGAGCGGGTCGCCGGCAGGGCGCCAGCATTCGTCAGACGCCCTGCCAGCAGGCTGCCTCAGCGATGGGCAACCCTCATTGTGGGCCTGAGCACAGTCGCAGACCAAGGGCTGCGAGGCGGACGCAATCCTGCCCGCCCTCGGCAGTCGTTCACAGCGACCTGCAACCTCTGCCTGCGGGGATGTAGGGCCTAGAACCTGATGATCGGTCCGGGTATCCCCCCCTTGCTGGCTTTGCTCTTGGTGGCCAGCAGACAATAAGCCTCGGCGTGGGCGTAGTGGTCCGGCTTGCCGTGGTCCAGGTAGCGCGCTACCCAGTTCCCTTGAGCGTTCTGCTCCAAGGTTCGGTGAATGGCCATCATCTGGCGGTAGTACTCGCCCAGACCATGTTGTGCCCGGCCTCCCAGCCGGCGGGCATCGAGTGGAAGCTCTGCCAGGCCCTTGTGGAAGCGGTCGAACATCTCTTCAAGGGCCTCGACGCGATTGATGTGGACTGTCGCCACTTCCGCACTTCTGTCCCATTCGTGCCCACCTTCGTGCCGGTCGTAGAGGGCCAGCCACGACTTGGACGACCACCGCTTGGCGAACTCCCGAGCCTGCCTTTGCTCCGGCAGAGTGTCCACCACAAAGCGCCGAACGTGATAGCCAGTCACTAGCCCGTCCAGTTCCTCGAAAGAGTCCACCTCGCCGATGAAGAGGGCGCAGGTCCTGTTGTTCTCCAGCCGTTGGCGGATCACGACGTTCAACTTGATGCCCACGTCCACCCCCATGTAGGTTTCCTCGTCCCAGCCGTCGGGCATCTCATAGTCGCGACGGCAGGCATCGAGGTCACCGCAGGACAGCCGGCCGCCGGGAGGCACAAAGGTCTCGCCGAGGTCCGAATTGTGGAACTCGCGCAGACCAGCTGGAGTCGTGTCTTCGCTGGCATCGATCATGGCCCGCACGTTGGCCAGAGGCGAGTAGAGACGGCTGATGTGATAGCCGTGCAGGTCGTTCCCAGGTTTCTCCGGAACCCATTCCCCTTTCGCCCACAGGTCAAGGGGCTTGCGACAGTTGCGGTAGCGGCAGACGATGCGAGCCCCCTTCAGGTCCACGTTCTTCTCCCACTCCAGCCGCTGGCGGCGGCCGCAGTGAGGGCAGGGGAGGAAATAGTAGCGCTGGTCCGACTGGAGGAAGAGGCCGTTGATCCCTGCCTCCGGCAGGCGGGGTGTGGAGGCAACCCGCAGCCAGGCCAGCTTGCTCGAGGCCAGGCGCTTCTGGGCGAGCTCAAGCACCCCTTCGGCCATCAGGTCGTATTCGTCCAAGAGCACTATGTCGGCATCCACCGAAGTGAGCTGGCGCTGGCTGTCGCAGCCACGCAGGTAGATGTAGCCTGCCCCCACCTTCTTCAGCCGCTGACGCGCGGGCCCCTGGCGACCCGGTGGCGGCGGGAATAGACGGCTCTGGAGGTAAGCGCTCTCGGCGATCGCCTTGTCGAAGCGAGCCTGGGAGAAGTCGTCCACCTGGCCCTGGGTGGGCATGACGTACAGGGCATTGCCCCGGCCTCCCTGGCCCATGTCAGCGGCCCAGAGCGCGCTGTTGATGAGGTACTCTGATATGAACACCTGGGCCGCCTTCTGGATCACGATGAACCGGTGGGTGTCCCGGTATAGGTCCTGGAGGGCTGGGATCAGGTCCATCGGCTTCCCCTGAAGGAAGCGATAGGCTAAGGCCCAGTCCAGGAAGCTATTCGGGTTCCGTCTCGCCAGCTCTTGTTGCGCGGCGTTCTGCAAGCTCTGCCAGTCGGCGGAGCTCTTCGTTGGTGAATCGTCGAAGATCGATGTGTCCATGAATCTTCTCTCCTTCCTCTCTAATATGGTCGGTGGGCTCCCCGCGGGCCAGGCGCTCCAACCGAACGCCTTCAACGAGAGCGCGTACGGCGTCTGAGGCCGAAAGTCGCTCCGGCGGCAGGGTCCCCAGGCGCTCTACACCCTTCTGCTGGAGGGCGAGGCCCTCCCTGGCATGCCGCTCATTCATTTCCCGCAGGGCTTTCACCTGTTCCTCACGGTCTTGTTCGGCTGCCTGGCGCTCCAGGTCCAGCAGCCGGGCCTGCCAGTGGAAAGCGCTGGACCAGGCCTCCAGTGTGCTCAGGCTAAGAGCCCGCTTGAGGCCGATCAGGGATGGGTCCTTTTGCAGGTCCCGGTGCAGAGTCTCCAGGCTCCGGCCGGGCCCCATCCGAACGTAGAGATCAAAGGCCAGCCGGTGTCGTGTTTTCTCATTCATGTCGATCACCTTTCCATGTAAGTTTTCGCTATGTGGGCCAGGGCGCGGCCCCGGCGGTCAGTGCCCTCGAGGTCGGCCGCCACCCGCCGTACCGCCTCCTCGATGGCCTGCTCGTCCTCGCGGGTGACCACGAAGGTGATGGCCCGCAGGCCGGTCCCCCCGTCGGCTCGTTTCTCAAGGTCGGCCAGTAGCTCCTCAAGGTTGAGGTCGAGGAGCTCCAGGCTTTGGCGGATGAGGGCGGCGCTCTCGGGGAGGACCTGGGCCAGCTCTTCGGGAGATGCCAGTTCGGTCAGCTCCCGCAGCAGTTCGGCCCGCTTCAGGGGGTCGTCCTGGCCTTCCAGGCGATTGAGGGTCGCCAGCAGCACGAGGGCTGTCTGGTCATCGCAGGGCCAGACATAGCAGAGAGCGTCTTCGTGGCCCAAGTGTTTCAGCACCTGCCAGCGCTGATGGCCGTCTAGGACCTGGTAGGCGCCCCCATCCGGAGGAAGCGGGCGCACTACCAGCGGCGGGTAGTCGCCCTCACGGGCGATATTCGCAGCAAGCTTCTCTAGCCGCTCCTCGTCCATCACGTTGGCGTTGGCCGGGTGGGGCCGCAGGAGGTCCAGGGGAACGCGCGCCAGGCGGCCGGTCCGCCGGGAGCCGGCGTCAGGCAGTGGCGAGGATGATGTGTTCTCTGTTGCTTGCATTTTTCTCCTCCGATGCGATGCTGCCCAGGTGGCGATACGGCACCTGGACTGCTCTAACTCCGGGCCGATGACGGCGGACCAGCTCCAGCAGCTGGTCGAGGGTGAAGACGGCATTGTTGAGGGAGACCAGCCAGGTCGGGATGTGGCCCGCCGCTTGGAAGAGCTCATCCAGCGCCTCCGTGTGGCTGCTGAACCGGCTGGGCGGAAGCTCCCGCCCTTCGAGCAGGATGTCAAGCGCCCGATATTCCTTTTCGTAGGTAGTGGTGCCCGGGTAGGGCGGGTCAAAGTAGACGATGTCTCCTTCGGTGCGGCCCAGGAAGTCCACCGCGTCCATCTGGCTGGCAAAGCCGTGGCCTGGGAAGACGGCCGCATTGATCTGCCGCGCCATGGCCATCACCGCCCGCGGCTGCAACAGGCGCAGCGAGGCTACGTAGTGGCCGACCCGGCGCGGGCTCACCCGGTCGAAGTCTCCCTCGGCGGCGGCGCGGGCATCGGTGCCGCGCAGCTGGCTCATGGGCTGGCAGCGCAGGGCCCAACGCACCAGGAGCAGCTCGATCAGGTGGCGCTTGGCCTCGGGGAAGGCCCCCGAGCGGGCCCAGTACAGGCCCCGGTCCAGGAAGCGGGCGTGCTCGCCGCTAAATACCGACGGAGAGAACTGCTCCTCTGCCGTGCGCAGATAGTCTCCTTCTGGTTCCCGAAAGAGGAGGGCCACGTCCGCATCGCTGAGGGTGACGCTGGAGTTGGCGATGAGGGCATGCCCCACCAGCGCCGAGCGGTAGGCCAGGTCGTTGCAGTGGACCTCGAAGCCATAGGCCTTGGCCAGCAGGCTGACGCTGCCACCGCCCAGGAACGGGTCGACGAAGGTGAGGTTGGGCCAGCTGGACCGTGGCACACGGCTGGCGAGCAGGGCAAATATGAGCGGTGCCAATTTTCGCTTGCCGCCGAGGTATGCGGGCAGAGCTCTAGAGAACCTGTTCATGATGTCTCCAACGTTGACGAGGTCGGCGAATGGTTATCGGGGCCTCGCTCGAGCGCCATGTTGGTTATGATGCGGCGCTGGATTTCCTCGGTGAGCTCGTCGATGGTACCGTCGTCATAGCGCACGATCAGCTTCGGCCCCCGGACCGCTAGCACGGTGTATCGGCGCTGCCGGTTTGAGTACGTCTCACCCGGAACGAATCTGAACTCAGCTAGTGTTTTCAGGAAGGCGGAGTTCTGCTTTCGTTTTTGACGTTCCTGACGAATTTCTCGCAAGAACGGGGCGAGCAGAGCGCGCACCGCTACGCGCGGGTCGCTGAAGTCGACCTCAGAAATGGATTGCTTGTTTTCTTTCACTCACGCGTCACCTCTTTTTCGTGGACAGCCGAGGCTGCCCTTCATCACCTTCTATGCTAGAGGTGACACTGCGAGTAACAGTTTTGGATGCTGCAGATGGGGAAGTGAGCGGGGGCTACTGGCGAGCTAGGTCAAGCCGGGGGCGCTTCGGGCGGTTTCCAGAGGCTCCTAATCGCACGCATCGCACTGCTCACGCTTGCAAATCTGATAGGCTGGGAGTCGCCAGCTATTAGTTCGATGGCCCACTCCATCTTCGTGAGTACCTCCCGCTCTGATGGGGTCGTATGCCTGTACACCAGACGCTGGAAAGTCTGATAGCCGGGGTCGCAACGAGAGCCAGAGCCGCCCAGCAACTTATACGCAGCCTGAACGAGACCCTCAAACAAGCGGGGCGGGGGCAGGATCTCCAAGGCCTCATCCAGAGCTCTTCGCGCTGTATCCCATGCCCAGTTGGACCTGTATGACGGGGCGACGTCCTCTTTGGTTATGGGTATGCCGGACCACAGGTAGTCGAAGACGACGTCCTCAACATACTCTCGCCGTATCCGTCTCTTGCGGCGCCGGCTGCGATTGACGACCCTCCGGGCTATCCTCCTCGCCGCACGCTCGTACAGCGGATACTTGGCCCATGCCTCTTGGAGGTCGTTCCACTCCTGCCAGGCCGCAAGAAAGGCGTCCCTGGCGTCCCTAGCGCAGTCCTCAGGTAGCGCGGGGCATCGGTCAGGGAATTTGGCGCGCAAGTCGTCTATTAGCTTTTGCCACACGGCTTCAGGATTTGCGGTGGTTGTAAGGGCGGACCGTATGGCGGCCTCCGCCTCTTCCCACACGGCCTCCTCGTCCAGTGTGAGGATGAGCCACCCATCAAGGGTGCGCTTCTGGAAGCCTGGCATCACCGTGGTTAGGAAAGTCTCAATGTTAGACTGAAGGTTCTCCCCGGGGCTCTTCAAGTGCTCAACGGGAGGCAGGTGGGCTTTAGCCCTTTCTGCCATCTCGAGTACTCGCTTCACGAGGGGCTTCTTGGGCCGCGGCCTCCAGCCGTAGGCGTTTAGCAAGTCCTCGAGGTCGTAGCCGTCATATGCCGGCTGATATCCGAGAATCTCCTCGACATCGTCAGCCGTGATGCACTTTCTGACGTAGGTTCGCGCCGCCTCGGCTAATTCCGCCGCGTCTTCAAAACGTAGATCATTCCAGTTAGTTCTGGTTGCCATTTCTTGCCCTCTGGTTGCGGAGGCCTCCCAGTCCACTTCCTGGTGTCATAGAGCATGCCCTCGCCAAGCCGTCCATGATGTACGCTCTACGGTCGGGAGCTTCTCACCCAGGGTTCTGCCAGGCATGACATTGTCTCTGCTGGTCGCCGTGGCTCCTCCGTCGTTATAGAGCGGCGATGAAGTCATCTGTTACACTGGGCCGGAACCGCTTCCGGGCGGTTGGCGTCCTGAAAGTGATCCCACGGAACGACTAGTTAACGCCATGGGTCCAGCCTTTCATTTGACGTGACCCCCAACATCGAGCTGGCCGGATCCGCGTGCCCGGGCCTTGTCGAATCCGCGTGGCCTCGGACCCAGCGGAAGCCCCGAATGTCCAAGCGCTTGCCGTGGAGACTTGACTTCCTGTCCAACAAGAGTGAGTGATGTCACACTGAAAGGAGGGCAACACCATGGCGAAGAAGAAGCAGGATCGCTCAGCGACCCAGGCGGAGCAGCCCGCGACGGGAGAAGAAGAGGCCAGGGCCGAGAAGCCGGAGAAGGCCTCAAAGCGGCGGCGAACCGCTGTCCCCCACGAGGAACTGATCCCCGGCACGGTGCTGACGGCGACCCTCAAGGGACGGACATTCTCGGCGTCTGTGGTCCTGGGTCCAGAAGGCAGGCCCGAGGTGGAGTTCGAGGGCGCACGCTATCCATCTCTAAGCGCCGCCGGCAAGGCTGCGGCCGGCTACGCAGTGAACGGCTGGCGCTTCTGGCGCCCGGCTGGGGCTGGCTGAGGAGTAGCCCGCTAACGGCCTCACCCGAACCGGCCACTGGGCCCGCCCAGGCTCGGTGGCCGGCCCTCTTCGCCCTATCCGAGGGCGTGGCCGGGCCGAGCGGGCACCGGTACGTTGGTTGTCTCCAGGCTGACCCTGCTCACAGCCTTCAGGCTAACCCGGTGGCGACTGCCGCCGCCGTTGACTGCCGTATACAAAGTGTATACAATAACAGCAGAGGAGGTCCGGGGTGCTGCGCATCGAGGCACTCGAGATCGCTGATGATATCCTGGACAAGATCGAGTCCCGACACGGCGTGCCGTTCCATGAGGTGGAGGAAGCCTGCTACTCGCAGCATCGTCACGTCCGACGAGCGCGCCAGGGGCTGTACAAGGTCTTCAGTCAGACGGAGGCGGGGCGCTACTTGCTGGTGGTGCTGGTCGACCTGGGCGGCGGCGTCTGGAAGGTCGTCACCGCGCGTGAGATGACCGATCAAGAACGCCGCCTCTACCGACGCAAGAGAGGGGACTGAGATGAACGACATCGAGCGGGAAGTGCAGAGGATCGAAGAGGGCGGGGCCTGGGAGGAGACCGACGAGGTGGTGGAGATCGAGGTGAAGCGGCCTCTGGACAAGGTCATACCGGTTCGCCTGCCCTCGGAGAAGTGGGAGGAGCTGCGGCGCGAGGCCCGTGAGCTGGGCGTTGGCCCCACCACTCTAGCGCGGATGTGGATCCTGGAGAGGCTGCGTCAGGTGATGCTGGCCAGGAAGTCGGCCTGACAAGGTGCAATTCTATGAAGGATCCGGGCCGGGATGAGGATGTTCGCGTCTCCGATGCAGGCGGCGCAATAGAATCGGTCGGCGTTGCTAGTCGGTTCGCGGTCGAAGTGCGTCTCTTTTGCGCAGCGAAGGCCGCTTTGAAGCGGGCGAAGAGCGCCACTTCCGATCAAGCCCCGAAGGTTCGTGCGTGGGGAGATCCTCGTACTCCGATGCACCCGCCCCGAAGGTGGCGCCTCGCTGGGAACAGCGACCAGTAGCTCCCCATCCGCCCTCGCCCGAACGAGCCACGCCTAGCGCCGGCAGCCGGCCCTCTTTGGGCGACTGAGGCGCGGCCGGGCCCGACCGCGCGCCAATACTCCGAATTTCCCCAAATATCTGCCAGATTCGCCCCTTCTGAGCTTGACTTGTCGCCGCAACAGAGCGTCCATGTAGATGTACGCGATGCCTTGCACTAGGTGCGCGAAGATGACGACACAGACGGCAGTTGAGCAGCATCAAGACCTCGGGAGCTTGATCGGGCTCTACCTCGTGCGGTGCCAGGTGGAGGCCAAGTCGCCGAACACTATCATCGCCTACCGGGAGACCCTGACCCTTTTCGAGCGCATCGCTCGGGAGGAAGGCTTTCCGGAGGACGTTCTGGCCATCACCCCGGCCCACATCTACGCCTACCTCGGGCGCATCGGCAGCAACGGAGTCAGCCTGGAGACGCGGCACCGCCGCCATCGGGAGGTGCGCTTCCTGTTCTCCTGGCTGAAGAGGATGGGGTACATAGAGGAGAGCCCCTTCGCCCAGATCAAGAACATTCGATTGCCGCAGAAGATCGTACAGCCCTACACGGCGGAGGAGATAGGGAGGCTGTTGGCCTGCTGCGACACCCGTTTCTATTGGGGCAGTCGCAACCGGGCGATGATATTGATGCTTCTGGACACGGGTGTGCGGCGGACGGAGCTGGTGAGCCTGGACCTGGCCGACCTGGACTTGACGGCGGAGAGGCTCAGGGTCTTGCACGGCAAGGGGAACAAGCAGCGGGTGGTGCGGTTCGGAGCGAGGGCCAAGGAGGCGGTGGAGGACTACCTGGAGCGGTTCCGGGGCAGGGAGCCTGGTCCACTCTTCCTGTCGAGACATGGGGACAGGATGAGCTCTCATTCGGTGCTGATCTTTCTGAGGCGGCTGGGCAAGCGGGCGGGGGTGGAGAAGGTGAAGGTGCACCGCTTTCGGCACACGTTTGCCACCTGGGCCATTGAGAACGAGGCGAGGGAGTTGGACGTGCAGTACCTGTTGGGCCACAGCACACCGGCGATGGTGCGGCGGTATTCGGCGACCTACGATGCGGAGAAGGCGGCGCGGGCCCATGAGCGGTTCAGCCCGGCGGACCGGATGGGGGAGCGGCTGGGATGAGGGTGGAGAATCGAGGAGTGCTGGCTTTGCTGGCCAGGCCGAGCTATCACGCCGCGTTGATGGAGCGCTTAACGATATGCCGGTCCGAATTGAGAGGGCATCCTTTCCGGGAGCGGCTGGAGAGGCTGCTGGCGGGAGTGGAGCACGCCTACGCCAGTGCGGCCAATCACCCGACAATGCCAACGCAACGCTGCGGCGAGCGCGAGGAGTTGAGAGAGCAGTACGCGCCGCTGTTCTGGCACTACCTGGGCCGGGCGTTCCGGGCGGTGGGCGAGGTCGAGTTCGCCTTGATGGAGGCACGCATCCGCTGCCTCCTGCGGGAGTTCCAGGCGGAGCACCATCTTCAGGTCGCCGAGAAGAGCTCGAGGGTTCTGGGCACCCAGAAGCGAAGCTGAGCATGCGGAGCGCACCGTACGGGCTAGACAAGAGCTAACGCTGACTCTTCGGGTCCGCCGTCCCGCTTTCACCTGTGCCTCCAGAACTGCCACCAGCGGCGGCGGCGCGGCGGCAGCCGGCGGACGACAGTGACGAAGGGGTTGACCCGCATGCGGCCGTCGCAGCCTGGCCGCGAACACGCGATCTCTTGCCCGAGCCAGCCCTCTTCCAGTGGCAGGTGCTGGAGGCAGGCCGGGCAGCGCACGGTCGGTCCCTGACCAAAGTCGACTGCGGTCACGACGATAGGGCCGTACTGGATGCCCCCCAGCTCCACGAGGTAGACGCCCCCGGCAATGTCGCCGCAGGCGGCAAATGGGCGGGAGGTGTGGAGGGCTATGGACGTAACTCCCCCCGGGAACGGGAGAGTGGCCCGCTCCTGGCCGGTTTCCGCCTCCCAGACCTTGAGCGCCCTGTCCCAGCTCGCCGAGACGATGAACGCACCGTCAGGGCTGACGGCGCAGGCTTTGACGCCATTGGTGTGGCCTCTAAGTGTGAGCCGCTCCGCGCCCGTCTTGGCGTCCCAGACCTTGAGGGTCCTATCGTCGCTTGCCGAGACGATGAAGGTCCCGTCCGGGCTGATGGTGCAGGTCCTTACCGCGCCCCTGTGGCCTTGCAGAGTGGCCCGCTCCGCCCCCGTCTTGGCGTCCCATATGGTGAGGGTTCCGTCCCAGCTAGCGGAGAGGATCCAGGAGCTGTCGGGGCTGATGGCGCAGGACTTGACGCCGGCGGGGGCCGCCAGAGTGAACCGCATGGTCCTAGTTCTCGCGTCCCATACCTTGAGACTCGTGTCATAGCTGCCAGAGACAATGAAGGAACCATTAGGGCTGATGGCGCACGCGCTGACCGTGGAGGTATGGCTAGTTAGAGTAGCTCGTCGCTTCCCCGTCGCCGCGTCCCAGATCTTCAGGGTCCAGTCGTTGCTCGCCGAGACGACGAAGGAGGAGTCGGGGCTGATCGCGCAGGCGTCGACCGCAGCGGTGTGGCCGGTGAGGGTCACCCGCTCCTTGCCCGTCGCCGCGTCCCAGATCTTCAGGGGCTGATAGTCCACGCCCGGGCAAGGCACCTCCGCCGAGACGATGAAGGAGGAGTCGGGGCTGATCGCGCAGGCGCGGACCCCGCCGATGTGGCCGGCCAGGGTCCGGATGAGCGCCTCCGACTCCCGAAAGCGGGTCCTGGTCCGAAGCCACGGGGCGGCGCCGGGGGCGCTCCTTATATCCAGCTCCGGCGCCAGCACACCCGGCAGCGGCTCGTCCTCCCACTGGAGGCGGTTGTACATCTGCGGCCAGAGGAGGTCGGGCCGCTGCTGCAGGTTGTGCGCCTCGCGGCGCAGGGCGCGGGCGAAGGCCTCCAGGGCTGACCGGCGCTGGGCGGGGTCTGACTTCCTAGACTCAGCTTCGCTACTATCGCTCATGGCCGCTGGGCTCCTCCGTGCAGCTTCACAATCGCATAGCCGGCCCTGGCCGCTATCTGTGGAATCCCCCTCACGAGGTCTCGGTCAGTGTTCTTGATCTCCTCCGGTACCTCTTCCCATTCGACTAGATACGGGTTGCGTCTCGGGTCTTCATCTGTGGGCACCCCTAACGTAAACCCCGCGGCTAGCCTCTCCGCCATCCACAGCTCATGTTCGAGACGGGCAAGCGTCTCAACGTCCTCGGCAGGAAACTCCAGAGGTGGCTCGCTGCTGCGCGAAGGAATCATCACATAACCAACTGCCGCCAGCTTCTTGGGGATGTTGCGCACATTTACCCGGTTCGCTTCCTTGTATGTCTCAGGGAGATCGGCGTAGGGCACCAACAGTGGATGGGTCTTCTCCGCGTCGTTCCGTGGGCCCAGCCTCCATCCGTCTCTTATTTTGCCTTCGCAGAAGATATCGTGCGCTGCCTCAGCCAGATTCTCCAGCAGGTCGCCTTCGAGTTCGATCTGTTGTGCCAGCGACAAGAACTCGCGGCCGTCCACATGAAGATCAAGCTGGGCCTCGGCAGGCAGGGAAGAACGTTCGAAACTGGTCCTGCCGGCGAGGAGGCTCATGGCAACGATGGCTTCCATGGAGCGCACCCCATGCTTGTACACCCGGGTGTGCAGAAGGGCGCGCAGGACGCCGGGATCAATGCTCGGCACCTCGCCGCCATTCTGTGTCTGAAAGATCTGCCGAGCAGTATTGCGGAGAACAAAGCGGAGCATGATGGCGCGGCGTATGACGTGGTACGGGTCAGCTTCGTTTTCCGCGCTGACTTGCGGGTTGGGTCCCAGGATGTTGACATATCCCCTCAAGCGGCTGATGAAATCGGGGCCTTTCATCCTCACGAACTCCTTGGGACCTAGGACCGTGGGGAAATCCTCTATTCGCGCGCAAGTGCCCCCGGCGAATACGAAGATGCAGCGGCCAATGGGGTGGATGATCTGTCCGTGCTGAAACTTGCCGTCCTGCATGGGGGCGAGGAAATACCGCAGCCAGCCCAAGGGTTGACCGTCGAGAGCTGTGTCGAACTCGTCCCAGAAAACGAGAGGTATCTGGCCGGCCAGCCCGATGTCCCTCACCTGGTGCAGGGCATCGAGCAGGCCTTCGTGGCTACCGATCTGGGATAGGTTGAATTCCAGTGGCTCGATGCGGTCCGAGCCGACCGATTTGGCGACTTGCTTCACGCCGAACGACTTGCCGGATCCAGGCGGTCCGAACACCGCAATGGAAAGGGGGCGGTCCTGCGCCTGCCTGCAGTACTCCGCGATAAGGCTGCGGATGCTGCGATAACTCTCTATCTCGCGTCGGTCAGCAGTGACAAGTTGGCCGAACTGACCAAGCGGCACACCCTCCAGGGCGGCCTCTACCCCCTTCAGGACGATCTCCTGTGCCACCTTGTCCAGGGCATCGGTGTACCGATCTGTGAGGATGCTCCAGAGACCTGCCTCAGGTTCGGCTGTTCCTTCGGGAGTTGGCCTGGCCAGAAATCGGGCGGGATCCTGCACTTCGGCAACCGCGAACAGGGATTCTGCGCTCGCCAGCGAGTCGGCGATCAGGCCAGCGGGAAACACCAGATTACGCTGGCCCGTCGAAGTGGTCTGCTCCTCGTAGCCCTTCTCATGCAGCAGGCGCATCGCGGCCAGCCCGGACTGGATGCCGCGCCGAAGGTCCGGCATCGCAGGGTCAAGCATCATCTGGCGGGCAATCGCGGCGGTCAGGCAGGAAGTGTAACCGATCATGCGCCCGGGGCGGTCTTGGCCCCACATGCCCTCAACAATCTTAGGATCAAAGAAGAGGGTACACTTGACTTCGCTCTCGTCAGCGGAGCCTCGTCCACTCTCAGCCTCTGCCCGCGAGAGGAGGAAGGCTCCAGCGCTATCAAAGGAGATGACGACGTGGGCGCATCGCGATAGGGCGTTGACACGAGGGTTATGGGTGAGTTCCCAGAAGAGGTCCTGGGCGGTCCGCTCCCACGACAGTTCCCGGCTGATCTGCACCTCCGTACGCCGCAAGTCGTTCACCGTCATGACCACGATGAGGCGGTCGGCACAATTGTCCCGCAGGCGTTCCCAAAGAGCCCCTTGGGCCACGGGCCGCGCCATCTTCAACAAGATCGGCGCACGACATTCGTCTTTGGAAGCCGCTTGGGGCCACAGTCCAGGCTGAGCCCGAAAACCGAGGGCCGCATCATCGATTACGACCAGGTCAGCATCCGGAGTATCGCCGACCACCCGCTGCCAGTCAGCAGGTCCATCCACTGGGCTCGGGTCCAGGCCCAGGAACTCGTCCACGCGCCAGCTTGATTCTTGGCCGCGCGCTCCAGAGCCTTTGCCATGGCTGAACTGGGACCACATGGCATAGGAGTGATGGAAGCGATCGTCGAGCGGATGGACAGGTTCCGAGGGGCTGCCCATTTTGAGGGTAGTCCAGTCCGCCTCCCCATCGCGGCGCATGGTGTCGGCAACAGCCTCGATCAGGTCTGCCAGCATCGCCGCGCCTCCACGCTGCCAGGAGGCCCGAGTCCGATCATCTGCATTCCACGCTGGAAGCGCTTCCTTCAGACGGCGGATGCGGGCGAGGTTCCAGTCCATCGTCACATCCCCGGTGACGACGACCTTCGGCGAGCGCTCTGCGTTTGCCATGGTGGCCTCCTTCATACGCAGTACAGCTTTTGTCTGGGCCTAGTCGGGCTGCACCAGCAGCACCGAATCCGCGGTCCCGATATCGGCCATGAATAGGTCAGCCCCTCTGCCGGCGCCTCCTGGCATGCCATGCCGCCCCGACTAACGTGGTGGCGCCCGCCGTCAGAGCGGCCAGTGCTCCAGCTAGGACGCCCAAGTCGGCGACGGAATCGTCCGATGCCGCCGCGGGGGTACCGGCTACATCAGGCAGTCTGGCCTCGCCACCCACCGGCTGGGCCAGTGCAGACCTGCAGGTATAAGGTGAGGCCCCTTCACAGATACCCCAGAACACCCCCACCGGGCCCTCGTAACGCGTCTTCCAATCGCCTTCTCGAAATGCCTCGAACAACACCCCATCTAGCCCCATCTGATCCAATTTCGCCAGGGTCTCCTCCACGACCAGGTGTTGGTTGTCCTCGCTCGCCACTCCGCACTGCTGGCCCGTGTGCTGGTTTGTTTCACTATAGCCGTCCGGCCCGGCCGGCCAGCCAAATTCGGTCAGGACTACGTCTTCGCCGGGATATCTGGTTGACACGTCCATGAGGCGAGCAATGTGGAACTCCGCCGCATCAGCAGCAGTCGTGCAGGGGAAGAGGCCGGAGTACTTATTCTCCCACCAGGGGAAGACGTTGACCCCGATCCAGTCCACGTCGGCAGAGAGGTCCCACACCTGACAAGGCCACGACCGAGCGCACCACTCCCACCAGGTGTCTATGCTGGTTATCGGTTGGGTCACCCCCGCCTCTCGAAGCCGATCTATGCAGTCTCTGATGATGTAATCCAGGCCGACGCCGTAGCGGGTCCGGAACTCGGAGCCGCAGCTCAGTCGGATGATGGTATCAGGGTATGCCTGGGCGGCCTGGATCCCAGCAGCGATCGAGGCATCGTTTGTCGGACCATCTGTCCCGAGCCAGACAATGGCAATTACCTTGATGCCTCGCTCGTGGGCGGCCTGGAAAGTGTAGTCGAGACCGTTGAGGACTCCGTAGGTCATGATGCACCGGAAGCGGGTTTGGCTAATCAGCGCGTCCAAAAGGGTGTCGATTTGGTCGGGGGTGGGATGAGGTCCGAAGTCAGGGTCGAGGTTGCCGATGTAGGGCCCGAAGGCAACGCACTGGAGGGCTTGGTCGCTCTGACGCTCGCCCGTCTGGGAACCCGGGAGGGGTGCGGGGAACGCCTCATCTGCGGTTGCATCGCCAAGCTTGGAGGTACAGAAGAGAGCCACTAGAGCGAGGGCTGCGAGTGTGAAGGCGACGCCGGCCCTGGCCAGCGTGAATTCACGTGATCTCACGAATGTCCGGAATGTTCCGCCTACTCGTGCCAACACTGTCATACCACAGCCTCAGGTTGCCAAGGCTTCCAACGACTCACACCACCGAGGTGGGGGGTGCAGAGCTATCTTAATCCTGGGACTGATGCTGTCAATGGGGCTCTGGCGGGCCCAGCACCCCCAGACGCTCTCTTCTCACATCTTGTCGCCAGCGTTATAATCGGTGTGCTGCAGGCCGGATGAGCAGCGCCCTGGTAGATCAGACATGGACACAAGCGGGTGAGCGCAGTGACGAAACCGGAGACGCAGCCAAGCAGGGGTAGCTTCTGTGAATTGCCAGCCAAACACCAGCGATCAAGGTAGGATCCCCTTCAGGTTGCGCATCGGGGTGACCGGCCATCGCCGTCTCCCCGATGAGGAACCACTGGCGGGGCAGGTGAGACGAGCCCTTCAGCGAGTAAGGGAACTCGTGCCGTCATCCCCGCATACTCCCGTCCTGTTCACAGTGATTTCGCCGCTTGCGGAGGGCGCCGACCGGCTGGTCGCTCGGGAGGTACTGAAGGACCAGGATGCGGACCTGGAGGTGCCCCTGCCCCTGCCTCAGGAGGACTACCTCCGTGACTTCGAGGCCGATGGGTCCAAGAGCGAGTTCAAGGAGATGCTTTCCCGAGCGAAGGTGGTCACGAAAGTGCCTCCGTCTCGGAGCCGCGAGGAGGCCTACGAAAGCGTGGGGCGCTATGTGGTCGACCGCTGTGACGTGCTGATCGCCTTGTGGGACGGCGAGCCTTCGCGCGGTCAGGGTGGAACCGCCGAGATCGTATGCTATGCGAGACGCCGCGGCGTGCCGCTCATCTGGATCAATGCGAAGGAATCCCACGAACCAGTGGAAGTGCTGGGAGAGGGCATCAACGCAGCGTCCTTTCGGCAGCTCGATGAATACAATCGTGCCAAGATTGCTCAGGAGCATTTTGAGCAGGAGGTTCAGCAGCAGGAAGCCCAGGCGGCGACGGCGGCTGAACTCTCGCGCGTCAACGCGCCGCTGGTGCGAGAGTTTTCGGAGTGGGTGTTGCCATACTACGTGAGGGCCGACTCGCTGGCTCAACGCTACCAGACCTGGTATTATTCGCTCGGCAACGCCCTATTTCTCCTAGCGGCCGCAGCGGTGGCCGCGGCTGCGAGTCAGGTCCTCTTCGTGCCGGAGACGCCCGAGTTGGTGTGGATCGAAGTCGGGCTGATGCTTGGCCTACTGGCCATAGTGGGGATCGGCCGGCGATGGCAGTTCCACGACCGGTGGCTGTCCTACCGGTTCTTGGCAGAAAGGCTCCGTTCTGCCTTATTTCTCGCTGCGTCGGGTCTGGGCGGTCGGCGGGAAGGCCTTGAACGGGTCTACCTTGGTCATCCATCCGAAGAATGGCTTCGGCGCGCGTTTGCTGAGGTGTGGAATCGGCGGCCGAAAGCTGGGGTGACTGAATCTGATGTGGAAGGCTTTCGCCGGTTTCTGGGCGAGGCCTGGATACAGGATCAGATCGGTTATCACAGAAGGATGAGCCCAAAGTACAGCCGGCGTCATCACCGGCTCACTCGGATCAGCGAGCTACTCTTCGCTGCTACCGTCGTCGCCGCTGTGCTGCACGCGCTCAGCATTACGGGCCATGGAACGCCTGGCTCTCTGTCGTGGGCCACTTTGTTCGTACTTCTTTCGGTTGCGCTGCCTGCGTTGGGAGCCGGCATTTATGGCATCAGAACGCAAAGAGAGTACTTGCGCAACTCCGAGCGCTTCGACCACATGGCGCGTTATCTGAATGACATCAAGACGCGCTTGGAGGCCGCCGCGGACATGGAGACGGTTCGACAAATAGCGGCGGAAGCTGAGGACCTCATGCTCGACGAAAACCGCGACTGGTTCGTGGTGATGAAATTCCACCCCTTCGAGCTGAACGTGTAGCGGGAGGGCACCGGCCATGGCTCACGACGTTTTCATCAGCCATGTAGAAGAGGACGCTGACGTTGCGTTGGAGCTCGCCCTTCGCCTTGAGCAGAAGGGCTTCTCCACATGGTGTTATGAGGTGGACAGCAGCGCCGGCGTCTCCTATCTGGATCAGGTCGAGAAGGCGATCGAGCAGTGTAAGGCCATTGCGCTCGTCATCTCACGAGATTCGCTTGGGTCGCACGAGGTGACCACGGAGGTCGACTTTGGCCACCAGACTAGGAAACCGTTCATCCCGATCCTACGGGGCATTGAGCATGTCGAGTTCCAGGCCAGGCAACCCAGATGGAGACTCGTCCTGGGTACTGCGACCTCGGTTCGCATCCCGGGAGCGGGGATCGACGCCATCGTTCCCCGTGTCATCGACGGACTCAGGAAACTGGGCGTGGCTCGGAAGAAGAAGCCCAACGCCGAGCGGCTCGCGGCGCTGCGAAAGGCAATTCAGGAGCCGCCACCCGAGCCGGACGAGCGCCTTCCTAGGAGAAGCGGGGGACGGGAGCCACCAAGACCACCTGAGCCGCAGCCGACGCCGCTCCAGCGGGCATACGAGGCCGCTAAGAGATGGGCCAGTCGCCCAGTCGTATGGCTTCCCGCAGTCCTCGCGGTGCTAGTGGGAGCTGTGGTGGTAGGCATCGTTGCGCTGGTAGGGGTACTGCGCAGTGGCGATGGAGGTGCTGGTGGCGCTGTGCCCACGGCTACGACGACTGTTGGGACACCGCCGCCTGTCGCACAGGTTCCCTGCGGGAGATCACCGGGAGAGTCCGGTTCGCAGCCAGGCATTTGGGTCACGGTTCCTCAGATCCCCTCGAGCGCCTGGAGCACGGGACCGCGGGATGGGATCGAATACGGTGCGGCGGCCGTCTCTTGGGAGGACGCCGAGATCGAGAAGTGGCTGTCAAATCCGTTGCAGGACGGTGACAGCGAGCAGTGGGTTTCGGACGCCGCTGCGGGTTACAAGGTTTTCTACCCCCTTGAGGGGGGGAGCACAGGCGCCCCTCCCGGAGCGCAGATACTCGTGGAGGTCTACTACGAGGGGTCGAGTCCGAGTGGCATGCCCATACCAGTGTGGCTTCGCCAGGGCACGTACGAAGTGCAAGGCGACGGTTCCTGGAAGGGCCAGACATCGTTTCCCGATCTGGTCAGGATCGGCCAGGATGAGCGCGTCGGCGTGTGGGTGTCGCTTGTGCAGCGTGGGTGGGCCGCGGGGTTAGCTGGGTTGACGAATAGCGGTTACCTTGCAGGGTGCGCCATTGTCATCAGCCCTTCTGTGGCTGTGGACACGCCCGAGCCGGGGGAACTGCAAGGTGCGGGGGGGCTGGGGCCGTCCGCCCGGGTTCTTTGGGTCTTCCATAGCGCGCTGATCTGGTCATCGCCGGCAGTCGTGGACGGGCTGGTCTACTTCGGGAGCTTCGACGGCTATGTGCATGCCTTGGACGCCAGCACGGGCGAAGAGCGGTGGCGCTTCCAGACGGGCGGTGAAGTGTGGTCGTCTCCGGCCGTGGCTGATGGGAAAGTCTACATCGGCAGTGGAGACTACTCCCTCTACGCGCTCAACGCTGTCACCGGCGAGCAGCTTTGGCGGTTTGAGACGGGTGCCCAGGTGAACTCCTCGCCGACAGTCGCGGACGGTGTGGTCTACGTGGGGAGCACAGACGGTTGCGTTTACGCGGTCGATGCCGCTACGGGGAAAGTGCTCTGGCGCTTCCAGACTGAGGACTGGGTTTGGTCATCACCGGCTGTGATCGGCGGCACAGTCTACATCGGCAGCAAGGACAAATACGTCTACGCCCTGGACGCCGCCACAGGTGAGCTGCGTTGGCGCTTCCGGACGGGCGGCTTAGTTGCATCCTCGCCTGCAGTGGTAGACGCAGTGGTCTACGTTGGAAGCGGAGACAACTCTGTGTATGCGCTCGACGCTGTCACGGGACAACAGATTTGGCGCTTCCAGACGGGTGGTCAGGTCACCTCTTCACCCGCGGTCGTGGCCGGCGTGGTCTACGTCGGCAGCGAAGACAACCACGTCTACGCCCTGCATGCTGCTACGGGGGATGAGGCCTGGCGCTTTGGGACGGGGAAGGTGTCTTGGTCGTCGCCAACAGTAGCGGACGGGGTTGTTTACATCGGAAGCGAAGACAACTCCCTCCATGCGCTGGACGCTGTTACAGGACGAGACATATGGCACCTGAGAACAGGTGCCGAAATGTGGTCGTCCCCAACTGTGGCGGACGGGGTAGTTTACGTCGGCAACGTGAACGGTTTCCTCTATGCCGTCGCTCTGCACTGACGGGCAGTTGGGGCTCCTCCCCGGCGATGGAGGACGAGGAGGTCTGCGTCGGCGGCCACGCGATCGAGAGCAACGCGACCCACTCTGCGCCCTGGACGCGGCCACCGGGCAGGAGCGATGGCGCTTTCAGACGGGCGGCACGATCTCTCTCTCTCCCCCCCGCAGTCGCGCAGGGGGTGGGCTACATCGCCAGCGGCGACGGGTACGTCTATGCCCTGGACACCACCACACTGGAAAAGCGTTGGGTGCCGCAGCGCCCGACTGAATCCGGCCTCTAGCGGTAGTGCGCTATATACGAGGCAGGTAGTCGGCGGTATGGATCGCGACGTTGCACTGTCAGCGCCAAGGACGGTTGTCCATGCGACAGAGGATAGGTTCGCACTATGGCACATGACGTCTTCATAAGCCATTCGGCTAGAGATAGGACGACAGCCAACGCCATATGCGCGACCCTGGAAGCTAAGGGAATTCGATGTTGGCTCGCTCCGCGTGATGTCTTGCCGGGCCGGAGGTGGGCCGAGGCGATTGTTGGCGCGCTAGAAGAGAGCCGCGTGATGGTGCTGGTGTTCTCCTCGAGCTCAAACGGCTCTCAGCAGGTCTGGAGTGAGATTGAGGTGGCGGTGAACGCTGGGGTCGACATATTCCGTTCCGCATAGAGGATGTGCCCCTCACCCGGTTCATGCAGTTTCACATCGCAAACCGGCACTGGCTCGATGCCCTGACGCCGCCGCTTCGGAAGCACCTCAAGGAATTGGCAGAGAAGGTGGAGAAGCTGCTGTCGGCAACTGGGGAAGCGGAGCAGGTGCCAGCGGACAAGGGGGCTTCCCGGGTAGCGGGGACCGTGGAGCCGACGGTAGATGAGAGGCCGCGCAAGCCGACGTCACTCCGAGACGCATGTGGGACCGTCAAGCGGTGGGGTAGCCGCCACGCCATCGTACGAGGTGCCGCGGTCTTGTTGGCCGTCGCGGGAGTGGTCGCACTGATCTTCCTGCTGGTAGGGTGGCCATTTGGCGGCGGTGACGGTGGGCCGACGCCGACAGCAGGGGAGCCACAGTTGGGGACCTACATCGGCACCACGTCACAGGGGAGATCCGTCGAGTTCGACGTCATTGAGGGCGGCCGCGCGATAGGCCGCATCAAGTTCGATGTCGAAGGCGAATGTCCCCTGCCGACCGGCGGGGTCGGGCCGCAGCCGGTTGGTTGCACGTGCGAGGTCAAGCAGGAGACGAAGATGACCAACCCCTGGCCCGTCTCTGACACCGGGTTCTCATACGCCCCGGGCGATTTTGAGTTCTCGGCGGTGTTCAATTCATCAACGACGGCCACTGGTTTCGTGCGCGTCCACACCTCGGGTGGGGCACAGGCACCATGCAGCTCGGATCAAGTGACGTGGACCGCCTCGCTCCAGTAGGGATGGTGCGATATACTCGGTGAGGCCGTTGGGGGGCCAGCGGCCTTGGCAGGACGGGAGAGGTGGGGTGAGCGCTTCAAGGCGCCCAGGTTCTGGCATTGACACCATGAGCCACGTTTTCATCAGTCACGTCGAAGAGGACGCTGACGTCGCCCTCGGTATCGCTCTCGGGCTGGAACAGGCGGGATTCCCCACGTGGTGCTACGAGGTGGATAGCATTCCAGGGCCTTCGTACCTCATTGTTACGGGGCAGGCAATCGAAAGATCCGGCGCGGTAGTTGTCGTGGTGTCTGCAGACTCACTCGGTTCCAAGCAGATGACCCGGGAAGTTGTTCGCGCCCACGAAAGTGGCAAGCCCTTCGTTCCCGTTCTCCGTGGTGTTACACACTTGGAGTTTCAGGCTCGGCAGCCAGAGTGGCGAGAAGCGATTGGGGCTGCCACCTCCATTGGCATCCCCTCCCAGGGTGTCGCAGAGATCATGCCGCAGGTGGCTGCTGGCCTGAGAGCCCTGGGCGGTATTGAGTCCAGGAAGAGGGCCGACCCCGCCAGGCTCGAGAAGATACGGCGAAAGCTGGATGAGTTGAGTCTTCCTGAAAGCGCAAGGTTGCCAGTGGGGCAGCCCAGACCAGCGGACAAGGCGCGGATCCCGATAGAAGATGGAGCACATGGACCGGCGCCGGTCTGGAACTTGGCTCCAACCGCGTGGCGGTGGATTAGCCGGCCGGCCGCACGACGGGTCGTGATCTTGGGGGCTGTGGGGCTCACTGCGGTCACAGCGATCTTCGGGGTGGCATGGCTACTATCTGGTGGCGGCGATGACGGTTCCGGCATCGTCATCTTTCCATCAACGTTCGAAGGGAGAACCCCGACGGTCACGCCAGCGCATCCCACGTCTGCGGCCACCGCGGCGCGGCCATCGGCTACAATTGCCCATACCCCGCGGGTATCGCCGACGGCGGCGCCAATCTCAACGCCGACCGCGGATGAGCGTTCGCCAAAGGTGCTGTGGCGCTTTGAGACGAGCCACTCGCTCTCGCCCTCCTCTCCCGTGGTGGTCGACCAGGTGGCCTATATCGGCAGCTCCGACGGTATCTACGCCCTGGATGCCGCGACGGCTGAGGAGCGCTGGCACTTCGACGCTGGCGCTTGGGTCTCCACTCCGGCGGTGAAGGACGGGGTGGTCTACGTCGGCGGCGCGGACATGGGTGCCGACGAATACTACGTCTACGCCCTGGACGCCGCCACCGGGGAGGAGCGCTGGCGGTTCCAGCCGGGGGGCTCCGTCACCTCCCCGACGGTGGCGGACGGCATCGTCTACTTGGCCAGCGATGACAACTACGTCTACGCCCTGGACGCCGCTACGGGGAAATGGCTCTGGCGCTTCAAGGCGGGCTTTGAAGGCGATGTCGTTGGCTTGTCTACCCCAGCTGTGGCCGACGGTGTCGTCTACATCGGCAGCGGCGACAACTACCTCTACGCCCTGGACGGGACCACGGGGGAGCTCCGCTGGCGGCGCGAGATGTACGATGATGTCTCCTCCCCGAAGGTGTTGAATGGTCTAGTCTATTTCGGCAGCTGGCTCGGCGGCGTCCGCGCCCTGGACGCAGCCACAGGAGAAGACCGCTGGGCCTCCGGGGAGGACTTGTCAGGCTCGCTGGCGGTGGACAGCGGATCAGTCTACATCGGCAGCGGGCCCAGCGGTGTCTACGCCCTGGATGCCGCCACTGGGGAGGAGCGCTGGCACTTCCGGACGGGCGCCTGGTTCTCCTCGCCAGCCGTGGCGGACGACATGCTCTGCATAGGCGGCCACGTGATCGAGACCAACGAGAGCTACCTCTACGGCTTGGACATTGGGACCGGGCAGGAGCGCTGGCGCTTTCGGATGGGCAGCCAGGTTGCCTCCCCGCCGGCGGCAGCAAACGGGGTGATCTACGTTGGCAGCCAGGACGGGCACCTCTATGCCCTGGACACCACCACACTGGAGGAGCGCTGGGTGCCAGAGCAGGCCCCCGAATCTGGGCCCTAAGGGCACCGCGCTAGATACGAGGCAGGTGGGCGGCATGTGCTGGATCGAGACGTTGCCTGTCGGTGCTAAGGGCGGTTGTCCGTAGGACAGAAGGTAGGTACGTATCATGGCTCATGATGTCTTCATCAGCTACGCGTCAGAGGACAAGATCACGGCCGATGCGGTATGTGCCAGGCTGGAATCCCACCGCATAAGGTGCTGGATCGCTCCCCGCGACGTCCTGCCCAGCATGGACTACGGTCAGGCGCTGGTGGAGGCGATCAAGCAGAGTCAACTCGTGGTCCTGGTCTTCTCAGCCCGCTCAAATGACTCAGCCCACGTGAAGAGAGAGGTGGAGCGGGCGGTGTCCAAAGGCATCCCCATCCTTCCCTTCCGAATAGAAGACGTTACTCCTTCCTCGTCTCTGGAGTTCTTCATCGCCGGCGCCCACTGGTTGGACGCTCTGACGCCACCTCTCGAAAGGCACCTCGAGCGTCTCGCCGAGACGGTGGAATTGCTCCTGTCAAGAGCCGGTACACCACCAGTCGTCAGTCAGGAGCCGGAGCCTCCGACAAGGGAGCCTGCCGCCATGAGTCCCGTTCTCAAGGCGCTGGGTGCCGCGGGCAGGGGACTCCTGCGCTATGGGCTAGCGGCTCTTCGCTTGGCGGGGCGCCTGCTGCGCTACACGGCGGCAGACGTGGCGAGGCGCCCACGGCCTTACGCGTTGGCGGCTGCGGGCATTGGTGCGGTCATTCTGATTGCGGTGCTCGTCCTAGTGATGCTGCCCGGCGGAGGTGGCAACGGGGGTGGTGATGAACAGGCAGGTGTTGTCGCGCCCGCCTCGGCCACCACCACCCCAAGACCCACGACCACCCTGACCACCACGCTGAGGCCCACAAGCATCTCGACTGGCACCTCGACCACCGCCGCGACCACCACCCCGAGGCCAACTGCCACCCCGAGCGTAGCCGCAGGGAAGCCAACTGTCGCTCCAAAAACACCCACAAGCACGCAAGGTACTGCGGTGGCTGCGGGTGCACCGGCGATGGGTCAGGCCGATACGTTCGCCATCGTTGCCAGCCCGAGCTGCGTCGCGCCCGGTGGCCGCGTTGAAGCGACTTGGACGGCCGTCGACGAGGAGCCGGGGGACCTGATTGTCCTGTTCGCAGCGGCGGCTAGAGATGACAAGAACAGCGACTATGAGTCGCAGGTCGTGGACACCGTGGGCGGCCGTGTAGTCTTTGCCGCTGCGTCCACCCCGGGCGAGTATGAGGTCCGCCTCGTGCGCAATGGCACCCATCTGGCTGTGAGCAACCCAATCACCGTTCAGGATGGCTGCCCGTCCAGATCGACCACAGCCGAAGTGAAGGGATATTCCATTACCGCGAGCCCGACCTGCGTCGCACCCGGCGGCCGTGTTGAAGCGACCTGGACGGCCGTCGACCAGGAGCCGGGGGACCTGATTGTTCTGTTCCCAGCCGCGGCCAGAAACGACAATTGGAGCAACTATGAGTGGCAGTTCGTGCGCACCGTGGGCGGCCGTGTAATCTTTCCTGCTGCGTCCACCCCGGGCGAGTATGAGGTCCGCCTCGTGAGCAATGGCACCCATCTGGCCGCGAGCAACCCAATCACTGTCCAGGATGGCTGCTCGTCCGGCTCGGCCCCAACTCAACTGGAGGGATATTCCATTACCGCGAGCCCGACCTGCGTCGCACCCGGTGGCCGCGTTGAAGCGACTTGGACGGCCGTCGACCAGGAGGCGGGGGACGTGATTGTTCTGTTCCCAGCCGCGGCCAGAAACGACAATTGGACCGACTATGAATGGCAGTTCGTGAACACCGTGGGCGGCAGTGTAATCTTTCCTGCTGCGTCCACGCCGGGCGAGTATGAAGCCCGCCTCGTGCGCAGCATGAGCATTCACCTGGCCGCGAGCCAGCCCATCACTGTCAGCAACGACTGCCCGCAGTGAAGCGCGTCTTCGTGCCAACGTTGGTGGGCGTTCTCGAGGCGCAGGTGACCGCGGCCCCGGCTCACGCTGCGTGTCCGCATCTTCTCGCGCAACCGCTCTGCCTTGATTCGAGCCTATCGTCGCCCTTGACAACCTCAGCACCAAGGCTAAGGTAGCTCTGCAACTCTCAGTCCGTAGATAGTCGCGAGCGATTCTGATGGCACAAACCTGGAACACCGTACGCATCTTCATCTCGTCCACGTTCCGCGACATGCACGCGGAGCGCGACCACTTGGTCAGGGTGGTCTTCCCCGAGCTGCGAGAGCGGTGCGCGAAGCGGCGGCTGCATCTGGTGGACGTGAACCTTCGCTGGGGTGTGACCGAGGAAGAGGCCGAGCAGGGCAAGGTCCTCGAGGTGATCCTCGACGAGATCGACCACTCGCGGCCCTTCTTCGTCGCCATGCTTGGCGAGCGCTACGGCTCCGTCCCAGACAGAGTGCCCGAGGACGCCCAGTTTGCACATCCGTGGCTGGGAGACTACCTCGCTCACTCCCTTACCGCGCTGGAGATCGTCCATGGGGTGCTCCGCAATCCCGACATGGCCGGCCGCAGCTTCTTCTACTTGCGCGACCCGCGGTTCATCGCCCTCCCGCGGACGCTCACTATGTGGCGATGGTGCCGCGGTGGCGGCGGCCTTCCTCCCTTGCCAGCCCTTGCGAATGCGTGTAGGATGGGACTGGCGTGTGCTGAAGACGAACACTTAGCATGGAAGGGCCCAATGAAGGCAACGAGGGTGGCGAGAGCCTTTCTCCTTGTCGTCTGGCTAGCGGTGCCTCTGGCCGCCTGTGGCGGCGAGGGGCAAGAAGTGCGGCCTGCCCCGACTGCCACTACAACCTCCACGGAAGGGCCTGCCCGTAGCCCGAGCGCTGCCGCCACGGGCAAGATCGCCTTCCAGTCCCACCGCAGCGACACCGCCGAAATCGCCGACATTTACGTGATGAACGCCGACGGGTCCGGCCTCATTCGACTCACGGGCAGCCCCTTCTTCAACGGCTGGGCCGACTTGTCACCCGACGGAACCCACATCGCCTTCGCGTCCACGCGCGACGGCAACAGCGAGATCTACGTGATGAACGCCGACGGGTCCGGCGTCACTCGACTTACGGACAGCCCCTCCGACGACAGCTTCGCCCACTGGTCGCCTGATGGCACCCGCATCGCCTTCGACTCCGACCGCGACGGCAACTGGGAGATCTACGTGATGAACGCCGACGGATCCAGCGTCACTCGACTCACGGACAACCCCTCCTTAGACAGCACTGCCGCCTGGTCACCCGACGGAACCCGCATCGCCTTCGAGTCGCACCGCGACGGCGCGGGCGACATCTACGTGATGAACGCCGACGGGTCCGGTGTCGCTCGACTTACGGACAACCCCGCCCTTGACGGGACGCCCGCCTGGTCACCCGACGGAACCCGCATCGTCTTCACGTCCATGCGCGATGGCAACTTTGAGATCTACGTGATGAACGCCGACGGGTCCGGCGTCACTCGACTTACGGATAACCCCTCTGCAGACGCCTTCGCCGACTGGTCACCCGACGGAACCCGCATCGCCTTCGCGTGCGAACGTGACGGCACGGACGGCATCTGCGTGATGAACGCCGACGGGTCCGGCGTCACTCGACTTACGGATATTCCGGGGGTTGAATTCGCCCCCACCTGGTCTCCGTAGGGAGCTGGGCCAAGGGCTCTAGCGCGACGGATGTCTTCCTGCTGCTCGCTCTCTTGCTGGTGGCCAACGGCCCCGCCTGGTTCGTGGTGGGGATCGGATGGCCCCGGCTCCATTTGGCCTGCGCTGGGGAGGCTTTTCAGGATTTCCAGCGCAAGCGGCTTGAGGCGTCGAAGATGGTTAGCATTTCCGGATGAGTAGATAAGATGTCAGACGTCTTTGTCTCCTACTCCCGCAAGGACATCGCCTTTGCTCGGATCCTCCACGACGCGCTCAAGGCGAGGAATCTGGACACCTGGATTGACTGGCAGGACATTCCGCCCAGTGCCGAATGGCTGGACGAGGTGTATCAGGCGATCGAATCTGCCAACACGTTTGTGTTCCTGGTCAGTGACACTTCTATCAGTTCAGAGATCTGCCACCTTGAGATAGCCCACGCTGTCAAGAATCACAAGAGGCTCGTACCGATTGTGCTGCATGACGTTGACCCGAAGGAGCTCCCTCCGCGAGTGGCTTCTCTGAACTGGGTCTTCTTCCGGGAGCAGGATGATTTCCAGCAGTCATTTGACAAGCTTCTTCAAGCCATCCAGACTGACCTGGAGTGGGTCCGAGAGCACACCCGTTTGCTGGTACGCGCTAGCGAGTGGGACAAGAAGAGGCGGGACGGTAGTTACGTGCTGCGGGGAAGCGATCTGCGCAGCGCGGAGGAATGGCTAGCGGAGGCAGCAGCTGATAGAGAGCCAAGGCCAACGCCGTTGCAGGCCCAGTACGTGCTCGCAAGCCGTAGAGCCGCAACCAGGCGCCAGAGAATGGTCGTTGGGGGAGTGCTACTTGCCCTAGGGGTTGCCATTGCGTTGGCGCTGCTGGCTTGGCAGCAACGTGGTGAAGCCGTGTCACAGCGGCAGATTGCAGTGGAACAACGTCAGATTGCCCTGGCAGAGCGCGATGTTGCTGTGGCCCGCCAGCTGGCGGCGCAGGCTGGAGTGCTGCGCAGCCAATCGACCAGCCTCATCGAGCCTAGCGTATTGCTGGCTGTGGAATCCATGCAGCGGCTTCCGTCGCTGGAGGCAGACCAGGCTCTGCGCCAGGGGCTGGCTCTACTTCCTCGCCCGGTGGCCGAAATGCGCAATGAAGCCGAGCCAGGCGATGAGTATTTCAGCCCTGTGCTGGATGTCGCCTTCAGCCCTGACAGCAGATTCCTGGCGGTGGCAAGCTACAAGGCTGTGCAAATCTGGGATGTTGCAGCCGGGCGGGTGCTGGCCCGGCTTGAGCACGCGGACGAGGTCCGGCATGTAGCTTTCGATCCTGCCGGCCAGCGGCTGGTTACGGCAAGTGGCAAGACCGCGCGCGTGTGGGAAGTAGCGACGGGGCGCGAGATAGCGCGGATGACACACAACCAGCCGGTTGCCCAGGTTGTCTTCGGCCCGAGCGGTGAGTGGGTGGCCTCTGGAAGCTGCATTGGGAAACTTGACGGTGAGGTGATCGTGTGGGATGGAACGACAGGAGAGCAACTGACCCGCGTAACATACGAAGGAGTACCTAGCAGCCAATCCGCCAGGCTAATCAGTCCTCGCGAATCGCTGATCATGGATAATGAGGCCTGCTTTGCCGTTAGTCCAGACGGCAGATTCTTGGCAACTGCCGGGGGTCGCGTATGGGTTTGGGAGGTGGCGACGGGGCGCCAGGTAAGCCAGATAGAGCTTCATACAAACGGGATATCGCAGATTGTTTTCAGCCCAGATGGGGGGCTCTTGGCGATCGTAGGAAATAGGGAAGTTGAAATGTGGGATGCTTTGACCGGGAACATGCTGGCCCGGGTGGAGCATGAGCGCGAGGTGTGGGACGTTGCTTTCAGTCCGGATGGGCGGCGGCTAGCCACAGCGAGCGTCGACCACACGGTACGAATCTGGGATGTTCCGAGTGGCAGAGAAGCAGTCCGCATCGAGCACGATGATGCGGTGGATGGGGTAGTCTTTAGCCCTGACGGCCAGAGGCTGGCGACCAAACATGGACAGGTAGCACACGTTTGGGAAGTGACGACTGGAAAAGAGTTGGCCCGAATAGTGCACGAGGACCAGATATGGAGTGTAGCCTTCAGCCCCAACGGAAAGTGGATGGCGACCGGTAGCGAGCATTACCTAGCGCGGATGTGGGAAGTGACTGGTGGGGAGGAGGTCGCTGTGATGAGACACGGAGGCGACGTAGAAACCGTGGCCTTCAGTCCAGATGGCAAATGGCTGGCGACGGCGAGTGATGACCGGACAGCACGGCTATGGGAGGCAGCCACCGGGCGCGAAGTGGCTGAGATGAAGCACGGGGATGTGGTACGTACACTGGCCTTCAGTCCAGACGGCGATTTGTTGGCCACAGGTAGCGACGACAAGACGGCACGGGTCTGGGAGTCGGCGACGGGCAAGGAGGTGAGTCGCTTTGAGCATGAGGCTCAGGTGGGAGCCGTAGCTTTCAGTCCCACGGGGCAGTGGGTGGCGTCGGGAGACGACAAGGGTACGATCAATATTTGGGAGGCAGCCACCGGACAGAAGATAGCTTGGATGAAGCACGAAGAAGCCCCCACGGAGTGTCGACCAGGCTCCAACGTGCTGGAGTGCTACATAACGCTCCAGAGTTCTGGGGTGGTTACGATGGCTTTCAGTCCAGATGGCAAATGGCTGGCGACGGGGAGCAGAGATGACACAGCACGAGTCTGGGAAGCAGCTACAGGAAGAGAAGTTGCCCGTGTGTTTCATGACGGCTGGGTAGAAGCATTGGCGTTTAGTCCTGATGGACAACGTGTCGTATCCGCACAAGGGGTAGGGCCTCTCGTCGGCAAAGTAGAGGTATGGGAGGCTGGCACTGGCCGTGAGTTAGTAAGCATGCAACATGGTCACCCTGTGAGTGTTGTATCGTTCAGCCCAGATGGGCGATGGGTCGTATCGGCAGGTAATGACGGCATGGCGCGAATGTGGGATGCGGCCACCGGTCGCGAGTTGTTCCGGATGGCCCACGATGGTTGGGCAAATGCCGCAGCGTTTAGCCCCGATGGTCGCTGGCTGGCGCTGGCGAGTGGTGAGCCTCAGTTCGGGACAGGTGAGGTTCGGGTATGGGATGCGTCCAGTGGGCGGCTGCAGAGCCAAATCAACCACGAGGCGCAAGCTGTATCTCTGGCCTTCAGCCCCGACGGACGCTGGCTGGCTTCAGGGAGTTGGGACAATACGGCACGCATTTGGCTGTGGCGGCCGGAAGACCTCGTTGCTGAAGCCTGTTCGCGCTTGACTCGGAACCTGACCCAGGACGAATGGCAGCAGTACTTGCCTGATGAGCCTTACCACGCCACATGCCCAAACCTGCCGAATCCGATGACGATGCCTACAGAGACGCCATAGCTGGCCTCCGCAAATCAAGAGAGGCGTGATCACGACCCAGCGAAGGGTGTCCCCAAATACGCGGTGGCACCGGTCTAGCTAGGGCATCCTCGAGGCATCGGCATTTCCCCTTGAACACTTGTTCCGATCGGGTTGGCTTCGCCAAGAGCCCATTTCCACCCCGATCTTACCCCGGTTTCACCCCGATTTTTGAACCTGAGGCCTTAACAATTAGGCCTCTCCTGAGGGGTGACCTTCTTCCTTCCAAGCAGGTTGTCGCGGGTTCGATTCCCGTCTCCCGCTCCAGCCCCGATTAGATGTCACAACGCATGCATGGCGAGGGCCGCCCACGGGCGGCCTCCTGCTTTCCAGGCAGGCTAGGATGCCAGGTCACAATAGGATGGGCGTACAAGAAAACCGCCCTTTCATTGGCAGAGAGGAGAAGGTTGACACGCTACGAAGCGGAAATTACAGTTCAGTTCGTCGTGAGCGGTCCCCATTTGGGCGTCAACAGGTTGAAATGGGGAATTCCGGCTAGATCGGCGGCGCTGGCTGCCGTAGAATTGGGGTTCGAGGCGCTGGCGCCTTGATAAGGCTTAACTCGACAGCAGCTATGGAGGGGGGCCCGGCAATGATTCTACTGAATCCGAGGAAGCTCAGCCGACGGTACCCAGACGAGCGCTCGCTGGAGGTCATGGCTAGCACGATCGACTTCTTCGAGAAGAAGGGGAAGAAACGGCTTAAGGAGGACGCTCACCAGCGGGTCTGGTACGATGACTTTCTCAAGTTTGTGAAGGACGAGAAGATCTTCGCCACCTTGCTCACCCCTCCCAAGTACGGAGACGCGGACTCGCGCTGGGATACGTTCCGCAATGTGGATTTCAACGAGATTCTGGCATTCTACGGGCTCCAATACTGGTACACCTGGCAGGTCACCACACTCGGCCTCGGCCCTATCTGGATGAGCCGCAACGAGGAAGCGAAGCGCCGCGCGGCGCAACTTCTGAAAGACGGGGCAGTGTTCGCCTTCGGTCTGTCTGAGCGCCAGCACGGCGCGGATATCTACTCAACGGAGATGACTCTCACGCCTCAGCCCGACGGGAGTTACAGAGCAAACGGGGAGAAGTACTACATCGGCAATGGCAATGTCGCTCCCATGGTCTCGACCTTCGGGAAGATGGCGGACAGCGGGGACTACGTATTCTTCGTGGCTGATTTCGCGAAGCCCAACTACGAGCTGCTGAAGAACGTTACCGCCTCCCA
>Ga0315279_10002122_pt1 | contig 30625 bp, 31 predicted proteins | sample YL17G06_20_MG_FD_203694 | JGI IMG/M metagenome (GOLD analysis project Ga0315279, IMG submission 203694) | Sediment microbial communities from Yellowstone Lake, YNP, Wyoming, USA - YL17G06_20 | ecosystem: Environmental > Aquatic > Freshwater > Lake > Sediment | place: USA: Wyoming | collected...
TTGCGTGTCGAGCAAGGAGATGTCGTCCTCCAGGTGGTCCTGCAGCCAGTCCGTGGAGACCCACCTGACCTCACCCTGCCCGGCTGGAAACGGTTCAGAACGGTCCACCCACTTTCCCCCGCAGCGAATGATTGGACCAGTGCGTATTAGATGCTTTTCGCCTTTGGGGCGAGGTCATTGCCAAGGATTATTACCGAGGGCATGGGCTTTACCTTGGAAGGGTGCAAATGAAGCGGAAGGTCATCAAGATAGATGAGGAGCTCTGCACTGGGTGCGGAGAGTGCGTGCTCGCCTGCGCGGAGGGTGCCATTGAGATCAGGCAGGGCAAGGCCAAGATGATCAGCGAGAGCTACTGCGATGGCCTGGGGGCGTGCATCGGCGAATGCCCTGAGAGAGCCCTGACCATCGAAGAGCGGGAGGCACCGGAATTCGATGAGGAGGCGGTGAAGCGGCACCTGAAGGCCAAAGGACCTGAGCTCGCTTCCTGTCCTTCCTCGGCGATGAGCCTCATACCCGAGGGCGGGCCGACCGAACCCTCCCAGGGAGGACCTTCGCAACTGCGCAACTGGCCTATCCAGATTCGTCTAGCGCATCCCGACGCGCCCTACTTCAAGGACGCCCGATTGTTGATCGCCGCGGATTGTAGCGCCTTCGCCTATGGGGCCATGCACCCGGACTTCATCAGGGACCGGGTGGTGCTCATCGGATGCTCCAAGTTGGACGAGATCGAGCCGACCATCAACAAACTGGCCGAGATCTTCAGGCGCAACCACATCAAGGACATCACCATCCTGCACATGGAAGTGCCCTGCTGCTCCGGCATGCGCGTCCTGGTGAAGCGGGCGCTTGAGCAGGCGCAGAAAAAGGTGCCGCTCGATGTGGTGGTGGTCAGCCGGGACGGGCGCGTGCTGGCGGAAGAGGCTCAGTGAGCGCCGGTCAGCCGCACCGGCTCGCCGAACGGCACCAGCTTCTCTCCGTCCAGCACCGATAGGGCTCCATGGCCGCCGCAGACCAGGCACCGCTTGCCCCGTCGCCGCTGCTCGGCGTCCATCTCCTTGGCGATGCGCATCAGCCCTATCCGTTCTTCCCTGGCCGCGTCCGAGTCCACGTTCACCGTGGTCATGAGGATCTTGGCCAGGCTGTTGTATCTTTCCCTCTCCGGGGTGAAGGAGGCGAAGTTGATCAAGCTGTCACCGGTGAACAGCAGCCCTTCCCGCTCGCAGAGGAAATAGATCTGGCCATGCAGGTGACCGCCCAATCCGTTCAGCACTTTGAACCTCAGCCTTCCCACCGTCAGCTCGCCGATGACGTCGAAAGCCCCTTCCCTCCCCTTGGCGTCGGGATAGAGGTACTCGCCCACCGCCGGAGGGTTGAACCGGGAGAAGAGGTTGATGAGCCGCGTATAGACCTCTTCCAGGATGGAGCCCTCGATCTTCGAGCCGTAGGCGCGATTCGCCCTCAGCAGGATCTCCATGGTACCTGGGTGCATGTACGACCTGGCCTTGAAGTAGCCTGCAGCCCCGGCATGATCGGCGTCAGCGTGCGTCAGGAAGATTTTGGAGACGGCGTCCTCCTCGATGCCGAGGGAGTGCATGGCCTTGACCAGATCATCATGGTAGATGCCATAGCCCGTGTCTATCATGGCGGTGTCGTGGCCGGAACGCAGCAAGTAAACGTTGCCGCCGCAGGGCAACTGCAGGCAGATCAGCTCCCCCGATCGGACCTTGACCCTTTGCACGTCGGCGTAAAAGCCGGGTCCCGTGGTCCGCTTCAGCTCCCTGCCGGTCTCCAGAATGGAATCGAAGGCCTGCTTGGGGTCCTGGCCCAGATTGGTGAGCGATTGCACGATGTGGTTGACATCATGAAGTAGGCGCATGAGGAACTGGTCCTCGGTCTCTCCCAGGAGCTCGCGCAATTGCTGCGCGAAACGGATGTAGAAGACCGTGTCGTCCAGGTTGCGCCCGGTGGTGTCGTACTCCAGGATCTCCAGCCGATAGCGGGGCTTGAGCTCGTTCAGTAAGGTGTCCACCGCGGCGTCCTCTTCGATGGTCAGGCTCACGGTCAGCCGGTCCGGGTCCGCGCCCCGGTCGTCGAAGTCCATGTAGGCGATGTTGGCCCCGGCCGAGGTCGTGTGGCTCAGGAACTCGAACAGGGCACCGGCCCGATTGGCCAGGTAGATGTTGAACTTGAGGAAGGAAAGGGGGGCCAAAGAGATCTGTAGGAAGCCGATGGCCTGCAACTCCTCGTTCATCTGGGCGTACTGTTCTGGGCCGCAGGTGACCTCGAAGAACACCGTATAGGAATCGATGCGGCGATCGTAGTGGATGCGCTTGATATTGCCTTCATGCCGCTTCACGATCTCGGCGGCCCTCTGCATGCTGCCCGGACGGTCAGGCATGCGGGCCACGAAAGAGAACCTGCCCATGCCCATCGCCTTGCCATATCGTGCGGATTGATAAATCTGGCGCTTGAGCAGCGCGTTAATTGATTGTGGAAGACCTTCGCGATCACGCTGTGCCGTTTGCTCGCGATGGTGGGGGCGGTGGGACAGAGAGAGTTACGGAAGCCTCTTCTCAGGGAGTTCTTCGACCTTTCGGTCAGGCACCCGGACGGCCAGGGACCAACGTTCTATGAGCAAGGGAGACCAACGGTGATAAAGGGACCGGGCACCGCCACGACCAGCAAGCTGCTGCCGGCGGCCACCGAGGGTCACGCGTCCGACCTTATCATCGCCCATATCCAAGACGGTACCAAAGGAAAAAGGACCGTGGAGACCCCCCCTTCCAATAGGAGAGGTGGACCTTCGGCCATAACGGCACGATAGACATGGAGGGCCAACTCCTCCAAAGAATGGACGAGAAAATGCTTTCCAACATCAAGGGCCAACCTGATTCGGAGATCCTTTTCCACTGGGTGCATGACCAGATCGAGAGGGGAGGGGACGCCATGACCGCAATCGAGGCGGTGATCGCCACGGTGCTGGGCCTGAAGGAGCGCAAGACCACCGCCCTGAACTTCACCCTGTGCGACGGAGAAAGGGTCTATGCCCTCAACCTGCCACTCAAGCGCTTCGACTACTACACCCTGGCCTGGAAGGGACTTCCAGCTGGGGGGGTGTTCGTCGGTTCGGTGCCTATCGACGACGCGCTGAGATGGACCCATCTGCGAAAGGGTGAGCTTCCGGCCGCATGTCTATGCCCAAAGGTGGAAAGCAGGTTCCTCTGTTAGCCGCTCGTTCGCTTTTGCAAAAGGAAAGTGGCATGCTCAGCAACGAATATATCATCTGATGCGAATATAGGCTGGGGGCTTCATTGAGACGGACGCTTATGGGGTCAGGGATTATTCGAACGCTAGCCATTTTGATCATGGTATTGTTCCTCGCCAATCTGTGCCAACCGGCCTTGGCGAGCGCTACCGCATTGCCGGAGGCGGCGCAGCAGTCGCTGGCGGAGCGGTTCAAGCCGGTGATGTACTTCGATTCCAATGAAAGATGCTTTCCTGTGAATGTCGAATACTACATCAGCAATTGTAACCTGAACCAGAGTGTAGATTTCAACATAACCCTCCTGACCGCGGATCCGACCCCGGAAATGCTGGACCTCTATGCCGATCCCAATGCTGGATACTACCTCGATAACCGTCTCGGCAGCATCCATGACAGCGGCATAGTCGACCAATACGCGAAGGACAAGCCAACCCTCGAATACACCGTCTATGCGCACGTCTTCGATTCAGGCTCCCTCATCGTGGTGCAATATTGGTTCTTCTACGTGTTCAACTTCGGCAAATACAACAATCACGAGGGCGACTGGGAGATGATCACCGTGGTCCTGGACGGCAGCGAGGCGCCCTTGTCCGTCGGCTACTCGCAGCACAACTCCGGCCAACGGGCGGAGTGGTCCATGGTGGAAAAGGACGGGGATCACCCGCATGTCTATGTGGCCCTGGGAAGCCATGCCAACTATCTACGCTATTATCAGGGCACATTGGAACTGGCCAGGGACACCGTGAGCAACTCCGGGTTCGTGCTCCAGCCCACCGACATCAAGTATCACATCGTGCTGCTGGGTGAGAAGGGAGCGGGCGGGCACCCGGCCGCGCAGAACTGGCTGGACTTCGGGGGTGCCTGGGGCAACTACGGTAACATCGCGGACGGGACCATGGGCCGGCGAGGTCCGCCGGGGCCGGGATTCCGGGCCGACGGCCAGATGTGGCAGGGTGATGTATGGAGCAGCGGCCTGAACACCGTGGACCAGAACTTCCTGACCGCGGAGTGGCCGATCTATTACTTCGTGCCCATTTACGCGGTCATCATCGCCATCCCTATCATATTCCACACGGTGAAAATACTGCGAAAGGTCTCGAAGAACCAGCTCAAGAAGCCCTATATCCGGGTTTTCGACTTCAAAGGGGCCAACCTGAAGACCGTCGGCAACATCATGGCACTCGCCGGGGTGGCGATCGGACTGATCTCCGCCTTTTTCCCGTACTACTACGCCAACCTGAACGCTGCCTACGGGGACTTCGATACCGGTGGATGGGTGCAGCTCTTTGCCATCAACGGCCACGACGGAGCACAGATCAACGCTCTGGACCCAGGCTATGGCTTGATACAGGTGGGGTCGGTCCCCATACCGTTCGCCTATGTGGTCATAGCGGGGCTGATCGTATTCTTCTTCATCATGGTGGGGGCCAGCCGCAGAAGGGCCGGTTTCAAGTATCTAAGCCGGGGCATCAATTTGCTCCTGCCCCTTATCCTGGCCGTTCTGGTAGTGGCCTTGCTCTCCAGCTTGGTGCCCTACTTCCCCACCATCAGCTCGGCCCAGTCGTCGGACCAGGTGAAGACCATCACCTCGATAATGTCGTCGCATCCGCTAGGAGGCGACATGAGCATCAACTATCCTGGCTTCGGCTTCGCGCAGATGCAATGGGGCATCGGGATCGGTGCCTACCTCATGCTGATCGGGGGAATACTCCTCGTCCTTGGAGCGATATTCCAGTTCACCAGCAAGGCAAAGGATGAGCCCGCCCCTTCGAACCCACCGACTCAGCCGCAATACCAGCAACCGGGCCAGCCCGAGCCGCAATACCAGCCCCCAGAGCAGGGCAACCCGCCGCAGTACCGGCAACCTTGAGCCAGGCCAATAACTAGGGGCGAAAGCCCCTTCAGGCTTTCTTTCCGTCCTGGAACATCGCCAATGGCCCGATCAGGTTCAGGCAGCAATCGGTGAAGAACAGGGCTGCACCTTCAGGAATGGCGAATATGTGCCTCTTTTGAGACAAGGCCGCCAAATGCAGGTCTTGTGCCTCGCTGTAATGCACGGAAACGCTGAAGTCCACCAGGCCCAGGCCGCTGACGATGCTCATGCTCTGCCCCCCTTCATCCGCCTGGATGAATTCACTGCAGAGGACGAGCGCCCCCGCACTGTTCCCGATGATGACCTTATCGAAGGTGGAGATCAGATGGGCGGCACCAGTGTTCCTGAGGCGCTCCAGAAGCAATCGGGTGTCCCCGCCAGGCAGATAGATGAGGTCCGCCTCCTCCACTAGCTTCACCATGTCCGAGTAAGGCAGCGAGACCTCCACGAAGCGTACAGCCCTCGCCCCCAGGGATTTGAAATACTGGACAAGCAGCGGCCGGTACTTGTCCTCCCGGCCATGCGGCTTGAACGACCAAGGAAAGACCAGGACCAGGGGGGAGCCTCCGGCGTCTGAAAGCGCTTTACGATTGATCTCCTCGGAGTCCCGCTTCTGGAGGTCCTCACCCCCTAGGAAGTAGAGCCGCAACATGCCCGGCTGCATTGGACCTTTTCCGACAAATACTATTCTATCTGCTTCTCGGATCAGGTCTTGTTGACCCCTTCCTCGCTCTGCTTCGAGAGCGCCTTCTTCATCTCGATGCGGCGCCGGCGCCTTTCATCATAGTCATCCTCGTCCGGCATGGCGATGACGAACCCGTACTTCTCAGTGACGCCTTCCACCTCGATCACCGGAGACTTTGCTGCCTTGATGATCTTCAGGATGAAACCTTTGAGGAACTCCAGATCCTCATGGCCATGATTCGCGGGCAAGGTAAGCGTGAAAACATGCACCTCCCTTATGCCATCGAGCGCATAACGGACATCCGCCTCGGAGAGCAGCTTGAGGAACCTGTCCCGGTCCTTCTTCCTCCTCGAAAGCATGACCATCTGTTCCTGCCAGACCTCGGCGGTCTTTGGGACCGTGGTCTCAACGCCAAGCACTTTCCACATGAGGGGGCACTGGCACTGTACGTAGATAAATACTATGCAATGCCCTAGGTATAGAGATCATCCTTGGCCAGCATGGAATCCACCAGCTTAGCATAATCAAAGGTCTGCTTCAGGAGCAGGTCCCTGATGGCGTGGACGTTCAAGCGGGTGCATATGATGCTCTTGTAGATGCCCGCATTGCTGGTGTCCCCCACCAATAAGGCACCGATGACCTTGCCGCCGCGGAGGACCAGCTTCCGGTACACTTTGGCCTTAGGGTCCAGCTCCACCAGCTGCTCGACTTCCGCAGCCTTGTGGTCCGTGGTCTCCCCGATGGAAACGACCGGCAACCCAAAGAATTCCGCCGCGTTCATTCCGATGCTGCCCTCGTACACCATGTCCCCGCCCGCCATGTTGGTCCCGGCCACCTTACCCTGCTCCGCGGCCAGAGGCCAGATGGATAAGACGGTTGGTTCCCCATTGATGATCTCCCTAGCCTCGGCCACATCGCCGGCGGCGTAGATGTCGGGCAGCGAGGTTCGCATCCGATCGTCTACCAGCACACCGCGGTGGATGCTCAGCCCGGCCGAATTGGCAAGCTCCAGATTAGGCTTCACTCCTTTGGCGGATATCATCATCTGGCATTCGACCGTGCGGCCGTCCGAGAGCCGCACTCCTGCGACCCGGCCCTCGCGACCAATGACCTCCAGCACATCCGTGCCCAGTATCATGGTTATGCCATTCTCGCGCAGGTGGGCCGTGACGATATCGGCCGCCACCGCATCGATGTTCTGGGAGAGAACGTAGCGTGACGATACCACCATGCAGGTCTCCAATCCTTTGGCCTGCAGGCTCTTGGCGGAGTTGGTGCCTACCAGTCCGCCTCCCATGATCACCGCCTTCTTCGTTCCCGGAACGGATGCCATGATCCTTTCCGCATCGGCAAGGGTGCGCAAGGTGAAAACCCCCTGCAGGTCCTTCCCCGGGATATCGTACAGAACGGCTGAGGACCCGGTGGCCAGCAGAAGCTTGCCGTAGCCGATCCGAGACCCGTCCCCCAAGACGACGATTTTCGCTTGGGGATGGATCTGGACCACCTTAGTGCTCCGGAAAAGGTCGATTCGGTTCTTCTCATAGAACTCCGCCGGCCGGTACCGGAGGCGCTCCTCCTTGACCCGGCCGGAGATGTAGTGCGTGAGGAGGCAGCGTGAATATGCGAGATTGCCCTCATCGCTGAACAGGGCGATCGTGCCCCTAGGGTCATGCCTGCGGATGCCCTCGCAGCCGCCCACCCCAGCGGCACTGTTCCCGACCACCAAATAATCATAGGCGGGAAGCATGCTCATCCGCCCCCAGGATTGCTTCCAGGCTCAAGATCGACAAGCACCAACGCGCCCACTGGACAGGCGGCCACACAGGCGGGCGTGTCTCGTCCCTGACATAGCTCGCATTTGACCGCGGTCCTCTTTCTCGGATCAATAGAGATCGCGCCGTATGGGCAGATCACCAGGCAGAGCCCGCAGCCCACGCACTGCTCCTTATCGACCCTGACCACCCCGTCCTCCCCTTGCACCAAGGCCCCGGACATGCAAGCGGTGACGCAGGGCGGGTCGTTGCACTGGTGGCAGCGGATGACGTAGATCTTGGGAGCGGACATGCCGGAACGGACGGAGGCGCGCTCCCCGTGCTGGATACCGGCCTCCACCTTCACCCTGGGAAGCCCTTTCCTCTTCGTAGGCGAATTCTCGTCCAAATCGGAGTTGGCCAGCACGCAGGCTATCTCGCACTGCATGCAACCGAGGCACCTCTCCGGTCTACCCGCAATCCTCCTTATTCTCCCCTCTCCCGATCCCGGATTAAGCGAAATAGAGAAACGAATGACCTATGCTTCTTCCATTGCCTAAGGGCTTAAAACTTTTTGCATCGCTGGATAGAGGTGTGTTATTCGGGGACATCTGTCACAGTTGACCGCCAGGTCAGCTGAAAAATAGATGTCCTCGAGAAGTGAGTGCAGTCACGGACTCTGGTAGGAGTTGGATAACGTGACTACACTCGGACGGAGTAGGGAAAGCGGAGATAAGAAGGTTAGGAAGAGCAAGAGCCAGCTCGAGAAGGATAGCTGGTTCCGCAGGAAGATGAACGCCGTGCACGCCGCCGAGCGCTGGGGCGTGCAATGGGTGGCGGAGCGGGTGGGCCGTTCCGCCCGGACGGTCTATCGCTGGATCGAGGCCTTCCAGAGGCAGGGGCCGGAAGGCCTGCGCGGACGCAGCACCAGGCCGAGGAACCCGCGGCGGTTGCCTCGGGAGACGGTGGAGAGGATCATCGACCTCCGCCTGGCGACCGGCTACGGCTGCGAGAAGATCGCCTTCGAGGTGGGATGCTCGGCCAGCTCGGTGCACAAGGAGCTGAAGCGCCTGGGCCTGATCTGGAAGGAGGGGCGGAGGACGCGCTTCCGCTCCTTCGAGCGGAAGCATGCCAATTCGCTGTGGCAGCTGGACTTCACGCAGCTGCGCGAGGATCTCTGGCCGCTGCTGGTCATGGACGATCACTCGCGCTTCCTCGTCGCTCACCGGATGATGGCGACGCCGAACGCGGAGGCGGTGCTCGGAGCGCTGGGCACGGCCTTCTCTCAGTACGGCGTGCCGGAGCAGGTGCTCACTGATCACGGCTCGCAGTTCTTCTCCACGAAGGGGGGCGTTTCAGCCTTCGACCGGATGTGCCTGGATGAGGGCATCAAGCACATCCTGTCCGCGGTCAGGCACCCGCAGACATTGGGCAAGCTGGAGCGGAAGAACGGGGTGCTCAAGGACTTCCTGGCCAGGAGGGCGGGCGCATTCTCCTGGCCGGAGGAGAAGCTCTCCTCCCTTGTCGATCAATTCGTGGAGGAGCACAACTACTCGCGCTGGCACTTCGCCTACGAGACGCACGTGCTTGGCAGCGTGAGGAAGCGGAGGAAGGTGCTCTTCCTCCCTTACCTCAGGTTCGTTTGTCATCGAGGATAAATGCTAGGAAGTGGATTCATGTCAGCCGAGTTCGTGACACATCTTCTCGAATAACACACATCGCTGGATAGAGGCTTGATGCGCATGACCGAGCTCGATGCCTTGCGTGACAATGTTTATCAAACGCCTTCTCATTCTCCTCACCGATGTGGTTCCTGACGGCTTTCGAGATCAACCGTTCCCATGCGGCCAAGCGACTGCACCAGTTCCGTACGGAAGCGGGCATGCCGGTGATGCTGTCGGCCGCGCTGCTCTTCGCGGTGCTCACGGCCTGGGCGGCGCAGGTGCGCCTGGTGCTGCCCTTCACCCCTGTCCCCTTCACGGGGCAGGTGCTCGTGGTACTGCTCGGAGGGTTCGTACTGGGGCGCTATGGGGCGGTCAGCATGGGCATGTATCTCGGCCTGGGCGCTGCCTTCGGCTGGTTCAGCGGCATGATCGGGCCGAGCGCTTTGACCGGGGTCACAGCTGGCTACCTCTTCGGCTTCGTGGCCGCCGCCATGTTGATCGGCGAGCTGGCGCACAGGAGAGAGGAATGGAGCTTTGCCCAGATCGTGGTGGTCATGAGCCTCGGGGCCCTCATCATCTACGCACTAGGCGCATTCTGGCTGGGACTGTACCTGCACATTGACCTGGCGACGGCGGTCTTGATCGGCGTGGTCCCGTTCATCATCGTGGACGCCCTGAAGGTCGCGAGCGCCTCGGCCGCCGCCTTCCTCCTAACGACCAGAGGAGCTTGAAAGGGCGGGAGGATCGAGAACGAACACGAGTAAGTGGTGATCGATGTGCCAGAAAGGCTGCTGCAACACACCCATTGCATCCAATGCGATGCCCCCATGGAGGTGGGCAAGGACTTTTGTTCCGAAGGGTGCGACAGGGACTATCACGCCAGGATCAAGAGCCGCACGAACCGAACCATGCTGTTCTTCGTGGTGATCGTCATCGTGCTGCTGATGCTGGTCATCCTTCCTTTGCTGGCATGATGGGTCATGCGGTCCGGATGGCATCGATCATGCGCAGCGCGCGCCCGGTCTCCCTCACATCGTGCACGCGGATGATGTTCGCGCCGTTCATGGCGGCCGCGCATGCCGCGGCCAAGCTCCCCTCCAACCTTCTTTCGTCTTCCGCCAGGACGACCTTCTTCACGAACGCTTTGCGCGAGGCCCCGACCAGGAGAGGCTGACCGAGGCATCTGAACTCCCGCAATCGGCGCAGGATCTCCAAGTTGTGCTCCACCCTCTTGCCGAAACCAATGCCTGGGTCGACAATGATCGAATCCTTCTTGACGCCCGCCGCCAGGGCGGCCTCGATTCGCTCTTGGAGCATGAGACCGATGTCACCCACCACATCCTCATACTGTGGATCGTCCTGCATGGTGGTCGGGTCCCCGAGCATGTGCATGATCACCACCGGGACCTTCCTTTCCGCGGCCAGTTCACGCATGTTCTGGTCGGCGAGGCCGCTGACATCATTGATCATGTCCGCCCCCGCACCCAGGGCCGCCTCGGCCACCTCTGCGCGCCTGGTGTCGACGGAGATGGGCACGGAGATGGAGGATGAAAGTTCCTTGATCACCGGCACCACGCGCCGCACCTCCTCCTGAACATCGACCGGCCGGGCATAAGGGCGGGTGGATTCGCCCCCGACGTCGATCACGCTGGCTCCCTCATCGACCATTTGCACCCCGCGCTTGACCGCTGCCTCCCTTTCGAAGTAGGTGCCTCCGTCCGAGAAGGAATCGGGGGTCACGTTCAAGATGCCCATGAGGAGCGTCCTGGAGAAGGAAAGGCGCTTCCTGGGCATGCGCATTGCCGGCTGGATCGAGCGCAGGTTGCGGCTCGAAGCCACCAGCAGCTCCAGAAGGGCGTTCTTCCCGATGGCGCAAGCCGCGGAGGAAAGCAGCCCTCCCTCGAACACCAGGAGCATCCGCCGCGTTCTCTCCGAGTGGCATGCGCCCGCCCAGCCGCCGAGCTCCTCCGCTTGGAACGCGATGCCAGCCGCCGCATCCTCGCTCAATCCCTCCACGAAGAAAAAGCGGTTCTCCAGGAGGCCTTCCTCGTTCTCGACCGGAGGGACGACATCGAACTTGCGCCATTCCTTGGCCGCTTCCATGTAGGTCTCGTAGAGACGGGAACGGACGATCATTCAACCCATTATCAATGGATCAAGTACTTCAACCAAATCCTTGATGTCGACCTTGCCGCCACAGCCCTCCTTGCCCGCCCGCAGGTTGGAGACGCAGAAGGGGCAAGTGGTGACCAGGACATCGGCAAAGGAGGCCTCGTCCACTCTCTTGGCCGCGATGGCGCTCGAGAGCTCGGGGTAGGCGGAACGGACCCCCCCACCCCCTCCGCAGCAGCGCGCGGTCTCCTTGTGGCGCGGCATCTCCTGGAACTCCGCCTTTGGTATGCGGGAGAGCAGCTGGCGCGGGCTGTCGTAGACCCCCGAGTGCCGGCCGAGATGACAGGGATCATGGTAAGTGATCTTCTTCTGATAGGGGGCCAGTTCCATTTTCTTGGAGGCCAGGAACTCCGAGATGTGCCGCACCTTGAAATCCAGGTCCACGTGCTTGGGGTACTCCTTCTTGAAGGTGCGATAGCAGCCTGCGCAGGAGAAGACCACCTCGTCCACCTCGAGCTCCTCGATGGCCTTGACATTGCGCTCCATCAGCCCTAGGGTAATATCCTCGTCCAGGCCGATGCGCTGCAGCACGCTGCCGCAGCATTGCTCATCCACGATGGTGTAGTCCTCGCCGAGCTTGTTCAGAATGGAGAGGGCGCTGAGGGCGATGCTTTGGTTCCGATAGGCGGCGGTGCAGCCGACGAAGTACCCCGTCCGGGCCTTCCTTTTCTTCTGGCCTAGTGCCTGGGCCACGCTCCTTTCCTCAGCATAGGGGTTGCCGTGCTCCAGCACGCTCTCGACCAGCCTTTTGTGGCGCGGCAGCATGCACCCGTTGGCCACGATGTCCCGGCGGCATCGCTCCACCACATCCACCACCTCGATGCCCGAAGGGCACCTTCGTTCACAGTCCTTGCAGGTGGTGCATTGGTAAATGTACTCGACGACCGAATCGTCCAAGGGGATGTCCTGCCTGAGCAGACCATAGGCCAGGATAATGCGGCCCCTGGCTACGGACGGGTCCCAGCCGATGCCCTCGTAGGTCGGGCAGACGGATTTGCAGAAGCCGCAATAGGTGCAGGTCATCATGGTCTTCAGCGCCGGGCGCAGGTTCTTCGCCTCGATAACATCGCTCATGGACCGACCACCTTGGGCACCACCACGCTGCCGTCAAAAATCACCAGCACCTGGGCGTTGGGCTGCTGCACGAGGGCGGCATCGAACGCTTCCTGGACCGTCCTGAAGGGCTTGATGCTGATCGCCTCCAGCTTCTCAGGTTGCAGGGAGGTCACCCCATAGAGGTCCGAGGACATCTGGATCTCCGCCATCTTGGCCGCCTTGTGGTACCCCAGCTTGTACTCGGTGTTCAAGTTCTCCACCACGCGGTGCGGGTCTTTCGAGAAGGCCAGCTGCCTGTAGAAGGTGTCTTCGCCGATGCCCTCGCGACACTTGGAAACGAAGATCAGGGTTCCGCCATGCTTGAGGGCCAACTTGCCGTTCTCCATGGCCTTTTGCGATTGATAGAGATCGATGTCCATGGGGTAGTGCGCGATGGAAATGACGATGTCCGCGCGCTCCTTGATCGGGACCGCGAATACCTCGTCCGCGTGCTTCACGGCCTGGGCGAACGATTTGTGCAGGTCCCCGGCCCTCACCTTGTAGATGCGCTGCTGCCGGTCCAGGACCGCCTGGATGGCGAATATCTCCTTGCCCTCAAGGACGCAAAGGGCATCCATCATGTCCTCGTGCACAGGATTGCCCTTGAGCGCCAAAGAGGCAGCTTCCTTCCTCATGGCCAGGCGGTGATTCTGCTCAATGGTCCTGAACGCGGCCACGCCTGGCAGGAAGGACTTCCTTCCGCCGGTATAGCCTGCGAAGTAGTGCGGCTCCACGGAAGTGATGACCAGGATCTTCTTGGCGTAGACGACCAGCTCATTGACCAGCATCTCGGTGCCGTTGCACGACAGGCCCAGGGAAGCGCAAGGGTCGTTGCGGGAATCGTGGGCGTGGACCCTTCGCCTCAACTGGTCATAGAATTCGCCGAAGATGAAATGGTACTCGGATTCCGTGGGAGCCCGGTGCGCCCCGGTAGCCACCAGGTATCTGGGCTTGGCTAGGTCCAGATGCTCGGCCAACACCTTCAGGATGGCCGGGGTGGGAGTGGGCCGGGTGGCATCGTTCACGATCACCAGCACATCCTCCGGATGTTCGGCCAGATCTTCCAACTTCAAAAGCCCAAGGCTCTCGTCCAAGCCTTCACGGATGGCCACCTCGTCCCCCATCACCGGCACCTCGTTGGGATGCACCTCTGCGGCGAAGTTCTTGGCGGGGATGTCCAGGACCTGGTTCTCGTCCTTGCCAAAAGGGATGTTCAGTCGCATTGCCGGAGGCGATTGAAGGCGGGATGAGCTAATAATGTTTGCTGAGGTGGTCCGTGCGATGACTCAGCAAAAAGGTAATCTTAGGGAGTACTGTATCAATCTCCGTGAGCAAGCTCAGCGACCTCGGGGAGAAGGAAGTGGTGCGCAAGATCCTGGCGCGCGTGGCAACCATAGAGAGCGGCAGCGTCGTGGGCCCGGGAGATGATGCCGCGGCGGTCGATATGGGCTTGCTGTACCTGGTAGCAAGCACCGACATAGTCCTGGAAAGGACCCACATGATGAAGGGGATGAGCCACAAGCAGCTCGGTTGGATGGTGGCGGCGGTCAACTTCAGCGACATCGCGGCCATGGGGGCCAAGCCGATAGGCCTGGTGGTCTCCATGGGTCTGCCCCGAGACCTGGAGTTCGACCTGCTGGACCAGATATTCGACGGCATCCTGGATTGCTGCGAATCGGTGAAAGGCGAGATGCTGGGCGGGGACACGAAAGAGGCGTCCGAGATCACTCTGGCGGGAGCGGCGTTGGGCACGGTCTCCAAGCGCGGCATCCTGCTACGCAAGGGCGCCCGGCCGGGGGACCTTCTGGCCGTCACAGGCACCATGGGTCTGGCCGCCGCAGGGTTCCATTCGCTCATGCACAACCTCACCCTGAAGAAGGCAGAGAAGGCGGCGCTGGAGCCAGTGCCGAGGGTGAAGGAGGGCTTGGTCCTCTCCGCCTCCGGCATGGTCACCTCCTGCATGGACATATCGGATGGATTGGCCTCATCCGTGCATGCGCTGTCGGAGGCGAGCCAAGTGGCATTCGAGGTGGACTATTCCGCCATACCGGTGGAGAAGGAGGTGGCTGAGGTGACCAAGGCCACCGGAATAGGAACGGAGGAGATGGTCCTCTACTATGGCGGCGATTACCAGCTGTTGTTCACCTTCAAGCCCGAAGGCCTGGGCATCCTGCGTTCCCGACTGGGGAGCACGTTCAGCGTCATCGGAAAAGCGAAGATGGGAAGCGAGAACCTCTTGATCAAGGGCGGAAAGACCGGCCATCTGGAGAAACGCGGATATGAGCACTTCACATAAGGGACTGCATGAGGCAAAGTTCTGGCAGGTGGAAGGTGACCGATTGGGGTGCTACCTGTGCCCGCACCATTGCAGGATCGCCAAGGGAAGGAGGGGCATCTGCGGGGTCAGGCAGAACGTGGACGGCAAGCTCTACAGCCTCATCTACGGAAAAGCCTCCAGCGTGCACATCGATCCGATGGAGAAGAAGCCTCTCTTTCATTTCCGACCGGGGGAGAACATCCTGTCGCTGGGCAGCTTCGGCTGCAACCTAAAATGCCTGCACTGCCAGAACTTCAGCATCTCCCAGGCCCGCCCTGAGGAAGGGGGCTCGGGGAGCATGAGCCCGGAGGACGTGTCCCGCCTGGCCATGGAGAACGGATGCCGGAACATCGCCTTCACCTACAACGAGCCCACCATCTGGCATGAGTTCACTTACGACGCGTGCAAGCTGGCGAAGGAAAAGGGCCTGGGCACCGTGTACGTCACCAACGGCTTCATCGAGGAGGAGCCCCTGCGCGAGATCGCTCCGTTCCTCGACGCCATGAACATTGACGTCAAAGGTTTCCGTGACGATTTCTACACGAGGATATGCAAGGGGCGACTGGACCCGGTCCTGAAAGCGACCAAGGTGGCCTTTGGGCTAGGGGTGCACATCGAGCTCACCTACCTGATCATCCCGACCAAGAACGATTCGACGGAGGAGCTGAAGGAGTATGTCGCCTGGGTGCATTCCGAGCTGAGCGATGACGTGCCGGTTCACTTCTCCCGCTTCCATCCAGACTACAAGATGGAGGACGTCCCGCCCACGCCCCTGAAGACCATGCAGCACGCCCAGGAGATCGCCAAGGAGGTCGGGTTGAACTTCGTCTACCTGGGTAACATGCCATCGGAGGATGGGGAGAACACCATCTGCCCCAAGTGCGGCACGCTCATCATCCGCCGGCATGGTTACTTCGTGGAGAAGGTCGCGTACGGCGGCGGCAATTGCCCGCGCTGCGGCCGCTCCCTGTACATTGTGCCTTGATTCAGCGCATGAAAGCGAGGAACAGGTTGCCTATCACCGCGGCCATCAGAATAGCCCCGGTGATCGGGACCAGGAATGGCAGTTTTGGTGTGACCCAGACCATATCGGCCCCTGACTCCTCCAGCTGCTTGAGGACCGCCTCACCGGTCTCATCATCCTTAGGGAAGTAGGTGAACCGCCTTTTACCCTCCTTGATGTTCTCTATGGGCCAAACGAATTTTCCGCGGGCCTCTGCGATGCTCAGCCTGTATCCGAGCAGCATGGCGGGCATCTTGACATCATGCCTGGACAGATTGTAGAAGAACAGCCCCAGCGGTATGAAAATCGTCAAAAGGGCCGCGTAGAACAGCACCAGCAGGGCAAACGGGAAGATGATGCTGACCCAATCGTTCGCCATGTGGATGAGCGGCAGCTGCCCGATCATCGGGTAGGCTGGCATCAGGATAGCCAGAGCGATGAGGGCCTTGGCGTCCGCACCCCCTTTGATGACGTCGAACTGATAGAGCAGGATCATGATGAGGATCACGACCAGGATTGTGACGACTTTGTAGAAGAGAAGCTCCTGGTTGTGCTGGACGAGCACAAAGGCTATTATGACCAGGCTGAGACTATATAGGGCCAACGGCGTCCAATTGACCCCCCCTTCAAAGAGCTCCCTCCTGTCCCAGAACAGGTCGAAGAAAACAAAGCCCACGGGGAAGAGCATCAGGAAGTAGGTCCAATCGGCGCCCAAACAGAGCAGCTCGATGGCGAGGAGGACCAGGCCCGCCAAGCCCATTGCCACCCAGTTCCTATCGGAGGCCGTCCTGGTCTTCCAGTCGGTGTAGGAGGCGAAGACGCAGATCGCGAGGGCGATGGTCAGCCGGACCGCATCTAGCCACTCCATGCTCCGGTTAAGGTATCTGGTCATCATAATGGTTTTTGCCTTTTATTTGGCCGGAGGGTCCGACGGCCTGCGGTTAAGCTTTTTTATGTGCTCGCACATGCCCGCTCTCGAAGCTCTCGGTGAACACTCCATGGCCGCTCAAGGGAAACCGCTCAGGAAGTCCGTTCCTGTCCTTCTGGTGCTTTCGACGATCGTCATGCTCGTACTGATCAGCGCCAGCCCGGCGCAGTCAGCGGCGCCCGTGAACGTCTTCAGCGTGGACAACTATTACAAGGTCACCGACGCGGGCAGCAGAGCCGAATTCAAATGGGTGCTTTTCAACAATGTCACCTCACCGTACCTGATCAAGGCATCGGTCGCCCCGTCGGTCAGCGGCGACATCTCTGAGGAATTCAGCAGCAACTTCATCACCTTGGACCCTAACCAGTCGACCACGATCACCCTGGTGGTCAATAGCCAGAAATCGATGGCCACCATCAACGTCACTTTCATCATCACCCTGCAAGCTTCCAAGATGAACGATCCTTCCCAGGTCACGGAAGTGAACGAGACCGCCAGTTTGCTGATCAAATCCGTGGTGGGGCAGCTGGCAGGCCAGAACAAGCTCTTCGGGATCTGGGACAACAGGCTCCCTTCCCCCCTGGACGGTAACCCGGGCGCCTTCGCGGTCACTCTAGCCGGTTGGATCGTGATCGCGCTGGCGGTCGCCTTCGTGATCGACCCGCTGGTCCATTTCGCCACGCGCAAGACGGAGACCATGCTCGATGACATGCTCCTGGAGATCCTCAGAGGACCAATGTTCGTCTTCATCATCGCCTATGGCGTGGTGAACTCGGTGGAGATCATGACATTCGACCGGGACCTGGTGGCGAACATCGAGTACATCTATCATGTGGCGGTCATCATGTTGATCGTCTGGGCGGCCTACAAGATCTACAAGAACATCGTGCTCTACTACGCAAAGGAGTATGCGTCCAAGACCGATACGGACATCGACGACGTGCTCGTGCCCCTGTTGGAGAAGATCGGGATGATCATCATCCCACTTCTGGGCCTGGTCGCCGTGCTGAACATGATGGGCTATGACATCACCGTCCTCTTGGCAGGGGTCGGCTTCCTGGGCATAGTTATCGGTTTCGCGGCCCAGTCGACCCTGTCCAACTTCTTCGCTGGCATGCAGCTGCTGGCCACCCGACCTTTCAAGACGGGCGATTTGCTCCAGCTTGACAATGGGGACATATGCGAAGTAAAGCACATCGGTATGCGGGCCACCGAGCTGTACAACCCCGATACCAATGAGCTCGTCATCATTCCCAACGACGACGTGGCGAACAAGAAGATCATCAATCTGATGGAGCCAGACGTCAAGCTCAAGCTGGTGATCAAGATCGATGTGGCCTACGGTTCCGATGTGGAAAAGGTCATGCGGACCCTGAAAGAGACCGGGGAAGCGCACCCGAACGTCCTGAAGGACCCCGAGCATCCGGTGGTGGTGAGGTTCTCCGATTTCGGAGAATCAGCGCTCAACTTCAAGGTCTTCATCTGGATCGACGACGTGGCCAACCGCTACAAGGTTCCTTCGGACTACCGCCAGGCGATAGACAGGCGGTTCAGGGAAGAGGGCATTGAGATACCCTTCCCGCAAACGGTGGTGCACTTCAAGGACGAGACGGAGAGGAAGAACTGAGGAGGGGGGTCAAAGGAGGCGCAGTCCGAGCTTTCGGGCGCGCTCCATTGCCCCCGCGAAATCCTTTTCCGGAACCCCGGTTCTCAGCTCTGGATATTCGCTCGCACGATACACGGGACGATACTGGTCCATAATGTTTACGGAGGCTTCCGGGACGTTCCTGACTAACCACTCCAGTACTGGGTAGCTGCAACACTCCAGATGCCCGGGCAGCATCAGGTGGCGGACGAGGAGGTCGGCCTGCCTGGCCGCCATCCCGTGGTTCCTTGAGACCACCCGGAAATAGTCATCTGCATCGGACAGCCGCTTGGCGCACTTGTCGTTGCCATACTTGAAGTCGGCAAGGTAGAGGTCCACCACCCCGTCCAACAACCTCATGGACTCCTCGCTCATGTACATGTTCGAGTTCCATATCTGGGCCAGATGTCCACGGCACTCCTTGAGCACCTGCAGTACATAGAGGAGGTTCGGCGTCGGTTCTCCCCCCACCCAATTTACGTTCTTGGCCTTCTCCGGCCACTCCCTGATGAGTGAAACATGAAACCCTGCGCGGCTGATGTCGGTCAGGTTCTCGATCTTGCGCGCCATCACGGCGGGCTCGATGAACCGTCCGCAAGACGGGTCTGTAGAAATATCGAAGTTTTGGCAATAGGCGCAGTCGAAATTGCAGCCCGCAAAGAACACGGTGTACGAGGGCACCAGGGGTCGCTCCTCGCCGTGATGCAGGAAATGGCTGGCAATCCTCGCCTCTCCGACCCCGCACTCACCCTTCCTCCCTAAAGTGCGATCGACGCCGCATATGGCTTCGCATAGCCTGCATGCGCTCATGACCCTTATGGCTAGCTCGATCTTCAGGTCTAACAAGCTGGCGCTTCCGCTGCCTTCGTCAGGGGACTCGGCTCTCGCTCGTTCAAGGCCCTCCCTGTGAAGCTCCCAAAGGGTCTCCTCGGAATCGGACGCAGAGAAATCCAGCTTGACGCTCTTGGCTGCCAGATAGGCAGGGGTGTGCTTGCCCTTGAGGATGGCGTGGTAGCGAGGCAGTGGGTCGCTCATCAGTGCTCAGTTATAGAGACCAAGACTTAACCCTTTCCTTGGACCTGGGTCTGACATCGCGAGGAGGAAGTCGCAAAAGAGCTAACTAGACCCGCCACCAATACAATCGCATCTGACAATACGGCGAACAGAAGGTTCAACATGGACGTCATTTCAGCAATCCACAAAAGGAGAAGCATCCGCAAGTACAAGAACAAGGACATCCCGAAGGAGCTATTGATGGAAATCCTGGAGGCGGCCAGGCAAGCGCCTTCCGGGGCCAATAAGCAGCCTTGGCAGTTGGTGGTGGTGACCGATCCGGAAACGAAGAAGGCCCTCGTGCCCATTTGCAAGGAGCAGAAGTTCGTGGCGGAGTGTTCGGCGTTCATCGTGGGGATCGATGATCCAGCCCAGAAATGGAGCCGCGTGGACCTTGCCATCGCCTTGGAGCACATGGTGCTGGCCGCGGTGGAGAAGGGGCTGGGCACCTGCTGGATAGGCGCCTTCGATCCGGAGAGGATGGGCGCACAGCTCGGCGTGCCGAAGGGTCTGGTGGTGACGGCGTGCCTCACTTTGGGCTATCCAGACGAGGCTCCAGAGGCTCGCGGCCGCAAGAACTTGAATGACCTGGTGCACTGGGAGAAGTACGGCTAAGCTCGACGCCACGGGAGCCAGAGAATCGAGCTGTTGGCATAGGTCCCTAAAAGGCTGATGCACAGCAAGGTTCAAAGCCCTGAACGCCATCTTTGACGCAACGGGCATTGTTTCTCCGTTTCCAGCCCCAACCAGGAAACGGCATGGTGACATCCATGCCGGGTACCGAAGAACATGAGGGGAAGGGGTTCGCGGACCTGTTCTTGAGGGCCAAATGGAAAGGGTACCATAGCATCTGGCTATGGATATTCTTGGCCTGGATGATGCTCTACATCGACAGGAGCATCACCGGGCCAGTGGTCAGCTGGATGATCGCCAATGATGTCGCCTTCATGGCAGCCGCCCCGATGCCCCATGCCCTGGGAGGCATCATCGGTTCGTTCTTCTTCGCTGGCTACATGCTCACCCAATTCCCCGCCGGATACCTGGGGGACAGATGGGGGCACAAGATCATGATCGTCATAAGCCTGATTTGGTCTTCCGTGGCCACTTTTCTGAGCGGCGTGGCCCGTGACCTCACCGTCTTCGTTTCCACCCGAATTCTTACGGGGCTGGGAGAAGGAGCTTACTATTCGAACGACCGGGCTTTCATTTGCTCGCACACCCCCGAGGAAAAAAAGGGCATGGGATTGGGCATCGTTTTCGTGGGACTAGCCGTTGGGCTCACTCTTGCCACGGTGCTTACTCCGATATTCCTGGACAGCGCGGCCTCGATGATGGGGAAAGAGAGCGCCTGGTCCTTCCCCTTCCTCCTGTTCTCCCTGCCGACGCTGCTGCTTGCGGCAATAATCTGGAAATGGGTCGGCCCGAGAGAGCCCGTGGGCAAGCTGCTCAAAGCGGGCTCAAGGCTTGTCCTCTACGCCGCCATATTCCTGGCCGTGCTGATGGGCGCCTATCTGGGGACGCTGCATCTGGGTTTGGATAGCGTGGCCCAAGCATCCTTCTTGCTCCTAGCCGTGTTCGCCCTCGTCGCTGTCATATACGCCCGGTTGGGCCTGCGCAGCAATAGGGCGCTGCGGGACAGGAACCTGTTGGTAGTCTACGTCTCAGCCATACCCATCCTCTACACCTTGTGGTTCTTCGGTTTCTGGGCAGTACTGGTCATCTCTGAGTCCTCCAAGCTGGGCATTTCCGGGGCGGCGGTGTACGCTGCGCTTTTCGGAGTGGCCAGCGCCATCGGCTATCCGCTAGGGGGAAGGATCTGCGATGCGGTGAGGACTAAAGAGAACCGGAAGAAACTGTATATCATCCTCACGCTCGCCGTGGCGTTGATGGTCTTCCTGGTGGCCGTGGCGATCAGCATTCATCTCGATGTTCTCCTCTTCGGCCTGCTGATCTTCGCCATCGGGGCGGTCTTCTCCGCGGCCCAGACGGCGCACATGACCCTCACCGCCGACCTCGCCCCCCGGGAGAACCTTGGCCAGGCCTTCGGCATGTGGAACCTGGTGGGGGAGGTCGGGGCAGTGCTCTCTCCCGTGATCTCAGGGGTGCTGCGGGATGCTACGGGCGATTGGACCTTGGCCATCATGGTCAACGGCGCCCTGCTGATCGTATCCGCCGTCCTCGTGAGCGTGGTCAGCACCGGCGATCGGACCGCATTCGTTCCAGGTGCAGCGGGTGATCGCCGATAGAAATTTCAATGGGAGAGTAGTAGGGGTCCGGCGATGATCATCGGAGCCTTCGGCGACGTGCATCGGAACGATCATTTGGGCCTGCTCAGGCAATCTCAGAAAGAGCTTGGCACCTGCGACCTTCTGCTCCTGGCCGGGGACATAACCGATGATAATTCCATCGAGGGCTTTGGCGAAGTGCTCGGCGCGCTGAAGGAATGGAGCGATGCGGACATCGTGGCCGTATTCGGCAACGAGGAATACGAGCCAACTCATGCCGTTTACCGTGAGCGCTACGGCATCACCTTCCTGGAGGAGGCTGCTAAGGATTATGAGGTGGACGGCATCAAGCTGCGCATCGTCGGTTCGACCGGGGCCTTGGACCGCCCCACATGGTGGCAACGGAACAATGTGCCGGACATCGGCAGGAGGTACCGGGAAAGGGTGAGCAAGCTGGATGCGTTGTTGCAGCGGAACGGGGCGGACGTGCTCCTCCTGCTCACACACTATGCGCCCACCTACGCCACCCTGGAAGGGGAGAAGCAAAGCGCCTTCCCAGAAATGGGCTCCTTGGCTTTGGAGGGAGTGATCGCGCAGAAGCGGCCCGACCTGGCGCTGCACGCCCACGCCCACCGTGGAAAGAGGTACGCTCTCCTCACGAAGAAGCAAAGAAGCCTGGAGGACTTTAGTGTGAGCGGAGGCGATGTGCCGATATACAACGTCTCGCTGCCGGCGAACGGAAGACCTTCCTTCTTCGATATCCAGGGGAGTGGTGCGGGCGTTCAGATCAGATATGTGTAATCAGGTGCCGGACCTGATCTCGTTGATCGTCCAGGCCACCTTGCAGATCCCTGAAGGGAGGGTCTCCACCTACGGTGACATCGCCAGGGGTCTGGGGGACGTGGCTGCCTCCCGGGCGGTGGGCGCGGTGCTGGCAGAGAACACATTGCGCATTGGGGTGCCCTGCCACCGAGTGGTCTTCAGCGACGGCAGGGTGGGCTGGTGCGGAGGAGAGGGAAACGGGCGGGAACGAGCAGGGCAGTTACTAAGGGGCGAAAGAGTGCCGATCGAGGAGGATAGAGTGGTCGACCTCGAGTCCAGAAGGTTCACCGAGTTCGATGTCCCACCGGTGCTAAGGAACCTGGCAACGGAACAGCTGCTATTGAGCGAGCGAGTGTCAGATAGGGACGATTTCTCCGATTTGCGTTATGTGGCTGGCATCGACGTTGCTTACACGTCCGAGGTGGGGTTTGGTGCCTCGTGCCTGATGGACGCCGAAACGGATGAGATCGTGGAGGAGAAGCTGATCGAGAGGCCAGTCCGATTCCCATATGTACCTGGCTACCTTGGTTATCGGGAGATGGCCATCGTTAGGGACCTTTTCGCCAAGAAGGAAGGCATCATCTACCTGATCGACGGCCACGGACGATCGCATCCGCGCCGGTTCGGAGCCGCCAGCCATCTGGGAGTGTGCCTAGGCGTGCCCACCGTCGGAGCGGCAAAGAGCTTGCTCGTCGGCAAGGAGATCCCGATCGACGGAAGAAGAACGAAGGTAGAGGTGGACGGGCAGATCTTGGCGTATGGCTTGACCAAGGGAGGGAAAACCAGGACCTACGTGTCAGTGGGCCATCGGGTTTCCCTAGAAACGGCGGTCGACATTTGTGGCAGGTTGATGAAGAAGAGCTCCGTGCCGACGCCACTGCACCGAGCCCATTTGATGGCGGGGGCGGCCAGAAAGCGCTATCAAGAGAGGGAGGAAGATTGAGGATCGCAGTGTACGGGGCCGGCGCGCTGGGAAGCGTGACGGGGGCGTTGCTCAGCCGCAGGCACGAGGTCACCCTGGTGGGCCGCAAGGCGCACGTCGAAGCGATCGCACATCATGGTCTGGCTGTGAGCGGCTGCGTGGAGGAGGTGTTCGTTCCCAAGGCGGTGGAACGGCTGAGCGACGCGGGTGCCGCTGATGCCATCATCATCACCGCAAAAGCCTACGATACCGAACGGGCGATCGAGGAGATCCGCTCCCTCGCGGAAGGAAAGACGTTGATTGTATCACTGCAGAACGGCCTTGGCCTCCTGGAGCATTATCGAAAGGCATTTCGGGGGCGAACGGTGATGGGAGTGACCTCCATGGGAGCCATGATGATCGCTCCTGGGTCAGTCTGCTACGCAGGGGAGGGCGAAACCCGATTCGCATCATTTGACGAAGGCGACGCAGCGGCGGTCACGATGGCAGAGGCGTTCGAAGGGGTCGGGATGGAGGCGGGGGTGTCCGAGGACATCGAGCGCGAGATCTGGATGAAGGTGGTGGTGAACACTGCAATCAACCCCCTCACCGCGCTGGTCCGACAGAAGAACGGATACATCCTCAAGGACCAAGGGCTCCTTTCATTTGCCATTGAAACCTGCCAGGAGACCACCGCCGTCGCTATCGCCTCAGGGATCGATCTGGACCAGCAGGCGATGGTCAACAAGCTGACGGACGTCCTGCGCAAGACCTCGGAGAACAAGTCCAGCATGCTGCAGGACCTGGAAAAGGGGAGGAGAACGGAGATCGAGGAGATCACCGGAGAGGTGGTGGCAAGAGGAGAAAGGGTGGGGGTGGCGATCCCGCTGAACCGCACCTTGCTCCGCCTTCTAAGAGCGCTCTCGAATCAGGCTTAACAAGCAGCGGACCTCGTTCTGTGCCTCCTTCGCATCCAGAGTCTTCTCGCAGGAGACACAGCTGGCATCTTGATGGGCCACGGTTACCCCGTTGCCCACCAGCCTTCTCAGTAGCTGCAATTGCCCCTCAGCACCCTCCAAGCCCTCACCGCTCTCCTTCAACTCTTGGGTGGAGACCGAATCGGAGCGGCCATAGATGATGACCGTAAGGGCGTTGAGTGCCGACAGGGAGATGCGGGCCGTGAAGGCCCGGATGATGCCCTCCTCGACCATGGCCTGGATGAGCTTATGCACCGCATTGACCGAGAGCCCCAGGCGTTCCGCCAAGTCCCGGTAGGAAGTGCGGGAGTTGGCCAGGAGCATCATCGCCAGTCAGAGGTCGGTATCGTCCATCTCGCGCGCCGATCAAGCACCGATGCCCGGCAATATGATCCCTATGACCCTTGGCAAAGGAAACCTTAATTAAAGGAGGGCCTGATTTTGCTCCTGTGGTAAGATGGTAGATGTAAGGGAGCTCGCCAGAAAGGCCCTCGAGTATAAGGAGCGGGGGCTGAACGAAAGAGAGATAGGGGATGAACTGCACCTTTCCATAGACACGGTCAGATATCTTCTGGAGGAGGGCACGGAAGGGAATCTTCCGCCCTCCGACGTCAAGATCGGCTGGAGGTCCGTGGGGGTCTATGCCAGCCGCATATCCATGATGTCCGAGATCCTGGCCGACATCGTGGTGGAGGAGGTGGAGAAGCGCGACCTGGACGTCGATGTGGTGATGGGCATTGCGGTGAACGGGGTCTCCTTCGCGACCTATATGTCAGAGATGCTCGGGGTCGAGCTTGCAATTTACAAGCCGCCGGTAGAGAGGGGCAAGAAGGGCGGTTCCATCAGCGGCAACTACGCGAGCGTGGAGGGCAAGAAGGTGGTCATCGTCGATGATGCCATGTCCACCGGGGCCACGGCCCTGGAGGCGATCAAGGACGTCAAGGCCGCGGGAGGGGATCCGGTCCTCATGCTGGTCATCGTCAACAAGTCCAGTCAGAACGATATAGAGGGTGTCCCATTGAGAGGGATCATTAGGGCTCGGTCCATGGGCGGCACCATTCTGGGAGGAGGCGCGCTCCGCTCGTTCCCTTACAAGTGAAGCGATGATAAACGACAAGTGGGACTTGGATCCCAATCCGCTTTCCGAGGAGGATTCCCGCCGGATCATGGCGCGGATCCATTCCTTGCTTTTTTGGCTGGGCAAGTTCATCCCGGAGGAGGAGCTCCTGGAGGGGCAAAGGATCCCGCTACGCGAGATCATCTTCAACTTCATCTCCAAAGCTGAACCGAGCGAGGAGGAAGTGGAGGAGGCCATGTCCCTGGCTGAAGCGCTGCAGCGCAAAGCCAAGGCCTTGGAGATGGAGATCAGGGACAAGCAGATATCCAAGGGAGAGGCCCACTTGCTCCTCGACGAGATCTGCGGGCTGCTGCGCGCGGTGGATGAGATCCGGCACGCCAAGGTGGGCGAGGCCAACGTCAAGGCCATGGCCCTGATGAAGCGCGTGGCCGACGAGAAACGGTGGCTTAATTTCGTTAGGACGGCGACCTGATAGCTATTGTCCGAATTCTGAGGCTAATAGTACTCATGAATTCCGCTTCTCGGAAACATTATATAAGATTCCTCCTTTATCGTAGCTGCCGGTACGAAAACCAGTAGGAACTTCATTCAATGAGGGAGAACCTATGATAGATCACCTTGACGAGCGCATCATCGAGATCCTGAAGAAAGACTCCAGGAGGCCATTTGTGGAGATCGCGGACGAGCTCAAGGTTTCCGAGGGCACCATCCGCAGCCGGGTCAGGAAACTCTTCGAGGAAGGGGTCATCCAAAGCTTCACCATCAAAACCAGCAGCAAGAATGTGAAGGCCATAATCGAGGTGAAGATCGATGTCAATGTGAACACCTCCGAGGTGGCAGCGAACATTGCGAGATTCGACGGAGTGTCCGAGGTTTTCGAAGTGACAGGCGAAGAGGACATCGTGGCGATCATTGATGTCACCTCATCGCCGCAGCTGAACGAGATCATAGAGCGAATACGGCGCTTCGATAATGTGCAGTCCACCCGCACCAGGCTCATCTTGAAAGAGCACTTCGGGGGCGAGTAGGATGATACAGGGATGCGCCACCGCCCTGATCACTCCGTTCACCAGCAAGGGGGAATTGGACGAGGAGGGCCTCCGGTCATTGGTGTCCTTCCAGGAGGAAAACGACGTCGACTACATCGTCCCTTGCGGCACGACCGGGGAATCGGCCACCCTCACCCACGCCGAGCACCTGAAGGTCATCGAGATCGTCATGGACCAGGTCAAGAAGGTCAAGGTCATCGCCGGAGCGGGCTCGAACGCCACCCACGAGGCCATCCACCTGAGCAAGGGGGCGAAGGACCTGGGCGTGCACGCCATTCTCTCCATCTCTCCATATTACAACAAGCCCACGCAGAAGGGCATCGTCAAGCACTATGAGGCCATAGCCAAGGCGGTGGACATCCCCCTTATCGTCTACAACGTCCCCGGAAGGACGGGGTCCAACATCAACCCCTCCACCGTGTTCAAGCTGGCCGAGGTCCCGAGCATCGCCGGGATCAAGGAGGCCAGCGGAAACCTGGGACAGATAATGGCCATACTGGAGAAGGCCCCCAGGGGTTTCTCGGTGGTGTCCGGCGACGATGCGCTGACCTATCCGATGATGGCCCTGGGTGCGAACGGGGTCATATCCGTGGCCTCGAACGTCGTGCCCAAGCAGGTATCGTCCATGGTCCACCATGCCCTTGAAGGCGACTGGATTAAGGCTCGCCAAGAGCATTACCATCTGCTCTCCCTGTTCAACAACCTCTTTGTCGAGTCGAACCCGATCCCGGTGAAGACCGCCCTCAACCTCATGGGCATGCCAGGGGGGGCGTTCCGCCTACCGCTGTGCGAGATGGAACCCGCAAACCTGGAAATCGTCAGGAAGAGCCTGATCGACCTGAAGCTGCTGACGAAATGACATTCTTACTCTGAAAAGGCAAGCAACGAACCGGAGGTATGGAAGATGATCAAGGTAGTGGTCGGGGGTGCGACCGGCAGAATGGGGTCCATAATCTGCGAACTGGTCCGCCAACAAGAGGACATGCAATTGCTGGGGGGCATTGTCTCCGATGCCGGGGGGCACGCGGGAAAGGACATCGCCCCAGGGATACTGACCTATGGCGCAAACGACCTGGAGACGATCGTGCAGAAAGCGGATGTCTACGTCGACACCACCTCACCCTCTGCCGCCGAAAGGAACATCATGCGCGTGCCGCCGCTGGGCGTTAACCTGGTCATTGGGACGACCGGCCTGCCAGAGGAGCTCCTCAGGAGGTTCGAGGGCAGCGTGATGGAGAACAATGTCTCCGCCGTGGTATCGCCCAACTTCTCCGTAGGGGTGAACGTCTTCTGGAAGATGTGCGGGGTTCTGGCCGCGGTCCTGGAGGACTACGATGTGGAGATAATCGAGACCCATCACGACAAGAAGAAGGACGCGCCCTCCGGTACCGCCATGAAGGCGGCGCAGATAGTGTCTGAGGTCACCGGTATCGATAACATTGTCTATGGGCGGCAGGGAATGGTGGGAGCCAGGGGCAGGGAGATCGGGGTACACGCTATCCGCGCGGGGGACGTGGTGGGCGAGCACACCATCATGTTCGCGGGCAACCGGGAACGCATCGAGCTCACGCATCGGGCCCATTCCCGGGAAGCTTTCGCCGAAGGCTGCTTGACCGCCATCCGCTGGGTCTCCGCCCGCCGGGATGGCAAGATACACTCTATGTCAGAGGTGCTAGGGCTTTGATCAAGGCGATGAAGTTCGGGGGCACGAGCGTTGGCAGCGAAAAGGCGCTGCGCAGCTTGACCGCCATCATCGAGAAGGACACGGCCAAGAAGGCGGTGGTGGTCTCCGCCATGTCGGGCGTCACCAACCTCCTCATCGGCTGGATGAACGACCGCAAGCAGCCATTGGACCCGTTCTTGGACGAGCTGCTGCGGAAGCACACCACGGTTGTCAGGTGCATGCTCTCGACCCAGGAGATGGATGAGCTGGAGACAAAGCTGCGGGTCAGGTTGACCGGGCTGAGGCAGAACATGGGACGATTCGATGACCCGCATTCACGATCATACGCGCATGATGCCATCGCCTCCTGGGGGGAGCGGCTGTCGAGCGTCATGGTGACCGCCCTGCTGAGGGCGGCGGGCGTGGATGCCATTGCCCTGACCTCGGAGGAGGCCGGCATCGTGGCCTCTGGCCCTCCGGGATCGGGCACGGCAGACCTGGACGCCACTGCCAGGAACTTCAGGACCGCTGTCACTCCTCTGATCGAATCGGGCAAGACGCCGATCATCACCGGGTACTACGGCATGGATTCCATGGGGCGCCCGTTGACCTTCGGACGGGGAGGCTCGGACTATTCCGGGGCGGTGGTGGCGTACGCCCTCAACGCCTCAGTGCTGGAGATCTGGACTGATGTGGACGGTTTCATGAGCGCCGACCCGCGCATCATCCCCGAGGCGAAGACCATCAGCGAGATGGATTATGGGGAGGCGGCCGAGCTGGCCTACTTCGGTGCCACGGTGTTGCACCCGCGCACCATCGAACCGGCGCGCAAGAAGAAGATCCCGGTATTGGTGAAGAACACCTTCAACCCGGATGCTCCTGGCACCCGCATCATCGAACGGAAGGGGGCGGGCACTTCCATGCTCAAGAGCGTGGCCGTTAAGTCCGACCTCTCCATCGTGAAGTTCTACTCCTCGGAGATAGCCTACTCCCCGGGCCTGGTCACGGAGATATTGGGAACGGTGAACGAGGACGGGGTCACCATGTACGCCATCTCCACCTCCCTCTCCACGCTGGCCTTGGCCGTGCCGTCCTCCTCGGTGAAGGACATCTGCGAGCGCATCCGCAAGGTGCAGGGGGGCCAGATAGAGAAGGTGCGCCTGAAGGACAACGTCTCGCTGATCTGCGCCGTGGGCGACGACATGATCAACACCAAGGGCGTCTCGGCCAAGGTGTTCAAGGTGGCCGAGGAGATGGACGCGAACATCGAGATGATCTCCGAGGGAGCATCGGACGTGGCCCTCAATTTCGTTGTCCCGAGCGACAAGGCGGTCGGAGTGGCTAGGAAATTGCATGAGCGATTCATAGGTGCTTAACATGCGCAAATTCGAGAACGACAACGGACAATTGAAGATCGGTGGCATCCGGGCCATTGAGCTAGCGGAGCGCTACGGCACCCCGCTCTATGTGACCGATGAGAACGCGGTCAGGGAGAACTATCGACGCATCAGGGATGCTTTCAAACCCCACATGCCCGTCAGGGTGCACTTCGCGTGCAAATCCAATACCGCTCTGGCAATACTGCGGGTGCTGCAGCAGGAGGGCAGCTTCATAGACGCGGTCAGCATCGGCGAGGTGGAAGCCTGCCTGCGCGCCGGCTTCCCTCCCGAGAGGATCCTGTTTACCGGCACCAGCGTGTCCACGAACGAGCTGGCCATGGTGACGGGCAGGAAGGTCCCCATAAACATCGACTCCTTCTCCGAGATGAGACGACTGGCCGACATCGACACGGACATCGCCGTCTCGTTCCGAGTGAACCCGAACGTGGGGGCAGGACATCACGCCCACGTGGTCACCGGAGCCAAGAGCACCAAGTTCGGCATCCCCCGCGAGGAGATCGTCCGCGCCTACGACGAAGCCCTGGAGCTGGGTTTCATTCCCTTCGGCCTGCACGCGCACATCGGCGCGGGAGTGCAGGAGGTGGCGCCGTTCTCTCAAGTGACCGAGGTGCTCGTTTCGATCATGAACGATATCGAGAAGGAGCTGTCGCTGAAGCTGAAGGTATTGGACATTGGTGGCGGGGTAGGCATACCCTATCGTCCGGAGGACGAACCGATGGACGTGGACGCCTACGCCAGGGAGGTGACCAGCCGCATCAAGGGCAAGTGCTCCGCCGAGACGGTGGCCATCGAGCCTGGCCGCTACATCATCGCGGATACCACCGTGCTGCTCACCAGCGTGATCGATGTGAAAGAGAACCCTGATAAGAGGTTCGCGGGAGTGGACGCTGGCTTTAATACCCTCATCCGCCCCGCCTTCTATGGTTCGTATCATCATGTGGCAGTGGCGAACAAATTCGGCGCACCGGGCGAGGTGGCGTACGATGTGGTCGGGCCGATATGCGAGTCGGGGGACTTCCTGGCCAAGGACCGCCTGCTGCCCAAACTGAACGAGGGGGA
>Ga0315279_10002123_pt1 | contig 30620 bp, 23 predicted proteins | sample YL17G06_20_MG_FD_203694 | JGI IMG/M metagenome (GOLD analysis project Ga0315279, IMG submission 203694) | Sediment microbial communities from Yellowstone Lake, YNP, Wyoming, USA - YL17G06_20 | ecosystem: Environmental > Aquatic > Freshwater > Lake > Sediment | place: USA: Wyoming | collected...
AGGCATGCCTCGCCCCTGCAACTACTTGTGAAAACGTATCATACAACCCACAATAAGGGCGAACCTCGTGTTCGCTCATGTAGCGTTTTCAAGGCGAATGCGTATCACACGGAGGAGGAACTCGCATGATCACGTTCGAGCATGTCGGCATCGCGGCGAAGGACACGCGCGCGCTCGCGGAGTGGTACGTGCGCGTGCTCGGGTTCAAGGTCGTCTACGACAACAAGAAGCAGCCCATCCCGACGCTGTTCGTGCAGGACGCGAAGGGCATGGCCGTCGAGATCCTCCCGCCGCCGGCGGACGGGCAGGTGCAGGACTCGAGGGCGACGCACTTCGCCCTCTGGGTGGACGACTTCGACGCGGCGAAGAAGGAGCTCGAGGCGAAGGGCGTCGTCCTCGAACCGGAGATGTCGAGCCCGTCGTTCGGCGGCACGCGCATCGCCTTCTTCTCCGATCCGGAAGGGCATCGCATCCAGATCATCCGGCGGAAGCAGCGGATGTAAGGGCGGACCCGTGTGTCCGCCCTGGCGCGTCGCTTCCGCCGTCGCGCGGTCTGCCGCCCGTCGGTCCCGGCGTGGCGGACGAGGCGTCCGCACGGCAGATGATACGCGTTCCAGTTACCCTTGTCCTATCGCGGTCGTCGAGTACCAGTTTGGCGGGCGGCGCACTGTCCCGCCTCATCCAGGACATTGCCAGCTCATGTGCGTGTCACACGCAACGTCATTCTGAGCCGCGTCGCCGCAGGCGACGCCTGGAACGCAAAGCGTTCCCCGGAGAATCTCATGCCAGGGATGTCCTCATGAATGCAGCAGTACTCCCCGCGCGGGATTCTTCGTCGAACGCTTCGCGTTCGCTGCTCAGAATGACGGCACGTTGTACGTGAACCGACGCGTCGTACACCCAGCAGGTCCAGTCATTGTGATGGGCGCTCGTACTACGCGTTCCAGTTACCCTTGTCCTATCGCGGTCGTCGGGTACCAGTCTGGCAGGCGGCGCACTGTCCCGCCTCATCCAGGACATTGCCAGCTCATGTGCGTATGAGACCGTATGTTCTCTCTCCGCGCCCTTCCACCGCATCACAGGGAGACCACCCATGCTCTCGCGCGAACGGGTGTTCTGCGCCCTCGACCACCGGGAGGCCGACCGCGTGCCGATCTACATCTGGACGTTCGGCGCCCCGATCGAAGGTCCGATCGCGAAGAAGTACGGCAGCCTCAACGGGTTCTTCGATCACTACGGCATCGACATGGTGCAGTCGTTCGCCGCGAAGGGGCTCCAGCCCGACAGCTACGAGCGCCCCGCGACCGGTGACATGTCCGAGGACGCCCTCACCGGCCGCGCGAACCGGGGCAACTGCTACGGGAACGTGCTCACCATCGACGAGGCCCTCGACATCTCGTTCCGCGACCCGGCCGATCCTTCGATCTACGAGCCGATCCGCCGCGACGTCGAGTACCACAAGGGGCGGAAGGGCCGCGCGGTCTACGTCCAGACGCCCGGCGTCTTCGAGACAGCCACCGGCTTCGTCGGCCTCCAGGGCGAGCTCGAACTTCTGCTCACGGAGCCGGACAAGCTCCACGAACTCTACCGCCGCATCGCCACGTGGTCGAGCGAGTACGTGGACCACTGCATCGACATCGGCGTGGACGTCATCCACATCTCCGACGACTGGGGCCGGAACGACGCGATGTTGTTCAGCCCGAAGCTCTGGTGGGCGCACGTCTTCCCGAACGAGCAGATCCATGCCCGCCGCGCGCGCGAGCGCGGTGCGTACCTCTCCCTCCACTGCGACGGGTACTTCTGGCCGGTGATCGACGGCGTGCTCGACCTGGGCGTGCAGTGCGTGCATCCGGTGCAGCAATCCGCCGGCATGGACATGGTCCGCTTCAAGCGCGAGTATGGCGACCGGCTGACGATCTACGGCGGGCTCGACGTGCGGACGACGCTTGGCACGGGCGATCTCGGGAAGATTCGGCAGGAAGTGGCCGACCGGATGCGCGAGCTCAAGCCCGGCGGCGGGTACGTCTTCTGCACGTCGCACATGGTCCAGCCGAACACGACGCTGGAGGAGGTCGAGGCCGCGTACGAGGTCGCCGCCGAGGAAGCGGGGTATTGACGGGGGCAGATGCGGCCGCGCTCGCATGGCGTGCTTCCTTGTTGGGGAGCGGTGAAAGCGCGGACGTGGGGCGACTATGGTGTCCCGTTCCAGCTATCTTTCTTATAGGGAGAGGCTGCTGAGCGCCTCGGCCCGGCATCTACCACTGCGCACATGAGGAGTGACTGCTATGGCTGCACAAGATGAGCGGCGAGTGGCGGTCTACAGAGAGGCCATGAAGCTGATGCGATCCGCCGGCTCTACGCGTGACAGATACCATGTCATCTCTCATGGGGACCGCTGGGCAGTCGTACGCGAGGGAGCGCAGAGGGCGTACCGGGTGTTCGACAGAAAGGCGGATGCAGTTGCCCGGGCCAAGTCGTTGGCCGCAGCCGCACGCGGCAGGTACGTGATCGTGCATAGGAAAGACGGCGGGGTGGAGATGATCGTGGGAATGTCGGCAGGGAAGGGCGGTGATATCGTCAAGGGCTGAGAATCCTCGCATCTCTCGGACTGGAACGGATGGCTCCGGACAATCTCGACATCCCACGGTTCTGCGGGAACGTGTTCATCAACTGCCCCTTCGATGCGGACTACCGGCCTCTGTTGCGCGCGCTGATCTTCACGCTGGTCGACTGCGGCCTCAGTCCAAGGATTGCCACCGAGAGAGCCGACTCCGGCGAGTCACGGGTTGACAAGATCAAGGAGTTGATACGGCAGTCTGGCCTCAGCGTTCACGATATCTCCAGGATGGAGCCGCTCAAACCGGGCGATCTTCCACGGTTCAACATGCCATTCGAGCTCGGCCTCGATCTCGGCTGCAGGGAATTCGGCCCCGAACCGCTTCCCGCCAAGCGCTGCCTGATCCTTGAGACAGAACCGTATCGGTACCAGAAGGTGCTGTCGGACATATCCGGGAACGACATCAAGCACCACCGGTCGGACCCGGAGACGCTTGTTCGATGCGTCAGGGCTTGGGTAGTGGAGACCGTGGGCCTGGGGCGCTACAACGGTACGGTGATCTGGCGTCGGTTTGGCGAGTGCGTCGGGATACTGGCAGCTGCGATGGCTGAAGCTGGGGGTACAGGCCAGGACGTCGAGGAGATGCCTGCTCCCGAGTTCATCCGCTTCGTACGAGAGTGGAAGCTCGCCAATCCGTAGCCGTGCGTTCCCTCTCCTTCCTCCCCGGAACTCCGGTACCCTTCTTTCCGTCTCCTTCTTGTACCGTCGGCCCTTCATGAGGGAGCACGTCATGAAAGTCGCCGTGTTCAGCACGAAGTCGTACGACCGCCAGTTCCTCGAAGCGGTGAACGCGGGCTACCGGCACGACCTCGTCTTCTTCGAGCCGCGCCTCACCAGGGCCACCGCGTCGCTCGCGCAGGGCTTCCCCACCGTGTGCGTGTTCGTGAACGATGAACTCGACGCGGACGCCATCGCGCTCCTGGCCGCCGGCGGCACGCGCCTGGTCGCCACCCGCAGCGCCGGGTTCAACCATATCGATCTGGACGCCGCCGAGCGCGCGGGCATGGCCGTCGTCCGCGTGCCCGCGTACTCGCCGCACGCCGTCGCCGAGCACACGGTCGCGCTGCTGCTCGCCCTCGCCCGCAGGATCTACCGCGCATATAACCGCGTCCACGAGGGCAACTTCTCCCTCGAAGGCCTCCTCGGCCTTGACATCTGCGGCAAGACCGTCGGCATCGTCGGCACCGGCCGCATCGGCGCCATCGTCGCCCGCATCATGCATGGCTTCGGCTGCGAGATCCTCGCCCATGACGTCCGCCCGAACCCCGACTGCGCCGAGTGCGTCCGTTACGTCTCCCTCGACGAACTCCTCGCCCGGTCGGACATCGTCACGCTCCACTGCCCGCTCACGCCCGAGACGCATCACCTCATCGACGCCGGCGCCGTGAGCCGCATGAAGGACGGCGTCCTCCTCCTCAACACGAGCCGCGGGCCGATCATCGACTCCCTCGCCGTCATCGAGGGCCTCAAGTCCGGGAAGATCGGCTACCTGGGCCTCGACGTGTACGAGGAAGAGGAGGAGCTGTTCTTCCAGGACCTCTCCGACAGGATCATCCAGGACGATGTCTTCGCCCGCCTCGAGGTCTTCCCGAACGTCGTCATCACCGGCCATCAGGCGTTCTTCACCCACGACGCGATGACGAACATCGCCGAGACGACCCTCGCGAACATCCGCGACTACGAAACGACGGGGGCGTGCCCGAACCTCGTCGCGACGCAGAAGGTCGCGGGATGAATGAGGGCGAGCGTTCCTCATGCGGATCGGTGCCGCGCGCATGACGCTGCATGAGCGAGGCAGCGTCTCCCTATCCCTTTCCTCTCTTCACCGTCTTTCCCTTCGCCCGGAGCAGTTCCTCGAAGCACGCGATCGCCGCCTGGAGCGTCGCCGCGGCCTGATCGGGATCGGGCTGCGAGACGACGACGTCCACCGGCAGTCGATCCTCGGCGGCCGTTCGCATCGCGACGTAACCCTTGAGGTACGAGCCGGGGAAACGTCGCATGACCTCCTCGATCACCGGCGCAAGCTCGGACTCCCACAGGTCCACCGTCACCCGCTCGGCGAGGCGATGGATGCCGCTCCGCCGCGCGATGACCGGCGCGACGTGGGCGGTGAACACGCCTTCGACCTCCCGCGGCGGGCCCGGCATGACGAAGATCGTCGTCCCGTCGAGCGCGAGCACGCAGCACGGCGCCCAGCCCGCCGGGTTCTGGAGCACCGTCGCCCCGACCGGCACCGTCGCCATGCGGATGAGGTTCGGCGTCAGGTCGTCCCGGCTCTTCAAGTTCCGCCGACGGACGAAGTCGTCGAGGGTCGGATCGTGCGGCGCGCACGTCGTGCCGGCCACCTCGGCGATGCAGGCAGCGGTCACGTCGTCCGGCGTGGGCCCGAGTCCGCCCGTCGTGATGAGGAGTTCCGTCCGCCGCCGGATCGCGTCCCGCACGGCATCGACGATCTCCGCGCGGTCGTCCTCGACCATCATCGCTCGGCGCACGTGCCCGCCGAGGGAGACGATCTGCCCCTCCAACCAGTGCGTGTTCGTGTCGAGCACCCGGCCCATGACGAGCTCGGTGCCGATGGCCATGATCTCGACCGTGGGGGCGTGGTTCATCGCCGGGCCAATGCCCGGCGAGGGGTTCGATATGTCCATGGGCGTCCCTCAGAAGCGGTCCGATCGGTGATCTCACAGGTACCGAAGATACCACGAGGATAGCCGCCCCGAGGTCCCGCCGCGCGGACGCGGATGTACCGTGTCCCTACAATCCCTTCTTCTCTGCGTCTCCGCGCCTCTGCGGTGAGCCCTTCTTTTCCCTTTCTCCGCGTCTCTGCGTCTCTGCGGTGAATCCCTCTATCTCACCGCGGCGACATCCACCGATGCGCCCGTCTCGTGCGAGCGGTAGAGCGCGGTGAGCATCCGCACCATCTGCTCGCCCTGCTCGATGGTCGAGATCGGCTGCCGGCCCTCGCGGATGCAGCGGACGAAGTGGTGGAACTGGTCCTCCGACGGCAGCGTCTTGGCGTCCGGCGTGACGTTCGCGTTCTTCCCGTCCTTCTCCGCGCAGACCGAGAACGGCAACAGCGTCGCGCCGCCCTCGGTGCCGAGCACGCGCACGCTGAACGTGCCATCCACGACGAACGTGGACCAGGCATTGTCGAGCATCGCCGCCGCGCCGTCGGCGAAGCGGATGATGCCGCAGCCGAAGTCCTCCACGTCGAAGGCCTTCTTCCCGCCCGCGGCGGCGATTTTCTGGCGGTTCGCCTTCCCGATCGGCGAGAGGTCCTGCGTCGTCATGCCCATGGCGCTGGTCGGCTCCGGGCAGCCCATGAGGTACCACGTCAGGTCGAGCAGGTGCACGCCGTTATCGATGAGCGCGCCGCCGCCGGAGAGCGCCTTGACGGTGAACGTCGGCCGCATGGGGATGCCGTCGAGCCCGCGGAGGTACGTCGACCAGCCGTAGTAGATCCGCCCGAGCGTGCCCTCGTCCACGAGCCTCCGCACATACGCCGCCTCGGGCCAGTAGCGGAGCTTCATCGCCGCCATGCCGATCTTCCCGGACGCGTTCTTCGCGTCGAGGATTTCGCGCGCGTGCGCCGGCGTGTCGGCGAGCGGCTTCTCGCAGATGACGTGCTTGCCCGCGCGGAAGGCGGCGACCGAGATCTCCGCGTGGACCGCGTTCGGCACGCAGACACTCACCGCGTCGATGTCCGGGGCGGCGCACATCTCGCGGTAGTCGGCGAACGTGCGCTTCACGCCCCACTTCTCCGCCGCCGCCGCAAGCCGCGTCGCATCCGTGTCGCACAGCGCGACGACCTTGCAGCCGGGCACCTTCGAGAAGTTCTCCACATGCCACTGGCCGACGCCCATGCCTACCACGCCGATGTGCAGTGTCGAATCCGTCATGTCCCGCCTCCTGGGGAGATCGTTGCCGCGCAAGGGATGCGTGAGGGGAGGAAGGTGGGGAAGAGGGTGGGATGGGGGAAGGGGAAGAGGAAGGGAGTGCCATTGGCAGAAGCGTTCTCGCCAACCATAATTGTTCAGCAGCCTCGACACGGAGAATGCATCATGCTCCACATCATCCGCGAGTTCGCTGTCACCGGCGATCATGCGCTGCGCCTGACGTACTCGGACGGCGAGGTTTTCGTCGTGGGTTTCGCGCCCGTCATCGCGCGCGGAGGCGTGTTCGCCGCGCTGGCCGATGCCGCGTTCTTCCGCTTGGTGTCCGTCGGCGAGGGCGGCAGGTACATCGAGTGGCCGGGAGAGATCGACTTCTGCGCCGACGCACTTCGGATGGAGGGAGAGCGGGAGCAGAAGGCGGCATAGTGCGTGGGCAGCCAACACTGTGGATCGGACGCGTAGCAGTGGTCGTCTGCGCCTCCGGGGCCGTGACGGACTCCAGGAGCGCAATTGGCACTACTGCGAATTCCTCAGGTTGTCTGGCAAGTACTGAGCATGAGTACGTCGAAGAAAGTCCAAAGCCGAATCATTGGTTACCTTATAGTTAAGCTCTCGCTGAAAGAAGTCCAGCCTCGCGCGGCAATCCGCCAGAATCTGGCTCCATGTCTTTGCCCATACCTCAAAATGGACGCCACCCTGTTCGTACTTGAAGGTCTGGCCCATCGGCCGATCCGCTTGATTCGCTTTCGCCTTCGCTCGCTCGTTCATCTCATTCGAGACCGCCCAGAAACGCCATCGGGTCTTGACCCCGTGGAACCGCTCATCGCTGGCCACTGCCATTGCATAGCCTTCCGTTTGATCGAGGACTGACGTGTCGATCTTCACGCTTGGTCTCTTCAACTCGACCACGAGATAGTCCCATTCATCCGGACGTGGCTTCATGACGCGCGAGAACATCAGGTCCACGAGTGCCCTGGCACCATCGGTACGGGTTACGGACGCTTCATCGTCTGAAACGTCGATCTCTCGATCCTTCAGGTGTGCCTTCAGGACCTCGGTCAGGCTCCTGTCACTGACGCTCAGGTGGTATTCCTCGCCAAAAAGCCAAGCATGATCCTGCACGATCTTGTGAAGCTGAGACCTCTCAAGAAGATCCCTCTTGTTGTCAACATCGAACACCAGCAGTTCCAGCCCACGTAGGAAGTCCAGACGGCCAGCGAGTGTAGTGGAAGCATTGATAATTGCCTCCAACGACGTCCTGTGTAATAGCCTGGCGAACTCCTCCTGTCTTTCCACAGGCAGCGCCAGTACATCACGCAGGATCTTCTCGACAGCCGCAGGACTTGATCGAAGAGCTTCTCTCAGCAGCTGGAACGATAGCTGTCGAGTTCTCTTTGGGGAACGCTGGAAAGCTGGAGCATACTCGTTGACCGCAAGAGCGATAACATCAAAAGCTTGACGTTCCACGACCTCCGTAGGTGTGGTCGGGGGGTCCCTATACGGATATACCTCTTCCTTTTTCCACTGTTTGACCAAGTCTGCAGCGTGCTGAGAGCTGCGGTCTCTGAAATGGCTCCGCAGTCGCTCGCGCCCTGCATCCGCCAGCGCAGACACGAGGGGGTTGATCTCTGTGATGGGCTCCCCATCCTGGCTCAGACGGCGGAACAAGTTAGATCTCAGATAGGCGGTGAATTCGAAGCCTCGCGCTTGGATTCCAGCCTTGGCGATATCCAGCGTGAAACCATGCGAATCACACAGATAGAGATGTCGAGGAGTCTTCGTAGTCCATTCGATCACCGTGAGAATTCCGGTCTCAGCCGAGCCGCCACCGACCTCAATCCCACTGACCTCGTACTCTGCCACATAGTCTTCAATCCCGCGAGGATCTACTGCTTCGCCATCGTACATCACAGACACCGCAGGATACTGGCGCAGGTACAAGGCAAGATCCTGGGTTAGCTGTCGAGCCGCTGATGGGTTGCTCAACCCCTTTGGCGACTGGACAAGATCCTCTATGAGTACCACGGTCCCTGGCAGACGAGACCGGCCCTCAACTTGGTCCGCAATCTGAAAATCGCGAATGCAGCGTCGGTCGCCGGTGATCGTATACTCGAAGGTGTGACCATCCGACCCATAGCGAGTGCGCCACACAATATGACTCCCGAGGGCAAAAGCGCGAAAGCGTCCCTTGCCTTCCTTGCCGTGCAGAATTCGTCCAGCCGGAGTCCTGTCTGAGACCGATTTCCTCGAACCACCTAGCTTCCCGAATGCTTCTCTCGCATCGTCACGACGAATCCCGTGGCCATTGTCCATGACCTCAATGGATATGATACCGCCAAGTTCATTTCTATTGATGCTTACTTTCACTTCATTAGCATCGGCATCTAGACCGTTCCAGATGAGTTCCGCAATCGCTCCAAGCGGGGTTCCGGAAGAAGACAATCGCCGTAGATGGTCGTCCGTAATGTCGACGGTCACGGTCTCCATGTGCGCGTCTCCTCGGGCCTGATGCACCGGTCTGCATGGCGGCGGGCCGATTGTGCAGGCTCTTGTACGTTGCCGGAAGATGAGGGAATCCTTTACGTCAGCGCAATCCCCCCCCCGCCTCTGCGCTACTCCTCGATCCCTTCCTGGACCGGTGCGCCCTCACTGCACATGCAGTCTCCGCTCCGCGAAGTGGGATAGCGTGATCCTCTCATCGTCGTTCATAGAGCACCTTTCCCTCGCGGAGCGCCGGACGGAGCACCGGTCGGACGAGACGAGCAGCCAGACGCCGCGCGCCACGTACTACGGCCATTCCACGCCGTACGCTGCCACGTGCTCCTTCACCTTCTCGTAGACGTCCCCAGCGATCGCCACCGCCTCCTCTGCCTTCGCCTTCGTGACCTCCTCTCCGCCGGGGTACGTCGCCGTCTCGTACGGAGTCAGACACGACGCCGACGCGCACGAGGCCGCAAGCGCGGGATCGATGGACGCCAGAGCCCCTATGAGGTCGGTCGGCGTCCTCAGGCGGCCGTGTTCTACCTGGTGGCAGACGAATGCGCCGGTGAGCGCCCACTTCGCGCACTGATGCGCCCAGAACGCCGCATACTCGTACCGCCCCGGTTCCATGAACTCCGGGGTACGGGCGGCTCTGAGGTCTCCGGCCGCGCGTTCCCCCCGTTCCTCCGCAACCCGCCTGATCTCGTCCGCTGACGGTACCAGCGGTGCTGTCGGAGTAACTGCCCCCGCGGTGCGTTCGAAGAGCACGATGCCGTCACGTGCTGCTTCGTGCTCGATGGTTCCAACCACCCGCCGACGCCACAGGAAACGGTCGGGTGTGGTGACAAGGAGGTCCACCCCCGCGTTGAGACCGGCGAGCGCGCGATGCATGTCCACCGCAAGGTCATGAGTGCTCCCTCCCTGCGACGCGACGACGAGGACATCATAGTCGCTCTCCTCATCCACGTCTCCGCGAGCGCGGCTGCCGAAGAGGATGATCCGGTCGGGGTGCCACTTCTCTGAGATGCGCTGCGCAATCTCAATGGGAATGGTGTCCAGCGCCACGGGCGTGCCCTTCTCAGCGGTTGCCTTTCCGCAACTCCTCGATCTCGTCGCGGATTTGCGCCGCCTTCTCGAACTCGAGGTTCTTCGCCGCATCGAGCATGAGCCGCTCCAACTCACGGATCGTCTCGGCCGTATCCTTCCCCTGCGCTTTCGCCATGCGCACGAGCACCTGGCCCGGCTCGTCGCGATGCCGCGCATCGGCGGCCACCGTCTGCGCCATCACCTGCGCCACCGACTTGATGATCGACCGCGGCGTGATCCCATGCGCCTCGTTGTGCGCGAGCTGAATCTCCCGCCGTCGGTTCGTCTCGCGGATCGCCCGAAGCATCGAGTCGGTGACCGTGTCCGCATACAGGATGACGCGGCCGTTGATGTTCCGCGCCGCGCGGCCGGAGGTCTGGATCAGCGACCGCTCCGACCGGAGGAAGCCCTCCTTGTCCGCATCGAGGATCGCCACGAGCGATACCTCCGGCAGGTCGAGCCCCTCGCGCAACAGGTTGATCCCCACGAGCACGTCGAACTTGCCGAGCCTGAGGTCCCGCAGGATTTCGACGCGGTCGAGGGCGCTGATCTCGGAGTGGAGGTAGCGCACGCGGAAGCCCATCTCCGCCAGGTACGTCGTCAGGTCCTCGGACATGCGCTTCGTGAGCGTCGTGACGAGGGTCCGCTCGCCGTGCTCCACGCGCTGGCGGATCTCCTCCATGAGGTCGTCCACCTGTCCCTGGACGGGCTTCACGACCACCTCCGGGTCCACGAGCCCCGTCGGCCGGATGATCTGCTCGACGACCACGCCGCCCGACTTCTCCAGCTCGTAGTCCGTCGGCGTGGCGCTCACGAAGATCGCCTGGTTGACCATCGACTCGAACTCGTCGAAGAACAGCGGCCGGTTGTCGAGGGCCGACGGGAGGCGGAACCCGTACTCGACGAGCATCTCCTTCCGCGACCGGTCGCCGGCAAACATGCCGCGGAACTGCGGGATGGAGGCGTGCGACTCGTCGATGAACATGAGGAAGTCGTCGGGGAAGTAATCGAGCAGCACGGCCGGGCGCTCGCCGGGCTGCCGACCCGAAAGATGCCGCGAGTAGTTCTCGATGCCGGAGCAGTAGCCCACCTCGCGCAGCATCTCGATGTCGAAGAGCGTCCGCGTCTCCAGCCGCTGCGCCTCGAGGAGCTTGTTCTCGCCGCGGAGCACCGCCAGCCGCTCGCCGAGCTCCTGCATGATCGACTCGACCGCCACCTCGATCTGCGGCGCCGTCGTCACGAAGTGCTTCGCCGGATACACAGCCACCCGCTCGCGCTCCTCCGTCACGTGCCCGGTCGTCGGGTCCACGATGGCGATGCGCTCCACCTCGTCGCCGAACAGCTCCACGCGGATGGTGTGCTCCTCGTCCGCCGGGCGGATCTCGATCACGTCGCCGCGCGCGCGGAAGGTGCCCCGCTCGAAGGCGACGTCGTTCCGCGAGTACTGGATGTTGACGAGCCGGCGGAGGATCTCGTCGCGGTCGGCGCGCTCGCCGCGCTCGATCAGCACGAGCATCCGGCGGAACTCCTCCGGCGAGCCGAGCCCGTAGATGCAGGACACGGACGCGACGACGACCACGTCTCGCCGCTCGAACAGCGCGCTCGTCGCCTTGAGCCGCAGCCGATCGATCTCCTCGTTGATCGACGCGTCCTTCTCGATGTACGTGTCCGTCTGGGGGATGTAGGCTTCCGGCTGGTAGTAGTCGTAGTAGCTGATGAAGTATTCGACGGCGTTGCTCGGGAAGAACGACCGGAACTCGCCGTAGAGCTGCGCGGCGAGGGTCTTGTTGTGCGAGATGACGAGCGTCGGCCGGTTCACGTTGGCGATCACCGACGCCATGGTGTACGTCTTGCCGCTGCCGGTGACGCCGAGGAGCGTCTGGAACCGATCGCCGCGCCGGAGGCCCTCGGTGAGCTCTTCGATCGCCTGCGGCTGGTCGCCCTCCGGCTTGTAGTCGGTGACGAGCTGGAACTTCGCCATGCGGATGCCTCGGAGGCGGATGCTGAGGGCTGGGGGCGGGCTATCGCTCGCCCCCAGTCCCTTCGGGACGCCCCGGCCGCTCCGGGAGATTCTCCCAAAGATACGTCGCGAGAGAGTTACCCGCAATAATGTGGGTAGGGCGCACAGGGCGATTGCATGAGCCGGTGGATTGGGGGTTTCTTTGGAGTGGGGGAAGGGTGACGGTGGAGGAACGGTTAGCGGTGGACGGACCAGACCAAGGCCTTGAGCAGCGCCTCGCCGAGACGAATGGCGGCTTCGACATCCTGCAGAGAGACCACGCAGTTGGCCGGGTCGTCGAGCGAATGCCGCGCGACATGCAGAATCCCCGCGATCCGCGCGATGTCCATGCGTCTCCTCCAGGTGTACCCGTCGTGTCGCATGCCGTGGCTCATCCTCCGACGCCCTTGCAGCCCGGCTCGGTGTTGAAAGTGGGACGTGAAGACGTGCTGCCACGAATCTGTTACCTACATTACTAAGCTATCGAAGTACTTACGGATAGATATGAAGCTATGGTCGCCTCTGATATCACTCTTCGCTTCATTGACTAGATTGGCCAAGTCCGTATCATCCAACGGAATGATATAACCTCGGTTGTCCTTGACCGTGTCTTGGCAGCGGTTCAGGAAGAGCTCTCTGTCTCGTAGCTCTCGACAGACGATGATTCCGAATGTGCCGCGTCTCTCGGAAAACCTCCCTGCAATCTGATCCAATTCCGGATTCTGGGGATCACGCGAGTAGTTCTTACATTCAACGAACACATATGGAGCGTTGTAGTGCCGGCCAAGCCAATGGAAGAAGCCCCGCGTGGCGACATTGGTGTAGGTGATGTCGATTCTCTTCCGCCCGTTGTGGATCGGATGCTCTAGGCAAGGCCAGGCTAGATCGCCTGCGAAAAGCACCGAAAGAAGCCTCTCCACTGCTCTGTGATAGGCTGTCGCGTCCTCCTCTCCGCACAGGAGCCGCGTAGCCGCCGACAACAATCCATCCCAATCCGGCATGTCTGTTCCGATGGCTTCGGCGAAGTCAACGTGTTCTAGAGGTGGGCTGATGCGGTTCGCTTTATCGGCCCGGTACTGCTCCAGTAACTCAGGATGCTGACTGGTAAGACCAGCAATGACTTTCTTGCCAGTACCATATTTTTCCATTAGATCCTTCGTATCTACACGTCGTTTGCCGCTCTTCAGAAGCCGCACAAGTTCAGAATTCGATGACATCTCCATCTCTCGGAGGAACTGCAAGATATAATCTCGATAGTACTCGCCGGGGTCATAGTCCATCTTGCGCCTAGCAATGATCTTCGGAACCAGTAGTAGCTTCCGCTTATATGCCTGAGGTTGCCTCAGATAGGCTGGTTCCCAGTCCTCACTGTGTGGGTTCCAGATCGGGCCTGAAGCAACCTCGACCGTCGGGATCTGGTACTGATCACAGACATACTGCGTATAACGTGCTAAGGGCTCTCGGATGATGTTGGTGGTGATGTCGGACACGATGTCGGATGCTACACCTTCGACCATCAATATCGTATCCTCAAGATCCTGCAATAGGCCGCTCTTCATCGCCTCGCTCTTCGCTAGCGCCGATGCGACGTCGGTAGCGAGGCCGTGGCCCAAGCCACGGCCTTGAGCTCGGCCACGTGATAGTCCGAAGTGGGTCTCGTTGGGCTCATGCAGCACCTCTAGTAACATCCGAGCTTTCGCCGTGTCGTTGTTTCGCAATGCTGCCAAGACTGCGCTGAAGAAGTTCTGTATGAGCGCTCGGCATTCATGACCCCAGTCATCGCGAAGCAGGCGAATAGCGCGCGGATCAATGAACAGCGGAACATCAGTAAACACATCTACATCAACGAAATCCAGAGCAGGCTGCTCCCTACCCAGTTGAAAGTACTCGGAAACTCGCATGGCCCGTCCTCCTCGCCAAGACTGCCCAAGGCATGTGCACATGCTGCCTAGAGAGTAGCATACCGGAGGTCCGGTTCATACGGGGGCATCGCGAGTGTTAGCACCCCTCCTGCTTGACCGTCCGCCCTCGCCGTCCCTATCCTCTCCTCTCTCGCATCGACCCGCGCCGCAATGGGACCCGCACATGCAACGACCGCGCACGCCCGCACACGCCGCCTCGCGCCGCGAGGCGGCGCCGCACGTCGGCCAGCCGCTCGGCGTCCTCGTGAAGCCCGCGTCGGCCGACTGCAACCTGGCGTGCGAGTACTGCTTCTACCACGGGCGGGAGAGCGACCCGTACACCGGCGTCGAGAAGCGGCGCGCGATGTCGGGCGATACGCTGGACCGGATGCTCGCCGAGCTCCTGCCGCTCGCGGGCCCGCAGCCGAACTTCGGCTGGCAGGGCGGCGAGCCGACGCTTGCGGGGATCCCGTTCTTCGAGCGCGCCGTCCGCCGGCAGCAAGAGCTCAAGGCGCCGCACCAAGCCATCGCGAACGCCCTTCAGACGAACGCCATCCTCATCGACGGCGCATGGGCGGACTTCCTCCGCGAGCACCGCTTCCTCGTCGGCGTCAGCCTCGATGGGCCGGCGGACCTCCACGACCGCTACCGTCTCGACCAGGGCGGCCACGGCACCTTCGCGCGCGTCATGCGCGCCATCGACCGGCTGCGTGAACGGCGCGTGGAGTTCAACCTCCTCTGCGTCGTCAATCGGCTCACCGCGACGCGGCCCGAGGCGATCTGGGATTTCCTCGTCGCCGAGGGGTTCCGCTGGCTCCAGTTCATCCCCGCGGTGGAGCGCGACGCGCGCGGCCGCGTCACGGCGTTCTCCGTCACGCCGCGGCAGTTCGGCGACTTCCTCTGCCGCGTCTTCGACCGGTGGTACGCCGACGGCCGGCCGACGACCTCGGTGCGCCTGTTCGACGAGCTCGCCGGCGTCGGGATGGGCCAGCCGCCGAACTCGTGCCAGTTGCATCCGGTCTGCGGCGGGCTCTACGTCGTCGTCGAGTACAGCGGCGACGTGTATCCGTGCGACTTCTTCGTCGAGGAACGGTGGCGCATGGGTAACCTGACGGAGCAGCCGCTCGCCGAACTCCTCCGCGGCGACGCGCTGCGCCGGTTCGCGCAGGTCAAGCCGAACGCGAGCGGGAAGTGCGACCGCTGCCGCTGGCAGGGCGTCTGCCATAACGGCTGCCCGCACTACCGCTCCCTCGGCGGCGGCAGGTTCCTCGAGCTCGACTACCTCTGCGAGGCGTACGACCGCTTCTACGGCCACGCGGTGCCGAAGCTCCGCGATCTCGTCACCGGAGCATCCCGCCGGGCCGACGACGTCCCCGCCGTGCTCTGACCGACGGATTGCGCGCCGCGAACACCCTTCCCACGGGCATTATCGCTCACTTGCTATAACCGCATATCGCCACTCACCAGCGGCAATAACTCACAGTATCTGGAGTTGCACGGCCCAGGAGGTTCTCACGATCATCATAGCGTGCCATGGTGGTGGCGTCAGCCCCTTGGGGGGATCTCATGCATTCCGAGTCGTTCATCGGTCTGTTCGAGCCGGGGAGGAAGCTGTCGTCGAGACCGGATGCGCGGGCGGTATCGGGGGAAGGGGAACCGTTCCTCGTGGCACACGGCTCGGTCAGCGCGTCCCGCGACGGGTGCCACCTTCACCTGTGGGGTTGGATCTACAACGGCGAGGAGCTTCGCCGGCGCTGCTGCGGCGTCGAAGGCGACGTGCCGGAGGTGCTCCTCGCGCTCTTCCTCCGCGAAGGCATCGACGGCTTCCGGCAGGTGGACGGCAAGTACACGGTCGTCATCGTCTTCGGCGGGGAGGTATGCGTGGTGCGCGATCGGCTCGGCGCCGGGCCGCGCGTCTACTACGCCGACGAGGGCTTCGCGAGCTCGCTCGCCGACGTGACGCGGTTCGTCTCCGCGTCGTCGTCGCCCGACGTGGAGGCCATCCTCGCGTTCCTCTGGGGCAGCTACATCCCGTCGCCGCGGACGCCGTTCGCGGGCATCCGCAAACTCGCTCCCGGCGACGTGCTGGTCGCGCGCAACGGCTCCCTCCGCGTGGAGACCCTCTTCGACTACGCGGACTACTGCGGGACGGGCAAGCTCGACATCGACGAGGACCATGCTGTCGCGGAGTACGAGAAGCGGCTCCGGGGCGCGATCGCGCGCCGGATCGCGGGACGATCCTCCCCCGGCACGCTCCTGAGCGGCGGCTTCGACTCGAGCGGCGCGCTCGCGGCGCTACGGGATGTCTACGACGGGCCGATCAATACCTTCTCGGTCGGCTTTTCGGACAGCCGCCTCACCGAGCACGAAGCGGCGCGGCTGACATCGCGGCGGTTCGGCACGACGCATCGCGAGCACATCATCGGCCCGGCGGACATGGAGCCCCTGCCATCCCTCATCGAGGCATGGGAGGAGCCGTTTTCCGAGGCGGGCATCTTCATCAACAACGCGTCGATGAGGATGGCGAGCGGCACCTCCGACGTGGTGCTCGGTGGCGACGGCAACGATCAGCTCTGGGGCACCGGCGCGCGCGAGGCCGCCCTCTACCACCTCATCAGCCGGACTGGGGCCGGTCCGGTCACGCGGCTGTCGGCCCGTGGGCTCGACCTCCTGCCGTCGGACAGCACTCGCGTATTCCGCCTCCAGTTCCACGCGCGCAGCATCCTGGGCATCCTGAGCCGCGGCAACTTCGGCCTCGACAGCGAACAGATACGGCGCATCGCCGCTCGTGCGTGCCCGTGGCACGGTGACATCGCCGGGCTCGCGGTGAATCGGCAGCACTACGCGGGCTACGACGAGCTCTACGACCTCCGCGTCTACCACGGCGCGCTGCGCCTCGATGCGAACGAGATGATCCTGAACAAGGCGTCGCGCATCTCGGCGATGCACGGCGTGAACCTGGCATTCCCGTACATGGACCTCGATCTCTACCGGTTCGTCCCGCGCCTGCCGCGGCCGCTGCGGACGAAGGGAACGTACCACGAGATCCTCCGCGGCCGCGGCACGAGCAAGTACGTCCATCGAAGGCTCATGCGCGCCAAGCTGCCCGAGGAGATCACCCGCCGCAAGAAGCAGGGCGGCTTCACGCCGCTCTCCCTCCTCTTCGCCGATCCCACTTCCCGGCAGCTCATCGCCGCTTACGTCGTCGGATCACGCGCAGTGGCGGAGTTACTCGATCGGCCGGCCGTCGAGGGGATCTTCCGCGCGTACGACGCCGTGGCGGCGATGGACGACAGGTGGTACTGGCACCGACACGTCCGGGCGAACCAGCTCCTCAACCTCCTCGTCCTTGCGCTGTGGTGGGATATCTTCATGCACGGCGACCGCCGGGACCAACTCTCGGACTACCTGGCCCGGCGCCCGGGGGTCTCCGCACCGGCTACGATCGCCGCGGCGGGATGAGCGGGCGATGCGCCGGCGCAGGTGCGACCGCCCCTTCCGGCTCTCCCCGGCCACGGCATGTTGCCCGGCAGGATGCGCCGGGATCGTGCCCGATGGCCGCACGTGGCTGATTGCCGTGGATGATACGGAACTGTCTTATTGTCGCCATAGTGGGCGAACACACGCGGGCTGGTGATGTCGCCCGCTGGTTCGCCCCTACGCATGATCCGACGGCGCGTGACTATGGCGTCAATAAGAGAGAAACATATGACTGGTCATCGCCTTCGGCGGGAAGAACCGCAGTTGCCGTAAACGGGCACGGACAGCCGCACAATGCTGCCCGGCTTCCCGTAGATGTGGTGACTGCCTTGGATGCGCAGCAGAAACCCAGTCGTATCGCTCAAGTGCCCTCGCGACCTCCCTGCCGGAGATGGACTTCATACCGCGATGTCCATGACGAAGTCTTTGCCCGTGTGCGTTGTGGGCTCCACCTCGACGGCGAGGCAGCCCTCGATCGCTTCGTACAGGTTCTCCAGCAGTTCCGTGAACGTCTCGCCCTGTGTCGCGCACCCCGGGATGGCGGGTACCTCGGCCCAGTATCCGCCTTCTTCAGCTTCATGTATGATAACCTTGAGTTTCATCTGTCGTCCCACCAGACTATCGCCGTCAGTCTTCTCGTCACCTGCAATATAGGCCTACAACGCCCGCGATGCACATTCGTGCCGCACGAGCACGTACGTCGCCTTCACCGTGCATTCGCATACCTGTCCCCCACGTCTACCCGTCCGCGCGACGCTCTTCTGCTTCCTTCAGCCCGGGCGTCCACTCGACGGCGACGCGCGGCTCCGATTCCGCCGGCTCAACGGCTTCGTCGGTATCCGACGTCTCGTCGGCATCCAGCGCGGCATCGACCTTGGTCGTCTCCGCCGTCGCGGGCTGACCGACGCCACGGACGAGCACGTGCGTCTCCCACCAGATCGGGTCGGCGACGTCGCGCACTTCCGTCCCGCGGTGCTCGACGTGGACGTCGATCGTGGCCGCCACCGCGCCGCGGCACGCGAGCTCCGCCCGGACGATGGGTAGGAGCTGCTCTCGTGCCCAGGCGACCGCAGCGTCGCGCTCGGCGAACGCGCAGCGCTCCTCGGGGCCGTAGCAGAGGATGCTTCCGTCCTCCTGCGGGCGGATGAGCGCCGTGCGGGTGGCGATCACCGCGCCGATGGCGGCGCCGACGGCATTGGCCACCGGGGCACCCTCGGGCACGACGAGGCGACCGTCGAGCCGCCGAGCAACCGGTTCGAGGAACAGCCGCGCTGGAGCGCCAACGCCGATGATGGGCGTCCGCAGCGTGATGTCGGCGCAGAGCCCGTCGCTCGGCTCCTCGCCGAGGGCGATGCGCGCAATGCGGCCCGCAAGCGTCGCCTCGCCGAGACCTTCGCGGCCCGATCCAAGTCCCATGTGCGCGCTGACCACCTGCCGCACGAGCGCCTGCGCGGTCTCCTCGCGCACCCGGGCGACGAGCTCGTCCACCGAGACGCCGAGGCGGATCGACGCGATCTCCGCGGCCGCCCGCGCCGTGTCGACGTGCCACGGCGCGTACTCGCCCGTGACGTGCCAGAGATCGGTCGGCGTCAGCCCCGCGCGCGCGACGAGGCCCCACCGCTCGAGCCGGTCCGTGCGCAGGAGCGAGAGGTGCGGGTACCGGATCGCCGCGGAGAGGCTCGCGCGGGTGAGCGGACCGGTGGCGAGTACGGCGAGGATGGCGCGCTCCTGGTCGTCGAGGGCACTCGGCGGCTCGACGCCCGTCAGGCGGATGAAGGCCTCGGTGGGGTTGGCGAGTCGCCAGTCGCCGCCGGGGAACCGTCCCTTCCGCAGTTGGTCCCGCAGGGCCGCGAACTCCTTCGCCAACGCCGGTGAGCGGAGGCCGACCTGGGAGATCGGCACGACTCGTCGCGGGCCGACGGAGAAGTGCGGGCCGATGCCGATGGCGCTGTCGCCGCCAAGGCCGCGGGTGAGCACCTCCGCCGACCGCACGCCCGCGCGCCACGAGCCCACCGCGACGCCGCGCGCCGCCATGCGCGGCCTGCCGCCCTCGAGGCGCGCGATATCGGTTGTCGTGCCGCCGACGTCCACGACCAGCGCATCGGCGATCCCCGCGAGGCGGGCGGCGCCGAACACGCTGCACGCCGGGCCGGAGAGGATCGTCTCCACCGGCCGCAACCGCGCTGCGGCGGCAGACATGAGCGCGCCATCGCCGGTGACCATGAAACAGGGCACGCGCACGAGCCCGATGTCGGCAAGCGCGCCCTCCACCGCGAGGATGAACCGGTGCAGGAGGGGGATCAGCCCGGCGTTGAGCGCCGCGGTCTCCGCGCGGACGAGGGCGTTCAACACTCCGACCACCTCGTGCCCGCAGACGACCGGCAGGTCCGTCATCTCCCGCGCGATCGCCGCGGCGCGCACCTCGTGCTCCGGGTTGCGCACGCTCAGCACGCTGGAGATCGCCAGTCCCGCGATGCCTTCCGCGGCGAGTTCCTCGACGGCACGCCTGAACGCAACCACGTCGAAGGGCTCGATCTCGACGCCGCGGATCGAGTGCCGGCCCGGGACGACGCGGCGCGGCTCCCAGCGGATCTCCCTCGCCTCGTACGCATCGTAGCCGATGAGGACCAGGCCCGCCGGAGCGTGTCTCCCCTCGACGATGGCGTTCGTGGCGAGCGTGGTCGAGAGGGCGACGTACGACGCGCGTCGCCGCACGTCCTCCGGCAACGCAGCGATTGCCCCCGCAACGCCCTCCACGTACGATGGCGGCGTCGTCGGCGACTTCGCCGAGGCGAGAAGGCGACCCTGGTCGAGATCGTAGAGCACGGCGTCGGTGTACGTGCCGCCGGCATCGAGACCCAGTGCAATCGGCATGGAGTATCCCGAGGAAGTATATGGGGAACCACGACATGGAACGCGTACAAAGGTACGCCCGAGCGCGACGGCAGCGCAACGGCGGAACGTCGGGTGCCCCTGCGCCCCGAAGTGACCTCTCGCCGCAGCGGCTCGCCGGACACAGGCCGTGTCATACGCTTTCGTATTGAAGACGCTACATCGTGGCCGGAGGGGCGAGGCATGCCTCGCCCCTGCAACCCATTGTGCAGACGCATCATACAACCGACGATATGGACAAACCCGCGAACGCGAAGCGTTCGACCGTGTTCGCCCATGTAGCGCGTTCAAGGCGAATGCGTATCAGCCCTTCGGTTCCGGATGCACCGTCACGTCGGCGCCGGGCGCGATGCGCTGGATGGCGCGCTCGATATCCTCGGTCAGATCGTGGACCTTGACGAGTGCCAGCCTGCCGTCGACGAGGACGTGGATGTCCACGAAGAGCCGCGGGCCGGCCGATCGCACCCGCACGCGATGACAGTCCACGACGCCCGGCAGCGATTCGACAAGCCGTCGGACCTTCCTGGCCATCCCCGCCGGCGCGGTGTCGAGGAGACCGCGGATCGTGCGCATGCCCAGCTCCACGCTGACCCAGACGACGATGAGGGCCACGGCGATGGCGGCCATGGTGTCGGCGTAGTCGAGGAAGGCCAAGCTGGGCAGGCGCTGTCCCACGAGGACGCAGATCAGGCCCAGGATGACCGCCAGGGAGCTCCAGATATCCGTCTCGAAATGCAACGCGTCGGCTTCGAGGGCCTGGCTGTTGTGCTTCTTGGCCACCCTGGATAGCGTCCGGGCGCGGGAGTAGTTGAGCACCACGGAGGTGATCATCACGATGAACGACCAGACGCTGACCTGGACCTTCACCTGGCGCGACAGGAGGCGATGGCCGGCCTCGTTGAAGATCCACGCGCAGGTGACAAGGAGCAGGAGCGTCTCGAACATGGCCGAGAGGTTCTCGATCTTGCCGTGGCCGTAGGGATGCTCGCCGTCCGGGGGCTTGGAAGCCGCACGGATCGCAAGGAACGTGACGAGCGCGGCGGCTAGGTCCAGGCCGGAGTGCGCAGCTTCGGCGAGGATGCCGAGGCTGCCCGTGAGGGCGCCGACGATGATCTTGAAGACCGTGATGAACACGGCCGCCCAGAGCGAGGTCAGCGCAGCCCAGCGCTTCTCTCTCTCGGCTGCCTGGCTGTCAGCGTGCACGGCTGACCCCGCGACAGCCCGAACCGCATGATCGCTCACTGCGTGGCGCCATCCTCTCGAGTGATCGTCGTGCTGAACTCCATATTCTGTGAAGAATCCCACCGATGCGGTAACTTACCATGCAAAGCACGTACCAGACGCGCCCACATGCGGCTCCAAGACCCGGCGGTCGCCGTGACCCTCGACCCGGACCGGCGCGGTCCCGACGGGCGCTTCCGAGGGGATGGGGCGACAAGATGGGCGGCGAACCCCCCCGCGAGAAGAAGATAGCCCCGACCAAGATGACGGGAAACAAGGACGACACGCGTGCCGTCGCTGTCGAGTCCCACAGCGATCCGTGCGAGGCTGATTCCAAGGAAGTACACAGGGGGACACGACATCGTCACAGTACAAGAGTACGTCCAAGCGCAGTGGGTGCGCAATAGTGGCGCGTCGTACGCGAGCGGCGTCGGCGGACCGTGAGACGTTCGGGCAGGGCGTTTGCATCCGGTCGATGGCCGCGCCGCCGGGGCGTCAGGTCGGCGGCAACTTGGGCTCGGGATGCACGGTCACGTCGGCGCCCGGCACGATGCCCTGGATGGCATGCTCGATGTCCAGCGTGAGGGCGTGGACATCCGTGAGGGTCAGCTTACCGTCGATGAGCACGTGGATGTCCACGAAGACCCGCGGGCCGGCGGACCGCACGCGCACGCGGTGGCAGTTGATGATGCCCGGCAGCGATTCGACCAGCCGCCGGATTCTCCTCGCCATCCCTGTCGGCGCGGTGTCCAGAAGGCCGTAGGCCGTGCGCATGCCCAACTGTACGCTGACCCAGACGACGATGAGGGCCACGGCGATGGCGGCCACGGTGTCGGCGTAGTGGAGGAACGCCAGGCCGGCGACGCGCTGTCCGACGATGACGCAGATCAGGCCCAGGATGACCGTGAGGGAGCTCCAGATGTCCGTCTCGAAGTGCAGTGCGTCAGCTTCGAGGGCCTGGCTGTTGTGCCGCTTCGCCGCCCGGGAGAGCGCACGGGAACGGGAGTAATCCACCACCACGGAGGTGATCATCACGATGAACGACCATGCCGTGACCTCGACCTTCGTCCGGCCCGACATGAGCCGATGGCCGGCCTCATAGAAGATCCAGACGCAGGTGAGGAGGAGCAGGAACGTCTCGAACATGGCAGAGAGGTTCTCGATCTTGCCGTGGCCGTAGAGATGCCTGCGATCCGGGGGCTTGCCTGCGGCGCGGATGGCGAGGAACGTGACCAGCGCGGCGACGAGATCCAGGCCGGAGTGCGCGGCTTCGGCGAGGATGCCGAGGCTGCCGGTGAGGACACCGACGACGATCTTGAAGGCCGTGATGAACATGGCCGCCCAGAACGAGGTCAGCGCGACCCAGCGTTTCTCCTTCTCGGCCGCGGCGCTGTCAGGTTGCATGGCTGGTCCTGTGAGAGCTTGAACCGCGTCGTCGCTCATGGCGTGGTACCATCCTCTCCAAAGGTAACAGTGGCGAAGCCGGCATCCGTCGAACCGGACGTCGTAGGGAGCCTTCCGCCGAATTCAGTCACTCGGCCGCAAATCATGTGCCAGGCGCACGATGACGACGCGGGGTGGAGCCATCCGTGCCGCTTGCGCTGGGCGCCGCTTGCGCCTTGCGTCCGCCGGGGTACCTTCGTCGCATGGAGCCCGCGTCGCGCGGCGTGTCCACTCCCTCACCTCCACGTGAAAGGCCTCACCGATGTCATCCCTTCATCCCCTCGACGATTCGCCCTTCGGCATGGGCATCTACCCGAGCCACCGCACGACCGGCGATGAGACGATCCGCGCCGCACAACTCGCGCGCGACGCGGGCATTCGCTGGACGCGCGACGAGATCGGCTGGGCCGGCCTCCAGCCGACGCGCGGCGAATGGCGCTGGCAGCGCTTCGATCGCGCCGTGGATACGATGCGCGCGCACGGCATCGAGACGCTCGGCCTCCTCTGCTACAGCGCGCCCTGGGCCGCCACCGGTCGCCGGCCCGACGGCACGCCCGCCGGGGAGAGCATGCCCGACCTCGACGCGTGGCGCGGCTACGTCGGCGGCGGCGTGGAGCACTTCCGCGACCGCGTCCACGCCTGGGAGATGTGGAACGAGCCGAACAACGCCGGTTTCTGGGGTGGCAAGCCCGATCCGCGGGCGTACGCGCGGCTCCTCGCGGCCGGCTACGAGGCGGCGAAGGAGGCGGACCCGACATGCTGGGTCATGGGCTGCAACATGTGGGCGCAGATGCCATACCTCCGCATCGTCTTCGAGGAGGGCGGGCTCGATCACCTCGACATCATCGGCATCCACCCATATCGCTATCCCTACACGCCGGAGCACTCCGATTTCACCGGCGAGATGGTCGAGGTGGCGGCGCTCGCGGCGGAGTTCGGCGGCGTGAAGCCCATCTGGCTGAGCGAGGTCGGCTACGCCACGCATACGAGCGCCGGCGGCTCGAGCGAGTGGTGGGCCGGCGCGGCACTCATGCGGACGTACCTCCTCGCCTGGTCGAGCGGCTACGTGGGAAAGGTCTTCTGGTACGACTTCCGTGACGACGGCGACGACGCGAGCTACAACGAGCACAACTTCGGCATCATCCGGCGCGACTGGACGCCGAAGATGGGGTACACCGGCTTCAAGGCGATGGCCGACGCGCTCGAGGGGTGTCGCCCCGACGGGCAGTTCGACCTTGGCCGGAATGTCCGCGCCCTCCGATTTCGGAAGGGAACGGAGACGCGCCTCGCCGCGTGGGCGACCGAGATGAACGCGAAGGTGCCGATCCCCGCGCCGGCGGACCGCGTGAAGGTCATCTACCCCTGGGTGCGCGAGGTCGAGCGCGAGGCGAAGAACGGCTACGTCATGCTGGATGTGTACGCCACGCCGACGTTCATCGTGCCAGCGTGAAGGATGGAAGAGGAAGGTTCACCGCGGAGGCGCAGAGACACAGAGGCACAGAGATCTGTGGGACCATAGGTGCGACCCGATCCCGTTCCGAGAACGAGGTATGCCATGTCATCTCTTCATCCCCTCGACGATTCCCCGTTCGGCATGGGCATCTACCCGAGCCACCGCACGACCGGCGATGAGACGATCCGCGCGGCACAACTCGCGCGCGACGCGGGCATCCGCTGGACGCGCGACGAGATCGGCTGGGCCGGCCTCCAGCCGACGCGCGACGAATGGCGGTGGCAGCGTTTCGACCGCGCCGTGGATACGATGCGCGCGCACGACATCGAGACGCTCGGACTCTTGTGCTACGGCGCGCCGTGGGCCGTGTCGCTGCGGACCGCGGACGGGCGGCCGGACATCCTCAGCCTGCCCGACCTCGAAGCGTGGAAGGACTACGTCGCCGCCACGGTGGAGCACTTCCGCGACCGCGTCCATGTGTGGGAGCTATGGAACGAGCCGAACTCGCAGACATTCTGGCATCCGCGGCCCGATCCGAAGGAGTACGCCCGCCTCGTCGTCGCCGGCGCCGAGGCCGCCAAACGCGCGGACCCGACGTGCTGGATCGTCGGCTGCAACACCGGCGACGTGGACCCCGCGTTCCATCGCGCCGTCTTCGACGAGGGCGCGTGGCAGCACATCGACATCATCGGCGTGCACCCGTACCGCCCGCCGCATACGCCGGAGCACACCGACATGCTCGGGGACCTCCTGCACGTCGCCGATCTCTCCGCGGCGCACGGGCACGTAAAGCCGATGTGGCTCACCGAGATCGGCATCGCGACCTTCCCCGGCATCGACGGCGCGACCGAGTGGTGGGCCGCCGCGCTCCTGTTGCGCTTCTATCTGACGGCGTGGTCGAGCGGCCTCGTCGAGAAGTCGTTCTGGTACGACTTCCGCGACGACGGGGCCGACCCGCGCGAGGAGCAGCAGAACTTCGGCATCCTCCGTCGCGACTGGACGCCGAAGCTCGCGTACGACGCCTACCGCCTCATGGCGACGACGCTCGCCGGATATGCCCCGAACGGGACGTACGACGTGGGGAACGACATGCGGGTGCTGCGATTTCGCCCGAAGGATGGCAGTGGACCGGAGCGGCTGGCGGTCTGGTCGATCGGGAAGAACATGCGGCGGCCAGTGCCCGCTCCCGCCCGTGCGGACCGCGTGCGGCTCTACAAGTTCCCCGCGGCGCCCGTTACGCTGGATGCCCGCGACGGCTGGGTGCGCGTGGACGTGAACGCGTGCCCGATGATGATGGTGGGGGAATGATACAGCCTACACACAGTCCGCCAGCAAAAAAAGATTGCAGTACAGCTCACGGCTATTGCTTTCAAGTCCCCGCTGTTCTATTGTCTACACACGTATAGTATACTATAGAAGACTTTCAGAAGATCTTCCTCCCGTCGGGTTCGTCCCGGCGGTGCCCATGGGCTACGGTCCATGGGCTTTTTTTTGCTGGAGATAAGGGATGCGCGTCAGTGCTTTCGTAGATGGCTTCAACCTCTACCACGCCGTCGATGCTCTCGGCCAACCCCATCTGAAGTGGTTGAACCTCCGCACGCTCTGCGAGCAGTTCGCTCCTCGTCCCCAGTTCGACATCACCGGCATCTACTACTTCTCCGCGTTCGCGACGTGGCTTCCCGACAAATACAGGCGACATCGCGAGTATGTCAAAGCGCTCAAAGCAGTTGGCGTCACTCCGATCATGGGGAAGTTCAAGCCGCGCGACCGGGAATGCCTGAAATGCGGTCACCAGTGGCAGCACCATGAGGAGAAACAAACCGACGTAAACATTGCACTTTATCTTCTCCTCGGTGCAGCTAGGGATTGGTACGATCGCGCGCTTCTCGTTACGGCTGATTCCGATCTTGTGCCCGCGATACAGATGGTTCGCCAGGAATTCCCGAATAAACGCGTCCAGATAATTGCTCCGGTCGGCCGCAAACCTTGTGCCGAGTTGTTCAACGCAGCAGGTGGCAACGAATGTGGCCACTACATGGAGCGGTCACATATCGAGCAATCCCTCTTCGGCGCTGCAATACTCGACTCGTCACGCGCTGTGATTGCGCACCGGCCCTGCGAGTATGAGCCGCCTCCGAAGCAGGTACCAGTAGCCTGACGCATCGATCCGCACCTTCCCCTTTCCTTCCTACCCCTCCCTCTACCCCGCGCACTTCCCGTACTCGACGCCTGCGTCGATGTACGCGAGGAAGTTCCGCACGGTGCGGTCGTCGCACGTCGGCCACTCCTGGAGGCCGGCGGATGGACAGAGGACGAACCCGCCGCCTTCGCCCGCGTCGATGATCGATTGGCGCACGCGCTCGCGTCCCTCACTACCACCCGCTCTGAACCCCGCATCCTGCGTGGCTGTCTCGACCACGCCGGACTGCCGTTGTGAGGAACTCTTTGCGCATCGCAAAGATCAAGAATTCGCAGGGCTTCAAGGACAGGGCCTGCACCGCGATCCCACCAGGTCAGTGGAGTCCCCAACGGTTACCTGCGGCCTGCGCTGCAGCACCAATGAACGCTGTCATGCAATCGCCCTGGCTACGGCGCGGCTTTCCCCGCGCGGCGCGCTCCCCTATCTTCCTTCCGGTGCAGTGCCGGACGGGTCCTGCCCGTTTCCAGGGCAGACCTCTTGCCCCCGACTGGGCAGGTGAGGCATCCCTCACACCCGACCATCGACGAGGTACCCCATGACGCCGAGAGACCGCGGCATCGCCGCCCTCGAATGCCGCCAGCCGGACGACATCGTCCCCACGTTCGAGCTCGTCTACTTCCTCGGCCCGGAGAAGTTCGGGCGCGACTGGACCGAGAACATCAACGGCATGTCGGGCGCCGCGCGAGATCGCGCGCTCCACGAGCACGCCGAGCTCCACGTGTTGATCGCGGAGGCGTACGACTACTCCATCCTCCGCACGGACTACCTGGAGGCGGTCAAGATCTTCCGCGAGTGGCGCATGGACAAGAAGTACCTCATCTTCGGCGAGGCGGACGGCACGATGGGGATCCCGAACGGCCACGACATGATGGATGTCGCCATCGCGATGCGGGAGCGGCCGGCTGAGTGGCACGAGCGGCTCCGCAAGGGCGTCGAGTGGGGCAAGCGGCGAGGACGGGAGTTCCGCGACGCGGGCGCCGACGGCGTGACGATGTGCGCGGACTACTGTTTCAACGTCGGACCGTTCCTGAGCCCGACGATGTTCCGCGAGTTCGTGACGAACTACCTCGTCGAGCTGATCGCCTCGCACCGGGAGGCCGGGCTCTACGCGATGAAGCACACCGACGGAAACATCATGCCCGTCCTCGATCAGCTCGCCGAGGCGCGGCCGCACGCGCTCCACTCCATCGACCCGCAGGCGAAGGTGGACCTCGCCGAGGTCAAGCGGCGCATCGGCGACCACATCTGCCTGTGCGGGAACGTCAACTGCGGCCTACTCCAGACGGGCACCGACGACGAAGTCCGCGCCGACGTCCTCCGCAGCTTGCGCGATGGCATGCCGGGCGGCGGGTACATCTTCGCCACGTCGAACTGCGCGTTCCGCGGCCTGCCGTTGGAGCGGTACGAGATGATGATGGCGCTGCGACGCGAGTACGGCCGGTACGACCGCCCGGCGCGGTAGGACGCGCGCCAGCCCTCGTACGTGGAAAAGGGGGCGAACACGAGGTCCGCCCCTACAATCGCGTCCGTCGCCTACCGCCCTTGCCCTACCTCACCACGGCGATCTTGCCGGTGCGCCGGCCGACCGGGCTCTCCACGACGTAGAGGTACACGCCGGCCGCGACGACCCTCCCGCCTTCCGTCTTGCCGTCCCACGCGACGCCGCCCGAGCCGTCGTTGGCGAGGCGCCGCACGAGCGTCCCGTCGAGGGCGTACACCTTCACGTCGCCGCCCGGAGGCAAGCCGCCGAAGATGAGCGGTCGCCCCGTGCCCGCGGGATACGGCTGCGGGAAGACGGCGATGCTGTCGATGCCGGCCGGGCCCGGGACGGTGAACGCGAAAAGCTCGGTGAGCGGCTGCCCGTCGGTGGTCACGAGGCCGTCGACGTGGACGAAGTACGTGATGCCCCACGGGCCGAGCGGCGTCACGTCGCTCAGCGTCACGTCCACGACGCTATCCCGCGCCGCGATGCCGGTGATCTGAAGGCGCGGCTCGACGCGGATCGCGGCGCTGGGCTGGCCAGTCGCGGCGATCGGGACGTCGAAGGCGAGGCGGACCTGCGTCCGACCGAGCACGAGCACGCGGCGCAGACGGCCGGTGTACGGGCGCGCGGCGAGCGGTCGCCACGCTGCCTGGAGCGCCCGCGTGCCGCCTTCCGGCAGCCGCGCGACGAGGCTCAGGCGGTACTCGTCCTCCCACGGGCCCGCCGGCGTCGCCGGGTCGAGCGTCACGATGAGCACGGTGGAGATCGGCCCAGGCGCCAGGCCGGCCACGCGCAGGCGCGGCAGGATCGACGCGTCGGCAAGCGTCATCCGGTCGATGGCGAGCGGCTGCGTCGTGACGACCCAGAGGCTGTCCGGCGCCGGCTGGAGGATGGCGACGATCTCCACGGGGTCCGCCGGCCCGAGGGAGCGTCCGCTGAGGATGGCCGCGGCGTTGAACCGATGGCCATCCGCCGCCTTCGCCCCCGATACCACGAGCACGTACGTCGACCCGGAGGCGAGCGAGGCCGCAAGATGGAGCGTCGCCGTCCGCGCGTCGCGCCGGGTAGCCTCCGCCACCGCCGGTCCGCCGACGAGCGCGATCGACGCGCCGACGAGCCCGTCCGTCGCGATGGGCGACGCGAAGCCGACCTCGACCATGGTCGCCCCCGTCGCAAGGGCGTACGCGATCCCGGTGGCAGCCGCTTCCGGCGCGGCGACGAGCGGGACGGTCGCCGTCCGCAGCGCGCCGGCGGTATCGCGCAGGCTCGCGCGCAGACCCATCGCCATCGGGTCCACGGTGACCCCGGCGAACGTCAGCACGACGCGTCTGCCGTCGTGGTCGAGGATGGCGGAACTCGGCATGATCGGGTCGGCGGCGCCGGTGAGGGCGAAGGAGCCGACGGACGTCTCCTGCGGCGCGAGCGGCAGGTCGAATTCGGCGATGACGATGTCCGATGCGACGACCCGGGCGGGCGCGACGGCGCGCGGCCCCGGATGCGGGACGACGCTCATGAGCCCGCTGAGGGGGCCGAGGCTGTCGGCTTGAGCGCGGTTGATCGCCTGCACCGCGACGAGCACCGGCTGGCCGTCGGGCAGGCCCCCGACGACGATGGGGAGCGCCGGATCGGGAACATCCTTCGGCGCGAGGTGCTCCTCGTCGGGGCCGACCCAGAGGCGATACGCAAGCCCCGGCACGAGGTCCCACGTCACCTCGACCGAGACCGAGTCGCGCGCGCGCGCGGCGACATTCGCGGGGGCGAGCGGAGGCGCCGTCGCGGGCCGGCGGCGCAGGATGACGATCGAATCGGGCGCTTGGCAGACGAGCTCCGACCCGCCCGCTTCGTCGAGGTCAGCCACGACGGGCTGGCAAAGGCTGCCCGCCTCGCCATACCAGAGCACGCCGCCGACGTCGGGAACGCTCGGCGCGATCGCGTAGATGCGCGGCGGCGCGGCGACGACCAGCGCACCCTCGCCGAGCGGCCCGAGCGGCCCGACGGCGAACCCGTTGCCGTCGGCGCGCGGGTCGGCGAACTCGTAGCGTGCCGCGACGGCAGGTGTGGCGCCGGGCGTCGCGACGGAATACACCTCGAGCCGGAAGTAGCTCTGGTCCGGCGTGAACTTGCTGCTCTGGACGAGGCGGAGGACGACGAAATCCTCGCGCCGGTCGCCGGTGAGGTCGATGCCGCCCCAGACGCGCGTCGCGTCGTCGGTCCCAGGGATGACGAGCGGCGGCGCGAAGGCGTTGTCGCCGGTGGATCGGAAGACGACGATGGTGCCGCTTCCCGTGCCGGCGATGATGCTCGGCCGTCCGTTCCCGTCGAGATCGGCGACGGCGCGCGAGATGCCGAACTCGCCGCCGGGCGATACGAGCTCCGCGACCTGGGCGAGCTCGCCCAGCCGGCCGGGTCCCGGCGCTTCGAAGACGCGCATGCGCCCGCGCCCGTTGTCGTCGAGGGCGATGAGCTCGAGC